>JAABUO010000273.1_pt1 | contig 121779 bp, 129 predicted proteins | sample 5559291 | NCBI WGS metagenome assembly JAABUO01 (sample SAMN10711878, study PRJNA513372) | rock metagenome | isolation source: Antarctica rocks | place: Antarctica: Victoria Land, Finger Mt sud
CACCAACGGCGCGCAGACCGGCATCAACGTGAGCATCTGCCGCGGTGCCGCGACGGGCGTGCCGGCCAACGCCGCGGCCGCGTCCGACTACTGCACCGACCCGACGGCCGACACCACGAACGCGGCCGGCTCCGTCGTCTCCAGCCACTGGCACGAGGTGAACGTCGACACCCCGAGCACCAGCCAGATCGACAAGGCCTTCAACGTCATCGCGATCGACACCGCGGGCAACCTCTACATGGTGTGGGCCTCGGCGCCCATCGACCCCTCGGGCACCGTCGCCGGCCAGCTCGCCCCGGCGCAGATCTACCTGTCGGAGTCCACGGACGGTGGCGAGCACTGGTCGCCTCGTACCCAGGTCAACGCCCCGGCCCAGCAGACCAACATCTTCCCGTGGGTCAGCGCCGGTGACCCGGGGCACGTCGACATCGCGTGGTACGGCAGCCAGCAGACGACCGGCAAGGCCCCGTACGACTCCGACTCGCTCGACACCGGTCTCTGGGACGTCTACCTGGCGCAGTCGATGGACGCGCTGGGCGGCAGCCCGACCTTCGGGCGCACCACCGTCAGCGACCACCACGTGAAGTACGGCAACATCTCCACCGGCGGCCTCGGTGGCTCCGCTGACCGCAGCCTCGGTGACTACATGCAGGTCCAGACCGGGGTCAACGGCGAGGCGGTCGTCTCCTACGTCGACGACACCTCCACCGGGCGCAACCAGGACTTCACTGGTGGCACCGGTGAGTCGCCGGCCGAAGCAGCCGGCCCGACCATGATCGCCCGGCAGATCGGCGGCAGCAGCCTCTACACCGCCAAGGGTGACCTCGGCAGCTCCACCGCGCGGGTCGGCTCCGTGACCGACCGCGCCGGGGACCAGTTCGTGGCCTCGGGTGGTCAGACGACGGCCGGCTCTTCGGCCGAGGACCTCAGCGGGGTGTCGGTCAGCCAGCCCGACGCCACCCACCTGACGATCACGATGGCCACCAAGGACGCGAACCTGGCGGCCGACCTCACGCCGCCGGCCACCGTGGCCGCCACGGCCGGTGGCGCGACCACCGCTGTCTATCTCGTCCGCTGGGCCGAGCGCTACGAGCCCACCTTGCTCGACGGGGCCATCCGCTACGTCGGGATGCAGTCCACCGCCGGTGGCGCCCCCAGCTTCTACACAGGGACGTCGACCTGCGTCGCGAGCACCCGGTGCAAGTTCTTCTCCTACCCGGCGACGACCACGGTGCCGGGCACGATCACCAAGAACACGATCACCTGGACCGTCCCGCTCTCCGTCATCGGCAACCCGACGACCGGGTCCAGCCTGTACTCGGTCACTGGCTCCGACGCGGTGCAGGTCGGGCCGAGCACGCCCCCGACGCAGGCCCTGCCGACGGCCGGCGACCCGGCGAACACCCAGCTGCCCGTGCTGCTCGACGCGGCACCGTCCTTCTCCTACACCCTGGGCAACGCTGGCGGCGGCCCCGCCGCGAGCCTGCCCGAGGTCGGAGCGCCGGTGCTCTTCGTGCTCATCGCGGGCGGCCTGGTCGGGGTGCCGGCACTGCGCCGCCGGCGTCGTCGCTCGGCGGTCTGACCGGGCGCACCTCTGCAGAATGGTCACCGGCCGGTCCCTCCAGTGGGGCCGGCCGGTGACCGCGTTGGACGGAGGCCTGGCCGCTGATCTGCGGGGCCGGGCGGGTCACCACCTGACCGGTACGGGAAGATCGACGCGTGCCCCGTACCGCTCCCCTTGACCTGCAGGCGCTGCTCGCCGAGCTGGAGTCGGCGGGGGAGCTGGCGCGGGTCCGCGTACCGGTCGAGACCCGGTTGGAGGCGACCGAGATCACCACGCGGGTGGTCCGCTCGGGTGGGCCCGCGCTGCTGCTGGAGCGGCCGGTGACCGACGGCAGAGAGCACACGATGCCGCTGGCGCTCAACGTCTTCGGCACCGAGGCGCGGATGGCGCGGGCGCTCGGCGTCGACCACCTCGACGAGCACGGGGCGCGCATCACCGAGCTGCTGAAGCCCGAGCTGCCGCACGGGCTGGGTGGGCTGCGCGAGGCGATGGCCAAGGTCGCCGATCTGCGCTCGGTGCCACCGCGCACTGTCTCCCGCGCGCCGTGCCAGGAGCTTGTGCTCCGTGGGGACGAGGTCGACCTCGAGGCGCTGCCGGGGCTCTTCGCCTGGCCCGAGGACGGCGGCGTCTTCCTCAACCTCGGGCTCACGCACACCAAGCACCCCGAGACCGGGGCGCGCAACCTCGGGATGTACCGGCTGCAGCGCCACGACCGGCACACCCTCGGGCTGCACTGGCAGATCCACAAGGACTCCAACGCCCACCACGCGGTGGCGCTGCGTCGCGGGGAGCGGCTGCCGGTCGCGGTCGCGTGGGGGTGCCCGCCGGCGGTGACCTACGCCGCCTCGGCGCCGCTGCCGGCGGAGATCGACGAGTACCTCTTCGCCGGCTTCCTCGCGCGCCAGCGGGTGGACATGGTCGACTGCGTGTCCGTACCCCTGCAGGTGCCGGCCCGCGCGCAGGTCGTCGCCGAGGGGTGGCTGGAGCCGGGTGACGTACGGCCCGAGGGTCCCTTCGGTGACCACACCGGCTTCTACACGCCGGTGGAGCCCTTCCCCGCGCTGCACGTCGAGACGTTGACCATGCGCCGCGAGCCGGTCTTCCAGGGCATCGTCGTCGGCCGCCCGCCGCAGGAGGACGGGCCGATCGGCAAGGCCACCGAGCGCATCTTCCTGCCGCTGCTGCGCCTCACCATCCCGGAGATCGTCGACTACGACCTGCCGGTCGAGGGCGGCTTCCACAACTGCGCGATCGTGAGCATCGACAAGCGCTACCCCAAGCACGCGGCCAAGGTGATGCACGCGATCTGGGGCGCCGGACTGATGTCGCTCACCAAGCTCATCGTCATCGTCGACGCCGACTGCGACGTGCACGACCACCGCGAGGTGGCTTGGCGCGCCTTCGGCAACGTCGACTACGCGCACGACCTGCTCGCCTCGGTCGGGCCGGTCGACCACCTCGACCACAGCTCGTACCGGCAGTTCTGGGGGGGCAAGCTCGGTGTCGACGCGACCCGCAAGCTCCCCGAGGAGGGGTACGACCGCGGCTGGCCCACCATGATCACGCAGGACTCGGGCATCGTGGAGCAGGTGAGCGCGCGGTGGTTCTCCTACGGCATCGGCGAGGGCACGAGGTCGAAGCCATGGCGGTGGGTGTGACCAGCACGCTGGCGGTGCCGGGGCCGGGCGCGCCGAGCGTCGGGCACGTCAAGGCCTTCCTGCGCCTGGTCGTCATCGAGCACTCGGTCTTCGCACTGCCTTTCGCCTACCTCGCCGTGCTGTACGCGTCGTACTCCCACGATGACGACCGTGGCCACGGCGTGCACTGGGGCGCGCTGCTGCTCGTGACGGTGGCGCTGGTCGCGGCCCGGACCTTCGCGATGGCCGTCAACCGCATCGTCGACCGGGCGCTGGACGCGCGCAACCCGCGGACCGCCCAGCGCGAGCTGGTCACCGGGGCGGTCAGCGTGCGCACCGCCGCGGTGGGCTCGGCGGTGGCGCTGCTCGTCTTCCTGGTGGTTGCGGCGGCGCTGTCCCCGCTGTGCCTCGCTCTGGCGCCGGTCGCGCTGGGACTGCTCGTGCTCTACCCGTACGGCAAGCGCTTCACCTGGCTCTGCCACGCCCTCCTCGGGCTGGCGCAGGCGGTCGGGCCGGTGGCGGCGTGGCTCGCGACGACCGGGCGGTGGAGCTGGCCGTCGGTGCTGCTCGGGCTCGCGGTCGGGCTGTGGATCGGCGGCTTCGACCTCGTCTACGCACTGCAGGACCTCGACCACGACCGGGCCAACGGTGTCTTCTCGCTGCCGGCGCGCTTCGGTGCGGCCCGCGCGCTGCGGGTGAGCGAGGCCGCGCACCTGGTCACCCTCGCGCTCTTCGTCGGCTTCGGGCTCGCGGTCGGCGCCGGCCCGCTGTGGTATCTCGGCGTGGCGGTCACCGCGGTCGCCTTCGCCTACGAGCACGCGATCGTCTCCCCGACCGACCTGTCGCGCGTCAACCGGTCCTTCTTCACCACCAACGGCTTCGTGGGCGTCGCGCTCTTCGGCTTCGGCCTGGGCGACCTGCTGGTGCGCGGCCTGAGCCGCTGACACCGGGCGCCGCGTCGGGGGCGTGGGGGTACGGCAGGCTGGCGTGGTGACACGGGTGCCGTGGGTCGTCGGGGTGAGCGGGGCGAGCGGCACGCCCTACGCCGCCGCGGTCCTGCAGGGGCTGCTGGGGGCGGGTCAGGCGGTCGACCTGGTCGTCTCCCGCGCGGCCCGGCTGACCCTGCTGGACGAGACAGGGGTGCGCTGGCACGACGACGCGGCGTCGCTGCGGGCGTGGCTCCGTGAGCTGCCCGTGGCTGCCGATGTGCGGCACTGGTCCGTCGGCGACCTGGCGGCGGGGCCGAGCTCGGGCAGCTACCGCACGCACGGCATGATCGTCGTGCCGGCGAGCACCGCGTCGGTGGCGGGGATCGCACTCGGCCTGTCGAAGGACCTGCTGCAGAGGGCCGCGGACGTGACGCTCAAAGAGCGGCGCCCGCTGGTCGTCGTCCCGCGGGAGACCCCGCTCGCCCGCTCGACCCTGGTGCACCTGCTCGAGCTGGCCGACGCGGGGGCCGTCATCGCCCCGGCGTCACCGGGCTTCTACGCGGGGGCGACGACAGCAGCGGAGCTGGCTGACTTCGTCGCGGCCAAGGTGCTGGACGTGCTGGGTGTCGAGCACGGCCTTGGGGTGCGGTGGACCGGCGAGCTGGGCGCGGGCCGGGCCTGAGCCACCGGGTCAGCCCGCGCGGGTCAGCGGGTGCGGCGGGTCAGCGGGTGCGGCGGGTCTTGGTGGCGGGCTTGCGCACTGCGCGGCGGCCGGCCAGGGCGCGCAGGTCACGGGCGTGCGCGTGGGCGTCGCTGGTGCCGACGGTGGTGAGGAAGGTGCTGGCGTTCATCGGTGCTACCTCTTCTGATCGAGTGCGGTGACGCCGTTGTCGCCGCGTACCCATCCTAACAGTCATAGGGTCGAAGCCCTTCCCGACCCTCGATCCGTGAGGAGCAAGCCCACATGGACCAGATGGACCAACGGTTGTTGCAGGCGCTGCGAGCCGACGGCCGGGCGACGTACGCCGAGCTCGGGCGCCTCGTCGGGCTCTCCGCCCCGAGCGCGCACGACCGGGTGGCCAAGCTGGAGGCGACCGGGGTCATCACCGGGTACCACGCAGCGGTGCAGCCGGCGGCCATCGGGCTCGGTGTGCTCGCGCTGGTCGGCATCTTCACCACCGAGTCGGGTGACCAGGACGTGGTGGCCGAGCGGCTGCGCCGCGTCGAGGCGCTGGAGGACTGCTGGACGGTCGCCGGTGAGGAGACCTTCATCGTCACCGTGCGCGCCCGGGACGTCGACGGGTTGGAGCACACCCTCGGGGCGCTGCGGCGGCTGGAGGGGGTGGCTCGCACCAGGACCACCGTGGTCCTGTCGACCCGCTGGGAGGACCGGGCGCCAGCGGCCCCGACGACCTGACCCTCAGGCGACCACGCGGATGCTGTCAGCAGCGCCACCACCGTGCGGTGGCCCGCAGCCGCCCGGACCGAGTCAGACCCGGCTGCGGCGACGGCGCACGAGCGCTGCGCCACCGAGGACCGCCATGCCGGCCAGTGGGGCGAGGGCCGCGGCAGGCAGCTCGGGCAGCGAGGCGGTGGGTGTCGTGCTCGCCGGGGCGACCGCGATGCTGCCCAGGATGTCGGAGCCGACGTTGTTGGACATCTGCACGGGGGTCGCCGTACCGGAGGAGAGGTCGACGGAGTAGAGCAGCGTCTGGGGTGAGGTGAGCCCGCGAGAGTTGTTGATCTGAGCGGCGAGGTAGGCGGTGCCGGTCGCGCCGGAGATGTCGAAGCCCAGCACGCTGTTGGGGTCCACGCCGAAGGGCCCCACGGTGGCGAGCTGCCCGGTGTTGGGTGATGTGGGCGTGCCCCCGACCGAGCCCTGGCGAGCAAGGCTGTTGGCGATGAAGTCGGCGTCGTAGAGCGTCGTGGCGCAGGAGGTCGTCCCACCGCTGACCGTGGTGACCGCGCCGGTGTAGCCGATGCCGGCGATGGCCGGGCTGCTGCCCGCGTTGGTGTCACCACTCGGGTAGGACAGCGTCGTGTCGGTCCCCGCGAGCCCGCCGGTCAGCTGGTTGATCCTGATGTTGAGACCGTTGCTGTCGACCACACGCAGGCGGTCGGCGCACGGGTTGAAGTCGATGTCGAACTTGGCGTTCGCCGCGGTGTCGGTCAGGTCGACCGTGGTGCCCGGCGACACCGGGGTCGCGACCGCCGTCGTCGGGTCGAGCGTGTAGAGCCGGCCGAGGTGGTTGTTGTCGTCGGTCAGCGCGTAGAGCACGTTGGTGGCCGCGCGCACGTCGATGCCGACCACGACCTCGCCGGGAGCACCGGACAGACCGGTGATCGCCGTACCGTTGCCCGCCGTCGACGGGTTGCTCGAGCTGAAGACGATGAAGCGGTTGCCGCCGCTGGTGACGGCGTAGATCGTCTCGCTGGGCGCCGCCGCGGCCGCCGGCAGGGCGAGGGCGAGGGTCGAGCCGGCGGCGACTGCCAGGGCAGCGGCGGTGCGGACGAGCTTCACGGTGGGTCCCAACGGTCGGAGTGCGGTGCGCCTTTACTACCGCAGATCGGCCCCGGCTGGGTCCCGCGGTCGGTGAACGCCGCGTGAACACCACAGCCGGCACGGCGGGCGGCCCGGGCTCCCCGCTCCTTACCCTCGGTGCATGGTGTACGACGCGACGGACCCAGGCCGCAAGCGCGAGCTGGAGCAGAAGGTGCGCTCCGGTGAGCGGCTGTCCTACGACGACGGCGTGGCCCTCTACGCCACCGACGACCTGGCCTGGCTGGGGGGGCTGGCGCACGAGGTCCGTACGGCCAAGAACGGGGATCGCGTCTACTTCAACGTCAACCGCCACCTCAACCTGACCAACGTCTGCACCGCGAGCTGCCGCTACTGCAACTTCCAGCGCAAGCCCGGTGACAAGGACGCCTACACGATGCGTGTCGAGGAGGCCGTACGCCTCGCCAAGGCCATGGAGCCGGCCGGCATCACCGAGCTGCACATCGTCAACGGCCTGCACCCGACGCTGCCGTGGCGTTACTACCCGAACGTGCTGCGCGAGCTGAAGAAGGCGCTGCCCGACGTCACGCTCAAGGCCTTTACCGCCACCGAGGTCAAGCTCTTCGAGAAGCTCTCGGGCCTGGACGCCAGCGACGTCCTCGACGAGCTGATGGACGCCGGGCTCGAGTCGCTCACCGGCGGCGGCGCGGAGATCTTCGACTGGGAGGTGCGCCAGCAGCTCGTCGACCACGACACCCACTGGGAGGACTGGTCGCGCATCCACCGGATCGCCCACGGCAAGGGTCTGCGTACGCCCTGCACGATGCTCTATGGGCACATCGAGGAGCCGCGGCACCGGGTCGACCACGTGCTCCGGCTCCGGGAGCTGCAGGACCAGACCGGCGGCTTCGCCGTCTTCATCCCGCTGCGCTTCCAGACCGACAGCCGGCTGGCGCCCGACATGGCGAGCATCCCGATGGCGACCGGCGCGGAGGCGCTCAAGACCTTCGCGGTGAGCCGACTCCTCTTCGACAACATCGACCACGTCAAGGCTTTCTGGGTCATGCACGGGATCACCACCAGCCAGCTGGCGATGAGCTTCGGCGCCGACGACCTCGACGGCAGCGTCGTGGAGTACAAGATCACCCACGACGCCGACGGCTTCGGCACGCCGCACGAGATGACCCGCGAGGGGCTGCTCGACGTCATCCGCGACGCGGGCTTCACCCCGGTCGAGCGCAACACGAGGTACGAGGTCGTGCGCACGTACGACGGCCCCGTCTCGCTCGCCGAGCGCCGGGCCGCTCCGCAGTCGATGCCGGTGTGACCACGCCGCCCCCCGGCGCACCGCGCCCCCAGCCGACCGGCGTGCGCAAGACCGAAGCACGGATCATGGCCTTCGGGATGCTGGTGACCGTCGGCCCGGGCATCCTCGCCTTCGCGGTGCTGTCGTTGCTCGGCGCGCCCACCGGTGTCGGCGGCATCGTCGGCCTGCTGGTCATCATGGCTGCCATGGTCGGTTTCGCCGGGTGGGTCTTCAGCGGCAGCGGGAGCGGGCACCAGGGGGGCCGTCGGCGTGGCTGAGCGGGCTGGGGAGCGGAGCATCGGGGCGGTGGCGGCGCGCTACACCGGCCTGCGCTTCGGGCTGGCGGCCCTCTGCTTCGTCGTCGCGCTCGCGGTGCTGGTGCCGACGCTGGGTGGGCACCCCGACGTCTACTTCGGCGCGGGCCTGGGGGCGCTGCTGGTGTCCGTACCGCTGTCCTTCGTGGTGGGCAAGGGGCTGCGAGCCGAGCTGGCGGCGGCCGTCGAGGTGCAGCGCCAGGGCGCCGCAGCACGCCGGCGCGATTACGACGAGCGCATCGAGGCGGCCCGCCGGGAGTCCACGGCGGAGTGATCCGGCCGCGTCGCTAACGTCATGCGGTGCACCTGCGCCTCGACGAGGGCTCCGGCCCGGTGGTGGTGCTCCTGCACGGCCAGCCGGGCGTGGCCTCGGACTGGGGACGCGTGGTGCCCCTGCTGCGCGGTCGAGGGGTGCGCGTGCTCTCCGTCGACCGGCCCGGGTACGGCGCCGCGACGGGTGCCGCCACGGGGTGGGCCGACAACGCCGAGCAGCTGCTCGCGCTGCTGGACCGGCTCGCCGTCGAGCACGCGGTCCTGGTCGGCTGGTCGTGGGCTGGCGGGGTCGCGCTGCGGGCCGCCCTCGACGCGCCGGCGCGGGTGCGTGGCCTCGTGCTCGTGGCCAGCGTCGGCCACCGGACCGCTGTCGCGGCGGGCGACCGGCTCCTGGCGCTGCCGCCGGTGCGCCGGCTCACACCTGGGCTGATGCGCCGGGTGAGCCGCTGGACACCGCTGGTGGTCGGCCGCTCGACGACGCGGCTGGACGACGGCGGCCGCGCGTACTTCGGCGACGAGTCCCGGAGCTGGGCGGCCAGGGGTGTCTGGCAGGCGGTGGCTGCAGAGCAGGCGGCGCTGGTGCGCGACACGCCGGCGCTCTCCGACGCCCTGGGCCGGGTCGCCGCGCCGGCTGTGGTGCTGCAGGGCTGGCGGGACACCACGGTGGCGCCTCGGGCCGGGGTCGCCCTGGCCGCCGCGCTGCCCGACGCCCGGCTGGTCGCCTTGGACGCGGGGCACCTGGTGCCCTTCGAACAGCCCGAGGCGGTCGTGTCGGCGATCACCTCGCTGGCGTTCGCCCCGGACGCGCGGGCCGCGCGCCCACCGGCCTAGCGTCGAGCCGTGACCGGGATGCTGCGCCGCCCGCGGGTGGGGCACATCCAGTTCCTCAACTGCGTGCCGCTCTACTGGGGGCTGGTGCGCTCGGGGTCGCTGCTCGACGTCGACCTGGTCAAGGACACCCCGGACCACCTCAACGACGCGCTCGTCGCCGGTGACCTCGACATCGGCCCCATCAGCCTGGTGGAGTACCTGCGCCACACCGACTCCCTCGTCCTGCTGCCCGACCTCGCGGTCGGCAGCGACGGGCCGGTGCTCTCGGTCGTGCTCGCCTCGCCGCACCCGCTGACCGACCTCGACGGCCGTACGGTCGCGGTCGGCTCGACGAGCCGCACCAGCGTGCTGCTCGCGCGGATGCTGCTCGAGCAGCGCGTCGGGGTCCGGCCGTCGTACGTCACCATGCCGCCCGACCTGCCGGTGATGTTGCGGGAGGCCGACGCCGGCGTGCTCATCGGCGACCCGGCGCTGCGGGCGACCCACGCGCCGCCGGCGGGTGTGACCGTCACCGATCTGGGGGCCGCGTGGCGGGATTGGAGCGGGCTGCCGATGGTCTTCGCAGTGTGGGCCGCGCGACGGTCCTACGCCGAGGCGCACCCCGGCATCGTCAAAGACGTGCAGGGCGCCTTCGTGCGCAGCCGCGAGCTGGCGCTGAGCCACCCGGCGGAGGTGGCTGCCTACGCCGCCCGGTGGGACGCGCTGCCACCGGAGGCGCTGGCGGCGTACTTCGCCCGGCTGGACTTCCGGCTCGGCGAGCGCCAGCTCGCGGGTGTGGCCGCCTTCGCGGAGCGGGCCGCCGTGCAGGGCGCGGTGCCCACCGGCGTACGCGTCGAGGCGCTGGCGCTCTAGGGGACCGCTCCTCAGGCGCCGGTAGCCGCGTTGCTCGCGTTGTCGTCGTCCGGCGCAGCACCGCCCCAGCTCGCCAGCAGCGGCAGCAGCCGGGCGGTGGGTGACTCGGCTGGCGTGGTGTAGACCACCAGCCGCTGGTCCGGGTCGTGCGGGCTGACGACCGTCTCGATGTCGAAGGCGAGCTCGCCGGCCGCGGGATGGCGGATCAGCTTGCTCACTGAGATGTGGTCGGTGACGCCCTGATCGGTCCACCAGCGTGCCACGTCGGTGTCGGCGGTGCGCAGCTCGTCGACGAGGGCGACGAGGCGGTGGTCGTCAGGGTGCAAGCCGGCCTCCCGGCGCAGGCTCCCGACTGCCGCCGAGGCGAAGTGCGCCCAGCTGGCGACCCGCGACCGCGCGTCGGGGTCGAGGAAGAGCCAGTGCGCCAACGACGACCCCGGCGGGAGCGCGCCGGTGACCGCCTGCAGCAGGGCGTTGCTCGCGAGCACCTGGTGGCGCCGGCCCAGCAGCAGCACCGGCAGGTGGTCCAGCGCACCCATCAGCCGGAGCAGCCCCGGGTCGGCACTCTGCGACCGCTCGGGTCCGGCGGTCCGGCGCAGGCGCGTCGGCGCGGCCAGGTCGTGCAGGTGCGCGCGCTCGAGGTCGCCCAATCGCAGCGCGCGGGCGAGCGCGTCGAGCACCGCGACCGAGACCGTCGGCTGCCGGCCCTGCTCCAGGCGGCTGTAGTAGTCCGGGCTGACGCCGGCAAGGTAGGCGAGCTCCTCCCGGCGCAGACCCGGCACCCGGCGCGGCCCGCCGAAGGGCCGCATCCCCGCCTGAGTGGGGCTGAGGCGATCGCGACGGGAGCGCAGGAAGGCCCCCAGCGCGGGGCGGTCACGGGGCACACGTCAACTTTAGGAACGTCGTACCCGCCTGGGTGGTCCTGCAAGGACCAGGTTGCGCCGGACCATCCGCCACCACCGTCGCCTCCCTAGCGTCGAGGCCATGCACACACGTCACCTGGGCCGCCAGGGCCTCATCAGCTCGGCGATCGGCTACGGGACCATGGGTCTCACGATGGCCTACGGGCCGGGCAGCGACTCCGCCGACGCCCTCGCCACGATGCGCCGAGCCCATGAGCTCGGTGTCACCATGTTCGACACCGCCGAGCTCTACGGCATGGGCGACGGCACGAGCGAGCGGCTGGTCGGCGAAGCCGTCGCCGGCTTCCGCGACGAGGTGGTGCTCGCGACGAAGTTCGGCTTCGACCTGAGCGACCCCGCGCAGGCCGGGATGCGCATGGACAGCCGACCGGAGCGGATCCGCGCGGTGGCCGAGGAGAGCCTCCGCCTGCTGCGCACCGACGTGATCGACGTCTTCTACCAGCACCGCGTCGACCCAGCCGTGCCGATGGCCGATGTCGCCGGCGCTGTCGGTGAGCTCGTGGCCGAGGGCAAGGTCCGCTTCTTCGGCCTCTCCGAGGCCAACGCCGCCCAGATCCTGGAGGCGCACGCGGTGCACCCGGTGTCGGTGCTGCAGACCGAGTACTCCGTCTTCGAGCGCGACGTCGAGGACACGGTGCTGCCCGTGCTGCGCGAGCTCGGGATCGGCTTCGTGGCCTACTCCCCGCTCGGGCGCGGGTTCCTCACCGGTGACGTGCGGCCGGCCGAGGAGTACGACGAGGCCGACATGCGCCGCTGGGACGCGCGGTGGCAGGGCGAGAGCTACGTCGCCAACCTGGCTGCGGTCGAGCGCCTCACCGTGATCGCGGCCGGGCGGGGCCTGACGGTGACCCAGCTCGCGCTGGCCTGGTTGCTCGGCCAGGGCGATGACCTGGTGCCGATCCCCGGCACCCGGAGCACCAGCCGGCTCGCCCAGAACGCCGCCGCCGCGGACGTCACGCTCACCCCCGACGAGCTCGCTGCCATCGCCGCGGTGCTGCCGCACGGAGCCTTCGGCGAGCGCTACCCCGCGGCGCTCAAGGAGGCCTGGTCGCTCACCTGAGCCGCGGCGCAGCCCCGCTCACGGCAGCCCACAGCGGGCCGCGACCTGCTCGGCCAGGCGGGCGAGCCGCGTCGTACGCCGCCGCTGGCCGTAGGAGGAGACCGGCCCGGCGACCAGGCGCGCAGCCGACCCTCCCAGCCCGCGGTCGTGTCCTCGAGCAGCCGGTCCACGACCTCGGGTGCCGCCGTGCTGGCGGCCTGCGCCCCGATGCCCATGCCGTTCATCTGAGCACCTGCTCCGGGGTCACGTCCCGCCACAGCAGCACGCCGTCGACCTGCTCAGGTGCGCGGCCGAGCAGCGTCGTCACCAGGGCGGCGAGCCGGTCGTGCCCCGCCGGCGCCGCGGTGGGGCCGAGCGCGACGGCCTGCACGCCCCAGCCGCGCAGGTCCTCGGCCAGCTGGGCGCGCACCTCGGGGGTCACGGGGACGGCCGCGGAGGCGGTGAACAGAGCGCTGCTCGGTCGCTGGACGCCGCCGACGAAGGCCTTGCTGCCGTGCCCGTCCGGGGCGAGGAAGTAGCCGCCGGGCATGGCGAAGCGCACCCCCGCGCTCGCCTGCCACAGCATCGGGGCGGTCACGGTCGGCGAGGGGTAGGGCAGCACGAGCACCGTCTCCCCGCGCGCGACCCCGGGCGTGCCGGCCGTGAACCACCGCGGCACGGCCTCGGGCGCCGCCGCGAGGGGCAGCGGCAGCAGCAGCCCGAGCGCGACGGCGAGCACCGCCGGCACGACGGGACGCACCCAGGTGGGCCGCGCCTCGGCAGCGGCCTGCACGGCTGCTTGGACGGCGAAGGCGCAGGCCGCCGCGACGAGCGCCATGGCGAAGAGCACGAACCGCGCCGGGATCACCGACTCGGCGACCGGGTACGGCTCCAGCAGCGCCCACGGGAGCGTCCCGACGGTGGTGTGCCCGGACGACTTCAGGTGCGCCCCGAGCGAGAGCACCCAGAGCGCGACCGCTCCGCCGAGTGCTAGCCGGACCCGTCGGTCGTGCCGGCGCCAGACGGCCAGCGCGAGCAGGCCCCCGAGGCCGAGCCAGCCCACGTACCCGGTCGGCTCGCTGATCCCCCTGGTGAACTGCGCCGAGCTGGCCACCGTGCTCGGGTTGGCGATGGCCTGCAGCGGCGTCGGGTGCACCAGCCCGGTCACGTCGGTGGTGAAGTAGTCAGGCAGGAAGACGGGGTTGTGGACCTGCAGCGGCCCGAGCAGCTGGGTGGCGAGCGGCCAAGCGCCGATCACGACCGCCACCCCGGCGGCGATCCCGCTGCCGCGGAGCACGTCTCCAGCCCTGATCCGCACGAGGCCGCGGTGCGCCAGGGCGAGCGGCACCGCCAGCAGCAGGCCGGTGAGCACCGCCATGAGCAGCACCTCCTCGTTGAGGAGCAGCTGCGCGCCCGCGGTCACCCCGAGGAGCAGTCCGACCCGCCGCGGCCGCCCGTCGCCGGTGAGCAGTCGCAGCCCGAGCCAGAGCAGCACGGGTACGAGGGGCAGCCAGCTGAAGTCCGGGTGCGCGGTGGCCGCCGCGACCATGGCCGGGTTGAAGCCGGCGACCAGGCCACCCACCGCCGCTCCCGGCCGGCGCACACCGAGCCGGCGCAGGACCCACACAGCGCTCGTCGCGGTCAGCGCTGGCCCGAGGGTCAGCTCGAGCAGCAGCCCCCAGAGCGGCCCGGCGGTCAGCGTGACCGGGGCGAGCAGCACGCCGATCAGCGCGGTGTGGGTGTTCCACGCGAGGTTGACCCCGGTGCCGGCGTTGAGCGCATGGGTGAGGAAGGGTGAGTGCAGGTGGCGGATGCTGTCGGCGACCCACGCCAGCATCCAGGCGTCCTGGCGGGCGTCGTCGGGGTTGCCACTCGGCAGTCGGTGGCCGGGGTCGGCCCACAGGTGCGTCTCGAGGGCGACGGCCAGCGCCACGGCCACCAGGGGCACCCCGGCGCGCCACAGCGTGCGGTCCCCCGGTCGCCGCACCGGCGCAGTCTGCCGGGCCGGCCCGGTCGGGGCTCCCTACAGTCGAGGTGTGAGCGACCGACCAGCCAGCGCCGTGCAGGGTCTGCTCGACCGCGCCGCCGAGGGGGGCCGGCTGACGCCGGAGGAGGCGCTGACGGTCTACACCGACGCGCCCTTCCACGCGCTCGGTCAGGCGGCGGACCGGGTGCGGCGCGGGCTCTACCCGGACGGCATCGCGACGTACCTGATCGATCGCAACATCAACTACACGAACGTCTGCGTCACCGCGTGCAAGTTCTGCGCCTTCTACCGCTCGCCGAAGCACGCCGAGGGCTGGGTCCGCGACCTCGACGACATCCTCCGCCGCTGCGACGAGGCAGTCGTCCTCGGCGGCACCCAGATCATGCTCCAGGGCGGCCACCACCCCGACTTCGGCATCGAGTGGTACGAGACGACCTTCGCCGCGATCAAGGCCAGGCACCCGCAGCTGGCGCTGCACTCCCTCGGAGCCAGCGAGGTCGTGCACATCTCGCGGGTCAGCGGGCTGGACCCCGCGACCACCATCACCCGGCTGCGCGATGCCGGGCTCGACAGCTTCGCCGGGGCCGGCGCGGAGATCCTCACCGAGCGCCCCCGGCACGCCATCGCGCCGCTCAAAGAGCCTGGGCACGTGTGGCTCTCGGTCATGGAGACCGCGCACGGGCTCGGCGTCGAGTCGACCGCGACCTTCATGATGGGTACGGGGGAGACCGCCGCCGAGCGGATCGAGCACCTGCGCATGGTGCGCGACGTGCAGGACCGCACCGGCGGCTTCCGCTCCTTCATCCCGTGGACCTACCAGCCGGAGAACAACCACCTCAAGGGGCAGACGCAGGCCACCACGATCGAGTACCTCCGTCTCGTCGCCACCGCGCGGCTGTTCTTCGACGACACCACCGGCAAGCGAATCAAGCACCTGCAGGGCAGCTGGCTGACGGTCGGCAAGGAGACCGGTCAGCTCACGCTGCACATGGGCGCGGACGACCTCGGCTCGATCATGCTCGAGGAGAACGTCGTCTCGGCGGCTGGCGCGCGGCACCGCAGCAACCGGACCGAGCTGATCCACCTCATCCGCACCGCGGGCCGCGTACCCGCCCAGCGCGACACGGTCTACCGCCACCTGGTCGTGCACCGCGACCCGGCCCAGGACCCCACCGACGAGGTCAGCTCGCACGTCTCCTCCACGGCTGACCGCCCACCGCTGGAGCTGCAGCCTGCCTGAGGCGCGCCTCGAGCTGCACGTGCACCTCGAGGGGACGGTGCGCCCGGACACGCTGCGGGGGATCGCCGCCCGGCACGGCCACCCGCTCCCCGATGACCTCGAGGCGGCGTACGCCTTCACCGACTTCCCGAGCTTCCTGCGCACCTGGCTGCTGACCACCAATGCGCTGCACGACCGTGACGACTTCGCCGAGGTCGTCGTCGCCTACGCCGAGGAGGTTGCGGCGCAGGGGGTCACGTACCTCGAGGGCATCTTCAGCCCACCGGAGCGGGTGCAGCGCGGTGTGCCGTGGGCCGAGCTCTTCGAGGGCTACTGCTCGGGTGCGGCGCGGGCGGAGACCGAGCACGGCGTGCGCGTGCGCCTCACCCCCGACCTCTACCGCGGTTGCCCGCCCGAGCTGGCCGAGGAGACGGCGCGGTGGTGCGTGCGCTACGCCGACCGGGGTGTGGTCGGCCTGGGCATCGGCGGCCACGAGGTCGCTGCCCCGTTGTCCCAGTACGAACGCGCCTTCGCCATCGCACGAGCCGGCGGCGTGCCCGCGGTCCCGCACGCCGGCGAGCACACCGACGCGGCGCACGTCGCCGAGGCGTTGGAGCTGCTCGACCCGCCGCGCATCCGGCACGGCATCCGCGCGGTGGACGACCCGGGGCTGCTGCGCGAGCTGGCGGCCCGAGGCACCGTGCTCGACATCGCGCTGACCTCCAACCTGCTCCTGGGCGCGGTGGCGTCGCTGGCCGAGCACCCGCTGCCGGCGCTCGTCGCGGCGGGGGTGCGCTGCTCCGTCTCGACCGACGACCCGGCCATGTTCGGCACGACGCTGACGGCCGAGCTCGCGCTGGCGGCCTCGCTGGGCGTGCCGGAGCAGACCGTCACCGCTGCCGCCCGTGCCGGCGCGCTCGGCCCTCTCCCCGGCTGAGCCTGCGAACGCAGCCCTGCGCGAGCCGGGGCGGGAGGATGAGGACATGAGCATGCGTGCCGACCTGACCAAGCAGCCGGCGCAGGTCGCGGCGATGTTCGACGAGGTCGCGGCGCGTTACGACGTCGTCAACCTGCTGATGACCTTCGGGCTGGAGCGGGTGTGGCGGCGGCAGGTGAGGCAGGCGCTCGCGGCGCGCCCGGGTGAGCGGGTGCTCGACGTCGCGGCCGGTACGGCCACCAGCAGCGCGGCCCTCGCCCGCGGTGGTGCGCAGGTGGTGGGGGCCGACTTCAGCCTCGGCATGCTGCGGGCCGGGCGGGCGCGCGGCGTGCGGTTGCCGCTGGTCGCGGCCGACGGGTTGCGGCTGCCCTTCGCCGACGCGTCCTTCGACGCGGTGACGATGAGCTTCGGGCTGCGCAACGTGGTTGACGTACCGGCGTGCCTGGGCGAGCTGCGCCGGGTGACCCGGCCCGGCGGGCGGCTGCTCGTGTGCGAGGTGAGCCGGCCCGAGCGGCCGGTGCTGCGCGCGGGGCACGCGCTGTGGCTGCGCCGGGGGCTGCCCGTGCTCGCCCGCGCCGTGAGCAGCGACAGCCCGGCCTACGCCTACCTCGCGGAGTCGATGCTCGCCTGGCCCGAGCCCAGGCAGCTCGCGGCGACGGTGGCGGCTGCGGGGTGGCGCGGGGTCGGCTGGCGCCCGCTGACGGCCGGGGTCGTGGCGCTGCACCGCGCGGAGCGCTGAGCGGCTCACGCCGGCAGGCGCACCGCCTCGATGCCCAGGTCGCGGAACCCCACGACGGGGGCGTAGGGGACGCCCCGCGCCGCGAAGGCCTCGCGGCCGAGGTCGCTGCGGTCGACGAAGGGCACGACGCCGGTCACCGTGGCGCCGGTCTCCAGCACCTTCTCGTAGGCCGTGATCGTCGAGCCGCCGGTGGTGATGACGTCGTCGACGAGCAGCACCCGGTGCGTGCGGTCCAGGCGCGCCCCTTCGATCCACTGGTCGAGGCCGCGACCCTTGGGCTGCTTGCGGATCGAGAACCACAGCCGGTCGGTGAGGAAGGCGACGCCGTGCGCGAAGGGGTCGGCGCCCATGGTCATGCCACCGACCGCGTCGAAGTCGGCGCCGATCTCGGCCGCCCGCTGCAGGATCGCGTGGCAGGCGAGCAGCAGCCGGCCGCCGCGGTCGACGCACCGCTTGCCGTCGACGTAATCGTGGGACGTCGCCCCCGAGGCCAGCGTGAAGGGCTCGTCGCGGCGCTGGTACCCGCGCTCGCGCACCAGGGCGATGACCTCGGTGACGGGATCCGGCTCCTCGGTGTGCTCGTCGGTGCCCACGGTCACGACCCTGCCACGACGAGGTCGGCGACGACGGCCCGGTGGTCGGGGCCGGCGTGCCCGAGCACCCGCACGGAGCGCACACCGACGTCGCGCGACACCAACACGTGGTCGAGGCGCAGCACGGGCGGTACGACGTGCCACCCGCTCGGCCAGGTCGGCAGCAGCCCCCGCCCGTCGGCCGCGTCGGCGACGCCCGCGGGGCCACCGAGCAGCGCGGCGAAGGCGCGGTCGGAGCGGGCGGAGTTGAAGTCCCCGGCCACCACCTGCGGGCCGGGGTGGGCGGACATCGCGGCGGCCAGCTCGGCGTGCTGGGCCACCCAGCGCCGGCGGTCGGCGCGGCTCATCGGGGAGCACAGGTGGACCTGGTGGACCCGCAGCCGGGCGCCCCCGGGCAGCACGACGTCGGCGCGCAGGTTCGTGCGGCCGGTGAGGGTGACCGGCGTGACGTCGTCGAGCGGCCATCGGCTCCAGATGCCCCCGCCGAAGCCGTCATCCCGCTCGTGCACCGCGGCATGCGCGTACTGCGGGAGGCGCAGATGGCGCAGGCTGAGCGCGGAGAGCTCGGTGAGCACCACGACGTCCGCCTCCGACCGGCCCACCTGGGTCGCCACCGAGGCACCGGCGTCCACGTCGTACTGCACGTTGAGGTGCAGCAGCCGGACCGGCATGCCGCCAGGTCCGGGGCCGCGCCCAGCGGTGAGCAGCGGTCCGAGCAGCGCCGCGTCCACCAGCGCCAGCAGCGCGGCGACGACGGCCAGGGTGAGCCGCCCCGTGACCGCAGCGACCAGCAGGAGCGGCCAGGCGAGGGCGAGCACGACGGGCAGGCCGGTCGAGGCGGCGAGCAGCAGCGCGGAGCGCTCGTCGAGGTGCACCGCGCGCAGGAGCAGCAGGGCGACGAGCACCCCGGCGACGCTCCAGCCGAGGGCGCCCACGCCGGCAGCCTGTCAGCGGGTGACCGGGGCCGGCCCTCTCTACGCTCGGCGGGTGAGCTCACCCGACTACGACGCCGACGTCATCGTCGTGGGGGCGGGTCCTTCGGGAGCGGCGACCGCCTTCCACGCCGCCTCCGCCGGCCTGGACGTGCTGCTGCTGGAGAAGACCTCCTTCCCGCGGGAGAAGGTCTGCGGCGACGGGCTCACCCCCCGCGGCGTCAAGGGCGTGCTGCGGATGGGCATCGACGTCTCCCCGGAGAACGGCTGGCTGCGCAACCGCGGCCTGCGCATCTACGGCGGGGGCCAGCGCCTCGAGCTGCCCTGGCCCGAGCTGGCCGAGTGGCCCTCCTACGGCGCGGTGCGCACCCGCCAGGACCTCGACGAGCAGCTGGCCCGGCAGGCCGAGCGGGCCGGGGCGCACCTCTACGAGCGGACCACCGTCACCGGCGCGGTCCGCGACGACGACGGCCGCGTCGTCGGGGTGACCAGCCGCAGCGGGGGGCGCGACGCAGAGGAGGTCACCTACCGGGCGCCGCTGGTCGTCGCCGCCGACGGCAACAGCGCTCGGCTCGCGACCGGGCTGGGCATCGCCAAGCGTGACGAACGCCCGATGGGCGTCGCCTACCGCCGCTACTACACCTCGCCGCGCACGCACGACGACTTCCTGGAGAGCTGGCTCGAGCTCAAGGCCAAGGACGCCGAGGGCAACGACGTCCTCCTGCCCGGGTACGGCTGGATCTTCGGTATGGGCGACGGCACCGCCAACGTCGGGCTCGGCCTGCTCTCCACCACCTCGGCCTGGGGGCAGACCGACTACCGCGCGCTGCTCGACGCGTGGCTCGCCGAGACGCCCCAGGAGTGGACGCTCGACCCCGAGCACGCGACCGGCCCCGTGCGGGGCGCCGCCCTGCCGATGGGCTTCAACCGCAAGCCGCATTACGCCGACGGGCTGATGCTCGTCGGCGACGCGGCCGGGATGGTCAACCCGTTCAACGGCGAGGGCATCGCCTACGCGCTGGAGAGCGGCGAGATGGCCGCCGAGGTCCTGGTCCACGCCCTGCGCGAGCCGGCGGGCAGCCACCGCGAGCGGGCCTTGGCCGCCTACCCGATGGCCCTCGCCGACCGGTACGGCGGTTACTACACCCTCGGTCGCTGGTTCGTGCAGCTCATCGGGCACCCGTCGGTGATGCGCCTGGCCACCCAGAAGGGCTTGTCCCACCCGATGCTCATGCGCCTCACGATCAAGATGCTCGCCAACCTGACCGACCCCCGCGGCGGCGACGCGCTCGATCGCATCGTCAACGGTCTGTCGAAGCTCGCGCCCGCGGCCTGACCTGCCCGGGGCCCGACCGCCCGCCGTCCGCCCGCCCACCGCCGCCGGCTGCGGCGACCGGTCCCTGCCAGCGGCGACCCTGGCCCCTCTAGGTGCGGCATCTACGGAAGATGCCACGTTGGCATGTTCCGTAGATGCCGCAGCAGGAGGGCGTTGGGGGCTGGACGGAGCGCGTGGAGGTCTGGACGGAGGGCGTTGGGGGCTGGACGGAGCGCGTGGAGGTCTGGACGGAGGGCGTTGGGGGCTGGACGGAGGGGGTTGGACGTAGGGCGTTGAGGCTGGCCGTACGACATCTGGCGTCAGGCGTCAGGCGTCAGCCGGCGAGGGCAGCTCAGCTCGCGGCGAACCCGTCCACGTAGGTCGTGACGCCGCCCCGGGCGCCCCTGGCAGCGAGCACGCGCACGGTCAGCTTGTGCCGGCCGTTCGTCTTCGCGCTCACCGAGTAGCCGATCGTCTGCTGCGTCTTCGACAGGCCGGCGTCGACGGTGCGCACCAGCTTGCCGTCCAGGAGGAGCTGGAAGCGCCCGGCCGAGCGCTGCCGGGTCACCAGGACGGTGAGCTTGCGGCCGTTGAGCGTGGCCGACAGGGTCGCGCCCGGCTTGGCCGAGCGGGTGAGCGTCCCGGCGTAGGCGCCGCGCGCGCCGTACCGGGTCCACCCCGCGCTGCGGGTCGCCGCCCGCTCGTCGAGCGGGAGCGTGGTGGACGCGGTGCGCGGGGCGGAGCGCAGACCGGCCCCGTCGATGGCGAGCACCGAGACGCTGTAGCTCTTGCCGGGCGCGCCGGTGAAGCTCGACGACGTGCTGCCGAGCGGGAGTGCCTGCACCATCTGGGTACGGCCGCCGGTGGTGACCGTGACCTGCCAGGAGACGACGCCGCTGCCGCCGGCCTGGTCGTACCCGCTCCAGCTCGCCATGACCTTCTGCGAGCTCGCGGCCCGCGCCACGGTGAGCTGGCTCAGCACCGGTGGCGTGCTGTCCGTGCAGGTGGTGGCCGCGGGCGAGCCGTAGAGGCGGGCGACCAGGGCGGTCCACTGCGGTGTGCCGACCCCGGTCGCCGTGTCGTACCCGGGAGTGGTGGGTGGCGCGTTCCCGCCGCTCGGGGTGGCCGTCGCCACGTCGATGACGGCCGCCGGGTCGAAGCGCGCGGCGTACATGCCGACGTGGATGTCACCGAGCACGGCCGGGCTCGCGCAGCCGCCCGTGTGCGCGACCTCGGCGTCCACCAGCTGAGCGGCAGACAACGGGGCCGACAGGCTGGTCCCCCCGGCCGCACCGCTGCGCCGCACCGCGAGCGGGGTGCTGTGGTCGGTGTAGACGATGGTCACGCCGGTGGTCGGGTCGGCGTCGCTGGCGAGGTCCGGCACCTGGCGGTGGCCGCTGCCCTGCACCGCGCTCTGCCAGGACGGTGTCGCGTAGAGCGTGGACGTGCCGCCGCCGGACGAGCCGCTGGAGGAGCTGTTCCACGTCGTGTCGGGTGCCGGCGCCCCAGCGCCGTTGCCGTGCGTCGTGCCGCCCACGCCGAGCGCGTAGGGCGAGGACGCGGGGAAGTCGACCGCCGCCGTCCCGGTCGAGCAGTCGTCGCCCGCGCCAGCGTCTCCGGAGGCAGCGAAGACGGTCACGCCGGCGGCCGTCAGCTGCTGCAGCGACTGGGTGACCGAGGCGATCGTCGCCGCCCCCGCGTCGTGCTCGCACGCCCCCCACGACGTCGACAGCGCCGCGATCGGCAGGTGGTTGGTGACCACGTCGGCCACCACCGCCTGGTAGTCGGCGGCGATGCCGGACCCCTGGGTGGCGAAGTAGGCGCGCTCGCGCAGCCGCGGGGCCGCCGCGAGCAGCGCCTCTTGGTCCAGGGCCACCTCGATGTTGCCGTTCGAGGCGTCCGTGCTGTTCGAAGGGTCGTAGGCGGGCGAGCGGTCGACCCCCACGGCCGTGTACTGACCGGAGGCCACCGGGTCGTACCCGTCCGAGAAGATGCTGCCGGCGAAGGTGGTCAGGTCGCTGGCGTCCCAACCGGAGAGCTGGATCGTCGCCACGATGGGTGTCGTCGCGGTGATCGAGGGAGCGCTGGTCGGGTAGCCGCCGGGCACCGGCGAGGCGTAGGCGGCATCGAGGTCGGCGCCGGACAGCGCCCGGGAGCGCCAGACGGTCGGGTCGTCCTCGGGCAGCGCCGCGAGCACGGAGCCCTGCAGCGCAAGGGGTACGCGGGTCGCGGTCCCGCTGCCGAAGGCGCTCGTCACCGCGGCGGCCGAGCCGGAGACGGTGAGGGACTGTGCGTCGGCGGCGGTCACCGTCAGCCCCAGCCGCGCGACGGCGGTCTGGGCGGCGGCGGTGGTGGTCCCGGTGGGCAGCAGCTGGTCGAGGGCGGCGGTGCGGGCGCGCGAGGAGAGCACGCCGACGACCGGGGTGAGGGCACCGGCCCGCAGCGTCAACGTCACCGTGCGCTGGGCCGCGCCGTCGGCCCGGCCCCCGGTGGCAGCGTCCGCAGGGACGGCGCTGGCGCCGGCCGCGACCACCAGCAGGAGGGCGGCCGGCGCACCAGCGCGCCGGAGCGCTCGATCGAGGGGCATGGCCATCCCAACGTCAGAGGGGTCGTGGCTGTTGCTGTGAGGTGACCGGCAACAGTGTGGCGGCGCCAGGGCCCGCCGTCGGCGGGTCGCGTGCGTCACGAGCCCCTAGGGTGACCGCGGGCGGCCAGCAGCCGCCGGTCCGGCCGCGGCCGGTCGGGTCAGGTGCAGCAGCCGAGGGAGCGTGCGAGTGAACGTCTACGTCCCCATCGTCGTGCTCTTCGTCCTGGCCGCCGGCTTCGTCATCGGCTCGGTCGTCGCCGGCACCGCGCTGATCGGCCCGCGCCGGGACAACCGCGCCAAGTCCGACGCCTACGAGTGTGGGGTCGAGGTGCCCGACGTCCCCCTCGGTGAGGGCCACAAGTTCCCGGTGAAGTACTACCTCACGGCGATGCTCTTCATCGTCTTCGACATCGAGATCATCTTCCTCTACCCGTGGGCCGTGAGCTACAACGACCTCGGCGCCTTCGGGCTCGTGGAGATGGTGCTCTTCATCGCCACCGTCGGCGTCGCCTACAGCTACGTCTGGCGCCGCGGCGGGCTCGAGTGGGACTGACCGGCGTGACGGCACGGGAGGCGGGCTAGTGGGGTTCGAGGAGAAGCTGCCGGGCGGCGTGCTCCTGTCCAGCGTCGAGGCGCTGGCAGGGTGGGCGCGGTCGTCCTCGCTGTGGCCGGCGACCTTCGGGCTGGCCTGCTGCGCGATCGAGATGATGGCGACCGGCGCCGGGCGCTACGACCTCGCTCGCTTCGGCATGGAGGTCTTCCGGCCCTCGCCCCGCCAGGCCGACCTGATGATCGTCGCCGGCCGGGTCAGCCAGAAGATGGCGCCCGTGCTGCGCCAGATCTACGACCAGATGCCCGAGCCCAAGTGGGTCATCGCCATGGGCGTCTGCGCCAGCAGCGGCGGCATGTTCAACAACTACGCGATCGTGCAGGGCGTGGACCACGTCGTCCCGGTCGACATGTACCTCCCCGGCTGCCCGCCGCGCCCCGAGATGCTGATGGACGCCATCCTCAAGCTGCACGAGAAGATCAAGCACGAGCCCCTCGGTGAGCGCGGCCGCCGGGCGCTCGAGCAGCAGGGGCGCGAGGTGCCGGCCCTCACCGGCTCCAACCGGTGACCGGCGCCCGCCGATGACGACCCCACCGACGGCCGCGCAGGGCGGCGACGAGCCCGGGGGCATCGCCCGTCGGCTCGCCGAGACCCCGGCCTCCCGCCAGCTGCCGGTCGTGGCGGCGACGCCGGTGGTCGAGGCAGGCATGTTCGGCGTGCACGGCCCCGGCGACACCTCCGGCTTCGGCGGCCTGCTGCGCCGGGCCCGGCCGATCGTCCCCAGCGAGCCGCCCTACGGCGGCTGGTTCGACGACGCGTGGGCCACCCTGAGCGGTGCGTACGACGCCATCGGCACCGCGGTCGAGGCGGTCGTCGTCGCGGCCGGCGAGATGACGCTGCACGTGCGCCGGGAGCACTTGCTGGAGCTCGCCCGGGTGCTGCGCGACGACCCCGCGCTGCGCTTCGAGATGTGCACCTCGGTGAGCGGTGTGGACCTCCCCGACGATGCGCGCGGCCTCCGGCTGCACTCCGTCGTGCACCTGTTGTCGATGACGCACAACCGCCGCCTGCGCCTGGAGGTCTCGGTCTCCGACGAGGACCCCGAGCTGCCCAGCCTCACCCGCGTCTGGCCGACCGCCGACTGGCACGAGCGGGAGGCCTGGGACATGTTCGGCATCGTCTACACCGGCCACCCTGCGCTCACCCGCATCCTCATGCCGGACGACTGGGAGGGTCACCCGCAGCGCAAGGACTACCCGCTGGGCGGCATCCCGGTCGAGTACAAGGGGGCCACGGTCCCCCCGCCCGACGACCGGAGGGCCTACGCATGACCACGACCACCGGCGCGACCCGGGCGCCCTACACCGAGACCACCGAGGGGCGGGTCTTCACCGTCACCGGAGGTGACTGGGAGGAGGTGCTCGGCCGCCAGGACTTCGAGGACGAGCGCATCGTCGTCAACATGGGTCCGCAGCACCCGAGCACCCACGGTGTGCTGCGCCTCGTGCTCGAGATCGAGGGTGAGACGGTCACCGACGCGCGCGTGATCATCGGTTACCTGCACACGGGCATCGAGAAGTCGGCGGAGTTCCGCACCTTCACCCAGGCGGTCACCTTCCTCACCCGCGCCGACTACCTGGCGCCGATCTTCACCGAGACCGCGTACTGCCTGGCCGTGGAACGCCTCCTCGGCATCACCGCCGAGATCCCCGAGCGCGCCACGGTGATCCGGGTCTGCCTGATGGAGCTCAACCGCATCGCCAGCCACCTGGTCTGGCTGGCGACCGGTGGGCTCGAGGTCGGCGCCCTGACCGCGATGATCTTCGGCTTCCGGGACCGGGAGAAGGTCCTCGACCTGCTGGAGCAGGCGACCGGCCTGCGGATGAACCACGCCTTCGTCCGCCCCGGCGGCGTCGTCGCCGACCTGCCCGACGGCTGGACCGGTCGCGCCAGGGCCTTCTGCGCGGAGAGTCCCGGCAACATCGACGAGTACGAGAAGCTCCTCACCGGCTCGGGCATCTGGCAGTCGCGGCTGCAGCACGTCGGGTACCTCGACACCGCCGGCTGCATCGCGCTCGGCGTCACCGGCCCGATGCTGCGCGCGAGCGGGCTCCCCTGGGACCTGCGCAAGACCCAGCCCTACTGCGGGTACGAGACCTACGACTTCGAGGTCGCGACCCGTGCCGAGGGAGACTCCTGGGCGCGGTACGCCTGCCGCATCCAGGAGATGCGGGAGTCCGTCAAGATCGTGGAGCAGTGCCTCGACCGGCTGGAGGCCACCCCTGGCCCGGTCATGGTCGCCGACAAGAAGATCGCCTGGCCGGCCCAGCTCGCCCTCGGCGCCGACGGCCTGGGCAACTCCCTCGACCACATCAAAGAGATCATGGGTACGTCGATGGAGGCCCTGATCCACCACTTCAAGCTCGTCACGGAGGGCTTCCGGGTGCCGGCGGGGCAGGCGTACCTCCCCGTCGAGTCGCCCCGTGGTGAGCTCGGGGTCCACCTGGTGAGCACCGGTGGCACCCGCCCGCACCGCGTGCACCTGCGCGAGCCCAGCTTCGTCAACTTGCAGGCCGTCCCCGCGTTGGCCGTCGGTGGTTACCTCGCCGACGTCATCGTCGGTGTCGCGAGCCTCGACCCCCTACTGGGAGGCGTTGACCGGTGACCGCAGAGACCCAGACCGCGGAGGCGGTCCGGAGCCAGGTCGACCCGCTCGGCACCGCCGACGTGGCGGCGGACGTCGCCGCCGTCATCGCCCGCTACCCGCAGAAGCGCTCGGCCCTGCTACCGCTGCTGCACCTGTGCCAGAGCGTCGAGGGCTTCGTCAGCCCTCGGGCGATCGCGCTGTGCGCCCGCGAGCTCGACCTCACCAAGGCCGAGGTGGCCGCGGTGGCGACCTTCTACACGATGTACAAGCGGCGCCCGGCGGGCACCTACCACGTGGGTGTCTGCACCAACACGCTGTGCGCGGTGCTCGGTGGTGACCAGATCTTCGGCACGCTGCGCGAGCACCTCGGCATCGGGCACGGCGACACGCTCGAGGACGGCAGCATCAGCCTCGAGCACCTCGAGTGCAACGCCGCCTGCGACTACGCGCCGGTGATGATGGTCAACTGGGAGTTCTACGACGATCAGACGCCGGGCTCCGCGGTGGGCCTGGTCGACGCCCTGCGCGCCGGCGAGCCGCCCGCGCCCACCCGCGGCCCCGCCGGGCTGTGCACCTTCCGCCAGGCCGAGCGGGTGCTGGCCGGCTTCCCTGACGGGCACGCGACCGAGGGCCCGGGCGCCGGCCAGCGCACCCTCGTCGGGCTCCGCCTGGCCCGCTCCCGCGGCGACGAGGCGCCACCGGCACCGGCCCGGGAGGACCAGCCGGACACCAGCCGACAGAGCCAGGGAGACCAGGCGTGACCGCCGCCAGCCCCACGACCCTGACGCCGGTGCTGTCCGCCTTCTGGGACGACGCCGACTCCTTCACCCTCGCCGGCTACGCCCGTCGCCACGGCTCGGGCGGCCCCGACGGCGTCGCCTACACGGGGCTGCGGCGGGCGCTGGCGATGGAGCCGGGCGACGTCATCGGCGCGGTCAAGGCCAGCGGCCTGCGCGGCCGCGGCGGCGCCGGCTTCCCCACCGGCATGAAGTGGGGCTTCATCCCGCAGGACAACCCCCGCCCCAAGTACCTCGTCGTCAACGCCGACGAGAGCGAGCCGGGCACCTGCAAGGACACCCCGATGCTGCTCGCCGACCCGCACGCCCTCGTGGAGGGCGTCGTGATCGCCAGCTACGCGATCCGCGGGCACCTCGCGGTGATCTACATCCGCGGCGAGATCCTGCACGTGATCCGCCGGGTGCAGCACGCGGTCGAGGAGGCCTACGCCGCCGGCCTCCTCGGCACGGACATCCTCGGCAGCGGGTACTCCCTCGACGTCGTCGTGCACGCCGGCGCCGGTGCCTACATCTGCGGCGAGGAGACGGCGCTGCTCGACTCGTTGGAGGGCAGGCGAGGCCAACCCCGGCTGCGGCCGCCCTTCCCGGCCGTCGCCGGCCTCTACGCCAGCCCCACCGTGGTCAACAACGCGGAGACGATCGCCAGCGTGCCGACCATCCTGCGCAACGGGCCGGAGTGGTACGCCAGCATGGGCACCGAGAAGAGCAAGGGACCGACCCTCTACAGCCTGTCGGGCCACGTCGCCAACCCGGGGCAGTACGAAGCCCCGCTCGGCATCACCCTGCGCGAGCTGCTCGACCTGTCGGGCGGCATGCGGCCAGGGTCGACGCTGAAGTTCTGGACGCCGGGTGGCTCGAGCACACCCATCTTCACCGCCGAGCACCTCGACGTGCCGCTCGACTACGAGGGCGTCGCCGCCGCCGGGTCGCTGCTCGGCACCAAGGCGCTGATGTGCTTCGACCAGACCACCTCGGTCGTGCGGGCGGTGCTGCGCTGGACCGAGTTCTACGCCCACGAGTCCTGCGGCAAGTGCACGCCCTGCCGCGAGGGCACGGCGTGGATGGTGCAGATCCTCAAGCGGATCGAGGCCGGCCACGGCACCGAGGCAGACCTCGACGTGCTCACCGACACCTGTGACAACATCTTCGGGCGGAGCTTCTGCGCACTCGGCGACGGCGCCACCTCGCCCATCCTCTCGGCGCTGCAGCACTTCCGGGAGGAGTTCCTGGCGGGGGCGCACACCCCGGCGAGCGAGCTCTTCCCGCCGTCGGCCTCGGCTGCCTGGGCCGAGCCCGCGCTCGCCGGTGCCGGCCGGTCGCTGGCAGGTGCCCGGTGACGATCGCCGCCGCCACCCCTGGCGCCACCTCCGACGGTGGCGACGCCACCCCCGTACCCACCCCCGAGGGGCACGTCGCTCTCACGGTCGACGGCTTCTCGGTCGTCGTGCCGGAGGGCACGCTGGTGATCCGCGCGGCCGAGCGGCTCGGCATCGCCATCCCGCGCTTCTGCGACCACCCGCTGCTCGACCCGGTCGGCGCCTGCCGACAGTGCATCGTCGAGATCGAGGGCCAGCGCAAACCGGTCGCCTCCTGTACCATCCCCGTCACCGAGGGGATGGTGGTTCGCACCCAGCTGACCTCCGCGGTCGCCGAGAAGGCGCAGGCCGGCACGATGGAGATGCTGCTCATCAACCACCCGCTGGACTGCCCGGTCTGCGACAAGGGCGGCGAGTGCCCCCTGCAGAACCAGTCGATGGCCAACGGCGCGGCGACCAGCCGCTTCGTCGAGCGCAAGCGCACCTATCCCAAGCCGCTGCGCATCAGCAGCCAGGTGCTCCTCGACCGCGAGCGCTGCGTGCTGTGCGCCCGGTGCACGCGCTTCAGCGCCCAGATCGCCGGCGACCCCTTCATCGAGCTCTTCGAGCGCGGGGCGCTGGAGCAGGTGGGCATCTACGGCGGCGGCGAGGGGGAGTCCGCCGAGCCCTTCCAGAGCTACTTCAGCGGCAACACGATCCAGATCTGCCCGGTCGGCGCGCTGACGGGGGCGTCGTACCGCTTCCACGCCAGGCCCTTCGACCTGCTGAGCGTGCCGAGCGGGTGCGAGCACTGCGCGAGTGGCTGCGCCCAGCGGGCCGACGTGCGCCGCGGCGCCGTGCAGCGCCGCCTCGCCGCCCCCGACCCCGAGGTCAACGAGGAGTGGAGCTGCGACAAGGGCCGCTGGGCCTTCACCTGGTCGCGGCTGGCCGACCGGCTCACCGGCCCGCTGGTCCGCGACGAGTCGGGGGAGCTGGTCGGCGGCTCGTGGACCGGCGCACTCGAGCTGGCCGGCCGGCGCCTCGGTGAGGGTCGGGCCGCCGCGGTGATCGCGGGTGGCCGGCTGTCGCTCGAGGGTTCCTACGCCTTGGCCAAGCTGGCCCGCGCCGTGCTCGGCACCGGGGACGTCGACGGCCGCGCCCGTCCTCACTCGGCCGAGGAGGCGGACTTCCTGGCCAGCACCGTCGTCGGCGTCACCCCGGCGACCGGCGGGCTCAGCTACGCCGCCCTGGAGACCGCTCCCGTCGTCGTGCTGGCTGGGCTGGAGCCGGAGGAGGAGTCGCCGATCGTCGCGCTGCGGCTGCGCAAGGCCTCGCTCGCCGGCACCCGGGTGGTCGTGCTGCAGGCCTTTGCGACCCCTTCGGTGACCAAGGCCGGCGCGGAGCTGGTCATCACCAGGCCAGGGGAGGAGGCGAGCGTGCTGCGCGCCGCGCTGGCCGCCGGGGCCGAGGCCAGCGCGCTGGCCGCCGCGCTGGCGACCGATGGCGCCGTCCTGCTCGTCGGAGAGCGCCTCACCGAGGTCTCCGGCGCCCTGTCGGCGGTCGCCGCCGCCGCGGCCCGCGGCGTGCGCGTCGGCTGGGTCCCCCGTCGCGCCGGCGAGCGGGGCGCGCTGGAGGCCGGCCTGCTCCCGACGCTGCTCCCGGGGGGCCGCCCGGCGGCCGACCCGGCAGCGCACGACGAGGTTGCCGCAGCCTGGGGCGTCCCCTCGGCCCGCTGGCCGAGCGGTGTCGGGCGTGATGTCACGGCGATCCTCGAGGCGGTGCTGGAGGGGACCGTGGACACGCTGGTGGTCGCCGGTCTCGACGTCGACGACCTGCCGGACCCACGCCTCGCCCGCCGGGCGCTGGCTGCGGCGCGGACCACGATCGTGCTCGACGTGCGGCGCACGGTCACCGCGGAGCTCGCCGACGTGGTGCTGGCCGTGGCGCCACCGGAGGAGCGCGAGGGCACCCTGCTCAGCTGGGAGGGCCGCCCGCGGACGTCGCCGGCGTCGCTGGAGACCGGCGGGCTCTCCGACACGCGGGTCGCGCACCTGCTGGCGGCCGAGCTCGGTGTCGACCTCGGACTCCCGCACGAGGCGGCCGCCCGCGTCGAGCTGGCCCGACTCGGCAGCTGGGCCGGCGCGCGCCCGACCGCACCCGACGTCGCCCCGGCCACCGTGCTGGAGCCCGGGCCGGGCGAGGCGGTGCTGGCCACCTGGCACCACCTGCTCGACGACGGCCTGCTGCAGGACGGCGAGCCGCACCTGGCCGGCACCCGGCGGACGCCGGTGGCGCGCGTGTCGGCCGCCACGGCCGCCGCCGTCGGCGCCGTCGGGGGTGGCTGGCTCACCGTCAGCACGGGGCGTGGCAGCATCACGCTGCCGCTGGCCGTCACCGAGATGGCCGACGGCGTGGTCTGGGTCCCCACCCACTCGACCGGGTCGCACGTGCGCAGCGCGCTCGTCGCGGGCAGCGGTGACGTGGTGGCGATCAGCCGCGCCGAGGCCCCCGCGCAGCAGGAGGTGCAGGCATGAGCCCGTCGCTCACCGGGTCGCTGCCGGAGTCGCTGGCGTGGTTGCTGGCGGGCAAGGCCACGCCCGGCGACCCGCCCACCGGCCCGAGCGGGGTCTCCACCGCCTTCGGTCACGACCCCTGGTGGCTCATCCTCGCCAAGGCCGTCGTCGTCCTGGTGGCGCTGCTGCTGACGACGCTGTTCACCATCTGGGCCGAGCGTCGCGTCGTGGCCCGGATGCAGCTGCGCCTCGGCCCCAACCGCGCCGGCAAGTTCGGGCTGCTGCAGTCCCTCGCCGACGGCATCAAGCTGATGCTCAAGGAGGACATCCGGCCCAGCCGCCGAGACCGCATCGTCTTCGTGCTGGCGCCGATCATCGCGGCGGTCCCGGCCTTCCTCGCTTTCAGCGTCGTGCCCTTCGGGCCGGTCGTCAGCATCGGCGGGCACCGGACACCCTTGCAGCTCACCGACCTGCCGGTGGGTGCGCTCTTCGTGCTCGCCTGCAGCAGCCTCGGTGTCTACGGCATCGTGCTGGCCGGGTGGTCCAGCGGGTCGACGTACCCGTTGCTGGGCGCGCTGCGCAGCGCGGCGCAGATGATCTCCTACGAGGTCGCGATGGGTCTGTCCCTGGTCGCGGTCTTCCTCTACGCCGGCTCCCTGTCGACCAGCGCCGTCGTGGCCAGCCAGAGCAGCTACTGGTACGCGATCACGCTCTTCCCGAGCTTCGCGATCTACTGCATCAGCATCGTTGGGGAGACCAACCGCGCGCCCTTCGACCTGCCCGAGGCCGAGGGGGAGCTCGTCGGTGGGTTCCACACGGAGTACAGCTCGATCAAGTTCGCGATGTTCTTCCTGGCCGAGTACATCAACCTGGTGACGGTGTCGGCGCTGGCCACCACGCTCTTCCTGGGCGGCTGGCACCCGCCGATCGGGTTCTCCCACTTCGCCTGGGCGAGCACCGGCTGGTGGCCGCTGATCTGGTTCGTCGGCAAGGTGGCCGCCTTCATCTTCAGCTTCATCTGGCTGCGGGGCACGATGCCGCGGCTGCGCTACGACCAGTTCATGAAGCTCGGCTGGAAGGTCCTCGTACCGGCCAGCCTGGTCTGGCTGCTGGTGGTCGCCACGATCCGCGTGGCGCAGGACCCCGCCACCCACGACCGCACGCCCTTCTTCGTCGGCGGCGCGATCCTCGTCGCCCTGGTGCTGGGCTACATCGCCCTCGACCCAGGCGCCAAGCGCAGAGAGCTGGCCCGCGCCGAGGACGAGCTCCGCGACGAGGAGATCGACGCGCTGCGTGACTTCCCGGTGCCGGACGTCGAGACGGTGCGGGCGATCGTCGAGGGTCGAGGGGCGGTGGCGCCGACCCGCCCTGCGGTGCCGGCGGTCCTGGCCGTGGGCGCGCGCCCCGCGGCGCTGGTGAGCGGGGAGAGGGACGACAGTGACTGAGCCCGACCCCGGCACGCCCGGCTTCGGTGCCGGACTGGCCGGCTTCGGCGTGACCTTCGCGTCGATGTTCAAGCAGGTGACCACCGAGTCGTACCCCGAGGTGAAGAAGCCGACGGCGCCGCGGTTCCACGGCCGGCACGTCCTCAACCGGCACCCTGACGGGCTCGAGAAGTGCATCGGCTGCGAGCTGTGCGCCTGGGCGTGCCCCGCTGACGCGATCTTCGTCGAGGGCGGCGACAACACGCCGGCGGCGCGCTACAGCCCCGGTGAGCGTTACGGCCGGATCTACCAGATCAACTACGCCCGGTGCATCTTCTGCGGCTTGTGCATCGAGGCCTGCCCCACCCGTGCGCTCACCATGACCAACGAGTACGAGCTGGCGAGCGACAGCCGCGCTGACCTCATCTACACGAAGGACCGGCTGCTCGCGCCGCTCGGTGCGGCGATGGAGGCCCCGCCGCACCCGATGCGCCTCGGCGACGACGAGCAGGACTACTACGCCCGTACGTGGGAGCGCGGCACCCCGGCCGCGGCGGCACCGGGGCTGCGCGTGCCCGTGCCGGCGGGCGCAGCTGTGGCCGCCCCGGTCGCCGCGGGCACCGAGGTGCCGATCACCACGCCGGCCGAGGCCGCGACCGGTGGTGGCGCCGTGATGGGCGGCGACCGCGACACCCACGACCAGGTGCCGAAGGGCTCGACCGACCCGGACGCGCGGCCGGCTCCCGGGGAGGATTCATGATCACCGCACTGGTCGGGCCGCTGCTGCGCGCCGCAGCCGCTCTGCCTGGCGCCGCCCCGGGCACGCTGACCCGCACGAGCACCGGTGAGGCCGTGGCCTTCTGGATCCTGGCCCCGGTCGCCGTCCTGTGCGCGGTCGGGCTGGTGCTCGCCCGCAACGCGGTGCACGCCGCGCTGCTCCTGGTCGTCGTGCTCTTCTCGCTGGCCATCTGCTACGCCATGGAGCAGGCGCCCTTCCTCGCGGCGGTCGAGATCATCGTCTACGCCGGCGCCATCATGATCCTCTTTCTCTTCGTGCTGATGATCGTGGGGGTGGACTCCAGCGACTCGCTGGTGGAGACCCTGCGCGGCCAACGGGTCGCAGCGGTCGCCCTCACCGTCGGGCTGGTGCTGCTCCTGGTCCTCTCGATCGGCCACGCGGTCACCGGCACCACGCCCGTGGGCCTGGACGCGGCCAACGCCGCGCACGGCGGCAACGTGCCCGGCATCGCGCGGTTGCTCTTCACCTCCTACGTCTTCCCCTTCGAGATCATCTCGGCGTTGCTGATCGTGGCCGCCATGGGGGCCATGGTGCTCGGCCACCGTGAGCGGCCGGAGCGCCGACAGACCCAGCGCGAGCTGATGCAGCGCCGGGTGCGCGGCGAGCACCCGACCCCCCGCCCCGGCCCCGGCGTCTACGCGCTGGGTGATGCGGCCGACCGGCCGGCGTTGCTGCCCGACGGCGCCTGGGCCCAGGGGAGCGTCGAGCCGGAGCTGGTGATGGTCTCGCCGGCGACCCCCGACCGCCGCGGCGGTGGACCCGACGGCGAGCGCGGGGACGACGGCACGGACGGGACGGCCCGGTGAGCCCCGACAACTACCTCATCCTCTCGGCGTTCCTGTTCACCATCGGAGCGTGCGGCGTGCTGGTGCGGCGGAACGCGATCGTCGTCTTCATGTGCGTGGAGCTGATGCTCAACGCCGGCAACCTCGCGCTGGTGACCTTCTCCCGCACCAACGGCAACCTCGACGGGCAGGTCATCGCCTTCTTCGTCATGGTCGTCGCTGCGGCGGAGGTCGTCGTCGGCCTGGCGATCATCCTGGCGATCTTCCGGACCCGGCGCTCGGCGTCGGTGGACGACGCGAGCCTGCTGAAGTACTGACCTCGGGTCGACGTCGGGCAGACTGCGCCGGCACCCGCGCCCCGCGACCGCCACCCGCAGTCGAACCGCCCCCCGCAGTCGAGAGAGAGGACGAGCGTGCTGGCCCTGCTCAGCGCCGCACCGGCCGCAGCAGCCGCCGCCCGCCACGCCGCGACCTCTGCCGTGGTGCAGGCGAGCCAGCACGACGGGTCCGCCTTCCGCTTCACCTGGCTGCTCGTCGCGCTGCCGCTGCTCGGAGCCCTGGTCCTGCTCGCCGGCGGCCACCGGCTCGACCGGGTCGGTCACCTCATCGGTACGGCCACGGTCGCGGTCAGCTTCGTCGTCGCGCTCGTGCTCTTCGCCGCGCTGCTCGACCGGCCCGGCGGCGACCGCAACCTGGGCGACCACCTCTTCACCTGGATCCACGTGGGCGGGTTCAGGGTCGACGCGGCTCTGCAGTACGACCCGTTGTCCTGCGTCTTCACCCTGCTCATCACCGGCGTCGGGCTGCTGATCCACGTCTACTCCATCGGCTACCTGGCCCACGACGCGGGGCGCCGGCGCTTCTTCGGCTACGTCAACCTCTTCGTCGCCTTCATGCTCTTCCTGGTGCTGGCCGACAGCTACCTCGGCCTCTACGTGGGCTGGGAGGGCGTGGGGTTGGCGTCGTACCTGTTGATCGCCTTCTGGCAGGACCGCGCCGCAGCCGCCACCGCGGCGAAGAAAGCCTTCCTGATGAACCGGGTCGGCGACGTCGGCCTCTCCATCGCCATCATGGTGATGTTCGCGACCGTTGGGCAGACGAGCTTCCGTGCGGTGTTCGGCACGGTGCCGCACATGGCGCACTCCACGCTGCTCGCCGTCGGGCTGCTGCTCCTGCTCGCCGCGTGCGGCAAGAGCGGGCAGGCGCCGCTGCAGGCCTGGCTTCCCGACGCCATGGAAGGGCCCACCCCGGTCAGCGCGCTCATCCACGCCGCGACCATGGTCACCGCCGGCGTCTACCTCGTGGCCCGCTCCGCGCCGATCTTCAGCGCCAGCCCCGGCGCCCGCACCGGGGTGCTCATCGTCGGCGCCGTCACGCTGGCGTACGGCGCGCTCTGCGGCACCGCGTACGACGACTTCAAGAAGGTCCTGGCCTACTCCACGGTGAGCCAGATCGGTTACATGATGATCGCGGTGGGGCTCGGCCCGGCGGGGTACGCGATCGGCATCCTGCACCTGCTGGCCCACGGCTTCTTCAAGGCCGGGCTCTTCCTCGGCGCCGGGTCGGTGATGCACGGCATGGGGGACCAGGTCGACATGCGCCGCTTCGGCGGGCTGGCCAAGGTCATGCCGATCACCTACGTGACCTTCGGCGTCGGGTACCTCGCGATCATCGGCGTACCCCCCTTCTCGGGGTTCTGGACCAAGGACAAGATCATCGAGGCGTCCTTCGACAAGGGTGGCGCGAGCGGCGTGGCGCTCGGTCTGGTCGCGCTCATCGGCGCAGGGGTGACGGCGTTCTACATGACCCGGCTGATGGCCATGACCTTCTGGGGCAAGCGGCGCTGGACCTACGACGTCCACCCGCACGAGTCGCCGCTCACCATGACCGTGCCGATGATCATCCTGGCGCTCGGGTCGGCCTTCGCCGGCGCGCTGCTGGTGCTCGGCTCGAGCCTGCAGCACTTCCTCTCCCCGGTCCTCGGGCGATCGGTCGAGGAGGGCGTGCACACGGTCAACCCCGGCGTGCTCACCGCGTTGACGTTGCTGGTCGTGCTGGGCGGTGTCGGCGGTGCCCTCGTGGTCTTCGGCCGGCGCAGCGTGCCGGTCACCCCGCCGCTGGGCGTCGGGCCCTTCGTGCTGGCCGCCCGGCGCAACCTTTACGGCGACGCGCTGAACGAGACGCTCATCGCGCGCCCCGGTGAGTGGCTCACCCGGGGTCTGGTCTTCCTCGACAACCGCGGGGTCGACGGCCTCGTCAACGGCCTCGCCGCGGCGGTGGGCGGGACCAGTGGCCGGGTGCGGCGGCTGCAGAACGGCTTCGTCCGCTCCTACGCCCTGTCCTTCGTCGGTGGCACCGCCGTGGTGCTGGTGACCCTGCTGCTGGTGAGGCTCGGGTGAGCAGCGTCCCCTGGGTGCTCGTGCTGCTGGCTGTCCCCGCCGTGGGCTCGGCCGTCGTGGCGGCGATGGGCGCGCTGCGCCTGCCCGACCGGCTGGCGAAGCAGGTGGGCTTGGGGGTCAGCCTCGTCGAGCTCGTGCTGGCGATCATCGCGGCCAGCGCCTTCAAGAGCGGCGGCCCGGTCTTCCAGCAGACCACCTCGGTCAGCTGGATCTCCACCTTCGGCGTGCACTTCTCCCTCGGCTTCGACGGGATCGCCTTGGTGCTGGTCGCGCTGACAACCGTGCTGACGCCCGTGGTGCTGCTCGCCGGGTGGCACGAGGCCGATGACGGGCGGCGCAGCGCCGCCACCTACGTCGCGCTCATCCTCTTCCTCGAGGGGCTCCTGGTCGGCGTCTTCGGCGCCACCGACGTCTTCCTGTTCTACGTGCTCTTCGAGGTCATGCTCATCCCGATGTACTTCCTCATCGGTAGCTACGGCGGCCCGCAGCGGTCCTACGCCGCGGTGAAGTTCCTGCTCTACAGCCTCTTCGGCGGGCTGCTGATGCTGGCGGCCGTCATCGGGCTCTACGTGGCCTCGGCCGACCAGCTGGGTACGGGGACCTTCGACTTCGCCACCCTCACGACGCTGCACCTGTCGCACGGGGTGCAGGACGCGCTCTTCCTCGGCTTCCTGGTCGCCTTCGCGGTGAAGGCACCGCTCTTCCCCTTCCACACCTGGCTCCCCGACGCGGGTGCCGAGGCGCCGACAGGGGCGGCGGTGCTGCTCGTGGGGGTGCTCGACAAGGTCGGCACCTTCGGCATGATCCGCTACTGCCTGCCGCTCTTCCCCGACGCGGCCAAGACCTTCGCCCCGCTCGTGCTCTCCCTCGGCGTCATCGGGATCCTCTACGGCGCGCTCGTCGCCGTGGGACAACGTGACCTCAAGCGGCTGGTCTCCTACACGTCGGTCGCGCACTTCGGCTTCATCGCCGTCGGGATCTTCGCGATGACCACGCAGGGCGGCTCCGGCGCGGTGCTCTACATGGTCAACCATGGTCTGTCGACGGGCGCGCTCTTCCTCGTCGTCGGCATGCTCGCCACCCGTCGGGGCAGCCGCGACATCGGTGCCTTCGGCGGGGTGGCCAAGGTCGCGCCGCTGCTGGCCGGGTCCTTCCTCATCGCGGGGCTGTCCTCGCTGGCGCTGCCGGGGCTCAACAGCTTCGTCAGCGAGTTCCTGGTGCTGGTGGGCACCTTCACGCGGTACAAGGTTGCGGCCATCTTCGCCACCGTGGGCATCGTCTTCGCCGCGCTCTACATCCTGCTGGCCTACCAGCGCACGATGACCGGACCGATCAGGGCCGGCGTGGAGAAGCTGCGCGACCTGTCGACCCGCGAGGCGTTCGTGCTCGCGCCGGTCCTCGTCCTGGTCGTCGCGCTCGGCATCTACCCCAAGCCGCTGCTCGACGTCATCAACCCCAGCGTCGACCGGACCCTGCAGCAGGTCCGCCGCACCGACCCCGCGCCCAGCGACCTCGGTGCCCGTACGGTCACCGTGACGAGCACCGCCCCGCTCGGGCGCGACGGCATCCCGTCGTACCCGCCCGGCACGAGCCCCTTCAAGCCGGGCGGTGACGGTCGGACCCCCGCCGGCGTCAACGAGGCCATCGGCGGCCGGCCGTGAGCGTGCTGACCAGCTTCCCGTCCGGGTTCGCCTCGTACGGCACGGACCCGATCCCGGCCCCCCACCTCGAGTACGCCACGCTCCTGCCGCTGCTGCTGGTCTTCGGGGTGGCGATCGTCGGGGTGCTGGTCGAGGGCTTCCTGGCCCAGCCGCTGCGGCGCGTGGTGCAGCCGGCGCTGGCGGTCGGCGGCTTCGTGGCGGCGCTCGTCGACGTCGTGGTGCTGGCGCGCCACGTGACGGCTGACCGCCGGATCATCGGGGTCGGCTCGGTGGCCCACGACGGTCCCGCGCTCTTCCTCGAGGGGCTGCTGCTCGTCCTGGCGATCTCCGCGACGCTGCTCTTCTCCGAGCGCCGGGTCGACTCGACCGGCGGCGCGCTGGTCGCCTCCGCCAGCGTGCTCCCCGGCCAGCCGGGTGCAGCGGTCGCGCTGCGGAGCGCCGCGGTGCAGACCGAGGCGTACCCGCTGATGGTCTTCTCGGTCGGCGGCATGATGCTCTTCGTCGCCGCCAACACCCTGCTCGTCAGCTTCGTGGCGCTCGAGGTGCTCTCCCTCCCGCTCTACCTGCTGGCCGGGCTCGCCCGCCGGCGCCGCCTGCTCTCGCAGGAGGCGGCCATGAAGTACTTCCTGCTCGGCGCCTTCTCCTCGGCCTTCTTCCTCTACGGGCTGGCGCTGGTCTACGGCTACGCCGGCAGCGTCACCTTCCGCGGGATCGCGGACGCCGCGGCCACCACCGGGCGCAACGACCTGCTCCTCTACGTCGGGGTCGGGCTGATCGCTGTCGGGTTGCTCTTCAAGCTGAGCGCCGCGCCCTTCCACGCCTGGACGCCGGACGTCTACCAGGGCTCGCCCACCCCGGTCACGACCTTCATGGCCGCGCTGACCAAGGTCGCCGCCTTCGGTGCGCTGCTGCGGACCTTCTACGTCGCCTTCGGGCCGCTCTCGGATGACTGGCGTCCGGTGATGTGGGTCGTTGCCATCCTCACCATGGTGGTGGGCGCGATCTTCGCGATCACCCAGACCGACATCAAGCGCATGCTCGCCTACAGCTCGATCGCACACGCCGGCTTCATCTTGGTCGGCGTCACCGCGGCGACCAGGCAGGGGCTGTCGAGCTCGCTATTCTACCTGGTATGCTACGGCTTCACCACGATCGGGGCCTTCGGCCTGGTCACTCTGGTCCGGGACGCGGACGGCGAGGCCACCCACCTGTCCAAGTGGCAGGGGCTGGGTAAGAAGAGCCCCGTCGTCGCGGGGCTCATGGCCGTCTTCCTCTTCGCCCTCGCCGGCATCCCGCTGACGTCAGGGTTCGTCGCCAAGTTCGCCGTCTTCCAGGCCGCGATCGGTGGTCACGCCATCGGGCTCGTGGTGGTCGGCGTGGTCACCAGCGCGGTGGCCGCCTTCTTCTACGCCCGCGTCGTGGTCCTGATGTTCTTCCAGGAGCCGGCTCCCGACAGCGCCACGGTCGCGCTGCCGTCGGCGGCGACCACGGTCGCGGTGACCGTCGGCTTCGCGGTCACCGTCGTGCTCGGCATCGTGCCGCAGGCCGTCCTGCACCTCGCCCAGGTCGCGGGTCCCTTCGTCCGCTGAGCCACCCCGTACCTCCCTCTTGCTCATGCTCCGGCCCGGTGGCGAGCCGGTCCGTCGCGCGGCCCGGGCAGGCGGTCTGGGACGCTGGCGAGGTGAGCAGCCCGCTGACCTCGGTCGAGCCGACCGCGACCGGCGACGCCGCGCTCGACGGTTGGCTGCGCGAGCGCCTGACCGCGGTCGAGGACCTGCTGCGGGCGAGCGTGCACAGTCGGTACGGCTTCGTCACCGACCTGGCCCGGCACCTCATCGACGCCGGCGGCAAGCGGGTCCGCCCGCTGGTCGTGCTCCTCGCCGCCGCGGCCGCGGGCGGACCCGGGCGAGACGCCGATGCGGTCGTGCAGGCGGCCGTCACCATCGAGCTGACCCACCTGTCGACGCTCTACCACGACGACGTCATCGACGAGGCGCCGCTGCGCCGAGGGGCCCCCAGCGTCAACTCCACGTGGGGCAACACGCTGGCGATCTGCGGCGGTGACTTCCTCTTCGCCCGGGCGGCCGGCATCACCGCCCAGCTCGGTGCCGAGCCGACGCGGATCCTCGCCGACACGATCGCCGTGCTGTGCGAGGGCGAGATGCGCGAGAGCGTCGGCCCCCAGGCCGACGAGGACCCGGTCGAGCACCACCTCGGGGTGCTGGCGGAGAAGACCGGCTCGCTGTTCGGTACGTCGGGCCGGCTCGGCGCCATGCTCGCCGGCGGCTCCTCCGCGTCGGCGGACCTGCTGGCCGCCTTCGGCGCGCGTTACGGCGTGGCCTTCCAGCTCTCCGACGACCTCATCGATGTGCTGTCCGACAGCGGCCAGTCGGGCAAGACACCGGGTACGGACCTGCGCGCGGGCGTCCCCACCCTCCCGACGTTGCTGGCGGTGCGGTCGGGGGACGACCCGCGGCTGTCCGCGCTGCTCGCCGCCCCGGTCGCCGAGGCCGACGTCGTGGAGGCGCTCACCCGGCTCCGGGCGTCCGGCGGGCTGGCGCAGGCGCGGGCCACCCTGGCGGCGGAGGTCGCCGCCGCCCGGTCGGTGCTCGAGCCCCTGGCCGCCTCACCGGCCCGTGCCGCCCTGGAGCGGATGGCCGACGCGCTGGTCTCGCGTACCCGCTGACGGGGCGGGCGGTCAGCCGACCCGGCGGACGGCCACGCCGGGGAGGTCGTCGAACCCCCGGCCTCTCGTCACCACGGTGCGGCCCGTGGCGCTCGCGGTCGCGGCGATGATCAGGACGTGCGCCCCGCGGGCAAGGCCGGTGCCCCGAGCGCGGGCCAGCAGGGCGGCGTGCGCTCTGGCCACCGCGAGGTCGTAGGCGACCACCTCCAGGCGCTCGAGCGTCTGCTCGACCATGAGCACGCGGGCGAGGCGCCGGCTCTCGTCGGACAGCTCGACCCCGAGCAACAGCTCTGCTGCCACGATCGCCGGGATCGCGGGCTCGTCATCGTCCTCGATGACGAGGGAGGGGTCGAGCTGGCGGCGCTCCAGGGCGACCAGGACGCTCGTGTCGAGCAAGGTCCTCACCCCTGCGCGAGCCGATCGGTCACGTCATCCACGACGAGGCCGAGGGCGCCCTGCACGTCGTCGGCGAAGCCGTCGTCCAGCGTGGGAAGCGTGGCCAGGAAGGCCTTGAGCTCCCGGCCGGTGAGCCGGGGTCGTGGCTGGACGCTGGCGATGACCGCGCCGTTGCGCGTGATCGTGAAGGACTCCCCACAGTGCTCGACGGCGTCGAGCAACGCGGAGAAGGAGCGCGCCGCCTCGGTCGCCGTCACGGTGCGCATGGCACTCAGACTGTCTGATCACCAGGCGTACGCCATGGGGGCGGCGCCGCCGGGGCCGGGGAAGATCTCGTCGAGGCGGGCGAGGTGGCCCTCGCTCAGCTGCACGTCGAGGGCGGCCACGCTGGAGTCGAGCTGCTCGAGGGTGCGCGGGCCGATGATCGGCGCGGTCACCGCCGGCTGGGCGAGCAGCCAGGCCAGCCCGACGGAGGCCGCGGGTGCGCCGATCTCGCTGGCGAGCTTCTCGTACTCCTCGATCTGCGGCCGCACCGCCGCGAGGCGCTGCTGCGTCCGCTGGCTGGCTGAGCGCCCCTCCCCCTCGGTCTTCGCGAGGATGCCGCCGAGCAGGCCCTGCTGCAGCGGGGACCACGGGATGATGCCCATGCCCTCCGCTTGCGCCGCCGGGAGCACCTCGAGCTCGACGGTGCGCTCGAGCAGGTTGTAGATCGACTGCTCGCTGACCAGGCCGTACGAGTGCCGGCGCCGCGCCGCCTCGTTGATGGCCACGACCTGCCAGCCGGCGAAGTTGCTGGACCCGACGTAGAGCACCTTGCCCTGCGCGACGAGGGTGTCCATAGCCTGCCAGACCTCGTCCCACGGGGTGCCGAGGTCGACGTGGTGCATCTGGTATAGGTCGATGTGGTCGGTCTGCAGCCGCCGCAGTGAGTCCTCGCAGGCGCGTCGGATGTTGAGCGCCGAGAGCTTGTCGCTGTTGGGCCAGTCGCGGTGGTCCGGGCCGGCGCCCATGTTGGCGTAGAGCTTGGTGGCCAGCACCGTGCGCTCCCGCCGACCACCGCCCTGGGCCAGCCAGCGCCCGATGATGGCCTCGGTGACGCCCTCGCCCTTCTGCCAGCCGTAGGCGTTGGCGGTGTCGAAGAGGTTCAGGCCGAGCTCGTGCGCCCGGTCCATGATCGCGAAGCTGTCTGCCTCGCTGGTCTCCGGGCCGAAGTTCATCGTGCCGAGGGTGAGCGGGGCGACCTGCAGCCCCGTACGGCCGAGTGGGACGTAGGTCATCGAGCGGGGTGTCGTCGAGGTCATGCCCTGCTCCTACCCCGATGCCGCGGCGCCCTCTCGCCGCCTGCCGCCCCGGGTGATCCACGTCCGCCGCCCGCACCGGGTGATCGCCGCCTGCACCGGGTGATCCACACAATGGGGGACCGCAGCGGCCGACACGCCGGCGTGTCGCCCCCCCGAGCGCCGCACTGTGTGGATCACCCGAGGGAGAAGCGGGTGCGTCGGGTGCGTCGGGGCGTCAGGGCGTGCGGGCGGCGCGGACCTTGGTGACGGCCTGCCCGGTGACGACGAGGAAGAGACCGAGCGAGAGGACCAGCAGCACGTCGAGCAGGGAGGTGCCGCCCACCTGCACCGAGCGCACGGCGAGGAAGACGATCAGCGGGATGGCCGACAGGAGCGCCCGACGCCCGATCCAGAGCAGGTCGCGGTCATCACCGGGCGGATCGTCGGCCCGCAGCACGGCCATCGTCGGCCCCGTCTCGTGGCGGACCAGGGAAGCGGTACGGCCCACCAGCCGCCCGAACCGCGCCAGCACATGGCCGACGGCGACGACGAGCCGGCCGGCGACAGACAGCACCCGCCGCGCCAGCTGAGTGCCGGCGCTCACCGGGTCACCGCGTCGCGCACGGGGTCCAGTCTCAGCCGACGACCCAGGTGTCGCCTGTGGACAGCAACGCCTGCAGGTCGCCCGGCCCCCGCTGCGCCACCGCCCGCGTCAGCTGCTCGGCCATCAGCTCGTCGTAGACGGGGTGGTCGACGTCGCGGAAGACGCCCATCGGCGTCGGGTCGGCCAACCGCGAGACCGCGAAGGCCAGCGACGGGTCGTCGGCCGCCGCGTCGTGCACCAGCACGCCTGGGTCACCGGCGGAGCAGACCTCGACACCGCCGGAGGCGCTGCGGCGCAAGGCCTTCCCGTCGCCGAAGAGCATCGGCTCGCCGCAGCGTAGGCGCAGTGTCACGTCATCCCGGGTGTCGGCGTCCTTGACCGCGTCGAAGACCCCGTCGTTGAAGATGGGACAGTTCTGCAGGATCTCGACGAAGGCGGCGCCGGGGTGCGCCGCGGCCGCCCGCAGCACCTCCGACTGGTGCCGCCGGTCGCTGTCGAGCGTGCGCGCCACGAAGGTCGCCTCCGCGCCGAGCGCGAGCGAAACGGGGTTGAAGGGCGCGTCCAGGGACCCCATCGGAGTCGACTTCGTGACCGTACCGACGTGGGAGGTGGGGCTGTACTGCCCCTTGGTCAGGCCGTAGATCTCGTTGTTGAAGAGCAGCACCTTGATGTTGACGTTGCGCCGCAGCGCGTGCAGCAGGTGCCCCGCCCCGATGGACAGGCCGTCGCCGTCGCCCGTCACGACCCACACCGACAGGTCGGGGCGCGAGGTCGCGAGGCCCGTGGCGAAGGCGGGGGCGCGGCCGTGGATCGAGTGCACGCCGTAGGTGTCGAGGTAGTAGGGGAAGCGCGAGCTGCAGCCGATGCCGGAGACGAAGACGATGTTCTCCCGCCGCAGCCCCAGCTCGGGCAGGAAGCTCTGCATCGTCGACAAGATCGCGTAGTCACCGCACCCAGGGCACCAGCGCACCTCCTGGTCGGAGGAGAAGTCCTTGCGCGTGTGCGCCGGCCCGTCGTTCCCTGGTACGAGGGACAGCAGCCGGTTGGTGAGCGGGCGCTCCGACGTGGTCATGGTGCCTCCTCCGTGACGGGCATGGCCGCAGTGATCGCCGCGGCCAGCTGGGCGGCCTTGAAGGGCGCGCCGCTGACCTGCGTGAAGCTCACCGCGTCGACGAGGTAACGGGCGCGCAGCAGCAGGGCGAGCTGGCCGAGGTTCATCTCCGGCACCAGCACCCGGTCGTAGCGCCGCAGCACCTCGCCGAGGTTGCACGGGAAGGGGTTGAGGTGGCGCAGGTGCGCCTGCGCCACGCTGCCCCCGGCGTCCCGCACCCGGCGCACGCCCGCCGTGATGGGGCCGTAGGTCGAGCCCCAGCCGAGCACGAGCAGCGAGGCGTCACCCCCCGGGTCGTCGACCACCACCTCGGGGATGCTCGCCGCGATGCGGTCGACCTTGGCGGCGCGCAGCCGCACCATCCGCTCGTGGTTGGTCGGGTCGTAGCTGATGGCGCCGGTCAGATCGGCCTTCTCCAGCCCGCCGATGCGGTGCTCCAACCCGGGCGTGCCGGGCACTGCCCACGGCCGGGCGAGGGTGTCGGGGTCGCGGGCGTAGGGCTGGAAGTCGACGCCGTCGACCTGCTGCGCGAAGGGCACCCGCAGGTCGGGCAGCGTCTCGACGTCGGGCACCAGCCACGGCTCGCTGCCGTTGGCGAGGTAGCCGTCGGAGAGCAGGAAGACGGGCGTGCGGTAGGTCAGCGCGATCCGCACCGCCTCGATCGCAGCGGCGAAGCAGTCGGCGGCGGTCTGCGCCGCGACGACGGGTACGGGGGCCTCGCCGTGCCGGCCGAAGACGACCTGCAGCAGGTCGGCCTGCTCGGTCTTGGTGGGCAGCCCGGTCGAGGGGCCACCGCGCTGGACGTCGACGATGACCAGCGGCAGCTCCAGCATCACCGCGAGCCCGACCGCCTCGGTCTTGAGGTCGACACCGGGGCCGCTGGTGGTCGTCACGCCGATCGACCCGCCGTACGACGCGCCCAGCGCCGCGCCGACGCCGGCGATCTCGTCCTCGGCCTGGAAGGTCCGTACGCCGAAGGCCTTGTGCTTGCTCAGCTCGTGCAAGATGTCACTCGCCGGCGTGATCGGGTACGAGCCGAGGTAGAGCGGCAGCTCGGCCCGCTGCGCCGCCGCGATCAGCCCGTAGGACAGCGCCGTGTTGCCACTGATGGTGCGGTAGCGGCCGGGCGGCAGGGGTGCGGCCGCGACCTGGTAAGTGACGGCGAAGGACTCGGTCGTCTCGCCGTAGGAGTGGCCGGCGCGGAAGGCGGCGAGGTTGGCGGCCAGCACGGTGGGCTTCTTGGCGAACTTGGTGCGCAGGAAGGTCTCGGTGCCCTGGGTGGGCCGGCCGAAGAGCCAGCTCATCAAGCCCAGTGCGTACATGTTCTTGGCCCGCTCGCCGTCCTTCTTGCCCACCCCATCGATGCCGTCCACCGAGCGCAGCGTCAGCGTCGTGAGCGGGATCGGGTGCAGCTGGTAACCCTCGAGCGAGCCGTCCTCGAGCGGGTTCGTCGCGTACCCGACCTTGGCCAGGTTGCGCTTGGTGAACTCGTCCGTGTTGACGATGATGGTCTTGCCGCGCTCGACGTCGGCGAGGTTGCGCAGCAGCGCGGCCGGGTTCATCGCGACGAGCACGTCCGGGGCGTCACCCGGGGTGAGGATGTCGTGGTCGGAGAAGTGCAGCTGGAAGCCGCTGACCCCGGCGACGGTCCCGGCCGGGGCGCGGATCTCGGCCGGGAAGTCCGGCAGCGTCGAGATGTCGTTGCCCATGAGCGCGGTCTCGCTGGTGAAGCGCTCGCCGGTGAGCTGCATGCCGTCGCCCGAGTCACCCGCGAAGCGGATCACCACCCGGTCGAGCTGCTGGACGCCGCGCGCGGGCCGGTCGGCCACCTCCGTCATGACGCTCAGTCTCGCGCAGCACAGCCGCCGGGCGTCGTACGAGACCCGGGTGCCGCCGGTACGAAGTCGTCGATGGGGCCCGGGCGGCGGCTGCCCTGACGCGCGGCCGGTGCGGTACGGCAGGCTGCGGTCATGACGCCCCCGCCGCTGACCGCGACGCCCCCGGCTCGACCCGCCGGCCTGACGACCGACACCGACGTCGCGCTCCCGGGAGCGCGCAGCATGCGGGTCGCCACCGTGCGGCCGACGGGAGACGAGCCGGCCGGCGGATGGCCCGGCGTCATCGTCCTGCACGAGCTCTACGGACTGCAGCCGGAGATCCGCGCGGTCGGCGAGCACTTCGCCGCCCACGGCTGGGCTGCGGTCGTGCCCGACTTCTTCTCCGCGGGCAACAGGGTCGGCTGCCTGGTCAAGGCCCTCTCGGAGGCCAACGCCGGCAAGCCGGGTCCGATCACCGAGGACCTCGAGTCGGTCCGCGCGTGGTGGGCGGCCCAGCCGCACGTCGACGGCGACCGCATCGTCGTCCTCGGCTTCTGCCTCGGCGGGGCGCTGGCGATGCTGCTCGGGGGCCGCTCCGACGGCATCCGCGCGGTGAGCGCCAACTACGGCCAGCCACCGAAGGTCGAGACGCTGCGCGGGTGCGCCCCCGTCCTCGCGAGCTACGGCGGTCGCGACCGCTTCCTGGGCTCGAAGGGTCCGGTCCTCGACCAGCGCCTCGCCGAGGCCGGCGTCGAGCACGACGTGACGACCTACCCCGACGCGGGGCACTCCTTCCTCACCCATGGGGAGCACCCGGTCGCGCGCGTGCTCTTCCTGCCGCTGCACGCCGGCTTCGTCGCCGATGCCGCCGAGGCCGAGTGGCCGCGGATCTTCGCCTGGTTCGACGGGCACGCCGGCCCCGCGCAGCCGGCCGGGGGAGCCCCCACCGTCTGATCTGTACGGACGAGGAGCCGTCTCGTACGCTCGTCTCGTGGCCTCGATGAACGTGAGCTCGGCGCGGGAGCACCTCCCCGAGGCGGTGGAGCTCGCGCGTACTGAGCCGGTCTTCTTGCAGCGCGCTCCGATGCCGCCGGCTATCCCGAGGACGGCGATCTGTTCGTCCGGCTCGCGCTGAAGGTCGAGGCGGCTACGGGTGCTTTCGTGCTGGACCCGGAAGGCAAGGTGCAGCCTGTGGACGGGCGAGGCGGGTTGCTGGTCCGCTGGGCTGACGTCGAGTACTTCACCTACCAGGAGCTGCAGCCGTGAGCGAGCAAGTCGGCCCTACCGAGACGGCAGCCGTCACTGGGTCCGGGTTCGAGCGGAAGGGCGGGTACACCACGCCGGCAAGCGCTTCCGACGCGCTTCCCGCCGGGCCCGTGGGGCTCGCTCCTGGCATGTTTGCGTCCGACGCCGCCGCGCCTGCGGTCACAGCTCCCGCGTCCGCTGCCGTGACTCCGGTAACCCCGAGGACGCCGGCGGCGAGCGCGCCGCAGCGGTAGCCACGGCATCTGGCTCAACCCAAGCTCGGTCAGGCCGATCACGCCCCGCCATCCGACCCGTCCTCACCGGCAACAGTCGTCGCCCATCCCTTCCACGAGCCGCCGAGCCGTGGCCGCCGAGCTGTGCAGCCCGAGCGCGGCTAGCCGACGGTGGTGATGAGAGCGATCTCCCGTCCGTCGAACGTCGCGAGGACACGCTGCTCGACCACCAAACCGTCTCCTGCGGCGATGATGAACTCGACGAAGGGCGGGACGCTGCGGTAGGACTCCGCGCGGACCCGTTCGACACGATCCGAGCCCTCGAAGCTGATCCGGAAGGTCGCCAGCGTGGACGCGGCGCGTCTGCTCACACGATCCCCTGCATTGGCGGCCCGGAGTGGCTCACCTGTAGTTGGTGAACTGCAGCGGTATGCCGAAGTCCTCGGCCTTGAGCATGGCGATGACCTGCTGCAGGTCGTCTTTCTTCTTGGCGCTGACGCGGACCTGCTCGTCCTGGCGCTGGGCGTGGATGCCCTTGGGGCCCTTCTCCTTCACCGTTGCGACGATCTTCTTGCCCTTGGCGTCGTCGATGCCGGCGACCAGGCTGATCTCCAGGCGGGAGGTGTCGCCGCCGGCCGGCTTGGGGTCACCGTGCTCGAGGCTCTTCAGCGAGACCGAGCGTTTGATGAGCTTCTCCTGGAAGATCTCCAGCACCGCCCGCACCCGGTCGTCGGCGTTGGCGACGATCACCACCTGCTCGCCGCTCCACTCGATGGAGGCCCCCGTACCCCGGAAGTCGTAGCGCTGCGAGACCTCTTTGGCGGCCTGGTTGAGCGCGTTGTCGACCTCCTGGTGGTCGACCTTGCTCACGACGTCGAAGCTCGCATCTGCCACGGTCAGCAGCCTGCCAGAGGTGGGGGAGCCGGGCGCCTCGGCTAAGGTGTCCACGCCCTGGCGGGTTGCCCGAGCGGCCAAAGGGAGCGGACTGTAAATCCGTCGGCTACGCCTACGCAGGTTCGAACCCTGCACCCGCCACCGCACCGGGCCCGCCGACGCGCACCGTCGGCGGGCCCGTCTCCGTCTCCGCGCACGCGCGCGCCGTAGGGCAGGAGGCAACGGGGCCCCGGTCAAGGATCAGGATCGACCGTGTGACGGGAGCCGGCGGCGGCATGGTCGGGCGCCGGTACCTGCTCCCGGGGAGCCGGTCACGGTGATCACTCGCTGGGCCGAGGGCAGCCGCGGCCCGCGCAACGTCCTGCTGCGCTACGACGACGGCCGCGAGCTGGTCCGGCCCTTCCGCGGTCTGCGCCGCACCCCACCCCGCTGATCGACGAGGCGCCGGGCCGCCCCGCAGGCCCTCGCGCGCCCCCAGCGGGCGGTTGCGCCAGGCGTGACCCGGCCGCTCAGCCGCCGGAGTCGGCGCGCTCGGCCGCGTCGATCGCCTCCCCGGTCATCCCCTGCACGGCCCGCTGGTGGTAGGAGATCAGCAGCGACTCCACCGCCTGCAGCGCCGGCGTCACCTGCTCGGCGAGCAGGTCCTGCACCGCCTCGAGGTCCGCGACGGTGCCCGTCCCTGGGGTGGTGAACAGGGTCAGCACCCGCGCATGCATGCGCTCGAACCCCTCGCTGTAGATCGCCGCGAGCTGGGTGACGAAGCGCTCCGGGAGCCCGAGATCGAGCAGCTGGCGCACCGCGAGGACGACCCGCAGGTCCGTGCTGTTGTAGGAACCGCGCCGGGTGACGATGCCCTCGTGCACCAGCCGGTGCACCAGGCCTGGGTCCACCCCGGCCTCGGTGGCGAGCTCCGCCGTGTCGAGCTCCTGCTCCTCGTCGAAGAGCGTGTCCGCGAGCGTGCCGCGGTTGTTGGTGAGCAGCGACCGGATCGCCGCGAGGGACAGGTGGCGCGCCTGCAGCTGGCGGACCCGGGCGAGGCGCTCCAGGTGCGCCGGGCCGTAGACGACCGTGCGGCCGACCCGCAGCGGCGGCTCGAGCAGCTGCTGGCGCTGCCAGTAGCGGATGGTGTCCACGCTCTCGCCCGACCGGGACGCCAGCTCGTCGATCCGCCACGCCTCAGCCACCGGTCACCTCCCTCTCCGCGCAGGTCCCACTCAGGTCGAGACACACAGGGACCGAGACCGTACGAGTGGCTACTCTCAGAGCCCACGCTCGCAACGTCGGCGCCGCCCGGTGCCGCACCCCGACGGTAGAGGGACAGGTGCAGGGCCATGGCGCTCCCGGTGACCGTGTGGCAGGCCGACGAGGCCGTCCGCCGCAGTGCTGCGCAGGACTGGGTCGCCGCCCGGCTGGCCTGGGAGCACCGCACCCTCGGCCGGGTCGCCCGCGCCACCGCTCGGCCGCGGGCCGCTCAGCCCACCGCCGGGGAGGCGGCCAGCTCACCGGGCTCCCCCACGAAGGCCACCCGCCCCTTGCTCAGCAGGTAGCACACGTCGGCGAGGCGCAGCGCGTAGGTGAGGTACTGCTCCACGAGCAGGATGGAGGTCCGCTCGGTGCGCAGCTCCCCGACCGCGGCGTAGAGCTGCTCCACCACCTGCGGCGCCAGCCCCATCGAGATCTCGTCGAGCAGCAGCACGCGCGGGGCGCCGAGGAAGGCCCGACTCATCGCCAGCATCTGCTGCTCCCCGCCCGACAGCGACCCGGCTCGCTGCCGCGCGCGCTCCCCGAGGCGCGGGAAGAGCTCCTGCACCCGCGCCGTCTGCCGGGCCCGCCAGGCGCGGGAGTGGCCCTGCGCCGCCGCCGCGCCCAGCGCGAGGTTGTCGGCGACCGACAACCCGGGGAAGATCCCTCGCCCCTCGGGTACGAGGACCAGCCCCCGCCGCGCCCGCTCGGTCGGGCCGAGCCGGGTGACGCCCACGCCGTCGAGGCGGACCTGGCCCGCGGTGACGGCGACCGTGCCCACGGCCGCCCCGAGCAGCGTGGACTTGCCCGCGCCGTTGGGGCCGAGCAGCGCGACGGTGGCGCCCTCCGGCACCGCCAGGTCGACACCGTGCAGGACGGGCAGCCGGCCGTACCCCGCGTCGATGCCGGTCAGCTCGAGGACGTGGCTCACGTGCCGGCGCCCAGGTAGGCCGAGCGGACCACGCTGTTGGCGGTGATCTCCTGCGGCGTGCCGGTGGCGATGACCCGGCCGAAGTCGAGCACCACCACCGCCGCGGAGACCGCCAGCACCAGCTCGACGTCGTGCTCGACGAGGACCACCGTCGCGCCCCGGCCGGCCAGCTCGGTCAGGACGTCCTGCAGCCGGGCGGTCTCGGCACTGTCCAGCCCGCTGGCCGGTTCGTCGAGCAGCAGCGCGCCGGGGTCGGTGCACAGCGCCCGGCCGAGCTCGACCAGGCGGGCGAGGCCGGTCGGGAGCACGCCGGCCGGCTCGTCGGCGACGTCCCCCAGCCCCAGCAGGTCGAGCACCGCGGCGACGAGGGCCCGGTCGGCGGCCTCCTCCGGTGCCCGCCCCAGCAGCTCGCGCCACAGCGGCCGCCGGCGGCGCGCGTCGAGCGCGACCTGCAGGTTCTCCGTCACGGTCAGCCCGCCGAAGACCTCGAGCCGCTGGAAGGTCCGCGCCAGGCCGGCCCGCGCGCGGTCCTCGGGGCGCAGCCCGTCCAACGACCGGCCGCCCAGCTCGACCGTGCCGGCGTCCGCGACGACCTCACCGGTGAGGCAGCCGAAGAGCGTCGTCTTGCCAGCGCCGTTGGGGCCGATCAGCGCAGTCACCTCGCCCGGCTCGGCCACCAGGTCGACCGCGTCCAGCGCCCGCAGGCCGCCGAAGGAGCGGCTCACCCCACGTGCCTCGAGCCGCCGACCACGGGTGCTCAACGCGATGGCCTGGCTCACCGGCTGCCCAGCAGCTCGCGCGCGGTCGCCGTGGGCTCGAGGCCGGTGCCCACCGGCGGCGCGGCGCGGCGGGCGTGCTCGACGGCGACGTGCGCGACCAGCCCGTCCAGCACCCGCGGGTCGGCGACACCGCGCCGCAGGGCTCCGGCCAGGCCCCCGGGGAGCCGGCCGAGGGCGACCGCCAGCAGACCGATCACCACCAGGCTCGACCCGTCGGTGCCGGTGAGGGCGTCGACGCCGACGTAGGTGACCGAGGCGAGCAGCGCGCCGGCGGGGGAGGCGACCCCGAAGACGACGACCGCGGCGAAGGCGAAGATGCCGGAGAGCGGGGAGTAGGGCCCGCCCTCGTCGAGGTCGAGGCCACCGCTGGCCATGGCCAGCAGGGCGCCCCCCACCGCGGCCAGCAGCGCGCTCGCCCCGAAGACGAGCAAGGTGTGGCGCCGCAGGGACACCCCGACGCTGACCGCACCGGCCTCGCTGTCGCGCATGGCGCCGAGCGCCCGGCCCAGCCGGCCCCGGCGCAGCGCCGCGACCAGCCCGAGCGCGAGCCCGAGCACGACCACCTCGAGGCCGGTGAAGCCGACCTGGCCGCTGAGGTCCAGCGGCCCGAGGTGCGGGCGCACGACCGCCCGGCCGGCGCTGGTCCACAGCGGCTGCTGGAAGACGAGCGCGTCGACGACCTGGGCGAAGGCGAGCGTCAACAGGGCGAGGGCGAGCCCCCGGCGGCGGACCGCTGGAGCCGCGAGCGCCAGCCCGAGCCCGGCGACGAGCGCACCGGCGAGCAGCACCGCCAGGAGGACCGGCAGGTGGGGGATGCGCACCGAGGTCGGCAGGGGGAGGTACCCACCGGACAGCCGCGCGGTCGCATACGCCCCCAGGCCGGCGAAGGCCGCCGAGGCCAGCGTGATCTGCCCGGTCAGCCCGGTCAGCGCGGTGACGGACAGGAAGACGATCCCGAGGGCGAGCATCCGCTGCTCGGTCACCGCGTGCTCCCGGCTCAGCGCACCGGCCAGCAGCACCGGCAGGGCCAGCCCCACGACCAGCAGGAGGCGCCGCCCCGCCGCCGGCCCGCCGCGCCGCGTCGCGGCGCCGAGCCGACCGCCGACGAGGGAGGCGCTGCCCTGGTCAGGGGCGTCGATGGCGCGGCCGAGGACGAGCAGCAGCAACGTGACTTCGACGAGCAGCTCGACGCCGAAGACCGGGCTGATCCGGCCCAGCGGCAACCACGACGGGTAGCGCGGGAAGGACAGCGCCTGCACCAGGCTCTGCCCCACGCCCAGCCCGAGGCCGGCGAGCACGGCGACGGGCAGGCTGCGCAGCCGGGCCACCACCGCCACCGCCAGGGTCGCGAGCACCGTGAGCGTCAGCAGTCCGGTGGACAGCCCGCGCAGCGGGGCGTAAAGGACCCCGACCAGGCCCGCGAAGCCGCTGCCGAGCGCCCAGGACAGCTGCGACACCCGGTCGGCGTCGACCGCGGCGAGCTGCGCGAGAGTCCGCCGGTCGACCACCGCCCGCACCTGGCGCCCGAGCGGGGTGAGCCGCAGCAGCACGGTCAGCCCGCCGGTGAGGGCGAGGACCACGAGCAGGTCACCGACCGTCGTCCACCCGACGTCGACCCCGCCGACGCCGAAGGCGGTGGAGCTGGGGAAGACCGACGGCGCAGGGACGGTCCCCTCACCGAAGGCGAGCGTGCAGGCGCCGAGCAGCAGGACCAGGACACCGACGTCGGCGACGAGGCGCTCGGTCGGGCTCGCGCCGCGGCGCTGCAGGGGGCGGAAGACGAGCCCCTCGAGCAGCACCCCGAGCAGCGGCCCCACGCCGACGACGGCGACGAGCAGCGCCGGCACCAGCGGCAGGCCCGCGTCGCGGACCAGCACCGAGAGCACGAAGGCGACCACCGTGGCCACCCCACCCTGCGACAGTGTGAAGACACCGGTGGTCGTGTAGGTGAGGACCAACCCCACCCCGGTGAGCGCCGCGATGGCGCCGAGCCCCAGGCCGGCGACGACCAGGGTGCCGAGGTAGTCCACCGGGTGGGGGGCGCCGCTCGCGGCCAGCGCGACGAGGACCAGCAGCGCGACGGGGGCGCCGGCCGCCAGCCGGCCGGCCCGGGGAGCCCGGCTCACCGGCCGATCAGCCCAGCGGTGCGGGTTCGCACAACGGGCACGGCACGAGCCCGCGGCGCTCGGCGGCGGCCGGCGTGACGGCGGCGGGGCGACGGCCCTCGAGCATCGCGCAGCCGGGTCGGTGGTAGGTCGTCGCTCCGCGCACGGCGAGCAGCTCGGCGGGGCGGGGGCCGGCCGGCTCGACGGCCTGGGCCGGCTCGAGCGTCTCCGCGCCGTCCAGCTCCAGGTCGATCCCTCGCCGTGCGGCGGCCAGGTCCGCGGTCCGCTCGAGCAGCACGGCGTGCAGCTCGGCGACCATCAGCTCCAGGCGGTCCAGGCGGCCGGAGTCCCGGCGCAGGTCCGCCAGCAGCAGCAGCCGCCCGCCGAAGGTCACCAGCGCGACGCCCAGCAGCCCACCGCTGGCGAGGTACGGGATCTGGCGTGCGACCACCGAGGTGCCGGAGACGCCGTACCACCCCAGGCCGAGCGAGAGCAGGCCCAGCAGCACGACGAGGTACCCGGCGACCGGGCGCAGCGCGTCGACCAGCCACCCGAGGACCACCCTGGGCTCGACCTCGGGCGCGAGCGGGCCGACTGCCGCGTCGAGGGGGGGGCGGTCGGGGCGGGCGCCGGCCCCACCGGTCGGGCGAGCGGTCGGTGCGCCGGCTGCGCGGCGCGCACCCACGGTCGTCGGCCTGGGCGGCTCGGGGATCGCCGCCTCGGCGGCGCTCACGACCGGGCTCACGCCCACCATGGTGCTCCTGCTCCGTCCTGGTCCGAGACCTCTCATGCCGTGCCCCGGGGGAGGCGGGCCGGCGCGCGGCGCAGGCGGCCACCGAGGAGCGCGACCGCGCCGAGGGCCAGCCCCGCTGCGAGCAGCGGCAACCGGCCGGCGACGCCCGCCAGGGGGTCATCGGTGGCGGTGGCTCGCAGCGGGCCAGGAGGGCGTAGGGCGGAGGCGGCCGCAGGCGCCGCGGCCGGCGGCCCGGCTGCACCGCTGGGCGCGGCGCCCACCGCCGCCGCCGGGGTGGCCGCCCCGGCCACGGCCGGCAGGGCAGGCGGGGTGGTGCGGCTCACCGCAGCCGCCGTGGTGGCGGCCGGCGCGGCCGGGGGCGGGCTGAGCGCGGCCGCCGGCAGCGGCCCGCCGGGCAGGGCAGGCAGCTCCGGGAGGTCCTGCAGGTCGTCGGTCACGACGTTGCTGGTGACGCCGACGGAGCCGAGGACGACCGAGCCGACGTAGGCGGCGTTGGGGTCCAGGCCGACGCCGGAGCACGGTTCGACCGGGAGCGCGGAGAGCGGGTCGCCGGGCACGGCGGTCGTGGGGCACGGCACCCCGGGGGGCAGACCGACGCTGACCGGGGGAGCGCCGGCCACCGTGGCGGCGCGGGTGATCGTCAGCCCGGTGGCGATGACGCTGTGCCCGCGGGTGTCGTCGCCGCGCGCCACCCCGCCGAGGCTCACGGTCACGCCGGCCGCGCCGAGCGCCGTGTCCAGCGCAGACTGCAACGCGGCCTGCACCGGAGCCGGCAGGGCGCCACCCTGCACGTGCACGCCCGAGGCGTCGACGACCGCCGGTTGCCCGGCGACGGTGGCGTCGGAGACGGTGGCGCTGCTGGTGTCCGTACCCGGGTGGCCGAGGGTGCTGGTCGTGGTCGTCGTGACGGTGACGGAGCCCGCGTGGAGCAGGCCGCCCGTCCCGATCGAGACGTCGCCGAGGACCGCGGTCGCGGTGGTGCGCAGCCCGGACCCGTCAACCGCCTGGTGCTCCGTCGTGTGCGCGGAGCCGACGGTCACCACCCCGGCGACGTCGGTCACGGCCCCGGTCGCCGTCGCGCTCGTGCTGGTCGGTCGCGCGGCGGCGGCGGCGGTGCCCCCCGTGACGATGAGGGCACCCGGCACCCCGCCGGACACCTGGCCGGCCTGGCCGCCGACGGTGGGGGCGGTGGCATCAGCGGGGGTGGGGTACGACGCGTGCGCCGCCAGCGGGTCCGGCGGCGGGAAGCCGACCGCGCCGCCGCTGCCCGCGGAGACCTGGTCGCAGGGCACCCCGGCCTCGCAGAGCAACCCCGGCAGCTGCCCGAGACCGTTGGTGTTGCCGACGTGCCCGGTGGCGTCGGAGGTGCCGAAGGAGTCGAGCTGGGCGTCGGAGGCAGGCACCTCGACGTCGGTCAGGTCGGGCACGGGGGTCGGCTCGGGGGTCGCCGCCAGCCGGGTCTGCACCCCCACCGCGGTGGCCACCGAGGAGTAGTCGAAAGCCGGCCCCTGCGCCTCGGCGCCACGCGCCGGCCACGCCCCGGCGACGAGGAGGGCACCGGCGGCCGCCACCGTGACACGCCGCAGCGTGCTCGTGCGCACTCTCACCGTCACCCCTCGCTCTCCGGCCGACCGGTCGCTGTCCGTGCGGTCGCTGCCGGTGCTGTCGCCTACCGTTGCACGGGCAACCACGCAGACGCCAGCATGCTTCCCCCACCTTGCACCCGATGCCCCGAGGAGCCCGCGTGCCGCACGCCCCGATCCGCCGCCGTGCGCTGCTGGCCGTCGGCGGCCTGGTCGCGGCAGCCTCGCTCGCCGCCTGTGGCACCCGGCTGCCCGACGCCGCCTTCCCGGCGACCAACGTGCAGCCGGCGGGCGGGAGCCCGGCGGCCGACGGCGCGGCGACGGCCGCCGGCACGGACCCGGCTGCCGACCCCGGCCTCGCCGCCCTGGCCAGCCCGGGGGCTCCTGCGGGCAGCATCGCGGCGAGCGGGGCGGCCGGCGCGGCTGGGGACGGGGGCGCCGCGGCGCCCCCGGCCGGCACGGTCACCGGCCCGGAGGCAGCCGGGGCGAGCCAGGGCACAGGCACCGGCACTACCAAGGGCGCTACCAAGGGCGTCACCAAGGGCGGCAGCACGACAGGGTCGACGGGCGGCGGCACGAAGGCGGCACCGACCAAGGGCGGCACTGCCGCAGCGGTCAACCCCGCCTCCGACCGAGGGGTGACACCGACGACGATCACCGTCTGCAACATCGTCACCCGGGGCGGTCCCTTCGGTCCTGACCAGTTCACCCCCAGCCTGTACGGCGCGGCCGCCTTCTTCGCCGACCTCAACGCGCACGGCGGGGTGGGCGGCCGGCAGGTCGTCCTCAAGAGCCACCCGGACGACGGCACGAGCAGCGGCGACGACACCCAGGTGCACACCTGCATCGACCAGGAGAAGGCCTTCGCCTTCGTCGGCAACAACATCTACCAGTACGGCGGAGTGTCGTACCAGGAGTCGCAGGACGTGCCCGACGTCGGGGCCCAGCCGATCTCGACCGCCTACTACACCTACCCGCACCTGTACTCCGTGCTCGGCGTGCAGACGCCGCGCGACGGCACGCACACCGGGTACGACGGGACCGGGTACGGCACGGCCGAGCAGGGTGAGTTCTTCAAGCAGCGGGTCGGGGTGACCCACGTCGGGGTCGTCTACTACGACCAGGCGTCCAGCCAGTACGGCGCCACCGAGATCGGTGGGGCCCTCAAGGCGGCGGGGCTGACGGTGACGGCGTACCCCGTCAACCTGGGGTTGCCCAACTTCTCCTCCGTGGTCGCCCAGATGCAGTCCGACGGTGTGGACGGGGTCGCCGACGCGCTCGACCTCAACGGCAACCAGAAGCTGTGCCAGGCGGTCGAGAGCAGCAGCGGCTTCCTCACGCAGATGAAGGCCAAGATCTCCACCACCGCGTCCTGGAACCAGTCCGTCGGCAGCGACTTCGCCAGCACGCCCGGCTGCCGCGGCAAGATCTACGTCGACGGCAACACGTGGAGCTACGCCGACCCTGGCGGCAATGCGCAGGTGGCGGCCTTCCGCGCGGCGATGACGCGCTACTTCCCCGCGCAGGCCGGCCATCTCGCGGAGTGGTCGCTGGAGGGCTGGGCCGGCGCGATGTGGTTCACCGACGCGGTCCGCTCCTGCGGGGCCAACCTCACCCGGGCGTGCGTCGAAGCCTACCTGGACCGCCCCGCGTACTGGGACTCGAAGGGTCTGATGCTCACCGACGAGAGCTTCGAGGTCTACCCGGTCAGCTATTACAACAGCCCCACGACGCACTGCGTCTCTGCCGCCCAGTGGGACAACGCCGCTGGGACCTGGGTCACCCGAGCCCAGATCGGCCGGGACTGCTTCTCCGCCCCTGGTTACCCGTACGCCTTCTCCCCGCCCTCGTGACACCGCCTCGTCCCCGGCGGCGCGGCGGTGGCTGGGCCAGCGGGTGCGCCGTCAGAGGGTCGGGCGCCGGCCGCGGACCGGGCTGAGGGCCTCGAGCCGCTCGGCGAGGGCGAGCAGCGCGTCGTCCGCCCACCACCGGCTGACGAGCTGGACGCCGATGGGCAGACCGGTCGCCGTCACGCCGAAGGGCAGGGACACCGCGGGCAGACCCGTGAGGTTGAAGGGCACCGTCGCCCGCAGCACACCGCGAGCCGGCACCTCGACGCCCCCGACGACGAGGTGGGAGCGGGCGTGCGGCGGCGCCGGGAAGGTCACAACCGGGCAGACGAGGACGTCGTGGGCGCTGAGCTCCCGGAGGAAGACCGACCGCAGGCGCTCCACGTCACGCTCCGCCGCCAGGCGCTCGCCCTCCGGGACGTCCGGCCCGGCCAGGGTGCGCGCGAGCACGGGGTGCAGGTCGGCCTCGCGGCCAGCCGTCATGCGTCGCAGGTAGGGCACCACCTCGGCGGTGAACAGCGCCGCCGAGGTCAGCGTGGCGTCGAGCTCGGCGAGCTCGGGGAGCGCCACCCGCTCCACCCGGAGACCGAGGTCCGCGAGCGCCGCCGCGGCTGCGGCCACCGTCGCCGCGACCTCAGGGTCGACCGGGCCGAAGGCATCGGTGCTCCAGCCGGCCCGAGTGAGGGCGCTGGGACCGGCGGGGACGGTGACGGGGTCGAGGACCGCGTACGGGTCGAGCCCGTCGGGACCCTGGATCAGCCGCAGCGCGAGCCGCAGGTCGCGCACGCTGCGCGCCATCGGGCCGACGTGCCACCACCGGCGCAGGACGTCGGGGAGGTGACCGGTGAAGGGCACCCGCCCGTGCGTCGGTTTGATCGCGGCGATGCCGGTGTCGTGCGCCGGGCCCCGGACGGAGATCGCGACGTCGCTCCCCAGCCCGAGTGGCGACAAGCCGGCCGCGATCGCCGCCGCCTCGCCGCCGCTCGACCCTCCAGGCGTGCGGTCGGGGTCGTACGGGTTCAGCGACCGGCCGGTCACCCGGTTGTCGGTCTCGGTCCAGTACGACAGCTCCGGCAGGTTGGTCTTGCCGAGCGGGATCCCTCCCGCGGCGCGCAGCCGGGCGACCGCGGTGGCGTCCGCCGTCGGCACGTGGTCGGCGAACAGCAGCGACCCGCGAGTCGTGCGCGCCCCAGCGGTGTCGAAGGAGTCTTTGATCGTGAAGGGGACGCCGCCGAGTGGGCCGGAGCGCGGCCGACGGGCGTCCGCGAGCGCTTGCTCCGCGAGCACGGTGACAAAGGCGTTGACCTTCGACCCGACCGCGTCGATCCGGTCGAGGTGCGCTTGCACGACCTCCACAGCCGCGACCTCACCGGCCTCGACCAGCCGCGCCAGCTCTGTCGCGTCCAGCCAGACCAGCCCGGTTGCATCCATCGGTACGAGGGGTGCGCGCGGCTCAGGCGGCGTGGGCGACGCAGCGGGTGGTCTGCGGCCGAGCCTCCAGGCGCGCCGGCTCGATCGGGCCACCATCGACCTCGCACTGGCCGTAGGACCCGTCGTCGATCCGCCCGAGGGCGGCCTCGACCGCGACGCGGTCGTCGGACAGCGTGCTGATCAGTGCGTCGTCGGTGTTCTCGTCGGTGATCACCAGCGCCGCGTCCTCCACGTCGCCGGCGGGCTGGCGGTCACGCTCGGCGCTCATCTCGCCGCGCAGCCGGGCGAGCTGCGCGTCGAGGTCGGCCAGCCGGGCCTGCAGCGCGGTGCGGGCGGCGGGGTGATCATTGTCGGCCATGCCCCCATCCCTGACCGAGCCGGGCAGCGACGAAACAAGCGGGCGGCAGGGTGGGGGCGGTGACCGCCGTACGGGAGATCGCCGTCTCCGTCCGCTCGCTGACGGTGCTGCAGGTGACCGAGGACGCCGAGGTGGTGCTCCAAGTCGCGCCGGCGGGGCCCGTGCCGGCCGGCGAGCAGCTGGCGGTGACGCTCGACGGCGCGCCGGTGCGCCTGCGGCTCCTCCCCGGCGAGCACGGCGGGCGCCAGCACCTCCTGCGCTGCGGCGTCGGTGAGCTGCGCATCGACTACGCCGGGACGGTGCCAGCGGTGCCGGTCGAGCAGGTGCACGACCGGGCGCGCGTCACCGAGGTCGAGCGGGTGGTCGGCCTGCGGCCGAGCCGCTACTGCCCTTCCGACCGGTTGGTGGCGCTGGCCGAGCGCACCTTCCGGGGCGTGGGGGACGACAGGGAGCGGGCCGCCGCGGTGGGCGAGCACGTCCGGCGTTCGCTCGCCTACGTCCCGGGGTCGAGCCGCCCGACCACCGACGCGATCGACACGCTGCTGGCCGGCGAGGGGGTGTGCCGCGACTTCGCGCACGTGGTGGTGGCGTACTGCCGGGCGCTGCTCCTGCCGGCTCGCCTGGTGTCGGTCTACGCGCCCGGTCTGGCGCCGATGGACTTCCACGCCGTCGCCGAGGTCGCTGTCGACGGCAGCTGGCAGGTGCTCGACCCGACCGGGCTGGCCCCACGCCGCGGCCTGGTGCGGATCGCCACCGGCCGCGACGCCGCGGACACGGCCTTCATCACCGTCACGCGCGGCGGGGCCGATCTGGTGGCCTCCGTGGTCACCGCGGTCACCGAGGGGGACCTGCCCGAGGACGACGGCAGCCCGGTGGCGCTCGGGTGACGCTGCCCTCGCTCAGGAGGGGCGGTCCTCGAAAGCCTCGGCGTCGAGGTCCTTGGCACCCCGGAAGCCGGGGTCCCGCTCGGCGTCGACCTCGCGGCGGCGCAGCTCGTCCTCACGCTCGGTCAGCCGCGCGCGCAGGTGCTCCGCGCGCTCCTCGTCGTGGCTGGGGTGCCCGCCGTGCGCGTGGTCGTGGCTGCCCTCGAGCCCGAGCTCTCCCCGGAGCTGCGCGATCTCGGCCTTGATGTCGGCGATCTGGTCCATGCTCACTCAGTGCCCCGCCGCCGGCACCCGAGACACCTGTGGCTCGATGGGGCCGGCGGCGAGGACGGCGTCGAGGGCGCCGCGCGTCCGCCCGCACCCCCGGGCCAGCGCGGGGCCATCCCCTGCTCCGGAGCTCATGCGGGCATCCTGGCCAGGTGCCCCACTACCGCCGCGTCGGCGAGGTCCCGCCCAAGCGCCACACCGCCAGCCGCAACGCCGACGGCACGCTGGTCACAGAGGAGCTGGTGGGTGAGGAGGGCTTCTCGGGCCCGAGCTCGCTCGTCTACCACCGGCGCCCCCCGACCCAGATCTGCGCGGTCGAGGCCATCGACGCGCCGTACGACGAGGTGCTGACCCCGCACCGCCCGGTCGCGCCCCGTCACCTGCTCAGCCGCAAGCTCGACCCGACCGGGCCGACCGACGCGGTGACCGGGCGCCGGCTGCTGCTCGGCAACGACGACGTCAGGCTGAGCGTGGTCGCCGCCGACACACCGAGCCCGCTCTTCCGTGACGCGACCGGCGACCAGCTGGTCTTCGTCGAGACGGGTGCGGGGGTGCTCGAGTCGACCTTCGGCCCGTTGCAGGTGCGCGGCGGCGATTATGTGGTCATCCCCGGCTCCGTCACCCACCGCTGGGTCCCCTCACCGGCGCTGCGGCTGCTCGTGCTCGAGGCCAGCGGCCACGTCGAGGTGCCGCACCGCTACCTGTCCAAGGAGGGGCAGCACCTGGAAGGCGCGCCCTACGCCGAGCGCGACCTCCGCGGGCCGGACGAGCTGCCGGCGGAGCCGGCGGAGGGGCCGGTCGACGTGCTGGTGCGCCACCGGCAGGGCTGGACCCGGATGACGTACGCGACGTCGCCCTTCGACGTGCTCGGGTGGGACGGCTGCGCCTACCCGTGGGCGCTGTCGGTGCACGACCTCGAGCCGCTGACCGGGCGCATCCACCAGCCGCCGCCCGTGCACCAGACCTTCGCCGGTCCGGGCTTCGTGGTGTGCAGCTTCGTGCCGCGGCGCCTCGACGACCACCCGCTCGCGGTGCCGGCCCCCTACGCCCACAGCAACATCGACAGCGACGAGGTGCTCTGCTACGTCGACGGCGACTTCACCAGCCGCAAGGGCGCGGGCATCGCCGCCGGCTCCTTGACGCTGCACCCCGCCGGTCTGCCGCACGGCCCGCAGCCGGGGGCGGCCGAGGCGAGCATCGGGGCGGAGCGCACCGACGAGCTGGCCGTCATGCTCGACACCTTCCGCCCGCTCCAGCTGGGTGAGGGGGCGCTGGCCTGCGCGGACCCGGCGTACCTGCGCAGCTGGCTGGCACCGGTCCGGTAGGCTCGAAGGCCGCACGACCGGCCCCCTTAGCTCAGTCGGCAGAGCGTCTCCATGGTAAGGAGAAGGTCAACGGTTCGATTCCGTTAGGGGGCTCGACCGGGGCTCGACCCGACCGGCCGGGGGCCGCACCTCCGACCGGCCCGCCTCGCTCAGCGGTGTAGCTCAGTCGGCAGAGCAAGCGGCTCATAATCGCTGTGTCGCCGGTTCGAATCCGGCCACCGCTACCAGCTGGACCACCACCCGACCGACCCGAGAGGCCCCCGTGGCAGCCACCGACATCCGCCCGAAGATCACGCTGGCCTGCCAGGTGTGCAAGCACCGCAACTACATCACCCGCAAGAACCGGCGCAACGACCCAGACCGCATGGAGCTGGCGAAGTTCTGCCCGTTCTGCCACAAGCACACCGAGCACCGCGAGACGCGCTGAGCCCGGACCCGGAGCCCGACCCCGCACCTCCCGGTCAGCGCCCCGGCCCGCCGCACCGCACCCCACCGCCTGCGCCGTCCTGGCTCGCCGACCCCGGCGCCGTGCACGGTGGCAGAGCGCTGCCGACCGACCCCGACGAGACACGCGCGCACGACGCCCCCGGCCTACCGAGCCGGCCGTCGGCCGCGGTCGTGAGCCCGCTTGCGGCCGGGCCCGACGAGGGCCCCGCGGCACCGCCCGCACCGTCGGCACCGTCGGCAGCGACCGGCCGCTGGCGCACCCCCACGGTCGCGGCCGTCGCACCGACGCCCGGACTCGCGGACGACCTGCTGCGCAGCGGCACCCACCCCGACACCGCCGCCGCCGGCCCGGTGACCGGCGACGTGCTGGTCACCGACCCGGTGGACGTGCAGGCGCGGCGCCACCGGGGGTTGCGGCTGCTCTCGCTCGCCAGTGCGCTCGTCGGCACGCTCGGGCTGCTCGCCGCCCTCGTCCTCGCGGTCGTGGCGGCGCGCTACGTCAACGTCGCGGGGGACTGCCTGGCCTACGCCGCGGTGCACGCCGGGGCCAGGGGCTTCGCCTGCTCCCACGGCGCGCACGTCGCGGCGGTGGTCCTGCCGCTCGTGGTCCTGCCGCTCGCGGTGCTCGTCGGACTGGGCCTGGCCTGGGTGCCCGAGCACACGCCGCGGCGCCGGGGCATCGTGCTGGTCGGGTTGCTCGCCGTCGAGGTGGCGGTCTCCGTGGGGCTGGCCCTCGTCGTACGGGCATCGCCCTGACCCGATGCTCCGCCGTCGCGCAGTAGCGTCGCTGGGTGCCGCTGAACCGCGCGCTGGTCGGGCGCGCCTACCCCCGCAGCGCCGGCTACGAGGTGAGCCGCGAGAAGGTGCGCGACTTCGCGACGGCCATCGGGGACGCCAACCCGATCAGCCTCGACCGCGACGCCGCCGTTGCCGCTGGGCACACCGACGTGGTCGCGCCGCCGACCTTCCTCACCGTGCTGGGCTTCCGCTTCCCGCACCCCTCCCCGGTCACCGACCCCGAGCTCGGTCTCGACTACTCCCGGGTGGTGCACGGGGAGCAGGCCTTCGTCCTGCACCGCCCGGTCGTCGCTGGTGATGTGCTGCACGCCCAGCTCACCATCGACGACATCCGGGTCGCCGGCCGCAACGAGCTGGTCATGGTGCGCACCGACGTGACCGACGACGCAGGTGCCCCGGTCGCCACCAGCACCTCGACCATCGTCAGCCGCGGCACCGCGGCTCCAGGAGGGCTGAGGTGACCCCCGCCGTCCGCTGGGACGAGGTCGAGGTCGGCGCCGCCCTGCCCGAGGCCAGCTTCCCGGTCCAGCGGGTCACCCTGGTCCGTTATGCGGGTGCCTCCGGTGATGCCAACGTCATCCACTGGAACGAGCGCATCGCCAAGGCGGTGGGCCTGCCCGACGTCATCGCCCACGGCATGCTGACGATGGCTGAGGCCGGCCGGGTCGTCACCGACTGGGTCGGCGACCCCGCAGCGGTGCTGTCCTTCTCGACCCGCTTCAGCCGGCCGGTGGTCGTACCCGACGATGACGCGGGGGCGACGCTCCTGGTGCGCGGCGAGGTGACCGAGAAGCTCGACGGCCGCCGGGCGGTCGTGGCACTCACCGCGAGCGCCGACGGCCAGGCCGTGCTGGCCGGGGCGCGAGCGGTGGTCCAGCTCGGCTGAGCCGAGCGGCCGGCACCGGACGGCGCCGGCCGGAGGGAGCGGGTCTCAGGCGGCCCCGACCTCGCGGAGCAGGTCGCCGAGGCGGGTGACGCCCTCGACCAGGTCGTCGTCGCCGAGTGCGTAGGACAGCCGCAGGGCCCCCGGTGCCCCGAAGGCCTCCCCCGGCACGGCGGCCACCCGGCCCTCGACCAGGGCCAACGCGGCCAGCGCGGCACTGGTGGTGGGCACCGACCCGCGCAGCGGGCGGCCGAGCAGCGCGCTGACGTCGGGGTAGCAGTAGAAGGCCCCCTGCGGCTCCGGGCAGAGCACCCCCGGGATCTCGCTGAGCATCCGGTGCATGGTCCGCCGTCGGCGGTCGAAGGCGGTGCGCATGACACCCACCGCCTCGAGGTCGCCCGAGACGGCCGCGAGGGCGGCGGCCTGCGCCACGTTGCTGACGTTGCTGGTCGCGTGGGACTGCAGGTTGGTGGCCGCGGTCACGACGTCGGCCGGTCCGAGCAGCCACCCCACCCGCCAGCCGGTCATGGCGTAGGTCTTGGCCACCCCGTTGAGCACGACCCACCGGTCGCCGAGCTCGGGCACCACCGTCGGGAGTGACACCGCCTCGACGCCGTAGGTGAGGTGCTCGTAGATCTCGTCGGTGACCACCCACACCCCCGCCTCGGCGGCCCAGCTCCCGATCGCGACGACCTCGTCGCGGGGGTGCACGGCCCCGGTCGGGTTGTCGGGCGAGACGAAGAGCAGCACCTTGGTACGCGGGGTCCGCGCCGCCTCGAGCTGCTCCACCGTCACGCGGTAGCCGGCCTCGGCGGTGGTGAGCACCCCGACGGGCACCCCCCCGGCCAGCCGGATGGCCTCCGGGTAGGTCGTCCAGTACGGCGCCGGGAGGAGCACCTCGTCGCCCGGGTCGAGGAGGGTGGCGAATGCCTCGTACACCGCCTGCTTGCCGCCGTTGGTGACCAGGACCTGCTCGGGCTGCACGACCAGGCCGCTGTCGCGCTGGGTCTTCGCCGCGATCGCGGCCCGCAGCTCGGGCAGCCCCCCCGTCGGGCTGTAGTGGTGCATGCGCGGGTCGCGGCAGGCCCGCTCGGCCGCCTCGACGATGTGCGCTGGCGTCGGGAAGTCGGGCTCCCCCGCACCGAAGGCGATCACGTCGACCCCCGCCGTCTTGAGCGCCCTGGCCTCCGCGTCCACGGCCAGGGTGGCCGAGGGGGCGATGCCACCGACGCGGCGGCTGACGCGGGAGCGGGCGCTGGCGGGAGCGGTCACGCCGGCCATCGTCCCAGGCGCGCACGGGCTGTCCCCGACGCCCGGGGCGCCCCGTATGCTCCTCGGTGCGGACCGTCCCCGGTCCTGCTCCGGCATGGGCACCTCTGGGTGCTCGGCCTGCGCAGCCGGGTCCGGGCCCGACGGTCCGCCCCTGGGGCGGCCCGGAGGGGCGTAGCTCAATCTGGCAGAGCACCGGTCTCCAAAACCGGGTGTTGCAGGTTCAAGTCCTGTCGCCCCTGCGCAGCACGAGCGGCACGGCAGGAGACAGCAGCACGCAGACAGGCAGCGGACAGGTCCGCCGGTGACGTCCGGGGGCACGGCGCACGGGCGAGAGGGGAGAGGCCGATGGTCACCGAGACGCAGGTGCCGGTCCCCGCTGCCGGCGGGGAGGGCGACCGGGGCTCCGGGGGCCTGCGCTCGCGCGGCGGTCGCGGTGACGGCACCCGTCGCCCCGGCCTCATGTCGCGCATCAGGCTCTACCTGCGCGAGGTCGTCGCCGAGCTGCGCAAGGTCATCCGGCCGAGCCGCCAGCAGCTCGTCACGTACACCATCGTCGTGGTGGTGTTCGTCTCCGTGATCGTGGCGCTCGTCTCCGCGCTCGACTACGGCCTGACCCGAGCGGTGCTGGCGCTGTTCCGCTGACCCGCCGCCCGACGCCACCGACCGACCGGCCCCCGCTGGTCTCCCCTTTCGTGAGGACCCCCGTGACCGACCCCGACACCGCTCCGACCCCGCTCGCCGAGCAGCACGCCGGGGCCCCGGCGCGCACGGCCGAGGGAGACCTGCCGGCTGAGCAGCCCGAAGCCGCGGCCGGGACCCCGCGCAGCGAGCAGCAGGAGGCGATCGACGACAGCTCGCCCCTCGACGAGCTCGACGGCCTGGTCCCCGGCACCCAGAGCGACCCCGACGACGACCTGGCGCCCGAGCCGGCCCCGATCGTCGAGGAGGTGGCGGTCGAGGAGGTGGCGGTCGAGGAGGTGCCGGTCGAGGAGGTGCCGGAGGACCCCTTCGACGCCTTCCTGCGCGACATGCGGGCGCGGCCAGGCGACTGGTACGTCATCCACTCCTACGCCGGGTACGAGAACAAGGTCAAGACCAACCTCGAGACGCGGATCTCCTCCCTCGACATGGAGGACTACATCTACGAGATCGAGGTCCCGACCGAGGACGTCATCGTCATCAAGAACGGCAAGAAGCAGACGGTGTCGCAGAAGAAGTACCCGGGCTACCTCTACGTCCGGATGGAGCTGACCGACGAGAGCTGGGGCGCGGTCAAGAACACCCCGGGCGTCACCGGCTTCGTCGGTCTGACCAACCGGCCGTCCCCGCTGACCGTGGACGAGGTCGCCCGCATCCTGGCGCCTGTCACCGCGGTCGACCCCAGCCGCGGCGGCGCCGCCGAGGCCCCGCGGATCGCCGCGAGCTTCGACGTCGGCGAGAGCGTGACCGTCAACGAGGGGCCCTTCGCGACCTTGCCCGCCACCATCAGCGAGGTCAACGCCGAGCACCAGCGGCTCACCGTCCTCGTGTCCATCTTCGGCCGTGAGACCCCGGTCGAGCTCGCCTTCGGCGACGTCAGCAAGATCTGAGAGAAGGAAAGAAGCCATGCCTGGAAAGAAGCGCGTCTCCGGCCTCATCAAGCTGCAGATCAACGCCGGCGCGGCGACGCCGGCGCCTCCCGTCGGGCCGGCCCTCGGCCAGCACGGCGTCAACATCATGGAGTTCTGCAAGGCGTACAACGCCGCGACGGAGTCCCAGCGGGGCAGCGTCGTCCCGGTCGAGATCACCGTGTACGAGGACCGGAGCTTCACCTTCGTCACCAAGACCCCGCCGGCCGCGCGCCTGATCCTCAAGGCCGCCGGCGTGGAGAAGGGCTCGCCGACCCCGCACACGAGCAAGGTCGCGACGATCAAGCGCGAGCAGGTCCGCGAGATCGCCAGCCAGAAGCTGGCCGACCTCAACGCCCATGACCTCGACGCGGCCGAGAAGATCATCGCCGGCACCGCGCGCAGCATGGGCATCACCGTCAGCGAGTAGCAGCCGACCCCCGACCCAGCACCACGTGGGAGGGCGCCGCCCGGCGCCTGCTCGACCACGCCACCGACAGGAGAGCACCGTGAAGCGCAGCAAGTCCTACCGCGCCGCCGCCGAGAAGATCGACCGCGCGAGGCTCTACGCGCCGCTCGAGGCCCTGCGGCTCGCCCGCGAGACGTCCACCACCTCCTACGACGCGACGGTCGAGGCCGCGCTCGTGCTCGGTGTGGATCCCCGCAAGGCCGACCAGATGGTCCGCGGCACCGTCGCGCTGCCCCACGGCACCGGCAAGACCGTGCGCGTCATCGCCTTCGCCACCGGTGCCGCCGGTGAGGCGGCCGAGGCGGCTGGCGCCGAGGCCGTCGGCAGCGACGACCTGGTGGCCCGCATCCAGGGGGGCTGGCTGGACTTCGACGCCGCCGTGGCGACCCCCGACCAGATGGCCAAGGTCGGGCGCATCGCCCGCATCCTCGGTCCGCGCGGCCTCATGCCCAACCCCAAGACCGGCACGGTGACGCCTGACGTCGCGAAGGCCGTCACCGACATCCGGGGCGGCAAGGTGGAGTTCCGGGTGGACAAGCAGTCCAACCTGCACCTGGTGCTGGGCAAGGCGTCCTTCGACGACACCGCGCTGGTCGAGAACTACAGCGCCGCCCTCGAGGAGGTCAACCGGGCCAAGCCCGCGGCCGCCAAGGGGCGCTACATCAAGAAGATCACCTTCACCACGACCATGGGCCCCGGCATCCCGGTGGACCCGGCGCGCCAGCGCACCCTGCTCGAGGAGGCCGTGCCCTCGGCCTGAGGAAGGCCGGGCGCAGGCACCGCGCTGCTAGCCTGACCCAGCACCACCCCACAGACCGCCGGTCGCCGCCGTCGCCCCTGCCCTGCGCAGGAGCGGTCGGCGGTCGAAGGCCCCGCATCCGCGGGCGACCTGCGCAGGGACGAGGCAGCACCTGCTCCGGCGGGGTTGCGCGCCCGTGCCCGGCGGTCACGACCGACCGGAGGCCCCATGCCTGGCGCCAGCAAGGCCGGCGCGAAGCGCGAGACCGTCGCCCACCTCACCGAGGCGATGCGCGGCGCCACCGCCACCGTCCTGACCGAGTACCGCGGTCTGTCCATGGCCGAGCTCACCGAGCTGCGGCGTGCCCTCGGCACCGGCACGAGCTACGAGGTCGTCAAGAACACCCTCACCGCGATCGCCGCGCGCGGCGCCGGGGTCGACGGTCTCGAGGCCCTCCTGGCCGGGCCGACCGCTGTTACCTTCGTCAGTGGAGACCCCGTCGAGGCAGCGAAGGCGCTGCGCGCCTTCGGCCGCGACCACCCCTTCCTGGTGGTCAAGGGCGGCGTGATGGACGGCAAGCCACTCACCGCTCCGGAGATCGCCCGCCTCGCCGACCTCGAGAGCCGCGAGGTCCTGCTGGCCAAGCTCGCCGGCGCCCTCGAAGCCAGCCTGACCAACGCCGCCCGGCTCTTCGCCGCGCCGCTGTCGCAGGCGGCCCGCGTCATCGAGGCCCTGCGCGCCAAGGCGGAGGCCGACCCGTCGGTCCTCGCCGCCGGTGCCGGTGCGCCCACCGCCGACACGACTGCTCCCGAGGCGGCTGGCACGGACGCACCGTCGGCGGCCACCCCGACCGCGAGCGAGCTGCCCGCGGTCACCCTGACCACCGACGAGGCGGCGCAGGTGGAGGCGGGCGGCCCTGCGCCGGCCGGCAACGCCGACGCCACCGACGAGGCCCCTGACCTGCCCGAGACCGCCGGGGACCCGGCTCCGGGCGGGTAGCAGCGCCCAGCACTCCCGCCCCAGTACAGCCCACCCGGGCAAGCACCCACCGCAGGCACTGACAGGGAAGGACGCCACCATGGCGAAGATCAGCACCGACGACCTCCTCGACGCGTTCAAGGAGATGACGCTGCTCGAGCTCTCCGAGTTCGTGAAGCAGTTCGAGGACACCTTCGGCGTCACCGCCGCCGCGCCCGTGGCCGTCGCGGCGGCCCCCGGTGGTGGCGGCGCCGCCGCCGAGGTCGTCGAGGAGCAGGACGAGTTCGACGTCGTGCTGGAGGCGGCCGGCGACAAGAAGATCCAGGTCATCAAGGAGGTCCGCACCCTCACCAGCCTCGGGCTGAAGGAGGCCAAGGACCTCGTCGACGGTGCCCCCAAGCCCGTCCTGGAGAAGGTCACCAAGGAGGCCGCGGAGAAGGCCCGCGAGACGCTCACCGCAGCCGGCGCGACCGTCACCGTCAAGTAGCCCACCGCGGCCGCCGTTGCGCGGCGCGTACGCCGCCGACGGGCGGTCCCGATGCTGTGCGTCGGGGCCGCCCGTCGGCGTGTCTGGATGTTTCTGTCGTGGGCGTGTCGCGGCTTCTCCCCGGCAGTGAGGTAGGCGTGCCTCGTACGACGTAAGGGTTTCCGGGGTTCGCGCCGTCCGGCCGGCGTGCCGCCGGGCTCGTCCGCGTCTGTGCGTACCCGCCCGTCGGTCAACCTCTCGATGCGGAACACCGACGACACGTCTACTGTGGGAGGCATCACAGCGGTCGGCTCCCCGCTGCGGTCGGCCCGCAGGCCGCCGGTTCTCCTCCGGCACATCCGGCGCCAGCACCCCACCCGCAGCCGCGGGTCCGGCAGGAGGTCGACCGCCGTGGGCGTCGAGGTTCGCGTCGAAGGGCTCACGAAGCGCTTCGGCAGCCAGACCATCTGGCAGGACGTCTCGCTGACCCTGCCCAAGGGTGAGATCTCGGTGCTGCTGGGCCCGTCGGGCACCGGCAAGTCGGTCTTCCTCAAGACGCTGATCGGCTTGTGGAAGCCCAACGCCGGCCACATCTACATCGAGGGCAAGGACCTGCCCTACCTCTCCGAGCATGATCTGTACGAGACGCGCAAGCTCTTCGGCGTCCTCTTCCAGGACGGCGCGCTCTTCGGCTCGCAGAACCTCTACGACAATGTCGCCTTCCCGCTGCGCGAGCACACCAAGAAGCGCGAAGGGGAGATCAAGAAGATCGTCTTCGAGAAGCTCGAGCTGGTCGGTCTGCTCGGCGCCGAGGGCAAGCTGCCGGGGGAGATCTCCGGCGGGATGCGCAAGCGCGCCGGGCTGGCCCGCGCCATGGTGCTCGAGCCCGAGATCATGCTCTTCGACGAGCCGGACTCCGGGCTCGACCCGGTCCGCACGGCCTTCCTCAACCAGCTCATCGTCGACCTCAACCAGTCAACGGGCGCGACCTTCCTCATCGTTACGCACGACATCAACACCGCGCGGACGGTCCCTGACAACATCGGCCTGCTCTTCCGCCGCAACCTCACGATGTTCGGTCCCCGCGAGATGCTCCTGTCGAGCCAGCAGCCGGTCGTGCGCCAGTTCCTCAACGCCAAGCGCGAGGGGCCGATCGGGATGTCCGAGGAGAAGGATGCCGCCGCGCTCGCCGCGGAGGAGGGCATCGAGCTGCCCGACCTGGCGCCGATCGAGCCGCAGCTCCTCCCGCTCAACGGGCAGCCCCGACCGACGATGCGCCCCGCGGGCCTGTGGCTGCGCGAGCACGGCGTCACCCCGCCTCCCGGCAGCTACATCGACCCGCGCCTCGAGGCCTGGTTCGCGGCGAAGGAGGGTCGCTCCGGGACTGGCGCCGGCGACCGTGAGCAGGTGCGCGGCGGCGGGACGCGTCGCCCGGCCGCCGGTGGTCACGCTGCCCGCCGTGGCGAGCGGGTGCCCGTCGCTGCCGACGCCGCCCCGCGGCTGCGTGCCGACGACACCGGGCGGCCGCCCGCGTGACCTACGTCCTCGACCGGGCGCAAGCCCCGCTGCGCCAGACCGGCAACCTCTTCGCGCTCTTCCTCGACACCGGCCGCGCCATGTTCCGGCGCCCCGTGCAGGTCGCCGAGTTCGTGCAGCAGGCCTGGTTCATCGCCAGCGTCACGATCCTGCCGACCGCGCTCGTCTCGATCCCCTTCGGTGCGGTCATCGCGCTGCAGCTGGGGACGCTCACCCAGCAGATCGGCGCCCAGTCCTTCACCGGCGCCGCCTCGGTGCTCGCGATCGTCCGGGAGGCCGCCCCGATCGTGACGGCGCTGCTGATCGCCGGGGCGGGCGGCTCCGCGATCTGCGCCGACCTCGGCAGTCGCAAGATCCGCGAGGAGCTCGACGCCATGGAGGTGCTGGGCATCTCCCCGATCCAGCGCCTCGTCGTCCCCCGCGTCTTCGCCTGCATGCTGGTCTCGGCTCTGCTCAACGGCATGGTCAGCGTCGTGGGCGTCTGTGGCGGCTACTTCTTCAACGTCATCTTGCAGCACGGTACCCCCGGTGCCTACCTGGCGTCCTTCACCGCGCTCGCGCAGCTCCCCGACCTGTACGCCGGGGAGTTCAAGGCGGTGGTCTTCGGGCTCATCGCTGCCCTGGTGGCCGCGTACAAGGGGCTCAACGCGAAGGGCGGTCCCAAGGGTGTCGGCGACGCCGTCAACCAGAGCGTGGTCATCACCTTCATGCTGCTGTTCGTCACGAACTTCGTCATGACGGCGATCTACTTCCAGCTCGTGCCGCAGAAGGGCACCTGATGGCCACCGCCTCCTACCCCGGCTCGAGGATCATCTCTTCGCTCTCACCGCTGGGCGCGCCCTTCCGCAAGGTCGGCGGGTCGCTGGACAACCTCGGACGCCAGCTGTCGTTCTACTTCCGGGCCATCGGCTGGACGCTGCGGACCTTGCGCCGCTACCGCCGTGAGGTCATCCGCCTGCTCGCCGAGGTCAGCCTCGGCAACGGGGCGCTCACCGTCATCGGCGGCACGGTCGGCGTCATCACCTTCATCACATTCTTCACCGGCACCGAGGTCGGGCTCGAGGGCTACCAGGCCCTGCACCAGCTCGGGACGGGAAGCTACGTCGGGTTCATCTCTGCCTACATCAACACGCGGGAGATCGCGCCGCTGGTCGCGGGGCTGTCCTTGGCCGCGACGGTGGGGTGCGGCTTCACCGCCCAGCTGGGCGCGATGCGGGTCTCCGAGGAGATCGACGCGCTGGAGGTCATGGCCGTCCCGAGCCTGCCCTTCCTCGTCACGACCCGCGTGATCGCGGCCCTCACGGCCGTTATCCCGCTCTACTTCATCGGCCTGATCTCCAGCTACTTCGCCACGCGCTTCATCGTCACGGTCACCTACGGCCAGTCCACCGGCACGTACGACCACTACTTCCACGTCTTCCTGCCGCCCATCGACGTCTTCTACTCGATGATCAAAGTGATCATCTTCGCCTTCGTCATCGCGCTCGTGCACTGCTACTACGGCTACTACGCCAGTGGTGGCCCGGCGGGCGTCGGGGTGGCGGTCGGTCAGAGCATCCGGACGAGCCTGGTGGTCATCAACATCGTGGACTTCTTCCTGAGCCTCGCCATCTGGGGGGCCACCACCACCGTCCGGATCGCGGGGTAACGGCCGTGGCCAGCTCGTCGTACGCGGTGAACCCGCTCGTGCGCGCCCTCCGCCGCACCTGGCGCAGCAGCAAGCCCAAGCTCCTCGGCCTGGGTTTCCTGGCGGTCGTCGGGGGCCTCCTCGCGCTGTCCATCCTCATCTACAACAAGGCCTTCACCAAGGTGGTGATGGTGCACCTGCAGGCCGACCGGATCGGTCGTCAGCTCGACGCCAACGCCGACGTGAAGGTCCGCGGGATCCTGGTGGGCACCGTCCGGGCCGTGCACACCACGGGCGACGGCGCCACGCTGGACCTCGCGCTCAAGCCCGACGAGGTCAGCCTGATCCCGCAGGACGTCCAAGCGCGGATCCTGCCCAAGACGCTGTTCGGGGAGAAGTTCGTCGACCTGGTCCTCCCGAGCGGGCAGTCGGCGCAGTCGGCAGCCACCGTGTCGGCCATCCGTGCGGGCGACGTCATCCCGCAGGACCGCAGCGCCACGGCGATCGAGCTCGGCACCGTCTTCGACGACCTGGTGCCACTGCTGCGCACCGTCCAGCCGGCCAAGCTCAACATGACGCTGACCTCGCTGGCGACCGCGCTGAACGGGCGGGGCAACGCCCTGGGCGACAACCTCGTCAAGGCCGACACCTACTTCGCGGGCAGCAACCCCTCGCTGCCGCAGCTGGACACCGACATCAGCTCGCTGGCCGACGTCGCCGACACCTACAACGCGGCCGCGCCGGACCTCCTGCGTACGTTCGCCAACCAGGTCGTGAGCCAGCAGACGCTCGCCCGGGTCGGGAGCAACGGGTCACTGCACAGCTTCCTGACGGGCACGACCGGCTTCTCCACGGAGCTCGGCTCCGTGCTGACGACCAACGAGTCCGACTTCATCGGTCTGGCGAACGTCAGCAAGCCGGTGCTCGACACCGTCCGTGACCATGGCCAGGAGATCCCCTACGTGTTCGGCAACCTGCCCAAGCTCGGCCCGATCATCGACGACTTCCTCGGTGGGCAGGGGCCGTACCTGCACATCCTGGCCACGCCGGCCATCTCCCGCGGCCCCTTCAACCCGGCCACCGACTGCGCGACCTACGGCAAGGCATCGGGGCCCGCCTGCCCAGGCGGCGGCAGCTACCCGGCTGACCCGGTCCAGGGCTCCGGCACTGCGACCGGCAACGCGCAGACCTCCTCCTACGGCCCCGAGGCCGGCTGGCTCGACCCGGCCGGTACCGCGGTCGAGACCGCGCAGCTGTCCACCGTCGTCGGCCCCGCCCTCGGGGTGCCGCCGGCATCGGTCGGGGCGCTCGCCGACGTGCTCTACGGCCCGCTGCTGCGCGGCACGACCACGTCGCTGTCGACGATGGCCACGCCATGAGCACCGGCGCCCGTCTGACGCTGCTCGCGTCGATCAAGCTGACGATCTTCGCAGTGGTCACCATCTTCCTGACGCTGATCCTCGCCAGCACCATCGGCAGCGTCGGCTACTCGGCCTCGCACACCTACAAGGCCGACTTCAGCGACGCGACCGGTCTGATCACCGGCGACGACGTCCGGGTGGCCGGTGTGCAGGTCGGCAAGGTGACCAGCATCAAGGTCGTCGGCACCAAGGTCGCCCAGGTCGGCTTCTCGGTGGGCTCCGACGTGCGGGTGCGCAGCTCGGCGACGATGCAGCTGCGCTTCCGCAACCTGGTGGGCCAGCGCTACGTGTCCCTCGTGCAGGGCTCGCCCAGCACCGGCCTGCTCAAGGACGGCGCGACGATCCCGGAGAGCCAGACCCAGCCGGCACTCGACCTCAGCCTGCTGCTCAACGGCTTCAAGCCGCTCTTCCAGGCGCTCGACCCCCAGCAGGTCAACCAGCTCTCCTACGAGATCATCCAGACCTTGCAGGGCGAGGGCGGCACGCTCGACGACCTGCTCACGCACACGGCCAGCCTGACCAACAGCCTCGCCGACCGGGACGTGGTCATCGGCCGAGTGATCAACAACCTCAACACCGTGCTCGGGACGGTGTCCGCCAAGGACGCCGGGCTGACCGACCTCATCGACTCCTTCCAGAAGCTGGTGACCGGGTTGGCCCAGGACCGGACCGCGATCGGGTCTTCGCTGCAGGGGATCGACGACCTCACCACCTCGACGGCGTCCTTCCTGACGCCGGCGCGCCCGCTGATCAAGCAGGACGTGGCCGACCTGCAGAGCCTCGTGGCGCAGCTCGACACCACGCCCGCCAAGCAGCGGATCGACAAGGAGCTGACCCTGCTGCCGAAGAAGCTCAACACCATCAACCGGACCGCCACGTACGGGGGCTGGTTCAACTTCTACCTGTGCGCGGCCGACGGCACCATCTACCTGCCCGACGGCACGAAGGTCGCCGTCTCCCAGCTGCTGCAGACCAGCGGCACGGCGTGCGGGAACGGCTGAGATGAAGCCCTTCCGCGAGCGCAACCCCGTCCCGATCGGTGTCGGCGGCATCGCCGTGCTCGGTCTGCTGATGTACGTCGCCTTCCACGCCCAGGACCTCACCGTCTTCGGCGGCGGTGGCGACAAGTACTCCGCCGCCTTCACCGACAGCGGCGACATCGCCAAGGCCGACGAGGTCCGCATCGCCGGCGTCAAGGTCGGCACGGTCACCGGTGTCGAGCTGGAGGGTGACCACGTCGGCGTGAAGTTCCGCCTCGAGCCGGGGCAGCACATCGGCAACGCCACCCGTGCCCAGGTCAAGATCAAGACTGTGGTCGGTACGCGCTACCTCGAGCTCGACCCGGCCGGTCCGGCTAACCAGCGCCCGAGCGACGAGATCCCGGCGTCGCGCACCGAGTCCAACTTCACCACGCAGAACGCCTTCGACGGGCTCACCGGTCGGGTCGACCAGATCAACACCGACCAGCTGGCCCAGTCCTTCAACGTGCTGTCCGACGACTTCGCGAACACGCCCGCGGTCAACAAGCAGGCGCTGGTCGGGCTCTCGCGGTTGTCCAAGACGGTGACCAGCCGCGACACCGCCCTGTCCTCCCTGCTCACCAACGCGCAGGCCGTGACCACCACCCTCAACAGCCGCGACACGCAGCTGACCAAGCTCATCGGTGACAGCGACCTCGTGCTGCAGGAGCTTCAGGCGCGCCGCCAGGTGATCTCCGACCTGCTCACCCACACGAGCGACCTGGCCAAACAGATCACCGGCCTGGCGCGTGACAACGAGGTCCAGCTGGCGCCGACGCTGTCGCACCTCAACGGGGTGCTGCAGGTGCTGGAGAAGAACCGCGACAACATCGACCGCTCGATCCAGGAGCTGGCGCCCTACAGCCGCCTGTTCACCAACACCCTCGGCAACGGGCGGTGGTTCGACACCTACGTCGCCAACCTGCCGCCCAGCGTCAGCCTGAACGGCCTGCTCGGCGCCCTCACCGGCGTCGGGGTGACCCCGGGCCTTGGCACGGGCACGACCCCGACAGGGAGCTCGAAGTGAGCGCCCTGATGAGCCGGCTGCGCTCACCCTTGCTGGCCGGCGGCGCCTGCCTGCTGGTCATCACCCTGTCCGGGTCGGCGATGGCGCTGCGCAACCAGGACAAAGGTATGAAGATCACCGCACACTTCCCGCGGGCGATCGCCCTCTACCCCCACTCCAGCGTGCGCGTCATGGGCGTCCCCGTCGGAGAGGTGGAGTCGGTCACGGCGCAGGGCCAGACGGTGGCCGTGGTGATGCGGGTGACCAAGAGCGGGGTGTCGATCCCGGCGAACGCCGAGGCCTCCATCGTGCTGCCCGCACTGGTCTCCGACCGCTACCTGCAGCTCGGCCCGGCGTACACCGGCGGCGCCAAGATGGGGAACAACGGCGACATCCCGCTCGCCCGCTCCCACGCCCCCTTCGAGAAGGACGACATCCTGGGCGCCCTGGACAAGGTCGACGTGGCCCTTGGCCCCAACGGCGCCAACAAGGACGGTGCCTTCGCCCGGCTCATCAACACCGGTGCCAACAACCTGGGCAACGGCCAGGCCGAGCAGCTCAGCTCGACGCTGCACGACCTCGCCGACCTCGTCCAGACGCTGGACGGCGACAAGAGCCAGCTCTTCGGCACCATCAACCAGCTGGACACCTTCACCCAGACGCTGTCGGCCGACGACGGCAAGATCCGCTCGCTCTACACCGACCTGGCGAGCGTGTCCGCGCAGCTCGCCGACGACCGGCAGGCGCTGGCGGCCGCGCTGAAGAACCTGTCGACCACCTTCACCGAGGTGACCAGCCTCGTCTCGAAGAACCGGGCCAACCTGCACGCCGACCTCACCCAGCTCAAGGACCTCACCGACGTGCTCGCCCAAGAGAAGGACGCCATCGCCGAGGTGCTCGACACGGCGCCGCTCGGCCTGTCGAACCTCGCCACCGCCTACAACCCCGCGTCGCAGAACCTCGACACGCGCAACAACACGCCGGAGCTCTCCGGCGACCCCAACGCGCTGAAGACCTACCTCTGCAACCAGCTGCAGGCGCTGGGGATCGACTGCAACACGATCCAGGCGGTGCCGGTCCCCGTGCCGACCGGAGGGAGCGTGCCGGTCCCCCTGCCGATCCCGTTGCCGACCGGGTCTCTACCCGTACCCGTGCCTGGGCTGACCAGCTCGAGCGCGCCGGTCACCGGCTCAGGTCTCGGCGGACTGCTCGGTGCCCTCGGGGTCGGGGGGAAGGGCTGATGCGCGCCACGGTGGGGGCAGCGGTGGCCGTGACTGGTGCCCTGGTGCTCTCCGGCTGCCAGTTCAACGGTCTGGCCGGGGTCTCGCTCCCCGGTGGCAAGGCTGGCGGCGGGGTCTTCGGCATCGGCGGCGGCAAGGTCATGCACTACACCGTCTACCTCTCCGATGCGCTCGACCTCGTCCCGCAGTCCGCGGTGCACGTGGACGACATCTCCGTCGGCAGCGTCGCCGGCATCTCGCTGTCGCACGGCATGGCCAAGGTCGACCTGCGGGTCGAGCCCAACGTCGTGGTGCCGGCCAACGCGCACGCCGTGCTGCGCCAGACCACGCTGCTCGGTGAGAAGTTCGTCTCGCTCGAGGTGCCGGCAGGTGCCACCCCGTCAGGGCGGCTGCCGGACAACGGCCAGATCATGGTCGGCGACACCAGCCAGGAGGTCCAGCTCGACGACCTCTTCGGTGCGCTGTCGGACCTGCTGAACGGTGGCGGCGTGCAGCAGCTGCAGACGATCTCCGTCGAGCTCTCCAAGACGCTCACCGGCCGGGAGGGCCAGGTGCGTGACCTGCTCACCCAGCTCGACACCCTGACGACCAACCTCGACGCCCACCGCGCGGACATCGAGCGGGCGCTGGACAGTCTCGACGCGCTGTCGACGACGCTGGCGAAGCAGCGCGTGGTGCTCACCGACGCGCTGACGAAGCTGGCCCCCGGCCTGCAGGCGCTGGACAAGGAGCGCACCGACCTGGTCACCCTCCTGGGCTCCCTGGACAACCTGGGCAGCACGACGAAGCGGGTGCTCGCGGAGACGCAGGTCAACACGCTGCACGACCTGTCGTCGCTGGAGCCCACGCTGTCGCGGTTGCAGCAGGTGGGCAGCGACATCCCCGCTTCGCTCGAGCTGCTCGTCACCTTCCCGTTCGGTGACAACGTCATCAACGCGATCCCGGGCGACTACACCGGCCTGCGCGCCACGGTCAACCTCGACCTGCGACCCGGCTCGGCGAACTTCCTGCTCGGCCCCAACGGTCCGCTCTGCGGCAGCCTGCCGGTCACGGTGCCGAGCGTCGGCATCCCGACCACGACGACCCCGAAGCCGCCCTTCTGCACCACCACGCTGCCGTCGGTCGGGTCTCCCACCACCGGCTCCACGACGACCTCGGGGTCGGCCAAGAGCTCGGGGCCCAAAGCGACCGGGTCCGGTACGACGAAGGGGTCAGGTGCGAGCACGCCGGCACCGGCACCGGCACCGAGCTCCTCCCCGGTGACCGCGGTCGCGCCGACGACCCTGCCCGGCACCATCGGCGACCTCCTGAAGGGAGCGCTGCAGTGATCCAGCGCGGCATCAAGATCCAGCTGCTGGTCTTCGGGCTGCTCGCGATCCTCGGCATCACCTACACCGGTTTCGAGTACATCGGATTCGACGCCCTGTTCAACAAGCCCTTCCACGTCACCCTGTACCTCAAGGACAGCGGCGGGCTCTTCGACGGGGCGCAGGTCACCGAGCGGGGCATCTCGGTGGGCAAGGTCGGGACCATGTCGCTGACCGCCGAGGGGGTGAAGGCCGACCTCGTCCTCGACCACGGCACCAAGATCCCGGCCGACCTCGACGCGCTCGTCGCCAACCAGTCCTTCGTCGGCGAGCAGTACGTCGACCTGAGCCCGCGTACCGCGAGTGGCCCCATGCTGGCCCAGGGCGGCATCATCCCCGTCTCACGGACCTCGCTGCCCATCGCGGACTCCACCGCGCTACTGCACCTCGACCAGCTGGCCAGCTCGGTGGACAAGAAGAACCTGCAGACGGTCGTCGACGGTCTCGGCAAGGTCTTCGCCGACGGCGGGCATGACCTGCAGCGGCTGATCGACTCCGGGGACGACCTGGCGACCACCGCGACGGTCAACCTGCCGGACCAGGTGGACCTCATCCAGACCGGGCAGAAGGTGCTGGCGACGGCGAGGGACACCGGCGGCGAGCTGCGGTCCTTCTCCACCAGCCTGCGCCAGCTCACCGACACGTTGCGCACCAGCGACCCCGACTTCGTCAACGTGCTGACCAACGGCACGAAGAGCGCCCAGCAGGTCACCGCGCTGCTCAAGGAGAACAAGTCGACGCTCACGCCGCTGCTGTCGGACCTCATCACCTTCGGCCAGGTGCAGGCCGTCCGGCTGCCCGGGCTGGAGCAGCTGCTCGTCATCTACCCGGAGGACGTCCGCAACACGTTCTTCGTCGGCCCCGGCGACGGCACCTCGCACTTCGGCCTGGTCAACGACCAGACCGTCGGGGTCTGCCAGAAGGGGTACGAGACGACCCACCAGCGCTCCGGTCAGGATCTCGGTGACGTGCCGGCCAACAACAACGCTTTCTGCAACGAGCCGCTCAACAGCACCCTCGACATCCGCGGCTCGCGTGAGGCGCCGCGGCCGCCGGGGGACTGCACCGACCCGGCGCTGGCCCCGGGTGGGGCGGCGGCGCAGTCCGGCTGCACGACGCTGCCGTCGACCTCGAAGTCCGGGACGGCCACGAGCAGCGCGTCGGGCCGGGCCGGCGCGAGCTCCGGCACGCTGGCCAGCGAGCACGCGCAGATGGTGTCCTACGACCCGTTGACGTCGTTGATCACCATGCCCGACGGCTCCCTGCTGCAGGTGTCGCGGCTCAACGGCAACGCCGACCTGCTCGCGCCCCAGCACGCCTGGTCGCAGATCTTCCTCGGCGCGCTGTCGACGAGCTGAGCGCCCCCGCGAGCGCCGTCCGGCGTGCGTGTGGGCAGCCTGTGGGTGGGCTCACCCCGGCCACGTGCCCGCATCTGCGCCCTGACACTGGAGACGTGAGGCCCCGATGACCACCACCGACGAGCCCGGCGGTCCGGGCGAGGAGAGCGTCCTCGAGCGGCTGCGCCGCCGGGCAGCGGAGGCGGCGGCTGCACGTGGCGCCGCCCAGGTCGCCCCGGCTCCCGGGGCATCGGCGTCCGAGCCGTCAGCGCCCGAGCTCCCGACCCCCGAGGTCGCGACCCCCGAGGCTCCGACCCCCGAGGCTCCGACGTCGGGGACCTCACCGGGCGACGCGGCGGTAGCGGACCCAGCGTCGGTGACCGAGCCGCTGAACCGGCCGGCGCCCCCCGTGGAGCCGGCTGAGCCGACGGTCGACGAGCCCGCCGGCGCGGCTGTCTCGGCGGCGGCGTGGACGCGGCCACCCACCGCGCCGGCCGCCACCCCCTCCTACGCAGCGCTGCCGCCGCTGCCCGACGCCGAGGCGCACGTTCCGGCGGGCCTCGAGCCGGCCGCGGAGGCGAGCCCGGCCGAGGTCGATGCGGCGGTCGACGAGCGGGCCCCTCGCGGGCGCCGCCCGCGTGTGCTCGTGCTGACCTCGGTGGTGCTCCTGCTCGTGACGCTGGCCGGTGCGTTCCTCGCCGCCCGATGGCAGCGACGGGTCTCCGATCGGGATGCCCTCGCCGGCGCCCGCTCCGAGGTGGCCGTCGCGGCGGCGCAGGTGGCGTTGGACTTCAACACGTTGGACTACACCAAGCCGGACGACTGGCAGAGCCGGCTGCAGTCGGTGACCACGGGAGGGCTGCGCGACGACATCGCCAAGCAACGCACCACCCTCTTCTCCATCGTGGTCTCCAACCAGACGTTGATCACAGCTACCCCGGTCAACGCCACCGCCAGCATCACCAACCCGCAGCGGACGGCGGCAGAGGCCCTCGTGCAGCTGACCAGCAACACCAAGGACAAGGACCACCAGGCCGGGGTCAAGCAGCCGGCGGCGTACGTGATCCGCCTGACCAAGGTCGGCCCGAGCTGGCTCGCCACCTGCGTCAACCCGCTGCAGGACGCGAACGTGACTGCCGGGGAGCAGTGCTGATGCGCGGGCGTCGGGGCCGCGGGGCGCTCGCCGAGAGTGCGGCCGGGTCCGTCATCGAGCGCGACGACCCCACCTCGACCGCGGCACCGGTGCCCGCCACCGAGCGCAGCCAGGTGGCCGGGCCGGAGACCGAGGCGGCTGCGGGGCCGTCGGCCCCAGCCGCCGTCCCCGCGACCCTCGTCGGCCGTCGGCGCCGGGTGCGCCTCGGGGGCCTGCGAGCACTGGTGGCCGTCCTGCTCGTCACCGCGCTGGTCGCCACCGCCCTCGCGATCGTCGAGGGGCGTCGGCTGCACACCCGGGATGCCCGCGAGCGGGCCCGTACGGCGGCGACCGCGGCCGCCACCGTCGCGCTGCCTGGGATCGGGGACTTCGACTTCGCCAAGCTCACGGCGGACAGCGCCCGCGCGCACGCCCTGATCACCCCCGGGTTCACGAAGGAGTACGACACCTACTTCGGCAACCAGCTCGCGACCCTGGCCACGCAGCGCAAGGCGGTCAGCGCCTTCACGGTGGTGGGGGCTCAGGTCAAGCAGGTGCAGACGGTGAACAAGGTCGACGTCTACGTGCTCGCGCTGCAGGACACGCAGTACGGCGACGGGGCGCCGCGCAAGCTGGTGCCCTTCGCGCTCGTGCTGACGATGCAGCGCACCGGCGGCCGCTGGCTGGTCGGCAACATCGGTCAGTAGCGACCACCCCGCCGGGTCTTGACGTCAGGCCCGGCACCGGCCACGCTGCACGCACGCGCCACACCGGGGCCCCGGGCCGACGCCGGCGGGACCGCCTCCAGGCGGGTGCCGGTGCCCGTCATCTCGGGCTGGGGCGGCCGTCAGGCTGGACAGAGTGGCCCTTGTACCACTACTCTTGCCGTTTGCGCTCCCCATCCACCAGATCTGTTGACACGACCCTGCTCTCCACCCCCCGGCCAGGCTCCCGGACCCGACGTTGCGACGCGGGTCCCTCGGCGTGTCCGGGCACCGCCGGCACTCCCTGAGACCAGCACGACCCGAGACCGCACGACCCGAGACCAGCACGACCCGAGACACCGCCCGCCCTACCTCTCGCCCGGCACCGGCAGCCCTGCCCGGGACTGCCCGCCGGACCACGCAAAGGATGCCTGTGGCCGCCAGCAGCACCAGCCAGACCAGCACGCCCGCCAGCAAGCTCCGCGTCTCCTTCGCCAAGATCAAGGAGCCGCTGGAGGTCCCGGACCTCCTCGCCCTGCAGACGCAGTCCTTCGACCGTCTGATCGGCAACGACATGTGGAAGGAGCGCCGCGACGCCGCCGTCGCGGCCGGGCGCACCAGCGTCCCCACCACCGCGGGTCTGGAGGAGATCCTCACCGAGATCTCCCCGATCGAGGACTTCCAAGGGTCCATGTCGCTGTCGTTCTCGAACCCCCGTTTCGAGGAGCCCAAGTACTCGGTCGACGAGTGCAAGGACAAGGACATGACCTACGCGGCGCCGCTCTTCGTCACCGCCGAGTTCATGAACAACACCACCGGGGAGATCAAGAGCCAGACGGTCTTCATGGGCGACTTCCCGCTGATGACCCCCAAGGGCACCTTCGTCATCAACGGCACCGAGCGGGTCGTCGTCAGCCAGCTGGTCCGCTCGCCCGGCGTCTACTTCGACCGCAACCTCGACAAGACCTCCGACAAGTTCGTCTGGAGCTGCAAGGTCATCCCGGCCCGCGGTGCGTGGCTCGAGTTCGAGGTGGACAAGCGCGACATCGTCGGTGTCCGCGTGGACCGCAAGCGCAAGCAGCCGGTGACGGTCCTGCTCAAGGCCCTCGGCTGGGACGACGCGCAGATCCTCGAGCGCTTCGGTGACTTCGAGTCGATGCGCGCGACGCTGGAGAAGGACCACACCGTCGGCCAGGACGAGGCGTTGCTCGACATCTACCGCAAGCTGCGTCCGGGCGAGCCGCCGACCCGCGACGCCGCGCAGACCCTGCTGGAGAACCTCTTCTTCTCCTCTAAGCGCTACGACCTGGACAAGGTCGGCCGCTACAAGATCAACAAGAAGCTCGGTCTCGATCCTGCGGAGCACACCTCGCGCGTCCTCACCGAGGACGACATCGTCACCACGATCGAGTACCTCGTCAAGCTGCACGCCGGGCGCCCCGAGGACGGCGATGGGTACGAGGTCGACGACATCGACCACTTCGGCAACCGCCGGCTCCGTACCGTCGGTGAGCTGATCCAGAACCAGGTCCGGCTGGGGCTGGCCCGCATGGAGCGCGTCGTGCGTGAGCGGATGACGACCCAGGACGTCGAGGCGATCACGCCGCAGACGCTGATCAACATCCGCCCGGTCGTGGCCAGCATCAAGGAGTTCTTCGGGACCTCCCAGCTCAGCCAGTTCATGGACCAGACCAACCCGCTGGCCGGGCTCACCCACAAGCGCCGGCTCTCGGCGCTCGGCCCCGGTGGCCTCTCGCGCGAGCGGGCCGGCTTCGAGGTCCGCGACGTGCACCCCAGCCACTACGGCCGGATGTGCCCGATCGAGACGCCGGAGGGTCCCAACATCGGCCTGATCGGCTCGCTGTCGACCTACGCCAGGGTCAACGAGTACGGCTTCGTCGAGACCCCGTACCGCCGGGTCGTCGCCGGCCGGGTGACCGGTGACATCGACTACCTGTCCGCCGACGAGGAGGACCGCCACGTCGTGGCGCAGGCCAACTCACCGCTCGAGGCCGACGGCACCTTCACCGACCAGCGTGTGCTGGTGCGGCGCAAGGCCGAGGTGGAGTACATCGCGCCGACGCAGGTCGACTACATGGACGTCTCGCCGCGCCAGATGGTGTCGGTCGCCACGGCCATGATCCCCTTCCTCGAGCACGACGACGCCAACCGCGCCCTGATGGGCTCCAACATGCAGCGTCAGTCGGTCCCGCTGCTGCGCAGCGAGAGCCCGCTGGTCGGCACCGGCATGGAGGCGCGCGCGGCCAAGGACGCCGGTGACGTCGTCGTGGCCGACAAGGGCGGCGTGGTCGAGGACCTGTCCGCCGACTACATCACCGTGATGGCCGACGACGGCACCCGGCGCACCTACCGGCTGGCCAAGTTCGTCCGCTCCAACCAGGGCACCTGCATCAACCAGCGGCCGATCGTGGCCGCCGGTGACCGCATCGAGCCTGGGCAGGTCATCGCCGACGGGCCCTGCACGCAGGAGGGCGAGATGGCGCTGGGCAAGAACATGCTCGTCGCCTTCATGCCCTGGGAGGGCCACAACTACGAGGACGCGATCATCCTGTCGCAGCGGATCGTGCAGGACGACGTCCTGACCTCGATCCACATCGACGAGCACGAGGTCGACGCCCGCGACACCAAGCTCGGTGCCGAGGAGATCACCCGCGACATCCCCAACGTCAGCGAGGAGGTCCTCGCCGACCTCGACGAGCGCGGCATCATCCGCATCGGCGCCGAGGTCCGCGACGGTGATGTGCTGGTCGGCAAGGTCACGCCCAAGGGTGAGACGGAGCTGACCCCGGAGGAGCGGCTGCTCCGCGCGATCTTCGGCGAGAAGGCGCGCGAGGTGCGCGACACCTCCCTCAAGGTCCCGCACGGCGAGAGTGGCAAGGTCATCGGCGTCCGCGTCTTCAACCGCGAGGACGGCGACGAGCTGCCGCCCGGGGTCAACGAGCTGGTCCGGGTCTACGTCGCGCAGAAGCGCAAGATCCAGAACGGCGACAAGCTCGCCGGCCGGCACGGCAACAAGGGCGTCATCGCCAAGATCCTCCCGCCGGAGGACATGCCCTTCCTGCCCGACGGCACCCCGGTCGACGTCGTGCTCAACCCGCACGGCGTGCCCCGCCGGATGAACATCGGCCAGATCCTCGAGACTCACCTCGGCTGGGTCGCCAACCGCGGCTGGGAGGTCGAGGGGACGCCGGCCTGGGCGCAGCGCCTCGAGCCCGAGGTCCGTACCGGCAAGCCGGGGCAGAAGATCGCCACCCCGGTCTTCGACGGCGCCCGCGAGGACGAGATCACCGGCCTGCTGGAGAGCACCACGCTCAACCGGGACGGCAACCGCCTCATCGGGGCGAGCGGCAAGACCCAGCTCTTCGACGGTCGTACGGGGGAGCCCTTCCCGGAGCCGGTCAGCGTCGGGTACGTCTACATCCTGAAGCTCCTCCACCTCGTGGACGACAAGATCCACGCCCGCAGCACCGGCCCCTACTCCATGATCACGCAGCAGCCGCTGGGTGGGAAGGCGCAGTTCGGCGGGCAGCGCTTCGGCGAGATGGAGGTCTGGGCCATGCAGGCCTACGGCGCGGCCTACGCGCTGCAGGAGCTGCTGACCATCAAGAGCGACGACGTCCTCGGCCGCGTCAAGGTCTACGAGGCCATCGTCAAGGGCGAGAACATCCCCGAGCCCGGCATCCCCGAGTCCTTCAAGGTGCTCATCAAGGAGATGCAGTCGCTGTGCCTCAACGTCGAGGTCCTCTCCAGCGACGGCACCATGATCGAGCTGAGGGACACCGACGAGGACGTCTTCCGAGCCGCCGAGGAGCTGGGCATCGACCTGTCCCGGCCGGAGCGCAGCAGCGTCGACGAGATCTAGCGGGCCCCCGCGTCTGCCGGTCGCCCGGGCTCGTCCCCGGCGGCCGGCGGCGCGGTGCCGCCCACCCCGCACCACCCATGGCTTGAGAACGAGAGAGAAGGCACCACGTGCTCGACGTCAACTTCTTCGACGAGCTGCGCATCGGCCTCGCCACCGCTGACGACATCCGCCAGTGGTCCAAGGGCGAGGTGAAGAAGCCGGAGACCATCAACTACCGCACCCTCCGCCCGGAGAAGGACGGCCTCTTCTGCGAGAAGATCTTCGGCCCGACCCGCGACTGGGAGTGCTACTGCGGCAAGTACAAGCGGGTTCGCTTCAAGGGCATCGTGTGCGAGCGCTGCGGGGTCGAGGTCGTCCGGGCCAAGGTCCGCCGTGAGCGGATGGGCCACATCGAGCTCGCCGCCCCGGTCACCCACATCTGGTACTTCAAGGGCGTCCCGAGCCGGCTGGGCTACCTGCTCGACCTGGCCCCCAAGGACCTCGAGAAGATCATCTACTTCGCCGCGTACCTGATCACGAAGGTCGACGACGAGGCACGCCACCGTGACCTGGCCTCGCTCGAGGCGCAGATGGGGGTGGAGCGCAAGCGGGTCGAGGACCGCCGCGACTCCGACGTGGAGGCCCGGCAGAAGAAGCTCGAGGACGACATCGCGGCCCTGGAGGCGGAGGGCGCCAAGAGCGATGCCCGCCGCAAGGTGCGCGACGCCGCCGAGCGCGAGCTGCGCCAGATCCGCGACCGCGCCGGCCGTGAGGTCGAGCGGCTGGACACGGTGATGGATACCTTCCGCAAGCTCAAGGTCAACGAGCTGGTCAGCGACGAGATGCTGTGGCGCGAGCTGCGCGACCGCTTCGGCGCCTACTTCTCCGGTGGCATGGGCGCGGAGGCGCTGCAGAACCTGTTGGAGTCCTTCGACCTCGAGGCCGAGGCGGAGAGCCTGCGCGAGACCATCCGTACCGGTAAGGGCCAGAAGAAGGCGCGCGCGCTCAAGCGCCTGCGCGTCGTCGCGGCCTTCCTCAACACCAGGAACAGCCCGATGGGCATGGTGCTCGACTGCGTGCCGGTCATCCCGCCGGACCTGCGCCCGATGGTGCAGCTCGACGGTGGCCGCTTCGCGACCTCGGACCTCAACGACCTCTACCGCCGGGTCATCAACCGCAACAATCGGCTCAAGCGCCTGCTCGACCTCGGCGCCCCCGAGATCATCGTCAACAACGAGAAGCGCATGCTGCAGGAGGCCGTCGACGCGCTCTTCGACAACGGCCGCCGGGGCCGGCCGGTGACCGGGCCGGGCAACCGCCCGCTCAAGTCGCTGTCGGACATGCTCAAGGGCAAGCAGGGCCGCTTCCGCCAGAACCTGCTCGGCAAGCGCGTCGACTACTCCGGCCGCTCGGTCATCGTCGTCGGACCGCAGCTGCAGCTGCACCAGTGCGGGCTGCCCAAGCAGATGGCGCTCGAGCTCTTCAAGCCCTTCGTGATGAAGCGGCTGGTGGACATGAACCACGCGCAGAACATCAAGAGCGCCAAGCGCATGGTCGAGCGGGCCCGCCCCGTCGTCTGGGACGTGCTCGAGGAGGTCATCACCGAGCACCCGGTGCTGCTCAACCGGGCGCCGACGCTGCACCGCCTCGGCATCCAGGCCTTCGAGCCCCAGCTGGTCGAGGGCAAGGCGATCCAGATCCACCCGCTGGTGTGCCAGGCTTTCAACGCTGACTTCGACGGCGACCAGATGGCCGTGCACCTGCCGCTGTCCGCGGAGGCCCAGGCGGAGGCACGCATCCTCATGCTCGCTTCCAACAACATCCTGAGCCCGGCGTCGGGGCGTCCGATCGCGATGCCTGGCCAGGACATGGTCACCGGCATCTACTTCCTCACCTCGGAGCTGTCCGCCGAGGTGGGCAAGGGCTCCGGCCGTGCCTTCTCCTCGGTCGCCGAGGCGCAGATGGCCTTCGACCTGCACGACCTCGACCTGCGCGCGCCGATCAAGGTGCGCCTGCGCGAGGTCGTCCCGCCGGTCGGCACCCCCGTGCCGGAGGGCTGGGTCGACGGTGACGCGGTGCTGGTCGAGACGACGCTCGGCCGCTGCCTGTTCAACGAGGCGCTGCCCGTGGGCTACACCTTCGTCAACCGCGCGGTCAACAAGCGGGCGCTTGGTGACATCATCAACGACCTGGCCGAGCGGTACCCCAAGGTCATCGTCGCCGCCTGCCTGGACGCCATCAAGGAGGCCGGCTTCCGCTGGGCCACCCGATCGGGCGCCACGATCGCCATCTCCGATGTCGTCACCCCGCCGAGCAAGGACGCCATCCTCGACCGGTACGAGGCCGACGCGGCCAAGGTCGACGGGCAGTACGACAACGGCATGATCACCACGGACGAGCGCAAGCAGGAGCTCATCGAGATCTGGAACAAGGCGACCACCGAGGTCACCGAGGCCATGGAGAAGAACTTCCCGGCCGAGAACCCGATCTGGATGATGGTCACTGCCGGCGGGGGTGGCAACCCGATGCAGATCCGTCAGCTGGCCGGCATGCGCGGGCTCGTCGCCAACCCCAAGGGCGAGATCATCCCGCGGCCGATCAAGACCAACTTCCGCGAGGGCCTGACCGTGCTGGAGTACTTCATCTCCACGCACGGGGCGCGCAAGGGCCTCGCCGACACCGCGTTGCGGACGGCCGACTCGGGTTACCTCACCCGCCGCCTCGTCGACGTCAGCCAGGACGTCATCATCCGTGATGACGACTGCGGCACCACCCGCGGCCTGCTCATGGGCATCGCGGCGGCGGGGTCCGACGGCGTCCTCGTACGGGACCCGCATGTCGAGACCTCCGTCTACGCCCGCTCGCTCGGCGAGGCGGTCACGGCCGAGGACGGCACCGTCCTCGCCGCGGCCGGCGCCGACCTCGGTGACCTGCTGATCGAGAAGCTGGTCGCGGCGGGCGTGCACACCGTGCGCGTCCGCTCGGTCCTGACCTGCGAGGCCCGGCAGGGTGTCTGCGCGGTCTGCTACGGCCGGTCGCTGGCCACCGGCAAGCTCGTCGAGGTCGGCGAGGCGGTGGGCATCGTCGCCGCTCAGTCGATCGGCGAGCCCGGCACGCAGCTGACGATGCGCACCTTCCACACCGGTGGCATCGCCGGCGACGACATCACGCACGGCCTGCCGCGCGTGGTGGAGCTCTTCGAGGCGCGTGAGCCCAAGGGCAAGACGCCGATCAGCGAGAGCGCCGGGCGCATCCAGGTCGAGGACACCGACAAGGAGCGCACCATCACGGTGACGCCCGATGACGGCAGCGAGCCGGAGAAGTTCAAGGTCAGCCGCCGGGCCCGCCTCCTCGTCCGCGAGGGCGACGCGGTGGTCGCCGGGCAGCCGCTCACCGAGGGCGCGATGGACCCGCACGACGTGCTGCGGATCCTCGGCCCCCGCGAGGTGCAGAAGCACCTGGTGGAGCAGGTGCAGGAGGTCTACCGCTCGCAGGGTGTGTCGATCCACGACAAGCACATCGAGACGATCATCCGGCAGATGCTGCGCCGGGTGACCATCCTCGAGTCCGGCGAGACCTCGCTGCTGCCCGGCGAGCTGGTCGAGCGCGGGCGCTTCGAGGAGCAGAACCGGCGGGTCGTCGGCGAGGGTGGCCAGCCCGCCTCCGCCCGCGCCCAGCTGATGGGCATCACGAAGGCGTCGCTCGCGACCGACTCGTGGCTGTCCGCGGCGTCGTTCCAGGAGACGACCCGCGTCCTCACCGACGCGGCGATCAACGCCAGGGCCGACAACCTGCTCGGCCTCAAGGAGAACGTCATCCTCGGCAAGCTCATCCCGGCGGGCACCGGCCTCAACCGGTACCGCACGATGCGGGTCGAGCCGACCGAGGAGGCCCGCGCGCAGGTCTACGCGGTGCCCGACTACGACAGCGAGTCGGCCTACTTCGGTACGGGTGCCGGCGCAGCCGTCCCGCTGGACGACTACGACTACGGCACCTACCGCTAGTCCGCACGTGGACGCCGGCGTCGGCGTGTCTGTGTCGAGATGTCACATCTCGACGGGGGCGCGCCGGCTCCGGTGACGACATCCGCCGCCTCAGGGCCGGCTCCCGCGCAAGGGGGTCGGCCCTGAGCCGCGTCTGGTCGGTCGACGCGCAGCGTCGAACGGGTCAAGGGGGTACGGCCGCCGCCAGCGCGGCGTACGCCTCGACCAGGCGCGGCAGCTGCCAGCTGGCGTTGAGGCCGCTCGGGTTCGGTAGCAGCCACAGCGGGCGGCCGCCGACCGTCTGCGGCTGCCGTCCGACCACCGCGCCGGGGCGGCCGAAGGCGGTGCGGTAGGCCGTCAGCCCCAGCACCGCCACCGCACCGGGTCGCACCCGCCTGGCCAGCGCCTCGAGCGTCGCGACCCCGGCACGGACCTCATCGTCGCGCAGCTCGTCGGCCCGCACGGTGGCGCGCGCGACAAGGTTGGTGATGCCCAGCCCCGCGGCGAGGATCTCGGCGGTCTGCTCGGGGTGCAGCCGGCGCGGCGTGAGGCCGGCGCCGGCCAACGTGGGCCACAGGCGGTTGGTCGGCCGGCCGAAGTGATGGCCCGACCACGCCGACCAGGTCGAGGGGTTGATGCCGCACAGCAGCACCCGGCAGGGCTCCGGCAGCAGGTCGGGGACGGTCCGGCCGTACGCGCCGGCGAGGTCCTCCGCGGTGGGCCGCCGCGTGACGGGCCTGCCCTCCCCGGTCACCCCCGCATCCTGCGACGGTGTCCAGTCGGCGCGCCGTCGCCGGCGCCGCCCGTGTTGTGGCTGCCGCGAGCCCCGGTGTACTCTGTCCAACGGTGCCTGGGCTAGCCCGGGTGCTATCTGTGCGCCGTGACACCAACCGACCGGTGGCCACCCTCGAGGGGGAGGCCCCGGGACGGGCCGGGGCCGGGTGGTCAGCCTCGCCGCCGATCAGCTCACCAGCACCTTCGCCGGTGCCGGGGGGTTGCGCGTGCGGTGGGACCGCGACACACCCGACCGCGTGGGTCGGGTGCGGAGGACGAGCAGGACCGACGAGGACCACCGACGAGCACCACGGACAGAGATCGAGGAGCGAGTGCCCACCATCAGCCAGCTGGTCCGCAAGGGCCGGCAGGACAAGGCGGCGAAGGGCAAGACCCCAGCGCTCAAGGGGTCACCCCAGCGCCGTGGCGTCTGCACGCGCGTCTACACGACGACCCCGAAGAAGCCGAACTCCGCGCTGCGCAAGGTCGCCCGCGTCCGGCTCACCTCGGGCGTCGAGGTGACCGCCTACATCCCCGGCGTGGGGCACAACCTGCAGGAGCACTCGATCGTCCTAGTGCGCGGCGGCCGGGTGAAGGACCTCCCCGGCGTCCGCTACAAGATCATCCGTGGGTCGCTCGACACCCAGGGCGTCCGCAACCGCAAGCAGGCCCGCAGCCGGTACGGCGCGAAGAAGGAGAAGAGCTGATGCCGCGCAAAGGCCCGCCCCCGCGCCACGCCGTCGTCACCGACCCGGTCTACGGCTCCCCCCTCGTCACCTCGCTCATCAACAAGGTGCTGCTCTCGGGCAAGCGCTCGGTGGCCGAGCGGATCGTCTACGGCGCCCTGGAAGGTGCTCGTGACAAGACCGGGGCCGACCCGGTCGTCACGCTCAAGCGGGCGCTCGACAACGTCAAGCCCTCGCTCGAGGTCAAGAGCCGCCGCGTCGGTGGCGCCACCTACCAGGTGCCGATCGAGGTGCGGCCGACGCGCAGCACCACCCTCGGCCTGCGCTGGCTGGTGGCCTACAGCCGCGGCCGCCGGGAGAAGACGATGACCGAGCGCCTGATGAACGAGCTGATCGACGCCAGCAACGGCCTGGGCGCGGCGGTCAAGCGCCGCGAGGACACCCACAAGATGGCCGAGAGCAACAAGGCCTTCGCGCACTACCGCTGGTAGCAGCCGGCCCACCCGCACGAGCACCACGCACCACGCACCACCACCACGACCCCCGGTACGGAAGACGAGCAGGAAGGACGGTCCATCGTGGCGAGCTTCGACTACCCCCTCGAGCGCACCCGCAACATCGGCATCATGGCGCACATCGACGCGGGCAAGACCACGACGACCGAGCGGATCCTCTACTACACCGGGGTCAACTACAAGATCGGCGAGGTTCACGACGGCGGCGCCACGATGGACTGGATGGAGCAGGAGCAGGAGCGCGGCATCACGATCACGTCGGCCGCGACGACCTGTGCCTGGGCCAACCACCGCATCAACATCATCGATACGCCTGGCCACGTGGACTTCACGGTCGAGGTCGAGCGCAGCCTGCGGGTGCTCGACGGCGCCGTGGCGGTCTACGACTCGGTCGCCGGCGTCGAGCCGCAGACGGAGAACGTCTGGCGGCAGGCCGACCGCTACTCCGTCCCGCGCATCTGCTTCGTCAACAAGATGGACCGCACCGGCGCCAACTTCTTCCGTACGGTCGAGATGATCGTGAGCCGGCTCAACGCCGTGCCGCTGGTCGTGCAGCTGCCCTGGGGCAGCGAGGCCGACTTCGTCGGGGTCATCGACCTCGTCGAGATGCGCGGCCTGCGCTGGAGCGGCGACGACAAGGGCGCGACCTTCGATGTCGTCGAGATCCCGGCCGAGTACGCCGAGCAGGCCGCGGAGTGGCGCGAGAAGCTCCTCGAGCAGCTGTCCGACCTCGATGACGCGATCGCCGAGCTCTACCTCGACGGCGCCGAGATCACCGTGCCGGTGCTCAAGGCGGCGATCCGCCGCGCGGTCCTCGGCTCGACCACCGAGCGCACGGTCACCGCTGTGCTGACCGGCTCCGCCTTCAAGAACAAGGGCGTCCAGCCGATGCTCGACGCGGTCATCGACTACCTGCCGAGCCCGTTGGACGTGGGCGCGATCGTCGGGCACAGCGTCAAGGACGAGACCGTCGAGGTGCTGCGCAAGCCTGATGACAGCGAGCCCTTCAGTGCGCTCGCCTTCAAGATCCAGACTGACCCGCACAGCGGCCGGCTCACCTACATCCGGGTCTACTCCGGCACGCTCAAGAGCGGTGACCAGGTCATCAACTCGACCAAGGACCGGCGCGAGAAGGTCGGCCGGCTCCTGCAGATGCACGCCAACAAGCGCGAGGACATCGACCAGGTCGGGGCCGGTGACATCTGCGCGGTGATCGGGCTCAAGCAGACGACGACCGGGGACACGCTCTCGGACTCCGCCCACCCGGTGCTCCTGGAGTCGATGACCTTCCCGGCGCCGGTCATCGACGTCGCCATCGAGCCCAAGACCAAGGTCGACCAGCAGCGTCTCGGCGTGGCGATCCAGCGCCTGGCCGAGGAGGACCCGACCTTCCGCGTCAAGACCGACGAGGAGACCGGCCAGACGATCATCTCCGGCATGGGCGAGCTGCACCTCGAGGTGCTGGTCGACCGGATGCGCCGCGAGTTCGACGTCGAGGCCAACGTGGGCAAGCCGCAGGTCGCCTACCGCGAGACGCTGCGCAAGCGGGTCGACAAGCACTCGTACATCTACAAGAAGCAGACCGGAGGCAAGGGCCAGTTCGCCCACGTGATCCTCATGGTCGAGCCCAACGACTCCGAGGCCGGCGGCTTCGAGTTCGTCAACAAGGTGACCGGCGGCCGCATCCCGAAGGAGTACATCCCCTCGGTGCAGCAGGGCTGCGAGGAGGCGCTGCAGTTCGGCGTGCTCGCCGGCTACCCGCTGACCGACGTGCGGGTCACGCTCCTCGACGGCAGCTACCACGACGTCGACAGCTCCGAGATGGCCTTCAAGATCGCCGGCTCGATCGCCTTCAAGGAGGCGGCCCGCAAGGCCGACCCCGCGATCCTCGAGCCGATGATGGCCGTCGAGGTGACGACGCCCGAGGAGAGCATGGGCGACGTCATCGGCGACATCAACAGCCGCCGTGGGCTCATCCAGGCGATGGACGAGCGTGGCGGGGCCCGCGTGGTGCGCGCCAGCGTGCCGCTGTCGGAGATGTTCGGCTACGTCGGCGACCTGCGCAGCCGTACCGCCGGCCGGGCGTCCTACTCGATGCAGTTCGACAACTACTCCGAGGTGCCGCCCAACGTCGCCAAGGAGATCATCGCGAAGGTGTCGGGCGAGTAACCCGTCCCCCGCGAGTCCGGCCAGGCACCCAGCAAACCGTTCAGCACTCCCCGCTCAGAAGGAGCTAGCACCGTGGCGAAGGCCAAGTTCGAGCGCACCAAGCCGCACGTCAACATCGGCACCATCGGTCACATCGACCACGGCAAGACGACGCTGACGGCTGCCATCACGAAGGTGCTGCACGACAAGTACCCGAAGCTCAACGAGGCGTCGGCGTTCGACCAGATCGACAAGGCGCCGGAGGAGAAGGCCCGCGGCATCACGATCTCCATCTCCCACGTCGAGTACCAGACCGAGGCGCGTCACTACGCCCACGTCGACTGCCCCGGTCACGCCGACTACATCAAGAACATGATCACCGGCGCGGCGCAGATGGACGGCGCGATCCTGGTCGTCTCCGCGGCCGACGGCCCCATGCCGCAGACCAAGGAGCACGTGCTGCTCGCCCGCCAGGTCGGCGTGCCCTACATCGTGGTCGCGCTCAACAAGGCCGACGTCGTGGACGACGAGGAGATCCTCGAGCTCGTCGAGCTCGAGGTCCGCGAGCTGCTGTCCACGTACGAGTTCCCCGGCGACGACCTGCCCGTCGTACGCGTGTCGGCGCTGAAGGCGCTCGAGGGCGACGCCGAGTGGGGCGCCAAGCTCCTTGGCTTGATGGACGCCGTGGACGAGTCGATCCCGCAGCCCGAGCGTGAGGTCGACAAGCCCTTCCTCATGCCCGTCGAGGACGTCTTCACGATCACCGGCCGCGGCACCGTGGTGACAGGGCGCATCGAGCGTGGCGTGCTCAAGGTCAACGAGACCGTGGACATCGTCGGCATCAAGCCGGACAAGCAGTCCACGACGGTCACCGGCATCGAGATGTTCCGCAAGCTGCTCGACGAGGGTCAGGCCGGCGAGAACGTCGGGCTGCTCCTGCGCGGCATCAAGCGCGAGGACGTCGAGCGCGGCCAGGTCGTCGTGAAGCCGGGCTCGATCACCCCGCACACCAACTTCGAGGCCAATGTCTACATCTTGTCCAAGGACGAGGGGGGCCGGCACACCCCCTTCTTCAACAACTACCGCCCGCAGTTCTACTTCCGCACCACGGACGTCACCGGGGTCGTCACGCTGCCCGAGGGCACCGAGATGGTCATGCCTGGAGACAACACCGAGATGACGGTCGACCTCATCGCCTCCATCGCCATGGAGGAGGGCCTGCGCTTCGCCATCCGCGAGGGCGGCCGCACCGTCGGCGCGGGGCGCGTCACCAAGATCAACTCTTAGCACCTCCGACGGCGGTCGGCCTCCAGCAGGCCGGCCGCCGTCGGCACGACCGGCAGCACACACACGGACACCACACGCACGGGCACCACCTGCACGGCACGTCCGGCCACCCGCGACAGACAGGACCACCTATGGCAGCGCAGCGGATCCGCATCCGGCTGAAGGCCTACGACCACGAGGTCATCGACAGCTCGGCACGCAAGATCGTCGACACGGTGACCCGGACCGGCGCGCAGGTCGCCGGCCCCGTGCCGCTGCCGACCGAGAAGAACATCTACTGCGTGATCCGCTCGCCGCACAAGTACAAGGACTCGCGCGAGCACTTCGAGATGCGCACGCACAAGCGGCTCATCGACATCCTCGACCCGACGCCGAAGACCGTCGACTCGCTCATGCGGCTCGACCTCCCGGCCGGCGTCGACATCTCCATCAAGCTCTGACGGACGGGACGACAGCCATGACACAGCAGCAGCGGACGGTCACCGCCGTCCTCGGCCGCAAGCTCGGGATGACGCAGGTCTACGACGCGTCGAACCGCATCGTGCCCGTCACCGTGGTCAAGGCGGGGCCGTGCGTCGTCACCCAGCTCAAGACCGAGGCCACGGACGGGTACGACGCCGTGCAGCTCGCCTTCGGTGACATCGACCCGCGCAAGGTCAACCGCCCGGCCAAGGGCCACTTCGCTCGCGCCGGGGTGCCGCCGCGCCGCCACCTCGTCGAGGTGCGCACCGGCGACGCCGCGGATTACGCGCTCGGCCAGGAGGTGGGCGTCGACGCCTTCGCCGCCGGCATGCTCGTCGACGTCACCGGCACGACCAAGGGCAAGGGATACGCCGGTGTCATGAAGCGTCACGGCTTCCACGGCAAGCCCGCCAGCCACGGTGTGGAGAAGGTCCACCGCTCGCCGGGCTCCATCGGCGCGTGCGCGACGCCGGCCCGTGTCTTCAAGGGCACCAAGATGGCCGGGCGGATGGGCAGCGACCGCCAGACCACCCTCAACCTGCACGTGCACGCCGTCGACGCCGAGCGCGGGTACCTCCTGCTCGCCGGCCCGGTCCCCGGCCCCACCGGCGGCACCGTGGTCGTCCGCTCGGCCGTCAAGACCCCCCTCGCCAAGGGCGGCGTGCCCAAGGCCGTCAAGGCCGGTGCCTGATGAGCCTCACCCTCGACGTCCGCACCGCGGACGGCGGCAGCGCCGGCAGCGTGCAGCTGCCCGCCGCCGTCTTCGACGCCCCGCGCAACGTGCCGCTCCTGCACCAGGTGGTCGTCGCGCAGCTGGCCGCGGCCCGTCAGGGCACGCACGCCACCAAGACGCGTGGTGAGGTGCGCGGCGGTGGCCGCAAGCCCTTCCGCCAGAAGGGCACCGGCCGCGCCCGCCAGGGCTCGACCCGAGCCCCGCAGTACGTCGGCGGTGGTGTCGTGCACGGCCCGCAGCCGCGCAGCTACGACCAGCGCACCCCCAAGAAGATGAAGGCAGCCGCGCTGCGCAGCGCGTTGTCCGACCGCGCGCGTGGCGGTCGCGTCCACGTCGTGGCCAGCCTCGTCAGCGGGGATGCGCCGAGCACCAAGACGGCCGTCGCCGCGCTGCACGCGCTGGTCTCCAGCCGCCGCGCGCTCGTCGTCATCCCCCGCTCGGACGACCTGCACTGGAAGAGCCTGCGCAACGCCGCGGGCGTCCACCTCATCGACCCGCGCCAGCTCAACACCTACGACGTGCTCGTCGCCGACGACGTGGTCTTCACCGAAGGCGCTCTGGCGGCGTTCCTCGACGGCCCGACCGGGGGCGGTGCGGGTCACCTCTCCGCACCTGACCCGACTGACGTCCAGGCGGGAGAGCCGACGGTTGGCGACCTCGCCGCCGCGGTCGACGCGCTGAGCGCGGTCGAGCCCACCACCAGCATCGGGGAGACGGCGTGATCACGGACCCGCGGGACATCATCCTCAAGCCGGTCATCAGCGAGAAGAGCTACGGCCTGCTCGACGAGAACAAGTACACCTTCATCGTCGCCCCCGACGCGAACAAGACCCAGATCAAGTTCGCCGTACAGCAGATCTTCGGGGTCAAGGTGCTGGGCGTGAACACGCTCAACCGCGACGGCAAGCGCAAGCGCACCAAGGGCGGCTTCGGCAAGCGCGCGGACACCAAGCGCGCCATCGTCTCGGTCGCCCCCGGTGACCGCATCGAGATCTTCGGCGGTCCGGTCGCCTGACGGCGCCGGGGACACAGGGACAGGACAGAGCAGACATGGGCATCCGCAAGTACAAGCCGACGACCCCGGGCCGTCGTGGCTCGAGCGTCGCCGACTTCGTCGAGGTCACCCGCAGCACGCCGGAGAAATCGCTGGTGCGCCCGCTGCACTCGACCGGCGGGCGCAACGCCCTCGGCCGGGTGACCGCGCGCCACCAGGGGGGCGGGCACAAGCGCGCCTACCGGCTGGTCGACTTCCGTCGCTCCGACAAGGACGGCGTGCCGGCGACCGTCGCCCACATCGAGTACGACCCCAACCGCACCGCGCGGATCGCCCTGCTGCACTACGCCGACGGCGAGAAGCGCTACATCCTCGCGCCGCGCGGCCTCGCACAGGGCACCGTCGTCGAGGCCGGCCCCCGGGCCGACATCAAGGCGGGCAACGCGCTGCCCTTGCGCAACATCCCGGTCGGCACCGTCGTGCACGCGATCGAGCTGCGCCCCGGCGGTGGGGCCAAGATCGCCCGCAGTGCCGGCATGAGCGTGCAGCTGGTCGCCAAGGAGGGTCCGCTCGCCCTGCTGCGCATGCCGTCGGGCGAGACCCGCAACGTCGACGTCCGGTGCCGCGCCACCATCGGCGAGGTCGGCAACGCCGAGCAGTCGGGCATCAACTGGGGTAAGGCCGGCCGGATGCGCTGGAAGGGCAAGCGCCCGCACGTCCGCGGTGTCGCCATGAACCCGGTGGACCACCCGCACGGCGGCGGCGAGGGCAAGACCTCCGGTGGACGGCACCCCGTCAACCCCAACGGCAAGCCCGAGGGTCGTACGCGTACCAAGAACAAGGACAGTGACCGTCTGATCGTGCGCCGCCGCCGCAGCGGCCGCGGGAAGCGCTGAGGAGCCACACCATGCCGCGCAGCCTGAAGAAGGGTCCCTTCGTGGACGACCACCTCCTGAAGAAGGTGGACGTCCAGAACGAGAAGGGCACCAAGAACGTCATCAAGACCTGGTCCCGCCGTTCCACCGTGATCCCCGACATGATCGGGCACACGATGGCGGTGCACGACGGGCGCAAGCACGTCCCTGTCTTCATCTCCGAGGGCATGGTCGGGCACAAGCTCGGCGAGTTCGCCCCCACGCGGACCTTCCGCGGCCACGTGAAGGACGACCGGCGCGCGCGCCGCGGCTGACGACGAGAGAGCAGACACAGATCATGGAGACCAGGAGCGGGCTGCCGGGCGCCTCGGCGACGGCCAAGCACGTGCGCGTCACGCCGATGAAGGCCCGGCGGGTCATCGACCTCGTCCGCGGCATGCCCGTGGAGGCGGCGCTGACCACGCTCGAGTTCGCCCCCCAGGCGGCGAGCGCGGACGTCTACAAGGTGGTCGCCTCGGCGGCGGCCAACGCCGAGCACAACCAGCAGCTCGACCGGCGCACCCTTTTCGTCGGCGAGGCCTGGGTCGACGAGGGCCCGACGCTCAAGCGCTTCCGCCCGCGCGCCCAGGGCCGCGCCTACCGAATCCGCAAGCGCACGAGCCACATCACCGTGGTCGTGGAATCTCGTGTGACAGCGAGCCGGCAGGAAGGGACTCGTTAACCATGGGTCAGAAGGTCCACCCTTACGGGTTCCGCCTCGGGATCACCACCGAGGCCAAGAGCCGTTGGTACGCAGACAAGAGCTACGCCGACTACGTCGGTGAGGACGTCGAGATCCGCAAGCTGATGGGCAAGGGCATGGAGCGCGCCGGCATCAGCCGGGTCGAGATCGAGCGCACTCGTGACCGCGTGCGCGTCGACATCCACACCGCCCGCCCCGGCATCGTGATCGGCCGTCGGGGCGCCGAGGCCGACCGCATCCGCGGTGACCTCGAGAAACTCACCGGCAAGCAGGTGCAGCTCAACGTGCTCGAGGTCAAGAACCCGGAGAGCGACGCCCAGCTGGTGGCCCAGGGGATCGCGGAGCAGCTGACCAGCCGCGTGTCCTTCCGTCGCGCCATGCGCAAGGGCATGCAGACCGCGATGAAGAGCTCGCAGGTCAAGGGCATCCGGGTGCAGTGCTCCGGTCGTCTCGGTGGTGCGGAGATGAGCCGCAGCGAGTTCTACCGCGAGGGTCGCGTCCCCCTGCACACGCTCCGCGCCGACATCGACTACGGCCTGTACGAAGCCAAGACCACCTTCGGCCGGATCGGCGTCAAGGTCTGGATCTACAAGGGTGACGTGGTGGCCAGCCGCGCCGAGCGCGAGGCAGCCGCCTCCGCCCTGGCGAACCAGCGGCGCGAACGTCCCACCCGCCGTCCGCGCTCCGGGTCGCAGGGCACCACCGGCACGAGCACCGAGGCCGGGCGCGCCGCGGCGGCGGAGCAGGCCGGTGGCCCGGTGGTCGCCGCGGACCTGCCGCCGCAGGACCGGGACGCCCAGACGACGCTCGAGTCCGCCGTGCTCGTCGAGACCCCTGTCTCGACCGAGGTCGGCGCGGCGCTGCAGTCCGAGGCTCCCGCCATCGAGGGCGCAACTCCGGGCGAGCCCACGACCAGCGTCGCGGACGCCGGCGCCGACGCCGTCGGCGCCGGCGAGCCCTCGGGCCGCGACGATCTCCCCACCGCCGGATCGGAGGGCTGACCATGCTGATCCCGCGCAGGGTCAAGCACCGCAAGCAGCACCACCCGACGCGCCGTGGCTTCTCCAAGGGCGGCAACGAGCTCGCGTTCGGTGACTTCGGCATCCAGGCGCTCACCCCGGCCTACGTGACGAACCGCCAGATCGAGAGCGCCCGCATCGCCATGACCCGCCACATCAAGCGCGGCGGCAAGGTCTGGATCAACATCTACCCGGACCGGCCGCTGACCAAGAAGCCGGCCGAGACCCGCATGGGGTCCGGCAAGGGCTCGCCCGAGTGGTGGATCGCCAACGTCAAGCCTGGCCGGATCATGTTCGAGCTGTCAGGTGTGGCCGAGCCGGTCGCGGCCGAGGCGATGCGCCGCGCGATGCACAAGCTGCCGATGAAGTGCCGGTTCGTCCGGCGCGAGGAGGTCTGAGATGGCCCGCACCGCCGGCCCGGCCGGTACGACGACCGAGGAGCGTGTCACCAACCAGGCCGCGCAGGACCTGCGCGACATCGGGGACGAGGAGCTGGTCACCCGGCTGCGCGAGGCCAAGGAGGAGCTCTTCAACCTGCGCTTCCAGGTGGTCACCGGCCAGCTCGACAACAACGCGCGGCTGCGCACCGTCCGGCGCGGCATCGCCCGCATCTACACCGTGATGCGCGAGCGCGAGCTCGGCATCAGCTACGTGTCGGCGCCACCCAACGCCCCCCTCCCCACCACCACGGCAGAGCCGACCGTGCCAGCCACCGTGCCAGGCGCCACCACGACCAGCGAGGACCAGCAGTGAGCGAGAGCACCACCGAGACCGGCGCCCCCGTCGCGACCGAGGCCGAGCGGGGCCGGCGCAAGACCCGAGAGGGTTACGTCGTCAGCGACAAGATGGCCAAGACCATCGTCGTCGAGGTCGAGGACCGGGTGCGCCACCCGCGGTACGCGAAGACGATCCGCCGTACCAACAAGCTCAAGGCGCACGACGAGGTCGGCACTGCCGGCGTCGGCGACCGCGTCCTGATCATGGAGACCAGGCCGCTGTCGGCCACCAAGCGCTGGCGCCTCGTGTCGGTGCTCGAGAAGGCGAAGTGACGAGATGATCCAGCAGGAGTCGCGGCTGCGCGTCGCCGACAACACGGGTGCCAAGGAGATCCTGTGCATCCGCGTGCTCGGTGGCTCCGGGCGCCGCTACGCGAGCATCGGCGACATCATCGTCGCCACCGTCAAGGACGCCATCCCGGCGGCCGGGGTCAAGAAGGGCGATGTCGTCAAGGCAGTCGTCGTACGCACCAGCAAGGAGCGGCGCCGGCCCGACGGCAGCTACATCCGCTTCGACGAGAACGCCGCCGTGCTGCTCAGGGAGAACAGCGGCGACCCGCGCGGCACCCGCATCTTCGGCCCGGTCGGCCGCGAGCTGCGCGACAAGCGGTTCATGAAGATCATCTCGCTGGCTCCGGAGGTGCTCTGACATGGCGCTGCGCCCGACCGTCGACCGGTCCAAGACCACCCGGCAGCCGAAGTCGCTGCAGATCAAGAAGGGTGACACGGTCCAGGTCATCACCGGCAAGGACCGCGGCGCCCGCGGCAAGGTGATCCAGTCCTACCCGATCACCGAGCGCGTCCTGGTCGAGGGGGTCAACCGCATCAAGAAGCACACCAAGATCGGCAGCACCCAGCGCGGCGCGCAGACCGGTGGCATCGTCACGCAGGAGGCGCCGATCCACGTGAGCAACGTGATGATCGTCGACCCGAGCGACGGACGCCCGACCCGCATCCGCCACTCCACCACCGACGACGGGCGCAAGGTCCGCGTCTCGGCCCGCACCGGTACGGAGCTCTGACCCGCATGACCACCACAGCACCGACGACCACAGCACCCACGACCACAGGACCCACTGCCGGCACCCGGCCCGCGGTCCGGCTGCGCAGCCGCTACCGCGAGGAGATCGCCCCCGCCCTGCGCGAGCAGCTGTCCATCGCCAACGTCATGCAGGTGCCGACCGTCGCCAAGGTCGTCGTCAACATGGGCGTCGGCGACGCGGCCCGCGACTCCAAGCTGATCGACGGGGCGGTCCGCGACCTCACCGCGATCACCGGCCAGAAGCCGGCCGTGGCCAGGGCGCGTAAGTCCATCGCGCAGTTCAAGCTCCGCGAGGGCCAGGCCATCGGCACCTTCGCCACGCTGCGGGGCGACCGCATGTGGGAGTTCCTCGACCGGCTCGTGGCGGTCGCGCTGCCCCGCATCCGCGACTTCCGTGGCCTGTCGCCCCGCCAGTTCGACGGCCGCGGCAACTACACCTTCGGCCTCACCGAGCAGTCGGTGTTCCCGGAGGTCGACCCGGACGCCATCGACCGCACCCGCGGGATGGACATCACCGTCGTCACGACGGCGACCACCGACGAGCACGGACGCGCCCTGCTGCGCGCGCTCGGCTTCCCCTTCAAGGAGAGCTGACCCATGGCCAAGACGTCCCTCAAGGTCAAGGCGGCCCGCAAGCCGAAGTTCGCCGTCCGCGGCTACACCCGCTGCCAGCGGTGCGGCCGCCCGCACTCCGTCTACCGCAAGTTCGGCCTGTGCCGCATCTGCCTGCGCCAGCTCGCGCTCGACGGCGACCTGCCCGGCATCACCAAGTCATCCTGGTAGCACCCGCACCCGCACACCACCTGTCCTGCTCCACCAGCGGGCGCACCGAGCGCCCGTCGACCCGCCCCGGTCCCCACCCGGCAGCGCCTGCCGCGGGATACCAGCGAGGAAGAGGCACCACGCCATGACAGCCCGATGACCATGAGCGACCCGATCGCCGACATGCTGACCCGCGTGCGCAACGCCAACACCGCGTACCACGAGACGACCACCATGCCGTCGTCCAAGATCAAGGTGCACATCGCCGAGATCCTCCAGCAGGAGGGTTACATCGCCGGCTGGACCGTGGAGGACGCGACCGAGCACCCCGGCAAGGACCTCTCGATCTTGCTGAAGTTCGGCCCCAACCGGGAGCGCTCCATCGCGGGCATCCGGCGCATCAGCAAGCCCGGCCTTCGGGTCTACGCGAAGGCCGGCGGGTTGCCCAAGGTCCTCGGCGGCCTGGGCATCGCCATCATCTCGACCTCGACCGGCCTGCTGACGGACCGCCAGGCGGCTCGTCAGGGCGTCGGCGGCGAAGTCCTCGCCTTCGTCTACTGATCCCCACCCGACACCGGAAGGAGCAGGCACATGTCACGCATCGGCAAGCTGCCGATCCCCGTCCCGAGCGGCGTGGACATCAGCATCGACGGTCCCACCGTCACCGTGAAGGGGCCGAGGGGGAGCCTGCGCCACACCCTCGCCGAGCCCATCACCATCGAGGAGGCCGAGGGCACGCTGCTCGTCCGGCGCCCCGACGACCAGCGGCGGAGCAAGGCCCTGCACGGTCTCTCGCGGACGCTGGTCGCCAACATGGTCACCGGTGTGACGACGGGGTACGAGAAGGTGCTGGAGATCACCGGCACCGGCTACCGCGTCACGGCCCGCGGTGCCGATCTCGAGTTCGCCCTCGGCTTCAGCCACCCGGTGCCGGTCCCGGCGCCGGAGGGCATCCAGTTCGAGGTCCAGGCCCCCACCCGATTCGCGGTGCGCGGCATCGACAAGCAGCAGGTCGGCGAGGTGGCCGCCACCATCCGCAAGCTGCGCAAGCCCGACCCGTACAAGGGCAAGGGCGTGCGCTACCAGGGTGAGGTCATCCGTCGCAAGGCCGGGAAGACAGGGAAGTAGGACATGCCCATCCTCAGCAGCGCCCCCAAGCGCCGGCGCTCCGCCGGTGCCTCGGCCGCGCGCCGCACCAGCCGCACCCGACGGCACCTGCGCCTGCGCAAGCGGGTCGCCGGCACCGCCGAGCGGCCGCGCCTGGTGATCAACCGCTCCGCGCGCCACATCTACGCCCAGGTCGTCGACGACGGCACCGGGCGCACGCTGGCCAGCGCATCGACCCTGGATCCCGACATCCGGGGTGCGGCAGACCCCGGTGACAAGTCCGCCCGTGCCGCGCTCGTCGGGCAGCTCGTGGCCGACCGGGCCAAGGCGGCGGGTGTGGCCGCGGTGGTCTTCGACCGCGGCGGCAACGCATACCACGGTCGGGTGGCCGCGCTCGCGACGGCCGCCCGGGCGGCCGGCCTCACCTTCTGACCTCCCTGTCCGACCCCGGTCGGCACCTCGACGAGGCGTCGGCACCACCCGAGCACGTGCCGCCCAGCGGCAGACCGCAGGAGAGGAAACACCATGCCAGGACCCCAGCGTCGCGGTGCCACCGCGGGAGGGGCCGGTCGCGGCCGGGACGGCGGCGGCCGCGGCGGCCCCGCCGAGAAGAGCACCTACCTGGAGCGCGTCGTCGCCATCAACCGCGTCGCCAAGGTCGTCAAGGGCGGCCGGCGCTTCAGCTTCACCGCACTCGTCATCGTCGGTGACGGCGACGGCCAGGTCGGTGTCGGTTACGGCAAGGCCAAGGAGGTGCCTGCGGCGATCGCCAAGGGCGTCGAGGAGGCCAAGAAGCGCTTCTACACCGTGCCGCGCATCGCCGCATCGATCCCGCACCCCGTGCAGGGCGAGGCCGCCGCCGGCGTCGTGCTGCTCAAGCCCGCCAGCCCCGGCACCGGTGTCATCGCCGGTGGTCCCGTGCGCGCGGTGCTGGAGTGCGCCGGCATCCACGACGTGCTGTCCAAGAGCCTCGGCAGCGACAACCCGATCAACATCGTGCACGCGACGATGGCCGCCCTCAAGGCGCTGGTGCGCCCGGAGGAGGTGGCTGCCCGCCGCGGCCTGCCGATCGAGGACGTCGCTCCGGCCGGCATGCTCCGCGCCCGGGCGCGGGCCGCTGCCAGCGCTGCGGCGGTGTGACGTGCCACGCCTGAAGGTCACCCAGAAGAAGTCCGGCATCGGCGGCACCTTCAGCCAGCGCCAGACGCTGCGCAGCCTCGGTCTCAAGCGGCTGCACGACAGCGTCGTCAAGGAGGACCGCCCGGAGATCCGGGGCATGGTCCAGACGGTCCGCCACCTCGTGGCGATCGAGGAGGTGGACTGACATGTCGCAGAGGGCCGTATCGCGGAAGACGAAGTCGGCGGCCAGGGCGGCGAGCCGCCTGGCCGACCGCGGACCCAAGGACGGGGTGCTCAAGCCGCACCACCTGCGGCCCGCTCCCGGGGCCAAGACGGCGCGTACCCGGGTCGGTCGTGGTGAGGGCAGCAAGGGCAAGACCGCGGGTCGCGGCACCAAGGGCACCGGCGCGCGCTACCAGGTCTCCGCCACCTTCGAGGGTGGTCAGACGCCGCTGCACATGCGGATGCCCAAGCTCAAGGGCTTCACCAACCGCTTCCGGGTGGAGTACCAAGTGGTCAACCTCGGCCGGGTCGCGGAGCTCTTCCCCGACGGCGGCAGCATCGGCGTCGACGAGCTCGTCGCCACGGGCGCCGTGCGGTCCGGCCAGCCGGTCAAGGTCCTCGGCGACGGCGACCTGGCGGTCGCGGTGCAGCTGCGCGCGCACAAGTTCTCTGCCAGCGCGCGGGAGAAGGTCGCTGCCGCGGGCGGCTCCACGACCGAGCTCTAGCCGCCGTACGGGGGCCCGCAGCGGCCTCCCGAGGCGGTCCGCAGCCCCCCTGGTGCCCGGTGTGGGCGGCAGGGGGGCTGTTACCCTTCGCTGCGCCGACAGGCGCGGCATGACCCGTTGACCCGAGAAGTGCCAGACCCGCCTCGAGCGGCCCGACAGCCCACCGGACCGTGCTGCGCACGCGTCTGCACCTGGAGGAGGAGCGCGTGCTCGGTGCCTTCGCCCGCGCCTTCCGCACCCCGGACCTGCGCAAGAAGCTCCTCTTCACGCTGGCGATCCTGGCCGTCTTCCGGCTCGGGTCGGTGCTGCCCGGCCCCGGCGTCTCGACCAGGGCGATCCACGCCTGCCTCGGCCTGGCCTCTACCCAGAACAACAACGTCTACGGCCTGGTCAACCTCTTCAGCGGCGGGGCGCTGCTGCAGCTGTCGATCTTCGCGCTCGGCATCATGCCCTACATCACCAGCTCGATCATCATCCAGCTGCTGACCGTCGGCATCCCCCGCCTCGAGACGCTGAAGAACGAGGGCTCGGCGGGCGAGACCAAGCTCACGCAGTACACGCGCTACCTGACGATCGTGCTGGCGGTGCTGCAGTCGACCGGCATCGTGGCATTGGCCCGGCCGACGAGCACGGGCGGCAGCCGCCTGTTCCCCCAGTGCACGAGCGCGCTGATCCCGGACACCAGCTTCTTCCGCATCGCGACGCTGGTCATCACGCTGACCGCCGGCACCGCCGTGATCATGTGGCTCGGTGAGCTCATCACCCAGCGTGGCATCGGCAACGGCATGTCGCTGCTGATCTTCACGTCGATCGCCGCCCAGCTGCCGAGCCAGGGCAGCCGCATCCTGCAGGCGGCGGGCGGCGGCATCTTCACCCTGGTGATCCTGCTGGGCGTGGCCATCATCATCGCGGTGGTCTTCGTCGAGCAGTGCCAGCGCCGCATCCCGGTGCAGTACGCCAAGCGGATGATCGGCCGGCGGATGTACGGCGGTGCCTCGACCTACATCCCGCTGAAGGTCAACCAGGCCGGCGTCATCCCCGTCATCTTCGCCAGCTCGCTGCTGCAGCTGCCCCAGCTGCTGGCCAACGTGTGGAGCAACGGGCCCTTCCAGCGCTTCGAGCAGCGGTTCTTCTCGCGCGGTGACCACCCGCTCTACCTGCTCGCCTACCTCCTGCTGATCATCTTCTTCACGTACTTCTACGTGGCCATCACCTTCAACCCGACGGAGGTGAGCGACAACATGAAGAAGTACGGCGGGTTCATCCCCGGCATCCGACCCGGTCGCCCCACCGCCGAGTACCTCGACCGCGTGCTCTCGCGCATCACGCTGCCCGGCTCGCTCTTCCTCGGGACGATCTCGGTGCTGCCCCTGCTGTTGCTGGGGCTCACCCAGAACCAGCCCTTCCCCTTCGCCGGCACCTCGGTGCTGATCATGGTCGGGGTCGGCCTGGAGACCGTGAAGCAGATCGAGAGCCAGCTGCAGCAGCGCAACTACGAGGGCTTCCTCCGCTAGTGCGCCTCGTCCTCGTGGGGCCTCCCGGGGCGGGCAAGGGGACCCAGGCCCAAGTGATCGCGGAGAAGAGCCGCGTGCCTCAGATCTCCACCGGCGACATCTTCCGCGCCAACGTCAGCGGCGGCACGGAGCTGGGGGGCGTGGCCAAGTCCTTCATGGACCGAGGCGACCTCGTGCCCGACGAGGTGACGGTGAGCATGGTCAAGGACCGGCTCGCGCAGCCCGACGCGGTCGGGGGCTTCCTGCTCGACGGCTTCCCCCGCACGGTGCCGCAGGCCGAGCAGTTGGACGACGTGCTGCGCGAGACGCAGTCGGCCAAGCTCGACGTGGTGCTCGAGCTCGTGGTGGACGACGACGAGGTGGTGCAGCGCCTCGCGGGGCGACGGGTGTGCCGTACCTGTGGGCGGATCTGGCACGTCGACTTCGACCCGCCCGCGGTCGGTGGGGTGTGCGACGTCGACGGTGGCGAGCTCTACCAGCGCGAGGACGACCGAGAGGACACCGTCCGCCACCGGCTCGAGGTGTACTACGCGCAGACCGCGCCGCTGGTCTCGTTCTACGCCGCGCGAGGCCTGCTCGTCGGCATCGACGCGATGGGCCCGGTGGACGACGTGACCGAGCGCGCGCTCGAGGCGCTGCGCCGCTTCGATGGGCCGTGAGCCGCAAGGTCCAGACCAAGACCCCGCAGCAGGTCTCGCTCATGCGCGCCGCCGGGCTCGTCGTGGCGGACGCGCTCGACGCGGTGCGGGCTGCGGCGGCCCCGGGGGTCACCACCGGTGAGCTCGACGCCGTGGCGCACGAGGTGATCACCCGCGCCGGCGCGACCGCCTCCTTCCTCGGCTACCACGGCTTCCCCGGCTCGATCTGCGCCTCCATCGATGCCGAGGTTGTGCACGGGATCCCCTCGCCCGACCGGCCGCTGCCGGCAGGTTGCCTGCTCTCGGTCGACTGTGGGGCCGTGCTCGACGGCTGGCACGGCGACGCGGCGATCACCCTCGTCGTCGGCGAGGTGCCCCCGGCGTGGCGCCGACTGGTGGAGGAGACCGAGCGTGCCCTGTGGGCCGGGCTCGCCTCGGCGCGGCCAGGTGCCCGGCTGGACGAGGTGGGCGGCGCGATCGAGGCCGTGACCCGCGCTGCCGGGCTCGGGACGTTGACCGGGTACAGCGGCCACGGCATCGGTACGGCGATGCACATGGCACCGGACGTCGACAACGTCGCCGGGGGTCGGCACGGGCGGCTGCGCCTGGCGGCGGGCATGATCATCGCGGTCGAGCCGATGACCACGCTCGGGTCTCCTGACACCGTGGAGCTCGCCGATGGTTGGACGGTCGTCACCGTCGACGGTCAGCCGGGGGCGCACTGGGAGCACACGGTCGCGATCACGCCGACCGGCCCGTGGGTGCTGACGGCGCGGGACGGCGGCCGGGCTCGACTCGGCGCCGGCGTCAGCGCCCTGGCCGCGACGACCTGAGCCGCGGAGCCTCCGCGCGCCGGGCCGCAGCGCTGCCGGCCGGGCGTCGAGGAGGCACCGGCCGGGTTGTCGTACACTGGTGCGTCTGCCCGCCCGAGTGCTCTCGCGCTCGTGTTCGATGTTCAAGGCGGTAGGCAACAGCATGAGCCTCGGCACGACCGTGCCGAGCAGCGCGAGTGCGCCCCGGAGCGGGCGGGAGGTGGGCCGGGTGCCGAAGAAGGACGGTGCGATCGAGATCGAGGGTCGCGTGGTCGAGCCCCTGCCCAACGCGATGTTCCGCGTCGAGCTCAACAACGGCCACAAGGTGCTCGCGCACATCTCCGGCAAGATGCGCCAGCACTACATCCGCATCCTCCCTGAGGACCGCGTCGTGGTGGAGCTCAGCCCGTACGACCTCACGCGCGGCCGCATCGTCTACCGGTACAAGTAGCCGGCCCGCCCCGAGAAGAGGACACGACGATGAAGGTCGCCCCCAGCGTCAAGCCCATCTGTGACAAGTGCCGGGTCATCCGCCGGCACGGCCGCGTGATGGTCATCTGCTCGGCCACCCCCCGCCACAAGCAGCGGCAGGGCTGAGCCGGCACCACCAGCACGGCCCGCACCACCCAGCAGCACAGAAGGTCTGCACCACCGCCGCCCTCCGGGGCGGCGGCCCACCCGGCGCGGAGGCCGGGTCCGTCCCTCGAGGGGGCCGGGCGGTGCGGGCGAGACCTCCGAGCACCATCCGAGCACCAAGGAGCCTGCCTGTGGCACGCCTCGTGGGCGTCGACCTGCCGAACGACAAGCGGGTCGAGGTCGCCCTGACCTACATCTTCGGTGTGGGTCGCACCCGCGCCAACCAGACCCTGGCCGGTGTCGGGGTCAACCCCGACACGCGCGCCAAGGACCTCACCGAGGACGAGCTGGTCCGCCTGCGCGACTGGATCGAGTCCAACTACCGCATCGAGGGTGACCTGCGCCGCGAGGTGCAGTCCGACATCCGCCGCAAGATCGAGATCGGCAGCTACCAGGGCATCCGGCACCGCCGTGGCCTGCCCGTGCACGGCCAGCGGACGCACACCAACGCGCGTACCCGCAAGGGCCCGGCGAAGACCGTCGCCGGCAAGAAGAAGGTTGGTAAGAAGTAATGCCGCCGCGCGCACGCCAGACCGCCTCAGGCCCCAAGAAGGCCCGCCGCCGCGAGAAGAAGAACATCGCGGTCGGCCAGGCGCACATCAAGTCCACCTTCAACAACACGATCGTGACGATCACCGACCCGACCGGGGCGGTCATCAGCTGGGCCTCCGCCGGTCACGTCGGCTTCAAGGGCTCCCGCAAGTCCACCCCCTTCGCCGCCCAGATGGCGGCTGAGAGCGCTGCCCGCAAGGCGCAGGAGCACGGGGTGCGCAAGGTCGACGTCTTCGTCCGGGGCCCTGGCTCTGGGCGCGAGACCGCGATCCGTTCGCTGCAGGCGACCGGGCTCGAGATCGACAAGATCCAGGACGTGACCCCCACCCCGCACAACGGCTGCCGCCCCTCCAAGCGGCGCCGGGTCTGAGCCGGCCGAGAGCCAGGAGAGGTAACGACAGATGGCCCGCTACACCGGCCCGGACTGCAAGCGCTGCCGCCGAGAGAAGATGAAGCTCTTCCTCAAGGGTGCCAAGTGCGAGAGTCCCAAGTGCCCCATCGAGATCCGCCCCTACCCGCCGGGTGAGCACGGCCGCGGTCGCGTCAAGGAGAGCGAGTACCTCCTGCAGATGCGCGAGAAGCAGAAGGCCGCGCGCATCTACGGGGTCCTGGAGAAGCAGTTCCGCGGCTACTACGAGGAGGCCAACCGCCGCACCGGCAAGACCGGTGAGGAGCTGCTCCGCATCCTGGAGAGCCGCCTCGACAACGTCGTCTACCGCGCCGGCTTCGCCCGCAGCCGCGACGCCGCGCGTCAGCTGGTGCGCCACGGTCACATGCTGGTCAACGGCCAGAAGGTCGACATCCCCAGCTACCGCGTCAGCGAGAACGACATCATCGAGGTGCGCGCCAAGAGCCACGAGCTCACGCCCTTCGAGATCGCCATCGCCGAGGCGGGCATGCGCCCCGTGCCCCCGTGGCTCGAGGTCGTCACCAGCCAGCTCCGCATCCTCGTCCACACGCTCCCGACCCGCGGCGTCATCGACACGCAGGTCCAGGAGCAGCTGATCGTCGAGCTCTACAGCAAGTAGCAGCACGGCACGTCGCAGCACCCGTACGCAGCACCAGTGAGGGAAGCCCTGCCCGGCGTACCGAGACCGGTCGGGGCCGCAGCACCGCACGCCGTCATATGACGGACGGCGCGCCACCAGGAGGTCTCACCATGCTCATCGCCCAGCGGCCGACCCTCACCGAGGAGCCGACCGACGACCCGCACCGCTCGCGGTTCATCATCGAGCCGCTCGAGCCAGGCTTCGGTTACACCCTCGGCAACTCGCTCCGCCGCACGCTGCTCTCCTCGATCCCCGGCGCAGCCGTGACCAGCATCCGCGTCGAGGGGGTGCTGCACGAGTTCCAGACCGTCCCCGGGGTCAAGGAGGACATCACCGACATGATCCTCAACATCAAGGAGCTGGTCGTCTCCAGCGACAACGACGAGCCGACGGTCATGTACCTGCGCAAGCAGGGCCCCGGTGACGTCACCGCCGCCGACATCGCGCCACCCGCGGGCGTCGAGGTGCACAACGGTGACCTGCGCCTCGCCAGCCTCAACGACAAGGGCCGGCTCGAGATCGAGCTCACCGTCGAGCGCGGTCGCGGTTACGTCAGCGCCGCACAGAACCAGGCGCTGCTCGGCAACGTCGAGATCGGCCGCATCGCGATCGACTCGATCTACTCGCCGGTGCTCAAGGTCAGCTACAAGGTCGAGGCCACCCGCGTCGAGCAGCGCACCGACTTCGACAAGCTCATCGTCGACGTCGAGAGCAAGCCTTCCACGACGCCCCGTGACGCGGTGGCCAGCGCCGGCAAGACCCTCGTCGGTCTCTTCGGCCTGTTCTCCGAGCTGAACCTCGAGGCCGAGGGCGTCGACATCGGCCCCTCGCCGGTCGACGCGCAGCTCGCCGCCGACCTGGCCCTGTCGATCGACGACCTCGACCTCACCGTCCGCAGCTACAACTGCCTGCGCCGTGAGGGCATCAACTCGGTCGGCGAGCTGGTCAGCCGCAGCGAGGCGGACCTGCTCGACATCCGTAACTTCGGGCAGAAGTCGATCGACGAGGTCAAGCAGAAGCTGGCTGGCCTCGGCCTGCACCTCAAGGACAGCCCTCCCGGTTTCGACCCGACCCAGGCGGCCGGGTACGGCGACGAGTCCTACGGCACCGAGTTCACGGAGTACGCCGCCACCGAGTTCGGCGGCCCGACCTTCAGCAGCCAGGAGCCAGCGGCCTTCCCGGAGACCGAGCAGTACTGAGCCACCCGCCCTCGTGCGGCCTCCGACCGGGGCCGCACGGGGGCGCTCTGCACGACCCAGCACCCCCGACCAGCACCGTCGAGCCACAGCACCGGAGGACAGCGACCATGCCCCAGCCCACCAAGGGACCCCGCCTCGGCGGCAGCCCGGCGCACCAGCGGCTGATCCTGTCCAACCTGGCCACGGCGCTCTTCGAGCACGGCGCGATCACCACCACCCAGGCCAAGGCCAAGCGGCTGCGCCCGCTGGCCGAGCGGATGGTCACCTTCGCCAAGAAGGGCGACCTCGCGGCCCGCCGGCAGGTGCTCACCGTCGTCCGCGACAAGGACGTCGTCTACCGGCTCTTCAGCGAGATCGCGCCGACCTACACCGAGCGCGCGGGTGGTTACACCCGCATCACCAAGCTCATGCCGCGCAAGGGGGACAACGCCCCGATGGCCCGCATCGAGCTCGTCGAGGGCGCGACCGTCGCGCAGGAGGCGGTCGGGGAGGCCGAGCGTGCCCGCGGCACCCGCTTCAGCCGCCGCGGCGGGGCCGAGCTGCCCGTGGCCGCCACCCCGGTGGAGGAGCCCGGTCAGCCGACGCCCGGCACCGACCCGCCCGAGAGCGGCACCCCCGCCACCCCGGGTACGGCGGCCCCGGAGACCGACGGCACCGAGTACGCCGAGGAGACCGTCGAGGCCGGCGGGCTCGACGCTGCCCCCGAGGGCGACATCGCGCAGGCCGAGGAGGACCCCTCGGTCGAGACCGCGGAGGCGGCCGAGTCGGCCGTCCCAGCCGACAGCGCCACCGGGCGCGGGGCGGTGGCGGCCCCGGCCGACACCGAGGGCGGCAGCGCGCAGACCGCCGCCGCGGCCGACGAGAAGCCCGCCGAGGGCTGAGCCTCGCGGCGGCGCCGTGCGTACCGTCAACGTCACTTGATGCCACCGGTAGGGGCGAGGAGGTTAGGTGCCCCGGTTCGCACTACGTAGAGTCGTCCTCCGCAACTACCGCAGCGTCGACTTGTGCGACGTGCGGCCCGGCCGCGTCTCCTACCTGGTCGGCCCGAACGGCGCCGGTAAGAGCAACTTTCTCGATGCGCTCCGACTGGTGACGGAGTCGCTGACCACGACCCTGGATCACGCGCTGCGCGATCGCGGCGGCGTAAAGCAGTTGCGCCGCCTGTCGACCGGGCATCCGCGTAACTTCACCATTGACCTGCGCATGCAGATCGACGAGGCGGAGGCTCGCTACCTCGTCGAGGTCGGTGCCGGACCGCGCGGCCAGTACGTGGTCCAGCGGGAGCACTGCCGCGTCCAATCCACCGCGCTCGGTCAGGAGCCGCACTCGTTCACCGTGCGCGCTGGCGTCATCGTCGAGACCACTGAGCAGGTACTCCCGCCGGCCACAGCGGACCGTCTTCTCCTCGTTGCCGCATCCGGCTTAAGCGTCTTCCGGCCCGTCTTCGACACCCTCGGAGGAATCGGCGTCTATAACATCAATCCCGATCGCGTCCGGGACCTGCAGGACGCCGATTCCGGTGATCTGCTCCGGCGGGACGGTAGCAACCTCGCGGCGGTGCTGAGCCGTCTAGCAAGAGGAAACCCGACGGTGAAGGCGCGGATCGAGGCGTATCTCGCGGCGGTCGTGCCGGGCCTTGAGAGCATCGATGCCGGCTCGGTCGGCCCAAAGGAGCAGGTCGTCTTCCGGCAGCGGGTACAAGGCTCCGGCGGTCTCTGGAGCTTTCCGGCCGCGAACATGAGCGATGGGACGCTGCGTGCGGCGGCGGTGCTCACAGCGCTGCTGGCGCCAGGAGGCGGCGCGCGTCCCTCCAGCATCGTGGCGATCGAGGAACCGGAGTCGGCGCTTCACCCTGCGGCGGCCGGGGTGCTGCGTGACGCCATCGACGAGGCCAGTGCGCTGCACCAGGTTCTGGTGACCTCGCACAGCCCTGACCTGCTCGACGATCCTGATATCGATCCTCGCGCTGTCCTGGCGGTACGGAGCAACGCCGGCAGCACTGTGATCGGCCCCGTGGACGAAGTTGGCCGTAGCGCCATGCGCGACCACCTCTACACAGCAGGAGAGCTGTTGCGGCTCGACCAACTCGAACCTGACCGTTCAGTGGGCCCTGTCGAGGATGACTGGACTCTGTGGTCGGTCCACTGATCGCGTCAGTCGTGGAAGGTCACGGAGAGGTTGACGCATTACCGGAGCTGATCCGTCGACTGTCCCTCTCACGCGGGCATCACGTAACTGCTCCGCGAGGCGTTCGCGTGCCGCGCAACCGCCTCATCAAGGCCGAGGAGCTCAGTCGAGCCGTTCAACTAGCGGCGCGCAGAGGGACTGATGGAGTCATCGTCCTCGTAGACGCGGACGAGGACTGCGCTGTCGAGCTGGCTGAGCAGATCCGGCTTTCAATCCCGGGACATCTTGGCAGTCGTACCAAGGTCTGGATCGCCGTCCGAGAGGTTGAGGCGTGGTTCCTCGCCGCCCTTCCGGAGCTGTCGGGTCGGGCGTCCGTGCTCCCCGGCCGACCCCCTCAAGCGGATGCGGAGACGGTGGCCGGTGCCAAGGGTCGGATAGCGCAGCACCGTGTCGACGGTCGCTACTCGTCGGCGGTCGACATGGTCAGACTGATGGCGCAGTTGGACATCGACGCAGCCAAGGCTCGATCCCGGAGCTTCCGCCACCTGGACGCTGCTCTCGCCTCACTGCTCGCCGGTTGATGCGCGTACGCCTCGACCTCGCCTACGACGGCACAGACTTCTCCGGGTGGGCCCGTCAGCCGGGTCTGCGCACGGTGCAGGGCACGCTGGAGGACGCGCTCGCTGTGCTCGAGCGCGCGCCGGTTGCGCTCACCGTCGCCGGGCGGACCGATGCCGGGGTGCACGCCACCGGGCAGGTCGCCCACGCCGACCTGACGGCCGCCCCGGACCTCCGCCACCTCGCCGGCGTGCTGGCGGCCCCTGACCTGGTCGTCCGGTCCGCCACCGAGGTGCCGCCCGCCTTCGACGCCCGCTTCTCCGCGCTCGCGCGGCACTACGCGTACCGCGTGACCGACGCCCCGCCTGACCCGATGCGACGCCACGACACGCTCGGCTGGCCGCGCCCGCTCGATGCGGGCGCGATGGACGACGCGGCTCACCTCCTCGTCGGGGAGCGCGACTTCGCGTCCTTCTGCAAGCGCCGGGAGGGAGCCACGACGGTCCGGGAGGTCCTCAGCATGTCGGTCACCCGGGACGGCGAGGTCGTCGTCGTCCGCGTCAGCGCCGACGCCTTCTGCCACTCGATGGTCCGGTCCCTGACCGGCGCCCTGCTGGCGGTCGGCGAGGGACGCCGCGCGGTCGGCTGGCCGGCGGAGCAGCTCGCCCGGCGCAGCCGCGACGGTGGCGCCGCGGTGGCCCCTGCCCACGGCCTCACCCTCGTGGGGGTGGACTACCCCGACGGCGCGGCGGCCCTCGCGGCGCGGGAAGCGGCCACCCGACGGGTACGGGCATGAGGCGGGTCCAGCCCCTCGTACCTGGGCTGGTGCTGGTCGTCCTGGGGGTGGCGCTGGCCGAGGCGCTGCACGCGCTGGTGGGCGGTCTCGCCGCGGCGACGGCGGCGGTGGTGATCGGTGCGGTCGCGGGGACGGCGGGGCTCGCCGACGGGCCGCGTGCCGCGGGTGTGCGCTGGGCCGGGCGGACCCTGCTGCGGGCCGGGGTGGCGCTGCTGGGCTTCTCCCTGTCGCTGTCGTCCATCGTGCACATCGGCGGTCCAGGGCTGCTGGTGGTCCTCGTGACGGTGGCGGTCACCTTCGGCGGGACGCTGGCGCTGGCGCGGTCGCTCCGGCTCACGCCGGGCCAGGGCCTGCTCACCGCCACCGGTTTCAGCATCTGCGGCGCCAGCGCGGTGGCCGCGATGGAGCCCTACGCCGACGCGACCGACGAGGACGCCGGCGTCGCGGTGGCCCTCGTGACGCTGTGCGGGACGCTGGCGATCCTGCTGCTGCCGGCGCTGCGCGGCCCCCTCGGGCTGCACGACGTGACGACCTTCGGGCGGTGGGTCGGCGCGAGCGTGCACGACGTGGGGCAGACGGTGGCGACCGCCGCCCGGGTCCCCGGCGCGCTGCAGCCGGCCATCGTCGTCAAGCTCACCCGGGTGGTGCTGCTCGCGCCGATGGTTGCGCTGGTCGCCGCCCGCCGCCGCCGGACGCGACCGACCCAGGAGGGCACGCGGCCGCCCCTCGTACCCGTCTTCGTCATCGCCTTCGTGCTCGCCGCGGTGGTGCGGACGACCGGTGTGCTCCCGGCCGGCGCGCTGTCCGCCGCGCACACCGCCCAGCAGCTGTTGCTCGAGGCCGGGCTCGTCGGGCTGGGTACGGGGATCCGGCCCAGGGTCCTGCGCGCCACCGGGCCCCGCGTGCTGGTCCTCGGCGCCGGGAGCTGGCTGCTCGTGGGCGCGGTCGCCTGGGCCGGTGTGCGGCTGACGGCGTGATGGGCTGCGGGGTCCACCCGCTGCTCGCCAACCCGGCGTTGTGGCGGGCCCTGCTGGGCGCCGGCTTCGAGCGGGTCTGGACCGGTGACGTCGGCGACCCCGAGGAGCCGGGCGAGCGTGGTGTGCGTGCTGCGGCGGTCCTGACCTCGTGCCGCGGCGTGTCGCGGTCGAGAGGTCACGTCTCGACAGGACCGGCGGGCCGCACCAGGGACACTGGAGCCCATGGGGAGCCTCGAGGTCGCGCACGTGACCTACCTGCTCCCGGACGGGCGGGTGCTGCTCGACGATGTCGGCTTCAAGGTCGGCGAGGGGCAGAAGGCGGCGCTCGTGGGGCAGAACGGCGCGGGCAAGACCACCCTGCTGCGCATCATCACCGGTGAGATCACGCCGGACGAGGGGGCGGTCAACGCGCAGGGCGGGATGGGCGTCATGCCGCAGTTCATCGGCGCGCACCGGCCCGGCGAGCGGCGGACCGTCCGCGACCTGCTGCTCGACGTGAGCGCCGCCGCCGTGCGAGACGCTGGGCGTGAGCTCGACGCCAGCGAGCTGGTGATGATGGAGGTCGACGACGAGCCGACCCAGATGCGCTACGCGCATGCGCTCGCCGACTGGGCCGACGCGGGGGGGTACGAGGCCGAGGTCCGCTGGGACGAGGTCTGCCTCGCGGCGCTGGGCCAGCCCTACCCCACCGCCGGCTACCGCTGGCTGTCCGAGCTCTCCGGCGGCGAGCAGAAGCGGCTCGCGCTGGAGGCGTTGCTACGCGGGCGCGAGGAGGTGCTGCTGCTCGACGAGCCCGACAACTACCTCGACGTGCCCGGCAAGCGCTGGCTCGAGGAGCAGCTGCGCCAGACCAAGAAGACGGTGCTCTACGTCAGCCACGACCGCGAGCTGCTCAACGTCACCGCGACCACGGTCATCACGGTGGAGGCCTCCCGGGTCGGCAGCACCGCGTGGGCGCACACCGAGGGCCACGGCCGGCTCGCCTTCCCGACCTACGCCGACGCCCGCAAGGCCCGCAACGCCAAGATGGCCGACCGGGTCGCGCTGTGGGAGAGCGAGCGGGACCGGCTGCGCCAGCTGGTCTTCCGGCTGCGCGCCCAGGCGAGCATCAGCCCCGACCTGGCCAGCCGCTACCGCGCGGCGGCCAGCCGGCTGCAGCGCTTCGAGGCCGAGCGCCCGCCGCCCCCGCCTCCCTCGGCGCAGACGCTGGACGTGCGCCTGACGGGCGGGCGCACCGGCGTACGCGTCATCACCGCGACCGACCTCACCCTCGCCGGGCTGACCAAGCCCTTCTCGACCGAGATCTTCTATGGCGACCGGCTCGCCGTGCTGGGCGCCAACGGGGCCGGCAAGAGCCACCTCGTGCGCCTGATCGGGGGCGACGACCGGGTGTCGTACGAGGGGAGCTTCAAGCTCGGTGCCCGCGTCGTGCCGGGGCTCTTCGCCCAGACGCACGACCACCCGGAGCTGCTCGGCCAGACGCTGATGGACATCCTCGCGGGCACCACGCTGGGGGGCGAGATCGGCCCGCGGATGGGAGCCCTCGGCCGGTACGGCCTGGCCCAGGCCGCCGACCAGCGCTTCGAGACGCTGTCGGGCGGTCAGCAGGCCCGGCTGCAGATCCTGCTGCTCGAGCTCGGCGGCGCGACCCTGCTGCTGCTCGACGAGCCGACCGACAACCTCGACGTCGACAGCGCCGACGCGCTCGAGGAGGGGCTCGCGGCCTTCCAGGGCACCGTCATCGCGGTCACCCACGACCGGTGGTTCGCCCGGTCCTTCGACCGCTTCCTCATCTTCCGCAGCGACGGCGCGGTGGTCGAGGCGCTCGAGCCGGTGTGGGACGAGACGCGGGCTGCCCGGCCGGCCGCCCGTACCCCGGTCCGGCGCTAGCCCGGCCTGGGGTATCGTCAACCCTCGGCGCGCCGCGTGCCCGACTCGCTGCCGTCGTCACCCGTACCCATCTGTGAGGGAAGTCCCGTGCGCACCTACACGCCGAAGCCGGCGGACATCACCCGTCAGTGGCACGTCATCGACGCCACCGACGTCGTGCTCGGGCGCCTCGCGTCACACGTCGCCGACCTGCTGCGCGGCAAGCACAAGCCGATCTACACCCCGCACCTCGACACCGGGGACTTCGTCGTCGTCGTCAACGCGGGCAAGGTCGCGATGACCGGCAACAAGCGCGAGCAGAGCATCGTCTACCGTCACTCGGGCTTCCCCGGCGGGCTCAAGCGCCGAACCTACGACGACGTGCTCAGCACCCGGCCCGAGCGCATCATCGAGAAGGCCGTCAAGGGCATGATCCCGCACACCACGCTGGGGCGCCACCAGCTGACCAAGCTCAAGGTCTACGCCGGCCCCGAGCACCCGCACCAGGCGCAGGCCCCCCAGCCCTTCGTCCTCACCCAGATCAGCCAGGAGTCCTGAGCGTGGCCATCATCACCGATCCCTCGGGCGCCGTGCGCGCCACCGGCCGTCGCAAGGAGGCCGTGGCCCGCGTGCGGATCATCCGCGGCACCGGCCAGTTCACACTGAACGGTCGCCCGCTCGATGGCTACTTCCCCAACAAGGTGCACCAGCAGCTCATCAAGGAGCCGCTGACCGTGCTCGAGCGCGTCGAGGACTACGACGTGATCGCCACGCTGCACGGTGGCGGCATCAGCGGCCAGGCCGGCGCGCTGCGCCTCGGGCTCGCCCGCGCGCTGACCGAGGCCGAGCTCGACAGCCGCCCCGCGCTCAAGGCGGCCGGCTTCCTCACCCGTGACCCCCGCGCGACCGAGCGCAAGAAGTACGGCCTGAAGAAGGCCCGCAAGGCCCCGCAGTACAGCAAGCGCTGACCGGGCTGCCCCGCGTGGGCCGCCTCTTCGGCACCGACGGGGTCAGGGGGCTGGCCAACGGCGACCTCACCCCCGAGCTGGTCCTGGCTCTGGGTGCCGCCGCCGTGCGCGAGCTCGGTGCCACCGCCGGGACCCGCCCGCGGGTGGTGCTCGGCCGTGACCCGCGCCCGAGCGGCGAGCTGCTCGAAGCCGCGCTGGCTGCTGGGCTGGCCAGCGCCGGCGCCGAGGTCGTCCTGCTCGGTGTCGTCCCGACGGCCGCGGTGGCCCACGCGGCGGTCGAGGCGGACCTCGGCGCGATGATCACCGCCTCGCACAACCCGATGCCCGACAACGGTGTGAAGCTCTTCTCCCGGGGCGGCTGGAAGCTGCCCGACGCGGTGGAGGCGGCCATCGAGGCCCGGCTGGCCGACACCGCCTGGGTCCGACCGACCGGTGCCGCCGTCGGGCGGGTGCACGGTGACGACAGCGGTGCGTTCGCGCGCTACCGCGAGCACCTGCTCGCCGCGGCTCCGCACCCCCTTACCGGCCTGCGCGTGGTCGTCGACTGCTCGCACGGCTCGGCCTCGGTGCTCGCGCCGGATGTCTACGCCGCGCTCGGGGCCGAGGTCGTGGCGCTGCACACCGGCGACGGAGAGATCAACGACGGGGTCGGCGCCACCGCGCTCGGAGTGCTGCAGGCGGCGGTCGTCGCCCACGGCGCGGACGCCGGCATCGCGCACGACGGCGACGCCGACCGCTGCCTGGCCGTCGATGCCACCGGGGCGGTCGTCGACGGTGACCAGCTGCTCGCGATCGCTGCGCTCGCCCTGCGCGCGGCCGGGCGCCTCGCCCACGGCACCGTGGTGGCCACGGTGATGAGCAACCTCGGCTTCCACCACGCGATGCGGGACGCCGGGATCACGGTGCGTACGACGCCGGTCGGTGACCGCTACGTGCTCGAGGAGCTGCAGCGAGGTTCGTACTCCCTCGGCGGCGAGCAGAGCGGGCACGTCGTCTACCTCGACGAGGCGACCACCGGCGACGGTCTGCTGACCGCGGTGCACCTGCTCGGGCAGCTGGCAGCGAGCGGCCGCCCGCTGGCCGAGCTCGCGGCCGTGGTGCAGCGCCTGCCGCAGGTGCTGCTCGGGCGGCGGGTGGCGGACCCGCGCCGGGCCGCCGGCTCGACCGCCCTGCTCGCGGCGGTCGCGGCGGCCGAGGCCGAGCTGGGTGACGGTGGCCGGGTCCTGGTCCGCGCGAGCGGGACCGAGCCGCTCGTCCGGATCATGGTCGAGGCCGGTACGGCGGAGCACGCCTCGACCATCGCCGAGCGGATCGCGGCCGCCGTCCCGGGCTGATCCGTGGCGGGCGTGCAGCCGGGCGGGCTCAGAGCGCGAGCGTGACCAGGTGGATGGCCAGGCCGGCGAGGGAGCCGACCGCGGTGCCGTTGATCCGGATGAACTGCAGGTCGCGCCCGACGGCGAGCTCGAGCCGCTCGGTGACCTCCTCGTCGCTCCAGCCGGCCACCTGACGGCGGATCAGGTCGGTGACCTCGCTGCCGTACCGCGTGACCACCGTGTCGACCGCGGAGGTGAGCCAGCGGTCGAGGCGGGCGCGGAAGTCGACGTCGGTGACGGCGCGCCGGCCGAGGTCACGCACCAGGGGCGCGATGCGGGTGCTCAGCGTCCCCTGCTCGTCGCTCAGCGAGGCGCGGACCGAGTCGAGGGCGTCGCCCACGACGTGACGCAGCGCCTCGTGGGCCTGCGGGTCGGCGAGCAGGCCTTTGACCAGGCCGTCGACCCGAGCGGCCGTGGCGGGGTCGTGCTGCAGGTCGTGGGCGACGGAGCGGAGCAGGTCGTCCAGCCGGCGGCGCAGGTCGTGCTCGGGCGTCTGCTCGACCGCGGTGAGCACCTCCACGGCCGTCGTGAGCAGCCGCTGCACCCGCTTGTCCGTCGACCACAGGTCAGCGAGCAGGCCCTGCCCCTCGAGGTAGCCCTTCACGTGCGGCAGCAGCGCCACCTGGCTGTCGGCCAGCCAGGCGCGGGCCCGGGAGACCAGGCTGTCGACGAGCGGGCGCTGCCATGCCCCGTCGAGGGCGCGGGTGAGCAGCGACCCGAGGACGGGTGCGTACGAGCGCCTCGCCGCGTCGGTGCGCAGCAGCTCGAGGACGTACTCCACGACGTGCTCCTCGTCGAGGGCGTCGAGCGCGGTGCCGGCGGCGAGCGCGGCTTCCCGGGCGACCCGGTCGGCGTGCGCCGGGTCGGCCAGCCACGCCCCGAGCCGGGGGACGACCTGCGCCCGCGCGAGCTGCTCCCGCACGACGCCGGCGGTGAGGAAGTTGCCGGTGACGAACTCCCCCAGCTTCGCCGCGAGGTCGGCCTTCTTGCGCTGCACCAGGGCGGTGTGCGGGATCGGCAGCCCGAGCGGGCGGCGGAAGAGCGCGGTCACCGCGAACCAGTCGGCGAGGCCGCCCACCACCCCCGCCTCGGTGCCGGCCCGGACGAAGCCCCACGCCCCGCCACCGGAACCGGCGGTGACCGCCACGACGTACCCGGCGGCGGCGAGCACCAGCAGGCCGGTCGCCCTGGTCTTGGCGAGCCGCAGCCGCCGCCGCGCGAGAGCGTCGGGTGGCGCCCCCACGAGGGGCGCCGCACCCCCCGTGGATGTCACGGCGTGCAGCGTCGCACCCCGGCCCCTCGTGTCGAGATGTCACCTCTCGACAGCGACACGCCGGGCGCCGTGTCGAGATTCGCCGCACCCCGGTGCTCGGCCAGACGGCGTCCGCGTCCTGCGGTCGATCTCGACAGACACGCCGACTCCCCGGGTCGAGAGGTGACCTCTCGACCCGGGGAGGGGGTCAGGACAGGGTCACGCTCGCGTCGTCGACGACGAACGAGGTCGCCAGTGAGGAGTCCTCGGTGCCGGTCAGCCGCAGCGTCACGGTCTTCCCGGCGTACGCGGTGAGGTCGGCCGTCCGCAGCGTGTAACCGGCGGCGGCGTTGGCGTTGCTGAAGGTCGACAGCGTCGCCAGCACGGTGCCACTGCTGGAGAGCACCTGCACGGAGAGCTTGTCGTACGCGGTCGAGCCGCTCTCCTTGGTGTCGATGTGCAGGTAGTAGGCGAGCGTCGCCTTGCAGCCGGCCTTGAGGGCGATCGACTGCGCCAGCGTGTCCGTGTGGGCGCTGCCGTAGCCGTCGAGCCAGGCCTTCCAGCTGCCGGCGTGGGCCGGCTCACCGGTGCTGTTGTCGATGACGCCAGCGCTGGCGGTCCACGGTGCGGCGGTGCCGGTCTCGAAGCCGCCGTTGCCGATCAGCTGCCCCGAG
>JAABUO010000274.1_pt1 | contig 121682 bp, 110 predicted proteins | sample 5559291 | NCBI WGS metagenome assembly JAABUO01 (sample SAMN10711878, study PRJNA513372) | rock metagenome | isolation source: Antarctica rocks | place: Antarctica: Victoria Land, Finger Mt sud
AGCTTCAATTTTCCGCAGTTGGGGGGGGGGGTGGACTGAATTTTCGAATTCCCCATACAAAAGGGACCGTGGGGTAACGCAAAAATGAATGCCAAGGATTGCAGAGCTTTCTGCATACGCTAATACTACCTACGCACGCATAAATTTTCCGCTTAACTTTTGAAATCGATGTTCACGACATCTCGCGCGTTTTCGATAATTAAATGCAAAGAATTATACTGTCGAAGGCACATATTTATATGCTCTATCTAACGTATTTATTGGTTTAACGAAATACGTGCTGTGTAAACAATTTTCAAGACTTTCGATCATCATTCGTCGATTAAGTTCGAAATTCAAGAACCACACGATGTTGACAACGTCATGATAGATTCTGAAAATACATCTCGACGATTCGCGTACTTGTAAAAAGTCGTCGAGAGATATTAAATGTGTAATATCTGCCGTTGTTAATGTTGAACTGATATGATGATCGAATTTGATAAGATTTCGCTCTTATAACTCTTTGATATGAAAAGCTGCAAGAAAGAGTTTGAAGCACTGTTTGACGTGTGTTATGTGCTTGACCGAAGTGTATTTTGAAGCATGTAGAGAGTTTGATAGAGATTTCGATAGAGCTTTTGGTAGGGAGTTTGGTAGGGCGTTTGGTAGGAAGCTCGATAGGAAGCTTGATAGAAATCTCGATAGGAAGCTCGGTAGGGAGTTTGGTAGGAAGTTTGGCAGAGAGCTCGATAGGAAGCTCGATAGAAAGCTCGGTAGAGCGTTTGGTAGGGCGTTTGGTAGGGCGTTTGGTAGGGAGTTTGGTAGGGAGCTCGACAGGAAGCTTGATAGAAAGCTCGATAGGAAGCTCGGTAGGATATTTGGTAGAGAGCTCGATAGGAAGCTCGATAGGAAGCTCGATAGAAAGCTCAATAGGAAGCTCGGTAGGGAATTTGGTAGGGAGTTTGATATCGAGCCATGGAGGGTGCTCTCTATTGAGCTAATTAGCATGTGCTATGAAGCATGTATGAAGCATACTATGAAGTAGGCCATGGAGCGTATTCGAACGCGTCGCATGAAACATGTTTTGAAGCATGTTTTGAAGCGAGTAGGCTGGTGAGTAGGCGAACGAGTAGGTAGCTAAGTTGGTAGCTGAACATGTAGGTAGGCGAGTAGGTAGGGTGGTGAGTAGGGTGGTGAGTAGGGTGGTGAGTAGGGTGGTGAGTAGGTAAGATGGTGAGTAGGGTGGTGAGTAGATAGGATGGTGAGTAGGAAACTCCGCTCGAAAAGCTCAATATTACAAAATTACGACACTAGATCACTATTTGCTGGCGTGTCCGCGTAGTTAACCCGAACCAAGGAAAAATACAGGGTCCTGAACTCAGACGTGTCACCGTATGCGTGCGTAGTAAGCATCGGCTAACCCCGTTAGAGGTTAGTGACACGTCTGAGATCTGAGGCAACTTTTCCCTACGATATAAGAGGTAATTATGTAAGGTACCTACGAATGTTTCCGAAGCTACTGCTTCGTAACAACCAACAGTTGTTGAATGGTGTTTAACGCAGTTTCATTTTTTCGTCTATGAATATCTTCAAATGTCATACTTCAATGATATAAATAACGCTTTTTAATTAAAATAGGGTGACCGTCGTGTTAGATCATCCAACCAAGTCAACCCATTTCGCAGCTGTTTGTCTCTACCGACTTCGTAGACCAATCTCTCCATCTCATGACGACAGAATTAGCGATATTTATCTTTTTCTTGCCTCTCTCCAGTTCACAACGCAGTACGGATAGCAGTCATAATTTCCCCTCTCCAGTAACACTCGTAGCTTTAGCCGTTTGTGAAGCGTTGTCTGGTCCAATCGGTCGCTGCTCTGGCTCGTTGAAAGCTATAGCTTCGGCCGTTCTGGTGTCTCTCTCCTGTGTATTCGAGCATCGCTCGTTACCTGGTTGCTGCTTTGGCTCGCTGAATGCTGGTTCTTCGACCTCGTTGATGGATTTCTCTTCACTACTCGAGACACCAATCCTCTTCGAGTTCTGCTCTTCAATGCGGAAAGCGTTCTCGGCCTTTGATGATGATGATTGTGAACCAGCCGCACTCAAAATTGGTCGACATCTGCGACGATGAGCAAGGATGGCGCAGGCAAATCCCAATAGCCACAAAGCCAACAATATCGGCAACGCGCGATGCAACTCCGGCGCAGGTCCATCCGACCATATGTAGGTCAAAATTTCGTACGTAGAGTATGCTGGCAACGCGTATCCCTACCGGTAGAAGCCCGGCGTAATTTCAAACGGGCTGATGGTGGCCGAGATGTTGAGGAAGATCCAAGTGACGATGAACAATGGCAAGGCTGATTGAGGTAGTATGGACGTGGCGGCGTCGATGATGCAGAAATATATGTGCATCAGGAGCCAGAGAACCATCCATATTTCCATGAACTGGTAGCCATATACAGGTCAGTTTTCTCGAAATGCCCAGATGTACCCCGTCATGCACACTGCCCCAACGAACGTGTAGACGGCAGAGACTACGGCTCTGACGGTCCCACTGGTCTTGGGGGGCAAGTCGTCGTAGAGTTTAAATCTGGCAGACATGTCGTTCAAGGCAAGGATGAAAAAAATTGTTGCAGAATTACATCGCCATTGATATGATGTTGTATAACACCTTTGCCTCTTGGGGCATCGGGTTGACATTAACGGAACTAGCATCAATCGAGTCCAATTAGACGTTGACATAGGCCGGGTCGTTCTGTGCAAGGGTGGTCAAGGCCTGGGTACCATTGATTGAATTGTAGGCGACGCAGGTAGCGGCCACGAGCAGGGCGAAGCTTCGCTCAATTACAAAGTCTCCCTTAGCTGGATATCTCACTTCGTTCCAAACATACGTCAGCGCATCGGTAGAGTTGTACGTCGTCGCAGCTGGTCCGCCCTGCAAAGCTGCTGACAGTCTTTGAGATGCGCCTGGCGATGTGAAGATTGCAGCCCAATATTGCCGATTACGGACAGCTTGGATAATGGTGTCAGATTTTGGATACTGACTCGGTGGTTGAGAGAAAAGGGTAGGAAACGATGGAGACTTGAGATAATAAGCGGACAGAGAGCGACCGACAACTTCTCCATTGTAACCAACCAACAATACGTAAAGAGCAGCGCCTCGTTCTGTTTGGTGATACACCGAACCGTAGAGATAGACGAGATTTAGCAGCAAAAGCAGCAACACAGCTACCGCCGCGACCGTGGTGGCAGCGAAGAATTTGCGCAAAAGGCATATTCTTGGGGTGTGCATTATTTGTATTAATGCGGCGAGATGGAGACACTTGCTCGGTGAAGCTAAGAAGTATTAAGGGAAAGTTCGAGGCGTGGGGACGGTGATCTGCCGCATGTGACAAGGCATTCAAGGGTGAAAGCGCAACAAAGATGGAGCTATGCTAGATACTGAATTCGCGGTGGAGTAGTGGAGCGTATCGGTAAACATTTAGAATGTTGGCGGCAATCGCGTGTCGGATCGCGTTAGTAGCACCTCGGTAGAGCTAAAGGTCAATCTGTCACAAGGGAATGCCGTACCGTAACCGTACTGCTGGTTGACGAATCGGCCAAAATGTGAACACTCTTTGGAACAATCCTATTCAGGTATGTATAGCATATTTCGACACGTACTCTATCATTCCACTTTCCCATTCTAAGGAAAGGACTCACCGCTTCGGACTGCCCACACAATCTTGCCCTCACTCCCACTACTGTACCTCAATGCGCAATTTCCGCCGCTAGTGATTCGAACTTTAGCTGAACATCACCCTCCAGCAAGTGAGTCGTCGCAACGGAGACTGATCTGGTAGGAAAGCAGTCGCAATGAAGACTACCCTTCATTGATACCTCATGCAAGATACAGTAGATCGTTCCTGAGATAAGCGGAGCAGTGAGGTTCAAAATGGCAAGCTAGATGCGCGCAAGTGCCACGCTCGAGTAACGAACCGTGCTTGCTTGGGACCCAACAAGATCTGTCACTCTGATGGCGACAGTGAGAAACAATGGGGCATTCGCACTTGCATCCTTGCGGAGAGCTGTATCCCTTTACCAACCGTCTCAGGGACGCAATGACAGAAGCCTAGAAGTATTCTAAAGGAACCGCAGACTGGCCAACAACAGCCTTTCATGACTTTTGTTCAAATTCCAGCTCAGATTGTCCACATCAGCGTCAGCGCCAGCGTCAGCGTTAGCGTCAGCACCAGCGTCAGCCTCAGCGTCAGCCTCAGCGTTAGCGTTAGCGTCAAAGGTTGATGCAGCTGGGCTATTTCTCGAAGCTCGGCTCTTGCCAGCTACTGGTTACTATATGGCCTAAGCCCCATGTGCTTTTGATCGGTACCGCTTGGGCCATCGGCTTGACTTATTGGCATGCGTCAAAGCACACATAACGTGTCTACAATTCTGCTGTTAGCTCTCTATCTTCTCCTAAGTTATGTTGTGTCTATCACTAGTGACATATTTTCTGCTAGCTGCACGTCAAGTCAATCTTGCTTAAGACTGGTCCTGCGATGAGATACTCCGATTTTGTCTGGAAAGCTCCACCATGCCTGCATCAGATCATGCGTACCAATGCGATTGCTGCAAAACCCATCGCATTACTTGCAAATAACCTAAGCAAGGCCGGAAAATGACGTCAAATTTATATAGTTATCCAACGCGACAAGCATCTTCGCTTTCAGTGAGGACAATACAAATGAATAAAATGCTACCGAATCCCCATCTACTCATCAACGCTCATTTGCAAATTCTTAATACAAGATGGCATCCCAGAAGCGAGTCTTGCTATTTGGCGATCAAACTGTCGATGTCTACCCTGCCATTCAAGACTTGGTTCGGCAGTCTAGACATTCGTTGACCTTGCAAACCTTCTTACAGAACGCTTGTGACGTGCTTCAATGTGAAACCGCGAAGCTACACACACATGACCGAGAGAGATTTCAAGCTTTCGACTCAATCCTTAGTTTAGCCGAAGCTCATATCACTGGACGCCTTGATGTGGTCATATCTACCGTTCTCCTCTGTGTTGCGCAGTTAGGCACTCTTATACTGTAAGTCTTCCCGGTCCAAGAAATTCTTCGTTAACGTGGTACTCATTACTTTGGGAATAGTTACTCGGAAAACGATCCCAGCATTCTCGAAGCCAAGCCACCGTCCAAGACCTATATCATTGGTCTTTGCACCGGCTTATTGCCCGCCGCAGCTGCCGCGACCGCCAGGTCCGCGGGCGAACTGCTGCAGCTTGCACCTAGCATAATATTCATCGCATTGCGGCTGGCGCTCGAAGTAGATCTTCGGTCAAGCCGGATTGAGGAGACAACACAGAGTTGGGCAGCTCTTGTGCCTGGCATCCCTGCTAATGAGCAGCTAAGCGCTCTGGACGAGTTTCACAAGCAGATGGTAAGACTTAACATGCCCCGTCATCATTAGTATTTTTTGGCTGATTTCTTGTAGGACTTGCCCTTACATAGGCATGCATATATCAGCGCCGAGGCCGAATCATCGGCGACATTAAGTGGGCCACCATCTACCCTTTCACATCTGTTCTCGTCGTCTCCGGTACTCTCGAAGGTCTTTAAAATGAAGCTTCCTATCCCCGCCGCGTTCCACGCTCCTCATTTGAGGAAGCCCGACACCGATCAAATGATAGCTTCTTCTTCGCTTCAGGATGAGGGCCTGAAGTCGAACGTATACGTCATGTCCACCAATTCAGGTTCCCCATCTACAGCTGATTCTCTAATATCGCTACTGCATGAGGCTATGGACAACATCTTCCAGAATCCACTCCACTGGAACAAAATTCTTCAAGGGGTCGTGACCGGCGTTGGCAATACTTCTGAGGTCACGATCCTAGCCCTAGGGCCTACGAATGTCTTCAAGTCTCTGTGCTGCGCGTTTGACACCGCCGGCATCAGAGTGCTCAACCATGACCCAGCGGTCCTACCTCCAAATCAGAATTTGCGCTCTGGCTCAGGTGATGTCGCGATTGTCGGCATGTCTTGCAGAACGCCAGGAGCTGAAACCCTCGAAGAATTTTGGCATATCCTGGAGGGCGGCCGAGATCTCTGTACGAAGGTTAGTCTCGTTCTGACCCCGGCGTTAGATATCTTCCCCTCAGCTTCTTCTTCTTAGTTGGCGAGTACTTCTTATCAATTTGTAGATTCCCAAGAGTCGGTTCGATGTGGGCACCCACTGCGACCCATCGGGGGCCATCAAGAATACGACCTTGACACCGTATGGATGTTTCTTAGATCGTCCGGGTCTTTTCGATGCACGATTTTTCAACATGTCGCGTCGAGAAGCTGCACAGACAGATCCAACACAGCGACTTCTTTTGCTATCGGCTTATGAGGCTTTAGAAATGGCTGGTTACAGTCAAGAAGCCACTCTGCCCAACGGACGAATCGGCACTTTTTTCGGACAAACGACAGATGACTGGCGAGAACACAACTCGTCGCAAAACATCGATTTATACTATGTCTCAGGCGGTCTTCGACCGTTTGGGCCTGGCCGGCTCAATTATTATTTCAAGTGGGAAGGGCCTTCTTATTCCTTGGACGCCGCGTGTTCATCGAGCTCGGTATCTGTCGAGATGGCCTGCAATGCTCTCTTGACTCGCGACTGTGATACCGCTTTGGCAGGTGGGGGTAACATAATGACAGGATCGGATATGTTTGCTGGACTGAGTAGAGGAAGCTTCCTTTCCCCCACAGGATCGTGCAAAACCTTCGATGACGGCGCCGATGGCTACTGCCGAGGTGAGGGTGTTGGGACCGTCGTGTTGAGGAGATTGGAAGATGCCGTAGCAAATCACGACAACATCTTAGGAGTAATCAAAGGTATCGCAACGAATCACTCCGCACATGCTGTTTCTATCACTCATCCTCATTCTGGTGCCCAGCAAAGGCTCTACAGACGTGTCTTGCAGAAAGCCAGTATGAATTCAGAAGAAGTTGACTATATTGAAATGCACGGCACCGGAACCGTCGCTGGTGACACAACCGAGGTGGATTCTGTATCAAAGGTATTTGGACGGGCCCCGAAAGATGATTATCCTCTTTACATTGGCTCTGTGAAACCGAATGTTGGTCATGGAGAGGCGGTAAGTTCACCACTTGCTTTTACCACTCCCAATAATCTGACTCTTTAGGCTGCCGGCATCACATCTTTGATCAAGACGATTTTGATGCTTCAAAAGAATATTATACCCCCTCATTGTGGGATCAAGACTCGACTCAATTCAGCTTTCCCCTCCTTGACCGACATGAACATGCATATTGCCGGGTCTCCTAAGGCTTTCAAGCCTCGGTCAGGAGGCGATGGCAAGAGAAGAATCTTACTAAACAATTTTAATGCTACGGTACGTGACTCCTGATTCCTTTGTGGAAGCAAAACTCATGTATTACGGCAGGGTGGCAACACAAGCATGATATTAGAAGACCCTCCCAAGAGCTCAGTCAAGGGCGAAGACCCTCGCTCATCCCATGTTGTTGTCATTTCAGCCAAAAGTCTGCCGTCGTTGAAACTAAATAAGCAACGGATAATTAAATACTTGGAATCGCATCCGGAGGCGAAGATAGCGGATATCTCTTACACCACCACAGCCCGCCGAATCCACTATGTCTTTCGAACAGCCTATTCCGTACAAAGCGTGAGGGATCTTGTCGGGCTACTGTACAACGATCTTCAGGGATCAGAAGGGCCCTCCCGGATAGAGCAAGAACCGTCTGTGGTCTTCACCTTCACCGGTCAAGGCTCCCAGTATCCTGGTATGGGACACCAGCTCTTTGACACCAGTGCAACTTTTCGACAATCAATCGTTGAATTTGATACCATCTGCGTTCAACAAGGATTGCCGTCTTTCCTGGCTCTGATCATAAACAGTGGTCTGGATTACAGATCTGTGTCTACTGTGCAAGTTCAATTGGCACTAGCATCTATCGACCTGGCTCTAGCCATGCTTTGGCGCTCATGGGGCATAATGCCGAACGTTGTCATCGGCCATAGCCTTGGAGAATATCCAGCTCTGTGCTTCGCGGGCGTGCTTTCAGTTATGGATATGCTTTTCCTGGTTGGCAAACGTGCAATGTTGATGCAGAAGCAATGTACTGCCTATACCCATGCTATGTTGGCGGTTCAATCTTCAAGGGATGCTCTTGGAGGCTACCTCACCACTGACCTCGAGACCTGCGGGATTGCGTGTCTTAATGGCCCCAACGCTACTGTCGTTAGTGGATTGGCTGGAGAGATCAAGACTCTGACTGCGCGCCTAAAGTCGAAAGGAATCAAATCGACACTACTAGAAGTGCCCTACGCGTTCCATTCGCCTCAGATCGATGCGATCTTGAGAGAATTCCAAACAGCGGCGGAGACGGTAAAATTTTCCAAACCCACAGTTCCAGTCGCTTCTACATCAAGAGGCGAAGCCGTGTGCGACGAAGGGGTCTTCTCTTCTAGCTACTTAGCGCATCAGGCCAGGCATCAGGTCGACTTTCTTGGCGCTATCGAAGCCTGCAAATCCACTGGGATAATTAGTGACCGGACACTTTTCGTTGAGTGCGGCCCTGCGCCTTTATGCCTTGGGATGGTTCGATCGATTTTGGGCATCCCTCCTGCGATGGTGCTTCCCAGCATCAGATCCGACGAAGCGGATTGTTGGAAGACTCTTTCCCAAAGCGCTGCAAAAGCGTTCAGCGTCGGGGTCCCTATTACTTGGTCGGACTACCATAAATCCTTCCAGGATTGTCTAAGCTTGGTTGACTTACCAAAGTACGCCTTCGACCTGAAAGACTACTGGCTCCAGTATGAGGGCACCTGGGCATTAACAAAGAACGAACAAGTCGCCGCGCAGCCAGCGTTCTCGACGACCTGTTTGCAACGCATTGAGAGCGAGAACTTCGGCAAAGATGAGGCCACGGTCGCTTTCGTGTCGAATCCGTCCGAACCTGGCTTATTTGCGGCAATTCAAGGCCATCTGGTCGATGGTGTCGGCTTATGTCCCAGCTCCGTCTATGCAGATATGGCTTTCACGGCCGCATCATACGTCTACTCCAAGATGCGGCCTTTCGATTCTGTTCCCGCAATGGATGTGTCCAGTATGGAGGTTTTCCATCCACTAGTCGTCCTCCCAACAGGTAATAGTCCGTCCCAGCTCATCGAGGTCACTGCGGTTCGAACAAGCAGCACCGGCTCGATCAAGGTGCTCTTCAGTTCAAAGGATGGAGATGTCACTCAAAAGCACGGTCACTGCGAAGTAAGCTTCGGTAACGGCGATGACTGGAAAGACGAGTGGTCGAGGAACTCATATTTAGTGACGAGCCGCATGACAGGTCTTACCAACGCTACGAGAGAGGATTCTGTTCACCGTATCCTCCGGCCAATGATTTACAAACTCTTCTCAACGATCGTTGTTTACAGCGAGAAGTACCATGGACTGCAGGAAGTGTACATGGACAGTGCCCTCAACGAAGTGGCTGCCAAAGTGAAGTTCCAGAATGTTGCGGGTTGTGGGAAATTCACTTACAGCCCGTACTGGATTGATACGATTGCGCACCTTGCAGGTTTTGTTCTCAATGGAAATGTCTCAACCCCTGAGGATACAGTGTTCATCTCGCATGGCTGGAAGAGCATGCGCATTGCCGCTCCGCTTTCTGACGAGAAATCATACATGAGCTATGTTCGCATGCAGCCTGTTGGCAATCGTGGCCTCATGTGCGGAGACGTCTACGTGCTAGAGGGCGACGATGTAGTTGCGGTCTGCCTCGGCCTTAAGTTTCAAGAGATGAAGAAGACACTTCTTCATGCTCTTCTCAGACGGAGCTATAAGGCTCCTTTGCAAAATGATAAAGAGTACATGCGGTTTCAACAGGCACCCACGCAGAACACGGCATCGCGTGGACCTACCAAAATCAATCGCGCCCTCCCACCGGCAGCTCCTAGAGCTACCAATTCACAACCGTCATTCTCGAAAGTCCTTGATACAATTGCTGAAGAGATCAATCTGGAACTCGGCGAGTTTATCGAGAGCGCAAGTTTTGCCGAGCTTGGCGTTGATTCGCTACTGAGCATATCGATCATGTCGTCGCTGAAACAAAATCTGGGCCTTGATCTGCCAGCCTCGACGTTCGCGATGTACCCTAGCGTGGGTGAACTCAGGTTTTACTATTACGAGGAGTTTGAAGAGACTAGCGCAGTAGAGCAAGTTGCCGCAGAGGATGTCGATGAGGACGACAGCGAAGACTCTTCGGACACGATGAACCATAACCCAGATTCGTTAACATCGTCAAGAACGTCCGATACCATTGACGTCGCTGACGTTTTCATTTCGTCGGTTGCTGCTGAGACTGGCGTCGACCCATCGGAGATTGAACCATCGACGCGGTTCTCCGAACTAGGCATTGAGTCGCTCATGAGCATTGCGGTCCTAAGCGCCGTCAAGGACCGCACAGGCACTATGCTACCAGCCTCATTCCTCAATGATTTCCCAACCGTGGCAGACGTCAGGAAGGAACTCGGCAGTGCATCCGAGCCTCCTCCGCTCGCCGCACCCGTGACAGCGAAATTCCGGCAGGCCAGCAAACCCAAGTACACCAGCCGCTCTGTTTTCATCCAAGGCCGCCCAAATTCTGACCTTATCCCACTCTTCCTCATCGCCGACGGCGCCGGCTCGGCAGCCTCCTATATCAATCTCCCGCCCTTCAAGTCTAAACTCCCCGTCTACGCGCTCGAATCGCCCTTCCTGCAATGCCCCCTCGAGTACACCTATACTTTCGAAGAAGTTGCCACGATCTACGTGGACGAAATCCAAGTAGTCAGCCCCTCCGGCCCCGTCATACTCGGCGGCTGGTCCCTTGGCGGCATCCACGCCTTCGAAGTAGGCCGACAACTGATCACCCTCGGTCGTGAAATCAAAGGCCTCATCATGATCGATAGTCCATGCCCCAAACCGCTCCCACACATGCCCGATCCTACCATCGAGCTGATGGAACAGACGGGCGTCTTCATTGGCATTAAGCGAGCCGGTCAGGCCAAGGAGACGCCCATGCCGCTGACAACGAAACAGCATCTGGTTAGCTGCGTCAAGGCGATGAAGGTGTACGATCCTATCCCTATGCGGCGCGGCCAGCAACCGGAGCACATCTTTATCATCTGGGCGAAAGATGGGACTTTTGAGAAGATGAGCGAAGAGGTCGAGGCGGCGGCGAAGCAAGAGGTTACGGACGAGCCTGGGGCGGATGACGCGGTGGGGTTGCGGAAGGATTGGCTGACCAGCCAGCGGACGTCGTTCGGGCCCAATGGCTGGGATCGACTTGTTGGGGATGGGGTGGAATGCGTGGCTATTGATTGGGATCACTTCTCCATCATGAATGTGCCTGCGGTATGTTTTTAGTTTTTCTTGCGTGCTTTCGGATTGATCAGGGATTGTGCTGCGCTGTGCTGACTACATGAATAGATCAAGTACACCGGACAGTTGATGCAGGAAGCTCTGGAGAGATTCATGGCGTAGTAGCCGGCTACGAACGGAGTGAGGGGTATGAGGAGTTACTTTTCTTTTCTTGTCATTATCGCAGGTTACGATGTTTTCGAGTCGGCAGATAAGTTAGTGGAGACGGGGGAGGACCGGAAATGGGTTTTTGTTGGATATGGCTTCGATCATTTAGTAATATTGAAATAGGATTCGAGTAAATACATGAGGGTTGAGTATGAGCAGGATCAACAAAGTTCGTGATCGATATATCGAGACTCGAATTTCTCGGCGATGAATTTAATTTAAACTGGTTGCGAAGCTGTACGCATGATGAAAGAAGTATGCGGTCGTTCGCTCATTGCCATTTCTATCATATTGGTTGTTGCCCTTTCTTTCAACTCAGATCCTAAGGTCTTCGAGATGGAAGATGGAAGATGAATTGTTTATTAAGGAGGAGTTGAGTGGCTTCGTCTATGTGTGGGTGCTCCCTGGTAGGTTTATAGATTGGTTGCTTACTATCTCCACCACTCATCAGCCTTTTGTAGCAGAGCGGTAAGCCATTCGTCCAATTCTCGAGAGAAATACTGGTAGAACGATAATCCTATCAATACGTCACGTGTCTCCACCCCATCCTCGGGCCATCTCCGCGTCCCTCAAGACATCACTGACTCCTCTGATTAACCCACTTGCAGCCCCCAAGAACCCACCTTGTTCCTCGTCAATTGTGCGCTCCCTTGCCCTTTGACTGATCCTCTCTCCTACAGCTCGTGCTGCAAGCCTGTCCGCAGAAGTCAATGTCTGCTGTTTACGGCCTTCGGCGGCTGCTATAATTGGCATTCTCCACGCATCAACCCAGTCAGTTGCGGTGACAGCGGTCTTCTGACTGCGCGCGACTTGATAGTTTCTCTGCTTCTGCACAGCTTCAGACTCTCCTGGCCTTCGCTCGATGCGTCTTGGTGCGTTGTCCTGAACTACGATCCATCCTGGATCGATAAACTGCCTGTCCGGGGGATCAGAACCCGCCACTTTACAGCTCCAGCGCGCACTAAGCACTTCCCACCGCGTTGTCGTGAGCCATATGACCGGCCATGTGATAATCCAGAGTTGGAGGATCACACATGTCCACCAGATGTACACATTATACCGGTATCGATTGATGAAGTGGTCGCTCAACACGGTGGTGGCACGATCCTGAACTGGAAGAGTAACACTGATGTACCCACGGTAGTTAGTTGAGCGAAGGAGATTAGTAAGTTCTTGAATAAGATACAAATTATCGAGGTCGGTAATTCGGCGGGTCAAAGTGAATCTAAAGGAATGGTTATTTTGATTCGGGTTAGTGACTTGCTAGAAGGCCAACAAACGATTTGACACTTGCACTAGAGGCGCAGAAGCGGTGGTACCATTCCCCAATCTGAGGTGCAGTATGAGATGCTTCGACGTCTAGCTTGAAGCCTGGGGCGACAGTCCGCATTCTACCTCCTCGATAGGTCCTGTTTCCGTTGTCGACAATCGTAGTTCTTCTCTTTAAGGGCTCCAACAATCCAGATAAAGAGATTGTGATGTCGAAGTCTGTAACCTTGACCTTCTCCTCCTTCTTGTTGTCGCGTCTGGTCTCGGTATGCGTTCCTGTCATGCGAACCGTAGGATCTGGCTCTACTCTTGACTGATAAAGCATATACTCCCGAAGAGCTTCCGGATCGGAGGTAAGCAGGCTTGACAGCACTGTAGTTGTCGATCCTTTGGCATCTTTATGCCAGTGCTTTTTGTAGCCTATGAGCACCTCGTCTGGCAAATGCTCTAGTGAATCCCGTCTGGGATGGCTATCAGCTTGGGTAGAATCATCCGAGTAGGCCGGAGGTAGGTCGTTAAGTAGCTGGACGTGATCTCGAAGAGGGACGGCGGTAGAGGTTGACGCTGCATCGTCTCTGTCAGGTTGGTCGCGGTAGACACCCACTGAAGGTTTTTGGTAATCTTTGGCTTTTCCCATGACCGCGAAGATGGCTCATAGATGTTGATACTTGGAAGGATGGATGAAGCCATGGTTTCGACGAGGGATCTCATAATTTCGGACGAGGCTGAGTGCCAATGATAATGTCCCGGCTGCCTAAAATCGCTTGTTGGATAAAATCCGAAATTGGAAAGGTACTCGTAAGGCAGTTTCCAGGGTCAGATACGAAGTCACGTGCATAACAAAGCCTTCGGGATTTACTATTGGACGTAACAATGTCTTTTGACTCTACAAATGATATTTCTAGCCAATATTGGAGTCCAACAAAACTCTACCCCCCTGCTAGAGAAGCCTCTGCGGGCCTTGGACTCCTTCCATGCCGTACTCCCTCCGAAATAAGCCCCTGGAAAGACGCCAGCAACCAGTCGCGCTCCGAGTCTATGCATTCCTACCGTAGATATACCTTCAGTCCGTAACTCCAAGCAACAATCCCGCCCTTATAACGAGATCGTAGATAACATGATCACAAAAACGTCATAACTCAAAAGATCCCCCGCCACGTAGCACCCCCAACCCCATCATCCTCTCCTTGCATCCTTTTCGAGAAAATTTCATATTCGTCTTGTCTCATAAATTCGATCGATTTGAACAGTCCCTCCGGAAAGTCCTCACACTGTTTGGATTGGGTCTCGTGACGCTCAACATGCCAGGAGACCCCAGGTCTCTGTATAGACAATTCTTGGCAAGCGTCATCGGTAAAGAATATTGCGTGCTTCATCCCGTCGGGCCACGATAGAGTCACCGAGAGGGCCTGGAATCCCAGCGACACCTGCACGGTAGATGTTCGCAGGAATGGCTGGGTTTTGTAGTCCATTATAGAGCTAGCGTCTCGAGACTCGACTTTCTCATCATTGTTACGCTCTGTTTCCCATATTGGGTAGCATTTGGAGTTGTTTGAATGCGCCGGACAGCTCCATGAGCCTGGTCGATCTGATGTGTTAACGTCGCCGCCATCTACGGTCAGAACGTCTCCGTTACTGTCGATGGTCCAACGTTAGCTTCGGATATGTACAAGATCTGCATAGACGGTGCTTACCATGACTCATTAGGCCAAGCAACGACAGAATTCTGTGATGAGAAATCGCGTGAACAGGATGAGACCTTATTGAGATAATCGGAGTAGCCTCCTGTCTCCGCTGACAACGCTAATTGAGAAGCGGTGGAGATGCATAGCATGTAAAAGAGACTGTGGACGTTGAACATATTGATAGGAAAGTAGAAAATACAATCGGCGATATTGCTACAAGATGACGAGGCCCAGGGTATATCTAAATGCCAAGAGACTGGAGGGAATATCTGACCAGCATGACTCCCAGAGTCCCAGTATGTTGAATGAGGCGAAGTAAGCAAATCATGAATGTTTAATCCTACGGGACGGAACAAATGGGATCATGTTAATAAAACAAAGAACCACGGCACGTAGCTGACAGTGGGAAGGATAACGCAACAGATGGCGCAGCAGTGACAAGTTCGCTGTTGGGCGCTGGTGACAAATGCTAATGCAATGCGTTTGCGCGAATGTGAAACACCAAAAAACATTCTTGGGAGGGCAGTGCCAAGATATGTCATCCAAAGATGGCGTGGCTACGGCACGCGAGCAACTACTGTAGTGAACGAATGGAAGCCCATGTCAAGAAAGAATGTCAATGCAAAGCTGCAATGTTGTGAATAGGAGACTCTAACAGATGCCTGCAAGTGGGTTGAAGCTTGAAGGATGGGATTGGAAACTGTTGGGGTCTCAGTAGGCGGCCAGGGCGTTGTTTCAGCTACTCTGGTATATACAGTAAGAAATGGTATGAGGGTGACCTATCAAGTTGTCGTGATTTCCAATTGTTGACACCTCTGCACATACAGACTACAGTACCACAGTAAGACGGCGACGTGGTTCGGCCTGAGGGACTTGCATACTTCTACGTCTACATCATGTACATCCCGCGTCACCATCTTTTCTTGTCCGACGCTTTAAACGTTACGCATCGATGGAGCCCTTTACCATTTCAGTTCCTGACAGTGACCTACTGACGCTCTCTCAGAAGCTGTCAGCTACTACTTTCCCTGACGGGCTTGATGAGGCGGCCTGGGATTATGGAGTCCCGTTGGCCGACGTCAAGCGATTGACGCAGTACTGGAAGGATCATTATGATTGGAGGAAGCACGAAGCAAAGATCAACGAGCTTCCCAATTACAAAATTCCTATCCACGTCGATGGCTTCGGCACACTGGACATCCATTTTGTACACCAGAAGAGCGAAGTTGGGGGAGCAATCCCTCTCCTCTTCTCCCATGGATGTAAGCTCTAGCCCATCGCCTACCTACGCCCTCTGTTGAACCTCGATTAGGGCCTGGCAGCTTCCTAGAAGTCACCAAGCTCCTCCCTTTGCTCAACGCCAACGGGAATGACGCACCTGCTTTCCACATTGTTGCTCCATCCCTCCCCAACTTCGGTTTCTCCTCCGGGACCAAGAAGAAAGGCTTTGGCCTCGCTCAATACGCAGAAACTTGCCACAAACTCATGCAAAAGCTAGGGTACATCAATTATGGTCTGTCTGCCTCCACCGCCAATCCTCTCGGCCCAACTAACACCTCCCGCAGTAACCCAAGGCGGAGACTGGGGCATGATGATCACGCGCATCATGGGTCTCCTCTACCCCGACCACGTTAAAGCCTCCCACATAAACTTCATCCGCGGCGCCAAACCGACCTTCACCTCCAACCCTATTCTTGCCCTCCGACACGCCCTGACCCCCTACAATGCTCGCGAAAAGGACGGCATCGGACGCACAAGCTGGTTCCTGCGAGAGGGCAGTGGATACCGCACCCAGCAACGCACCAAACCGCAAACACTAGGCTACGCTCTGGCCGACAGCCCCGTAGGACTCCTAGCCTGGATATACGAGAAACTGCACGACTGGACAGACAACTACCCCTGGACCTCGGACGAAATCCTCACCTGGGTCTCCATCTACTACTTCTCCACCGCTGGCCCCGCCGCCTCCCTCCGCATTTACTACGAAGCCGAACACGACCCCGTCTACGGCCACGGACGCTCCCAGCTGCATATCCCAAACGTAAATCTCGGCCTGGCGCACTTCCCACGTGAGATCACGGTGGTGCCGAAGACGTGGGGACGAACGATGGGACCGGTGGTGTTTGAGAGTGAGCATGAGCGTGGGGGGCACTTTGCAGCATGGGAGCAGCCGGATGCGATTGCGGGGGATTTGAAGAGGATGTTTGGGAGAAGGGGAGGGGCATTTGGGGTTGTGGGGGGTAGGGAGGGTTACGTTCAGTCGAGGGCGAAGTTGTAAACACATGGGGGTTGAGGGGTCCTGATGAGTACGAAATAAATGAAAATATGAAGGGATGGGATTTCGTTCGGTTTCATCTTATGCCTTACTTCAATTGTATTGCTGGGTTGGGGATTCCGGAGACCGCGAACATGGAATTTGAACTCTAGTGTTCTCGGGTTTTGGCTTGAGCCTGCATACTGTAGCAAGTAAAGCCGTAATGAAGGACAGCTGAGAGGCCATATTTCATCATCAGCCCTAGGACACCAGTAACTCCGCAGCAAGCACAGACATCCAACGTTCAAGACACCCTGCGGAACACTATGGTCATCGTCAATTTGGACGTGAGTTCCATCCGCCACTTCTTGCTACGCCGTTGCGCCTGCGCCTTAACAGCAATAGAAGTAACGCCCATAAGGTAAGGAAGGAGAGAGGACCTGTGTCAGCGCCCGCCACCGAAGCCTACGCTACCCGCGCTCTCACCAACACCCACCGCGTCCTCGTCATCATCGGTAGCACTGGACCGTCTCTGGGGACCGCCTCTGCTGGGCCCTCTTGTGCTCGCGGAATCAGTGCTCACTCGGCCTGCGTCTGATCCTCGGCGAGTGCTGAGAGTCCTCTCCAGCTCTCGGATGCGCTTCCGCAGTGCCTCGTTCTCCCGTTTGGCAACTTCCAACTCCGATCGATGATATGTAGCCTCTTCGTAGCGAGCCGTTGCCACGTTGGACGGGACAAAAGATGACCGAGCGCTGCTGGGGCTCATGGTCCGCTGAGTATTGGGAGGCGACGCGATGTATCCATGCTGAGAGGAACCGGATTGACGGTGAGCTAGAAGATGGGGGAAATGGTCACCTTGATGTAGCGAAGAAGACAGAGAAGGCGATGATGCTTCGGATCGTCTGGACGAAGTGACGGAATTATGCCTGCTCAGGGTCTCCCTTGCATGTGATAGATGAGGGCCAGCAACGTCTCGTGCAGGTGTAATGCCGGATATTGTGCTTCCAGCAACCCCGCCAGTTGTACCAACTGTGCTTCCGCTCATGCCAGTGAGACCAGTCATAGAGGTGTTAATACTTCGAGTGCTCAAGCTCGAGGAGGATCTATGGCGCCGTGAGGGAGTGGGGTGGCTCGGTCCGGAAAGTAAATGGTTCGCATTCTGATCCGTAGAATCCGGAAGACCGTTAGAGTTAGAAGAAGTTGTAGATGCAACGGAGGCAGACTGTTGACGCAGGATTGATAGCTCCCTTGTAAGACGATTGACCTGTGTGCATCTATGATTAGTTGGGAATGACCGGCAGCTTCAATCGCTAGGAACATACCACAGCTTCCTGTTCTTTCTCCAATTGCATGTGTAGATCAGCGGCCGTGAGTGGTCTGGGGTGACGAATGGGGCCTATCGAGATATAAGCGCTTAATAAACCAAAGACTCTTCTGCTTAAGGGAACCAAAGTCATACCTGGCCCAACTCCTACTCCAGTATTGTCTGCATCAACTGCACTACTGCCAGCCATCTTCGATACCGACCCTATTCGAGGCAAAATGTGATGGATCCGTTACCAGTGTAGACGACGGCTGTTGATTAAAGCTACTGCCCAGCACCCATGATCGTGCTATTTGCTGAAGTTTAAAGTACCTTGTCTCTTATTCTGGAACACTAAGGAGAAGATAGTCAAGGAAGCTTAAGTGAATGGAGAATGGAGTGTGGGAGGTTTGTTCCACCAAGCTTGGCATCGAAAGTCGATACACCCCTCTGTCTTCGTCTCCACTCCTTCTACCTATGACCTTCTCAACAACAACAGCATTAAACACACCCTTCCGCCTCTTTCTATGTGCATATCTCTGAACAGAGTGCACTATCAACAGCGCTTTTGACGCTATACAGAGACTAGCTCTGACATACAGCTGCCTTGTGCCAATAATCTTTCACGATTGACTACAGTGATCCCTCATGGCTTTGAAACCGTGTCATCCTTCACAGCTGCGATCGCGCTGAAATCCTTAGAAGAATATAATTCTTTCCTTATACAATCCGACAAAGCTTGCACCAGTAAGAGGCTCCGTGTCGTACACTTGGTCGTGGTCACATGCCAATTGCTCGATAATGGGCAATTCGGCAACGAAGGAGCAGAGGCCAGCACCACCTCATCTACGCCCAGGTGGCTCACGGCGACCTTCTGAACCCATAGATTCAGGTCCAAATTCCCCAGTGACTGAGTCTAATACAGACCACTCGACACAGCAACTCTACAGTACCCGTAGTGGAAGAGGCAGCCGACCAGACCTTTCATCATTTCTAGGGCTCGGAAATGGTGTCGAGAGGGATCTACCTGGCCCCGATAGTCGACGGGAGACGAAGCAGGAAAGGGAAGCCAGGAAGTTGGAAAAGGAACGGGTGCTGCGAGAAAGAGAGCGTGAGAGGAGCATGCGTGAAGAAAGCGTGGATGGAGGCTATCTTGTAACGCAGGGCGTATATACCGGTATAGAAGATTACAACAAAAGCGTAACGCGGCAGTTGATGGTATGGGATATTATGCATTGCAAAGGTTGCCGCTGACACAAGGGCAGATCGAACGGCGAATCGCACCGTTTTGGAGAGGTCTCAACGACCATTCTGATTCATGGACGGAGAACCAGTTAGTCGCAGCGGCCAGAGGGCTTCCAATTCCCGCCCCGGATGAGATTCCTACGGAAGACCAGACTCAACCATTTGCCGAGAACGATTCCAATACTAAGATGTCTGAGGGCAATGAAAACAACCTGATGGTGCCTATCACGTCTAGATCACAATCTTATAACTCAGATTCTTCAATTCCCATTTCCCCTTCTACTTCCGAAGCACCATTACCGTCGTCAAACATTTCTTTGGCGGCGTCACCGCCTGGGTCCACCTTACTCAAAGGGCGAACAAAAACGCTGGCATCCCTTACTACTTCATCCAAAGGCTCACAAGGGGAAATGGTACCCCGGGAGATGAATTTGCCGAAAGAACCCTGCGTCAGCGGCCAGCCAGTAGAGGCCTACCTATATAAGGATGCCGCCGAATGTCCCATCTGTTTTCTATATTGCCCTCCATACCTGAATAAGACGCGATGCTGCGATCAGGCGATTTGCTCCGAGTGTTTTGTACAGATTAAGCGTCCTGATCCGCATCCACCTGAGCATGTTGATCCGACAGCTCCTCCTCCGCCCTCGTCTGATAACCACGATACAGAAGAATGCGATGGAGACGATGCTTTAGTATCAGAACCTGCCGCCTGCCCGTTCTGTGTGCAGCCAGAATTTGGGGTTACTTACGAACCTCCTCCCTTTCGGAGAGGGCTGACTTACGTTAACCAAGGCCATCCTCTACATCTGAATACTACTTCCGCCATGTCTTCAAATTCGTCATTAGCGTCAGCTATGAGTAACGGCGGGCGACTTTCACCAACAGCGGCCTCACGCCGGCGTACCACATCTATATCAGCAACATCTCCTACGGTCATAACCACCGATAGGATACGTCCGGATTGGCACCAAAGGCTCACCAGTGCCCGAGCTCATGCCGCAAGAAGATCAGCTGCCGCAACGGCACTGCATACGGCAGCATATCTGATGGGTAATCGCAATCATGACTCGGACGGCCGAGCTTTCGCTGGCTTCGGAAGACGTGGCATTCTCCGAAGAGGGGGGGCGTTAGATAGCTCTTCTGCAGCAAATAGCGTCACGCAGCAAAACATGTTGGCCTTGATGGCAGAACGCTACGCGGCTTCCGGTGCTCGAGGAGAGTTGGGCGGCGCTGGAGACGTTGGACCGGCAGGAGCGGCGCCTCGAGGCGTTTCGCAAAGGGATAGGGTAGATGATCTAGAAGAAATGATGATGATGGAAGCGATTAGACTGAGTCTCGCATCCGAAGACGAGAGGCGGAAACGGGAAGAGAAGGAGTCTAAAAAGGTAGCGAAGAGGAAGGAGAAGGAGAACAAAAAGGCGGAGAAGGCAGCCAGGAAGACTGGAGGATACCCCATTAGTGCGAACCAGAGCACTACCGGTTTTGACACAAGGCAAAACGAGTCATCGCTCACAACCGCTGGTCCTGCCATGGCCGCGGGGAAAGGGAAAGAAATCCAGCGATCAGGTATTGAGATTGGAGATATATCTGCTACTATCAATCCGACTACATCCGCAAGACCGTCAAACATAGTAGACTCGGCATCAGACGCCGCTCAAGGTCATCTGGAGCGTGCCCGTGCATTATTGCAGCCACACGACACTCCAGCCGCACCACTCTCATACAAGCCATCTCACCTTAGAACGCTGTCTAATGTATCTTCTTCAGCGTCGTCTGTCAATGAGTCTGTATCTGGATCCTTGAGGAATGAGCATCTTGGATTACAGCCATCAGCTGAAGCTTCTACGAATGCTAATGGTGTCAACATTTCAAGGGGAGCCGTGACGCAAGATACCTTCATTTCAGGCACTCCTCCTGGTGGTGGCGCTGGCCTTGAACCAATGTTTAACTTCAGCAGCCTCGCTGCCATGGTGGGAGAAGATGAGAAGGTGGAAGGCTCAACACACGTCGAAAATGCTGAGAATATCACTGGTGGTGGGCACCACCATCGCAGTGGAGAGAGCTCAAGTAATACGGGCATAGATCACGATCAAGGAGGCAACGTCAATACTAAGGCAACCAGACTTGGTTCGCAAGCGCCCTCCACTTTCGGTTCTGAACCGGATCTGTCCCTAACTGAGGGTGAAGTTCCTCGATACAAGGCAGAAGCCATCTCATGACGAGTGGTGGGCAGGTGTCTGCTGCCACGTAGCTCTGGACGCGTAACATGTATGGACGGCGTTATAGAAGATATTGAGGGCATGGATAGGTAACTTTGTAGGTAGCATTGGGAGATTTTATGATTTCATGCCTGACCTATGAGCTATGGGCCTTTCGAGCACTTTTGTCGGTAGGGTCTACCAAGGCCAATAGTTTAGATCACTCTACTAAGCTTATACCTCTCTTCGATCAAGCCGAATCAGTGAGTTATAAGTCGATTTGTTCGACCTATTGATAAATGTCATGGTTTACCTCCGCTGTATTGATGCCCCAAGGTACTGTAATCTATCAGCTAGCACGGCATCATGAACACAGTACCGTGCCCTCCTTTGCGCAACTGCTTGCTTTCAAGCGAAAGGCGATAATCAGTAATCCCAAGTCCTTAAGAAGTCGGCCCTTTCGCCTCCCTGATAAATTCCCGAGATGCGTGTGGGCGGATAAGAATCATTGGATGTCGATGTGGCACCAATCTACAGAGGCAGAACATAACACAAGAATGAACTCTTGGAAATTGCACCGTCAAGATGAACAAATCTCTGACTCCCGACAGTATGGACTCGGCTCCAGTCTGGGACGATATGGACCGGTATGTTCTTGTCCTTGTCAAAGGCCAAACGTTGCTGAACATTTGATAAGGACCATGGGCCAGCTATTCATGATGGGCTTTGATGGCACCGAGGTTACTCCTCAGATACGCCAGTTAATCGAGGTCCACCATCTTGGGACAATCCTCTTGACTGCAAAGAATCTTAAATGTTTATACTACTCGTCTTTATTTGCCATGCAATATAACCTTACTGACTAGTGACAGCTGCTGAACAAACCACCAAACTGGTATTGGATCTACAAACGATCGCACACAATGCCGGTCATCCAGTACCGTTGGCCATTGCACTTGACCAAGAAAATGGTGGAGTTAACAGCCTCTTCGATGAGATTTACATCCGTCAATTCCCGAGTGCTATGGGCGTCGCCGCCACCGGGTCTACGGAAATGGCATATGAGATTGCCAAAGCGACAGGTGAAGAACTAAGCTCAGTAGGCGTCAATTGGATCATGGGACCCGTATTGGACGTGCTCACAAACGCGAAGAACCAACCGCTTGGGGTGCGAACTACTGGTGATGACCCAGAGGAAGTCTCCAAGTATGGAGTGGCTTTCATGAACGGCTACAAAGAAGCAGGCATCGCAACCTGCGGAAAACATTTTCCATCGTACGGTAACCTCGAATTTTTAGGTTCTTCTCTGGATGTTCCCATTATCACCGATTCTTTGGAACAGCTGAGTCTAAGCGCCTTGGTACCATTCCGAAATTCCATATCCCAAGGGATAGATGCAATGATGGTCGGCGGTTGCGCCATGTCATCGGCGGGGGTAAATGTTATGCATGCATGTCTCTCTGAACAGGTTGTTGACGACCTACTTCGGCGGGAACTTGGCTTTGGTGGAGTTGTTGTTTCCGAATGTCTCGAAATGGAAGCACTCAGTCGCAACATCGGTGTAGGCGGAGGAACAGTCATGGCCGTTAATGCTGGCTGTGATATCGTTCTCCTATGCCGATCTTTCTCTGTACAGCAGGAGGCAATCAATGGTCTAAAGCTTGGTGTCGAGAACGCAATGATCACAAAATCAAGGATTCGACAGTCACTCAAACGAGTCCTAGATATGAAGGCAAGATGCGCAACGTGGGAGAAGGCTCTCGCACCCGGCGGCATGACGAAGTTATCATCTCTGCAACCATCTCACACAATTCTATCTACGAAAGCGTACAACACCTCCATCACAGTCGTACGAGATAGAGACCGACTTCTACCACTCTCTCACCTTTTAGAATCAGAGGAAGAGCTGCTGATGCTTTCGCCATTAATAAAGCCTTTACCAGCTTCTGCGGCCTCGCGAGGACTCGCAGCCAGTGCAGTTGCTGCCTCACCGGGAACTGTGTCCTGGGAAAAGGGAGCTTCAGTAATGAGTGGTGAAAGCGTGTTTCGAGAGCTTGGCAGGTCCCTGGCTCGACAGCGAAGCGGAAGGGTTCTGCATACATCATATACAGCGAATGGAGTGCGGCCTGTGCACGAAAATCTAATCAACCGGGCTAGCGCAGTCATCGTTCTCACCGCGGATGCTAATCGAAATCTCTACCAACAAGGATTCACTAAGCACGTTGCAATGATTTGTAAATCTCAATTTTCGCAAGGAGGAGAAAAACGCGAGAAGCCACTTGTGGTGGTTTCGGTCAGTTCTCCATACGATTTCGCCATGGATCCTTCCATCGGTACCTATATATGTACGTACGATTTTACGGAAACAGCATTGCAGGCGCTCGTCAACGTACTCTACGGCGAATTGACCCCTGCCGGGGCGTTGCCTGGGACAATCAGCCAGAGGCAAAAGCTTCACCAGTCAAAGCAGCACTGGCTTGTAGAGAGCTGGAATGAGGAGCGCGATGCAAATGCATTGGACGATTTACTCAAAATGTTGCAACAAGAAAATCCGACGAATCAGCCATCAGCACTTTCCAGTTGTTCGTCAAACAACTTTATCCTACACAATCCCATGGTGGAAGAGTCCCATTTTGTTGTTCGAAACAGCAGCACCCATGCTTTGTATGGCTTCTGCTCAACCTACTTCTTCAAGTCTACTGGCACAGGTGTGGTTGGATCAATCCTTGTCGACCCTGAGAGGAGGAAGCTCTCTATCGGCTACTCTTTACATAATCGAGCCATTAGAACTCTACTCCAACGCGAAGGCATTCGACATTTCCAACTTGGCTCAAAACTCCCTTCGATATTCCTCGGGATACCTTCCAGCAACAGCCTCGAGCGGAAGCGACTACGATCGTGGTTTGCAAATATGTCCTGGGTTGACGTTTTATCCAAACCTGTCTGTAGCATGATCCTGAAAGGTCTGTCTTCATGGATTGCTCCGGAAGGGGTCGTTAAGCCGTTACAACATGCCGACCTGGAATTCGATCTCGTCCGCGGCTGGGAACATTCGGAATCTATCATCGAGCACGTCAAAACAGATGCAACACCAGGCACGCTGGAGATCTATAAATTGGCCTTGGCCGACCAAGCAGCTTGCGGAGTCATTCGAGCAAAGAGGCCTGGAGACGGCGGTCTTTTGGGGACGGTCGTGCTGTACAATGCTTCTTGCACCTGGGCCGAGGCAGTGCCACCATTAAAGGACAATGGTGCCGTCAGAGGGGGCATATCGAGCCCTGTCATAATCTCATCCAGCCCGGAGGCACATTCAACGCTACTACAGGGCCTGGTGTTGCTTGGTATCCGACAGCTCAAGAGCCAGCAAGTTGAGGCTGTGCTTTTGGATTATGTGAGTTTCATACGGCACATTTTGGACGCATCACAGTTCGCTGACAGGTAACAGATCAATGGAGAAGAGAACTTTGACAGTCTTTCCGCCATGGGTTTCAGCGTGTTGAATGGTTTCGAAGAAGTGTCGTGCAGCGCCGATGCCATGATACCACCATCTTGACGTTAGCGTTACTTGCCTATTGACCTACTGGACACTTACCGGTTTGACATGTTGTCTACTTGACTACCGCGCGAATATTCTGTTTGGAAGTAAAGTTTCTATTGGTGGAATATGTCAACACAGTTCACTCCGGAACCGGGCCATGGAAATCTCCATCCAAGGGATCCAGAGGAATATCTCCATTTGGGAGGCTATGCTGGATAAGATGGTTATAATTTAGTTTGATAGCAGGGACATCTTCCCTCGGTCTTTTGCAATCTCGCTCTCGGGAGTGAAACGCTTGGTCGGGGAGATACAACCAGGCCGACAGACTACAGTTGCCCTAAAGCGCGTGATAATCCGAAGTACCTGCGTAGATCACAAAAGCGCGGATGATCGCCGCCGTCCCCTCTTCTGGTGGCAGGGTTTGCATTGGTAGTCAAGTACCTACCTTACCTTTGCTCGGTTCGGGGGCTCCATGGACCATGCATGGCTCTAGCAACTAGTAGTAGAGTAGTAGAGTAGTAGCGGAGGATTGACGTTGGCATCTAGGTACCTATGGAGTACTGTGTCCTGATTTGATCTACTTGAGCAGATCGATGCGTGGAACAACCGTTAGATCTCTTAACTTCCTTATTACCAAGTATGATATGATACCTCAATAATACCGCCGCGCTTGCGGTCTGATGAAACATAAAGTCCTTTGGTCAGCACTGCCCGAGGGCCCACCACCATCACCACTTCTTTCCTGCATGAAATGCCAACTCCGCCACTGTGTCATGAGACCCCCGACCGGCCAATAAGGATCAACAGCAGTAGCCATCTTAATGTCCACCATTCAATCCCTTTAGCCACCACCACCACCACCACCCCCGTGTCTCCTCACGCCATCGACCGCCGACTCCTGCCGTGCGGGAAGACTACCTAAGGTACTTACCTTACTCCTTCTACTACTTCACGCACCGAATCCAAGATCCCTGCCTCCACCACCTCTCGGCACTCCCACAGCACTAAGGTATTCCGTACTTACTTACCTACCACTCTCTACACAGTCTACAGTCTACGGTCTATAGTCTACGGTACTCGTACTGCTTGGCCCTCGGTTGAAGCAATCCCACACCCCCACCTCCGCCCCCCCCCCAACCCACATCAACCATCTCCGCAATCATCTCACTTTCAGTCTGTTCATCGGAATTCTGGAGCAAAGAGTAGAAAGTAGCAGTGGTAGGGAAATCCGTCTGTTCGCAGACTCCGCAAATCTACTGGTTCTCCTCTTCATCTGAATCCTTGCGGTCCAGGTGCAAGGAAGAGGCACTGCTCCATCCTATCAGATCCAACGTCTCCAACGCCTCGACGCTTCTGACCTTTGCAATCCTGCCGAGTCAGCCCCAACATGTCACGGTCAACATTCACAGGACATCACCAATGAATATACGGCCATAAATGGATAGAAGGTACTGAATCCATCATCACCGCTGAACGAGCTTCGGATCGCTTTCAGGACCCGGGCGCTCTCGAATCTCCTTGTTCTGGTCTTATCAAACCTCCTGTTCGCCTGCGAGACCCTGTCGGAACTCGCGCTCGAGCCAAACAATCGGGCAATGGAGGGATTTGATACCATGGTGATGCCTTCGTACCTACATAGCCCCCTGTCGCTCGACAACGTACCGACGGACGACTACCTTGGCATCTTACCATCTCTCGGGATTGCCGATCAAGGAGGGACGTATGGGAATGGGGATTTTGGGAGGTGAGCTGCACCCGGTGCAACGTCGATGGCATGCTCCTGTGGGTACTAACGCCCATCAAAAGCGATGAGATGTCTTTTCTCCCAACGTCGTTGCACCAAGAATCTTCACGTGCTTACTCGGGCAACGTGTACGAGGACTCCTTTTCGGATACTACAAGTCTCGTGGAAACCATCCCAGCCGAACAACACGCTCCGCCAGAGGCCGCCTCGATTGATCGAGATAACAAGCTTCTGAGCTTCCACTTGCCCGGCTACAATTTTACCCTTCTCGATTACTCTCTACGACGCACGTCCCTCTCCCTTACTGCGCAGTTGCACGGCATGTTCTTCATGGCCGAATCACCAAGCCTCGCTGCAGTGGATACAACATCACCTCCAGCCGAGCTGACCTGCTATCGTCGCAACCTATTCCAGATCACCGGATCCATTACCTTGCCAAGGACGTTACGGTACATACTCACCGATCAGGGGGATAGGATACCTATACTGGCACAAGAGCTGACTATCTCGGCTACCGAGTCGGTGGAGGGTCATCCGGTGAAGCTCATTTCGGTCCCGTGGAAGACGCCTGCTTCGAATGCAACATCTACCCCGGAAGAAAGGACCGAGAAAGAGCCGACATCGATAATCCTGGACACAATGTCAAATCAAGACATGGATGCCGACTACGCTACCTTTCCTATTGCCTGGAAGCGGCTGCAGTTCAGAATCGCAACAGCCAACAATGGCCGCCGAAAGGAGCTGCAGCAGCACTTTGTGGTTAAGCTCAAGGTCATGGCCACATTATCAACTGGTGCCAAGATATCCATCTGCGAGGCCAAGTCGGGCGCGATCATCGTGCGAGGTCGAAGTCCGAGAAACTTTCAACAAAGGAAGGATTTTCCAGTCGGTAATACAGGAGGATCTGGCCGAAAAGGAATGCATCCACCTCCGTTGACTCGAAATACGACGTCAGATTCAGGCCCTCCGTCAGCCTCGCTGAAGACCGAAGCGGCCGACACTACTGCTTTTAGCTTCGACCAACAGGATATGCAAACCCCAACCACGCATGGCGACTGGACGAAGAATCGGAGAGGAGGTTCTCGCACCGCGCTCCCACCTCCCGCCGCTGACGAATCCAGCCCCGCAAACTCAAAATCCCCATCGGCCGGTCCACAGCCTCTCTCCATTACCGACAACGACATGAAACGTCCTCCGCCACGCAAAGCCCTCCGTACTACCAAGTCCGTGACAGCAGCTCTTCCCTCACCTTTCAAACACCCATCCTTTGCCTCCTCCGCCGTCTTCCTATCCACCAACTCCCAGCACAACCTCCCCGAAGGTCTCGATTCCGCGGACCTGCTCTACGAATACTTTCCTCTCGGTCTCGACGATTGGATGCCCCCAGTGGACGCCGTATATAGGCCGCATGTGGTACATCACGTCAATGCAGGGCTAGGCAGCGGGTTAAAAACAAGGCCGGGCTTGACGGGGAAGAGCAAGAGATATTTCAGCGAGGACCAATCATGAGGAAAAGCAATGGCATAATGGTTCGGATATTCAGGGTTTCAGCGGGTTATGGGAGGCGTTTGGATGGAAAAGAACGGGAAGGGCTGGGTGGGATACACAACCCCGGAAATCTGGGCGGAATGCGCGAGATACCTTTTCGTTTTGCCAAGGTTTTGATCTGTTTGGTATTCATGAAGGATTCTGAATTTATCGACAAAGCGAAGCGCAGCGGGCGATTTTGAGAGCTTTGATTCAAATATTGAATTATTTGATGCTTCACTTTTCCAGAATTTCGGAACCCTGACTCCCAGCGGGACTGGATGTTGTCTCTCATCTCGTCCGTCTTGAGGAAGTGCAGAGCGCGCGCATAAGAAATATCATCAGGCAGATACCCATACGGTAGCAGATGGCAAATGGCAGATAGCAGATGGTCATAACGGTAATGGACTTTTTCCCAAACGCTAGGATCCGTTCCATCAAATGACACGTCTCTGCATGTCTGTGCACGTGCCTTTGTCTCTTTATCTCTATTCTCTCTTCGCGCCTGTGGGAATGGGTTCGTTGGTGTATGTAGGAGGGGAAAAAAAGTTTCCCAAGGGGGGGTGGGGGGGGGGATTCTGCCTTTTGCACCCCGCCAGGGCAAGGTTAAGCAGACAGACAGACAGACAGCCTTTTTTTCTTCTTTTCTTTCTTTTTCTTCTTTACGAGGTTCGAGGGCCCCGTTGGTTTTCAGATCCGGTTTTCTGCGCTCCCCGCGCGCGAACGTTCTTCTTTGCCATCTTCCCGTATGATTGATTGCCTTCCCTCCTTTCTTTCTTTCTTTCTTTCTTCCCCATTTCCCTCGCGCGATTTTGCATGGTGCACTCCCACCCCACCCCACCCATCTCTTGTTCTCACCTTGCCCCTCCCTTCCTTCCTTCTCCCATCCATCTCCCTCACCAATCTAACCCACCGATGATATCCCCACGGTTTCTTAAAGGTTGGGGCGTTTTTTGGAATTTTTTGGTGGGGCTTCGTTGTGGGCGAAAGGAGGAGTGGAGGAGGTATGGGGAGGATGGGGAGAGAGGTTTTTGGATCGGGGAATGGGGCTTTGAGAATCCGAGGTGTTGGGTTTGCTGTTGATGGGGTTTTCCTGGATTTTGTGACCGAGGGTGGTGGGTTTGGCGGGATGTGTTCTTGCTCTTGGCTCTATCCTCTTATTTCCTCCCCCATCTTCTCCTTCGTCCTTCTTTTTCCTACCCCTTCCCTTTCTTTTCACCCTTTGTCACCCGCCCCTCTCCATCCTCATCCCCTTTCTCGAATTCCAAAAACCCTCGCGATCCGCCACTTCAGGTGAAACCGATAGTTTTTAAATCAACGTAAAACTATTTTCGTCGACGGAGATAGATGAGGGGTTGATATTGAGAAGAAGTAGGAGATTTTTTGAAAGAGGAGAATGATGTATATAGGAGACGGAGTATGGGATTTCTGGAGTTTTGATCTGCAGAGGCGCGGATTTAGCTTTTGAAGGTTTTTTGTTGGAGTTGCGGGAATGAGAGATTGATGTGAGGGATTAGTGGGGGGGGAGGTAGATGTCGGAAGTTGAGAGGAGAGATTGTTGGGATATAATTGAGATTGGTTCTTTGAAATAGGGGAGTTTAGATGAATTACACTTGGTGATCAGAGTGTTACATAAAGCCGGTAAACGTATTCGAGTACAATTCTACCATTTCGTTATTGGTAGGTTTTTCTTTCTTTACTTCTCGTTTCGCTATTTCGCTTCTTTTCAAATATATGACGGGGAAGAGTTCTAGAACATTGGGGGGCACTTGTGATGAGTAGTCAATTCTTCAGATGGTCAGTCTCGAGGGTATAGTTACGAGTTTAGTGATATGCGGGATTTTGATGAAGGAGACTGTGGATTTTGGGTGTTATATACACAAGTCGATTCCCAGAAAAGAAAAAAAGTCCCATAATCTTGCTACTTACCCAAACAAGTCCGGTCAAGACACCCTCCAACTCACAAACTTCCACAGCTTACAAACTCGCCCTCTCCTCCCTCCGCCACCCCGCCTCCTCCGCAATCATCTCCGCCGCCCTCTCCCCGATCCCCAGCACTGTCATCATCGGATTCGCACTCGTCATCACCGGAAACACACCCGCGTCCGCAATCCTCACCCCCTTCAATCCCCTAACCCTCAGTTTAGGATCCACAACCGCCATTTCGTCTTTGCTCAAGTTCCCCATCTTCGTCGTGCCGGCGGGATGGTAGACTGTATGCGCTACTTTTCTGCCATACTCGCTTAGCGCTTCGTCGGTAGTGACGGATGAGGCGGGGGCGACTTCGCGCTTGAGCCATGATTTGAACGGTTCTTGCTGCGCGACGCGGCGTGCGGCTTTGAGGCCGGCGACGATGGTTGCCGCGTCGTAGCCTTCTGGGTCCGTGAAGTATTTGAAATCCAATGCGGGTTTCACGCTTGGATCGCTGCTAGTGAGGTACAGTTGCCCCTTTGAGCGTGGACGGGGGATGTTGGGCGTCATGCAAAATGCATCGATGGGGGTGTCGTAGCCTAGGCGGGCGGTGTTGAGACAGAACGGGATTTGGTAGCAGTGCATCATAACATCCGCGGCATCGTCTTCGCCTTTGATGGGTTCGCGCCGGAGGAAGATGCCGGCATCTGAGTCCATGGTCGTTTGGTTCGGGGGAACGGGCCGGTTGAGCTCCCACATGATGATTGTCTCCGGGTGGTCGAGGAGATTGTGACCGACGCCGGGCACGTCTTTGATGACAGGGATGTTGAGGGATAGAAGTTGGTCCCGGGGCCCGATGCCAGAGAGGAGTAAGAGGCGGGGAGTGTCAACGGCGCCGGCGCAGAGGATGGTTTCTTTTTTGGCACGAAGGGTCATGTTGATGCCGGATTGGAAGGTGATGTCCACACCAGTCACGGTGGAGTTTGCGACATTGACGCGACTCACCCATGTATCTGTGAGGATGGTGAGATTAGGTCTCTTCTCATCGCCCCTGAGTATTGGGTGGATATAGGCTACGCTTGCACTGCTGCGGCGACCATCATCAGGGTTGTATGATACAGAGAAGAAGCCAACTCCAGTCTTCAGGGCTCCTGTATTCTGAATCTCCCTGTTGAAGTCGTGGATCACTGGGATTTCTAAAGCCGTCGAGCAGGATTCTACCCAATCTTTGCACAATTGGTTACGGTGACGCGAGTGAACAGGTTGTACAGTATTACGGAGATTATCCAGGACACGATTGAACGTGTTAAAAGACCAGCCTTCGCAGCCCAAGGACTCCCAGACTTTGCAATCGTATTCGAATGGTCTGAAAGAGATCAACGTATTATGTGAAGAGCATCCACCCAGGACCTTTGCCCGCGAATGACGGATATATGAGTTTCCTAGTAGCTAGTTAATAATGATTTCCTGGCTAAGTTCTAGTTGGTAGTTGGGAATTCTGTCGTCCTGCCGTTGCCGACACTCATGACAACAATGAGCGGCAGTATAAAAATTACCAGGCTGAAACCAAGGTTTTGGAGATATCACTTGCCATTTGGCTGGTCGGTAGTACCATAGTCGTAGTCTAGTTCGCCGCCAAGCAGGTTTAACCAGTCCTTCAGGTTGAGTACCTTGTCATTCAGATAATCACTTGGTCCCGCTTCGATCAGGAGTATTCTCTTATGTGGTAGATATTCGGCCAGCCTGCTGGCAATAACACAGCCTGCTGTTCCACCGCCAACTATGAGGTAGTCAAAGGCATCAGCCTCACGAGATGCCAGCTCAGTTGTTGTCATTTCTGTAGCAGCTGAAACGTATTCTTTCGCCCAAGACCTTCTGATGAAGAGAGAAGAGAGAGAAGGAAGAAAAATTCCAGTAAAGCTAGATACTTTAGCTGCGGGGAAAGAAGCTGCTAGTTGAGGACAATCTTAGAGGAGATCTGGGGGAGTCGATATGTTTTTAGATATCAACACTAAGGAATGTCAAAATTCTTTGCGGTGAGACCTCCAACTATAAATGTGATACTCTAGAGACTTCTCAGGAAGTTATATACAGTTTCGAGTAAGAAGACTTTGTTGGAACTCTAAGGTACAGTAGAAGCGAGTGGAAGGAATAATCAGAATAGTAGTCAGACGGCGTGACGGGAGCGGTGGAGCATGACCGTCATTGACATTTTCGTTATGACGGATTAAAGATTCGCCTCAAGATCGAGTCCAAAACCGAAAGGGGTTGATTTAGCCGATCTGTAAACCCGCTCGTGAGAACCTTCCATCGCGAAAAAGCACATACCTATTCCGTACCGAGTACTATTGTACCTTATTAGTAGTATCTTGTTTTCGACCCATTATCTGTCCAACAGAGGCTTTATGAGGACCAGGACTGCGAGGAAAGCATATTCAGCTGAGTGGACAGACTCCAGCTGAATAATGACCGACGCTTTCTACCCTCCCCGCCATCTTTATTATGATGGCCAGATTCAGGCGGCAACCTCTGGTTCAATCTTCAGGTCGATAGACCCTTCAACAGCCCAGCCATTGGCAGAAATCCATGCCGCCTCTCAGTCGGACGTCGACTCCGCCGTTACATCTGCTCAAAAGGCATTCCCGTCATGGTCCACCACACCCCCCATTGTTCGATCCCGCATCCTACAGAAAGCCGTTCACATTCTGCGAGAGAGGAACGATGAAATAGCTAGAGTTGAAACACAAGATACCGGGAAGCCCTATTCGGAAACGAGTACAGTAGATATCATGACTGGGGCCGATGTGCTGGAGTTTTTCGCGAATCTGGTGGGAGGTGGTGGTCTGAATGGGGAAACCATACAACTGAGGGAAGATGCATGGGTGTACACTAAAAAAGAAGCACTGGGCGTATGTGCCGGTATTGGAGCGTGGAACTACCCGATTCAAATGTATGCTATGTATATCAAACAATATGGATTGAAGCTGAAGATTGGAGATGTTCAGTGCTCTCTGGAAGTCTGCACCATGTCTGGGTGCCGGAAATACCATGGTATACAAACCAAGTGAATTCACACCTCTCCATGGACAAACACTAGCCGAGATCTATACTGAGGCTGGAGTACCTCCGGGCGTGTTCAATGTTATCAACGGTGCCGGAGATATTGGTGCCTATCTCACATCTCATCCGTCTGTGGCCAAAGTATCTTTTACGGGGCAAGTCTCGACAGGTAAGAAGGTCGCCAGCAGTGCCGCAGCGGGGATGAAATATGTAACCATGGAGCTTGGTGGGAAAAGTCCAGTCATCGTTCTGCCAGATGCCAACTTGGAGAATGCTGTGGATGGTGCTATGATGGCCAACTTCTTTAGCTCCGGGCAGGTTTGTACGAACGGTACCCGGGTCTTCGTTCAGAAGAATATGAAGCAAGACTTTGAAAAGAGACTATTGGAGAAGATGAAATGTGTTCGTTTTGGGGATCTCATGGACCCGAATACGAACTTTGGTCCTTTGGTATCTGGGGTTCATTACGATAAGGTATTGAGTTACATCCAACACGGCATCGAGATTGATAAAGCAAAGTTACTGTATGGCGGTCTCGAGAAGCCCAAGGCTATCAAGGGGTTGGAGAATGGCTACTGGATCAAGCCTACCATCTTTACAGATTGCGCTGACTCGATGAAAATCATTCAAGAAGAAATCTTTGGCCCTGTGCTGACTATCCTTACTTATGACACGGTCGAGGAAGCTGTCGCTCGAGCCAACACCACATCTATGGGCCTCGCCGCTGGGGTGTTCACCAAAGACTTGAACATGGCTCACAAGGTCATTGGCAAGCTGGAAGCCGGCATCACGTGGGTCAACACATGGGGCGAGAGCCCGGCAGAGATGAGTGTCGGTGGATGGAAGCAAAGTGGCGTTGGTGTAGAAAACGGTCAAAAGGGACTAGAAGCGTGGGTGAGGAACAAGAGCACGCTGGTTGACATGAGCGGTGTGGTCCCTACGGTGTTCTAGAAATCGATGGAGAACATCCATAGAAAGTAAGTACCTTATGTAGGATTATCAAAGCCCACTCTAGGGCTGATCTCGATTACGACTACTAAAACGCTGATCTGTCTTGTATCATCCGAAAAGGAGGGCTGATTGTGGTGTTGCACAAGCTCAGCCGTCGGTCCAGGCTCAATTCGGATAAGCCCATTTGTGATGAAGATGAGTTGCGATGACGATCAATCACCGAAAGAAATCTACACAATGGGAAGATGGGACGCTGGGTCCACTGCTACATCAAGCATGCAACGTTACACATGCCTGCCCCCTTCACTTCAGCCACTAGTGCAGCGGGAAGTATCATCCTTGTCGATCGCCGATAGAGTCACATCTCCCACCAATGGAATCGGCTGAGCTTCCTCACTCGAGGGATCCGGCTAGACTGCCGCTGGCTTGCTTAGTCATGACGGATGAAAAACGATGAAGGTACGGAAGTACCTGGAGTACCTTACCCAACTCCATGACCACTCCATCAAAGTAAAGTTGAACCCGGTTTTCGGGTCCGAATAAGTTGATAAACTCAATTCCAAGTCCAAGTCCTGATAGGAATTCAATACGGAATACGGAATAACAAGCATTGGACCAATTGTGGGTCCGAGCATACCTTGGCTTTAAGGGTAAGGGAAGGGTAGGGTAGGCACGTAGGTAGGGTAGCTAGCTATCGTGTGGGCCCTTCAACGGCCTCTACACTAGGTAGGTACCTTACCGTATGTACCTCCCTTATGCAATGCAGGCTAGCCCCCGCACATTATCCACTACAACCTTGAGGGTACCTTAACTCCCTGGAGCACGAGACTCAATCAACTATCATTCATCAAAAGAGTAATAGCCATAACAATAGCCTCGCGTTCGTATTGTTATTCATTGGTCTTGCCATGTGACTGTCACTATCTGACTCCACGAGCACGCATTGCTAGATTACCACCATCCTCTTATCTTGCTGCTTTCTTCCTACTCCCGTCAATCTGTAGAGCTCTCCGTTCTTCTTCTTCTTCTTCTTCTTCTTCTTCTTCTTCTTCTAACACCGTCTTGCCCTTTCGCTTGATCAGAAACTTGACGGATAATTCATTCCCTCGGTATGGTGGACATCAGAGATGACAAGGTTGCGAGCACAGCGCAAGACCAGGTGCACCCAGAAACAGTCCCGCGCAGTTCCGGTGTTGCAGAAGAGGATGGCCGTATCTACAACAAGAAGGCTTGGATGTATCGGACTCGTCGCCTCGGGCCTTTCACCATCCCATGCTATGCTTCACCCCCCTTCCAGCTCGCACTGGTCGCGTTCGTTTGCTTCCTCTGCCCGGGCATGTTCAATGCAGTGAACGGTCTTGGCGGTGGAGGCCAATTTGATCAATATGTAGCAGATAATGCCAATGTTGCCGTCTACGCCACCTTCAGCGTTGTCGGTTTCTTCGCCGGCACCTTCGCCAACCGACTCGGCATCAGGCTAACCCTGAGCTTCGGCGGTATCGGCTACTTCCTCTACATCGCCAGCTACCTCAGTTACAACCATAACAAAAATAGCGGGTTCGTCATCTTTGCTGGCGCCCTGTTGGGTGTTTGCGCCGGTTTACTGTGGACCGCTCAAGGCGCAATTATGATGTCGTATCCTGACGAGGCCAACAAGGGTCGGTATATTTCGTGGTTCTGGATGATTTTCAACCTAGGAGGTGTTATTGGAAGTTTGTGAGTGGATCAAGCATTCCGACCGGTAAGACGAGATCGTTAATGACCTGGTGCTCGGCAGGATCCCTCTGGGCCAGAACATCCACTCCAAGTCCGGCGTCGTCACCGACGGCACTTATATCGGCTTCATGATCCTTACCTTTTGCGGCGCTGCACTGGCGTGGGCCCTTGTCGACGCCCGGCAAGTACAGCGTGCCGATGGATCTCGTGTCGTTTTGATGAAAAACCCGTCGTGGCAGAGCGAACTCCTAGGCTTATGGGAAACACTCAGGACTGATACATGGGTGGTCTTCCTCTTCCCAATGTTCTTTGCTAGTAATTGGTTTTACACGTACCAGTTCAACGACGGTAGGAGTCGATACGGTTACGCTGCTATCCGAACAGCCCTTGTGCTAACCCGTCTTAGTCAACTTGGCCCTCTTCAACATCAGAACCAGATCCCTCAACAGCACTTTATACTGGACCAGTCAGATCTTTGGAGCCGTCATTTTTGGCTATGCTCTTGACATCAAACGTTTTCGACGGAGTACTAGAGCAAAGGCCGCTTGGGGGGCTCTGTTTGCCCTGACAATGGTCATTTGGGGAGGTGGATATGCTTTGCAGAAACAGTACACTCGCGCCGAGAAGGCACCAAAGGACTACGTAAAGGAGGATTGGACCGCAAGCGGATATGTTGGCCCAATGTTTCTCTACATCTTCTATGGCTTCTATGATGGTACGTCAATGTCTCGGAATGTCACCGATCCTGCCAAGACTGACGTGTTTTGTGACTACAGCTGCATGGCAAACAAGCGTGTATTGGTTCATGGGAGCTCTTACGAACAACGGCCGCAAGCTTGCCAATTTCGCCGGTTTCTACAAAGGAATCCAGTCCGCAGGCGCAGCAATCATGTTCCGGATTGATTCACGCAACGCGCCTTACATGAATGAATTCGCGTCCTGCTGGGCGCTCTTGGCGGGCTCCCTCGTGATTGCGGCGCCGTTGATCTGGATGAAGATTCAAGATCATGTGACATTGGAGGAAGATTTGAGATTCTCCGACGAGACGATTGAGGAAGTAGCACCGACCGTTGCGCCGGAAGTAATGCATGAGAAGGCATAGGCTGTCGGGGGAGACTTAAGTCGTGTACGGTTGTGCGTTCGGATTGGAGCTGGGTTATTGATTAATTTTCTCGGTGGAGCTTATCACAATGTGATTCCATGCTCGTAGTGCTTCAGGTCCAGTTTAATGAGATTGGTCAAATGAATTAGCTGAATCTCTATGCATCGTTTGATACCGGAGACCGTCAGGAACACCATCAGCTGAAGCTTTCCCGATGCACCTCGATGCACCAATGGCCACCTAGTACATGTGTAGACGTATGTTACTATGCACGAGTTGGAAGGGACCTAATGATGTCCAAGGAGCATGAAGCAGTGAGGAATACGAGCAGGAAGTGGCCAGGAAGACGCGAGGTCCAACCAATTCAATGTAACGGCAGCACAGATCAAACAATCCGTACAGGACACTGTACAGCTCCGGATGATCTACTGTACGTTAGGTAGTCTGAACCTTTTGATTTGCATCTCGTATTGTTTCACTTGATCACGTTGGTCAAGCATCAGCCATAAGCATCCTATCTCTCTCTCTCTCGGGTTCCCCGGCTTGTCCCTGGAGCTCACCCAATCGGTTGGAAAAGCATAGATACTGTAGTTAAGAACCGCTGCAACACATGGCCTCGATGATGGCGTACATGGGGTGTACTCCTCGCCGTAGTAGATACAAGTAGATCATATTCATGGGCATGATGGGACATCCAAGTGTCACCTATCACATCCATTCAGACATCTGGATGACATCTGGACGCACCCCAGGGAACGCACGTTGCGGACGTCGATCGTCCTGAAGGATCATAGTCCACCCGCCGTCAAGCCGAATGGATGGCGGTTGATTGCAAAGAGCTGATTGCCGCTGTTTGATCTCGCCACTGGCCCACTGCTACCCCAACAGTAGCTAGCAGCCAGTACCCATCAATGTCACCCCAACATCCAACCTCTCTGTAATTCCACCACATCCGAACCGCGATCAGCTGCTGCCGTTCTCGGGCGGCAGACACTACCTCCGCATCCCGGGGCTCCTTCTACTTTCCTGGAGCGGAGGGTATCCGTGAACCCTAGCAGTAGCATCTCCATCGACCTGCGGACATATGGCCCCCCATGTCCTGCATTGCACGTCAGAAAAGGAAGACCTCCAACTTCAGCATCCACCTTCGCTATCCTGATATAAAAAGGCCCTTTCTAACCATCTACGCATACAACGTCTCACAAGCCACAGTCACGCATCAAAACTGTCAACCGCCTTTACCCCTCCCGCCTCCACCATGCTCATGTGCGGCACGCTCCTCCACGCTCCACATCTACACCAATTGAAGAGTTCGGCCGAAAGCAATGAAGTCGCCATATACCCTCGAAGCATGGAAGACCTGCTGCAAGAGGTGCAGAATCTATTCGAACAGCAATTGAGGGTCGAGTCTCTACTCTCGCTCTCGAAGAAGCTTCAAATCGAGCTCAAGGAACGCCTCGTCTCGAGTCCGCATTGCATGCTACCGTCACACAACTACACACTACCGAATGGGGAAGAGAATGGGACATACTTGGCGTTAGAGGTGGGGGGCTCAACTTTGCGGGTGGCTACGGTGGAATTGAGTGGGAGAAGCACGGGCACAGAATGCCTGCGGGTCCGGCGCATGGAGTGCTCACCTATCGACTCGCACGTGCGGAAACTTCAAGGTCTTTCATTCTTTGACTGGATAGCGGAGAGGATAGCGGAAATGCTGGTCATGGACAAAGAGGCGTATGAGCATATGCTGAACGTTGAACCTTTGCATATGGGGATTGCGTGGTCGTTTCCTATAGAGTTGGTCCTGATTACAGTTGTAGGTGGAAAGCTTGGCTGACAATGATATCAGCCAAACATCAATTAAAAGTGGTAACGTTTTGGGTATGGGGAAGAATTTCATTTGCTCCAGCGCAGTGAAAGGCCATGATCTTGGGGAGATCATCACACAAGCCTGTCAGCATGCAGTAGGTGTTCCAAATACCTGTACCGTGGACCGTACTAATGCTTTCTAGAACCTCAACATTCGCCTCGATGCCATTATCAATGACTCCTCAGCTGCTCTTTTGTCTCGCGCTTACGTAGACCCCTCGACTCGCCTCGCAGTCATATTTGGAACAGGACTCAACGCTGCAATTCATCTCCCGATTACTTCTCTTAATAAAAGCAAACTTGGCTCTCGGATATTACCGGAAAATGGCGAGACGACCCATGTTCTCGTCAATACCGAGCTTAGTATGTTTGGCAAAAGCATTTTTTCAACTACTCGCTGGGACGACCTTTTAAACCGCAACCACATCCTTCCTGACTATCAACCTTTGGAGTATCTTATTTCCGGTGGCTACATGGGAGAAATAGTCCGATTAATTCTGATAGAAGCCACAGAATCAGCAGGCCTTTTTGGCGGCGAATTACCTCCATCGTTACGGACTCCGTATGTGCTAGACACACGAACACTTGCAGCAATAGAGCTTGATACATCTCCTTCTTTGACCAATTCTCGCTTTTTGCTCCAGGACCGCCACCCCTCGGCCAACCTTCCCACCTACTTCGACCTCGACTTCATCCGCCGCACCATCCAAGCCGTCTCCTGCCGCTCCTCCGCCTACTTCACTGCCGGCGTGCATGCTCTCTCATCTCTTCTGAACGACCTTGAAAATCATGATTCCCTACAAAACCAACTCGATCTCCTCGATCACGTCAGCATCGGGTGTGACGGCAGCGTTATTAATAAATACCCTGGGTTCATGGCCACGTCCCAGGAAATCATCGACAAGCTTGTCGAAATGGACACGAATGGGATGAAGAGGGTTGTGTTGGAGAAAACGGTCGATAGCGCGGTGCTAGGGGCCGGAGTCGCCGTGGCCATGGCCGCGATGACCGCGTGAGCTTTGAATTGCTGTTTCGTTGGTTTTCCGCATTTACTGATATGTCCAAGCGCAACGCATGAGCATCGACTTCTCTCTGCCGAGGGAGCTCCATGGCCCAGCCTCAAGCCGACAGAGTCTGGGTGGCAATGGCTGAGACATCTGCTGGAGCCCTGGTGGAGCGGGTTGCAGAAGCGGGTGCGGAGTGCATGGACGGCGATCTGGAGGGTCAAGACGGATTGAAGGGGTTTTCAGTTGCAGGCATTCATTTAAGAGGGGCTTCTGCCGGCGTAAAGTTTTTGCTACAGGTGGTCAGAGCATCGGATGCGAAACAGGTGCCATTATACGTACAAGGGCAACGGATGGGGTTATAGAGGGCCGAGAAACCTGGGAGGCTAGGAAGGGGTGTCGTGTGAATGCATGGGAATGGGAGAACGGATACAATGGTCTTTCTACACCTAAACTCGGGGAATATGATTGACCGTCGGAAATGCAAACTTCGGATCCATTCAATTAGCACCGTTCAACCAATCTTTGATAAAATCATACTCACACGCACTCCTTCTGTACTCTTCTCTCCCCTTCCTTACTAAACCCCCCAACCCAAACCCACCTCCACTACAGTACTTACCCGCAACACTCCCTCCCAATCCCCCAATCCCCCAATCTCCCCTCCAATCTCCCAATCCCCCAATCCCCCAATCTCCCCTCCAATCTCCCACCTCCCACCTCCCACCCACTCACTGCACGGTGAAAATCTTAAAAAAACATCCCTATTGACGTTTCTATAAAAAGAAGGGAAAACCCGAAATGAAACGAACGGAACGGAACCGAGACGAAACGAAACGAAACGCGCCCAGGTAGCGAGAGATGGATGATGATAAAAGAATGGGTCTGTTTATGTTGGAAGATTTGGGGAAGTAGTAGAGGGAGGATGGGAGGAAGGGAGGATGGGAGGAAGGGAGGAAGGGAGGGAGGAAGGGAGGAAGGGAGGGAAGAAGGGATGGAGGGAGAGGAAGGGGGGAAGGGAGGAAGAGAGGAAGGGAGGAAGAGAGGAAGGGAGGAAGGAGAGGAAGGAGAGGAAGAAGAAGAAGAAGAAGAAGAGAAGAGGAGAAGGAGAAGAAAAAGAAGAAGAAGAAGGGAAGAAGAGAAATAAAGAGGGAAAGAAAGAGGGAAAGAAAAAGAAGAAGAAGAAGAAGAAGAAGAAGAAAAAGAAAAAGAAAAAGAAAAAGAGGAAGAAGGGAAGAAGGGAGGAAGGAGAAGAAGAGAAGAAGGGAAGAAGAGAAATAAAGAGGGAAAGAAAAAGAATAGAATAAGAATAAGAATAAGAATAAGAAAATAAAAAAAGAGGGGGTTTGTTGAGCGTTGTTGAGTAGAAGGTGTAATGAACAAAACAACCTACAGCACAAGTACCATCCCCATAACCCATAACCCATAACCCATAACCCCATACCCTCATAACCCCATAACGAAGATGATGAAAAGCGAAAACCAACAACAAAATTCCACAAGCAACATAAACCAACCAAAGCTTCAAGCGCATCCCCTTTTTTTACACGTACGTAATAACGTAATAACAAACTACAACAGCACAGTACAGTAGTAAAAGTTTGAGTATTATTGCATGTAAAAACAGCTATTCCGTACTGGTAATGCGAAGGAAAAGCTCTCACTGGCTGCGGATGTGTATGTATGTATGGATGCGTGTAGAGAGAGATATACTGGTGTATGTATGTACAGTAGCATTTATATATGTACGGTACAGTACAGTACACCAGACTTTGCAGGTTAGTGATTCGGGTAATGCTCAGGGTACAGTATCAAAGGGCGCAAAAGGGATGAGAGGTCGCTGTGGGGGTGTTATGGTAAGGTCGTGGATGAGGGGATTGGGCTGGGCTGGGCTGGGCTGGGCTAGGATGGTGGGTGGGTTGGACGGTAGGGGTACTGTATGTATGGGATTGGGATGGGGGGTGAGGGGTTTGAGAAATCAATCTGATCACACGCTCGTTCTGTTGGGGGTGTGATTCGGAGACTAGTTATGATGTGATGGGCTAAGTATGGTCAGCTGCCTGTAATTCAGCTAGGGAGTCCTGGACCGTTGGGGCGGATGCGGAACCGTGCAGGAGCTGCTCGAGGGCTGTACGTCGGCGGTGGGAGAGGTGGGAGGCCTGGAGGGGGGAGTTAGTTGGGGTTTTTGGGGGGGAGGGGGTGGATCGGGGTTTAAGATGGGAGATGGAGATTGTGAAGAGAGAGGTGGAAATGGCATAGTGAGGAGGAGGTTGGGTTTTGAGAGGAAATGGATTTCCAACAATTCTGGAAAGCGAAAGTTGCACTTGGACTTGTGGTTATGCTGATGTAATATTCCAACAGACGGTGATACGGGCAGAAAGTGATGAAGCAAACAGGAAGCTGGAAGTGGAGAAGAAGAAGAAGAAGAAGAAGAAGAGTGTGCTTACCGAATTCTTCAGCAGTTCACTAACAAGTACCAATGCATTCTCCCCATCCTTTGTCTCTATATCTTTCTCTGTCCCTGGCATGACCTCAGGAGTGTCCGCTCCTGTTATCGAAATCGCAATACCCGGTACAGCAGACACCGGGCTCGTTGTACCAGCTCCCCTAGACCCTATTACTTCAATAACAGCTTTAGAAAACTCGACATCACTCAGAAGATTTATGATGGCATCACTTCCCTCCGACCGCGCCATAAGAGCCAAGGCGAACCATCCTTCCGATCTAACAACCGGCCAGCGAGATTGCGTAACCATTGCTTCTAGTGCTTTTGCTAGGCCTGCGGCCATGCAATGCAAGCGAGGTAGGATAAGCTCTACGATGTCAGGGAAATACTGTATAGAGGCTGGAGACCGAACGCATCGCCAAACAGCAGCCACGATCCGGGAAATCTCAAACTTGATCGACAGATCGTCGGTCTGGTTGAAAAGTGTGAGAAGCTGAGCGATGTAGCTGTCCCCGTCGGCAGCGGCATTTTCAGCCACCCCAAGAGGCATGAGAAGACGTTGGATGTTGGACAGGGAGCCATTGACTAATTGACGAACCACGCGAATTGCAGCATACTGCAATTGAGGTCTTGAACTCGAGGACCACATCTTCGAAAGAGGTTCTAGAATGCCAGATCCAGCAATCGTCCCCTTGTTCTCATCCCCCAATGCGAGATTCTTGAGAAACCCAAGCGTAGCATGAAGTAGCTGAAGATCATCGCTCTTCTCCAAAATTGCAATCAGCAGCTCATGCAGGCCGAGCTCATGAATCATCCCTTTGCATACATCATCCGATCGCGCAAGGTTCCCAAGCATCAAGCACGCGCATAGCTGGCTAGATGGCTCAGGTAGAGAGAGCCAATTGCAGAGCGTCTTGACCATAATTGAGTTCAAAGGGTAGTTCTCCGCAAATTCTGATGTTGCGGAGACATCGGAGAGACTGACAATCAAGGCGTCACGAGCTGCGGAGAGCTGATCCTCGTCCTCTGGCTCTTGAGAGATACGTTCAGGGAGTGTCTCTGCCAAAGACATGGCATGAAAAGCACTCGACGATGCCGAGCGAGCCACCAAATCCAGAACATCTGCAACCAAGTTTCGAGTGACCAAGAGTTTTTGGTGTCGGCCGTCTTTCAGGTGTGCCACCACAGCGCGGACTAGCGAAGCAAATACTTCGACCGAAATTTCGCGGTCAGATGCTTCCGTTAGCAAAACTTCAACCTCGTTATCTGCACATTGGCCAACATCGACTGCGCGATATGGGTCAGTAGCAGATATAGCGGGTGTCACATATCTCAAGACTTGCATTCTCCGTTAGTGGCAATGTCCAACAGTTCGCAGATACCAGGCAGGAGACCACCAATATCTTCTTGTTGGTCTTGAAATGTAAGCAATAAGCTGATTAATGGTGCACAGAGACAAGGTTTTCTCGCAGACTCTTGTGCGGGCTCTGTATGACCATGAGCTTTCGTAGTTACATAGAACTAGAAGGGTCAGATTCCTACCATAATCTGCGACTATGTTGTTCAGTACAGGAATTACAAGCCATGGTTCAGTCTGTAGCTGTGATATAACGAAAGGTAGTATGTTCCTGGCAATAACTCGGTCTCTATTCGCATCTAAAAGAGCAAGCATTAACAAAAGAGTGCATAGGCAGATATGTCATCGAACCTGTATCAATACACGTATTGCCAATAATTCGCAGAGATTGCTTGGCCAGGTCATCATCAATGCCAGGAGAGGCAATAATGTTCATGGCAACGTCTAGAATTCCAGATTCACCAAAAGGAAGCCGCCAATCCTCTGCTATATCATCAGAATGAAGGACTTCTAACCCTTGCTTCTTTGATAAGTCTGCTCACCATCTTTGCTTCCATCCGCAATAACCCTCGCAGCAGCGACTAGATCTTTTGATCTGTTCAGCCTTAGTCGGTCGAAAGTGGTCTCGATTAACCTCAGACTCTCAAGGTCCGCATATTCCCGTTTTCCAAATGTAGCACGCCATCGAACAAACCCCAATTCGACAGCAGGTTCTGTCATCATGAGGCATGTTGAAGGATTTGGAGTTGACTGAATGTCTAACGAACCGCCGCTGAAGGCAGTAATTGCCGATCACATGATTCAAGACAACTTAAGCTATTCTAACCGAGAACGCAATTCTCGACGTGGACTCAGATATTATTATCCTCGCCCTACCCTCCATGTTCAGGAGCACACCGACCACTCTAGCGGCCCAAGACCCCTGAGTAAGCAATTGGGATACTTTGGGGATAGATCAAAGTCTTCTGCGCAAGCTGATCGAATCCGCCATGACTCGAGCCCAGCAAACAATCTCTTTAGGACTCCTGGCGTCCTCAGTAAGTCTCAAACTTCCTTGAATACCCACAACACATTTCGAGCATACTAACGCCTAAATGCAGCTATACCTGGCCTGCTTCCTTCAACTGATACCCTTTGAAGCCAAGGTTCAAGACGAGATCATACCAGTTGTACGTTTCTTCTCAACCACAAGTCGTCTAAGGAAACCTCTCACGGCAGCCCCAAATCTATAGATACATACTGACAGGCACTTTCAAATAGCTTCCTTTCTGGGTCCTCGTGTCCTTTGGCTCATACCTATTGTTCAAGCTCGGGTTCGGCGTATTCACATTCAACGATGTTCCAGATGCGCACAAGGAGTTGATGGGGGAGATCGAGATAGCAAGGAAGGAGCTCAAGAGCAAAGGCATAGATGTTGACTGATTGCTATATTATACCCAATTTGTTCTATGTCTTCTATATTGTCTAAATTCAAGAGACTTCCATTCATCAGATATGTGTTCAATATCCCTGGTACCGTATGTACGGGTACAGAGAAGGACCTCTTGCCATCCCCTTGTCTGTCGCCATCTGTCGGCTAGATGTTATATCGATATTTGTGATTCCATCAGCGAATCTCTAACGCCCCTCATGTCCTCTTGTTGGTGGCTCCAAACTCTGATTAGCCAGTGTGGCTAGAAAATGCTGTGCCATTGGGCTGTCGAATTCAGCATAGCTTACCGTTGGAAGACCGATCTCGCCAGTTCTTGACCACCACCTCTTGCAATCGTCGGTTATCAATGTGTCCCAACTTGGCTCATCCGCTCGTAATGGCGGTTGCTAGTTCTAATGCTGTAGTTCCCTAATCCCTTCTTATCCTGTTCTTGCCGCTGCGGATCTAGTAGACCTCGCCCAAACCTCCAAGACTGATAACATCCACCTCAGCCATTCTCTCCTCTCCTCTCCTTTAATCTCTTTTCCGTAGCCATAAACTCCCTAATTCCCACAGGCACCCCCTTAAATAAGCCCTCATCCGTCAAATCCACTCCGTCAAATCCTTGTTCCATCCCATCCAGATCCCCCACGGCTGTTTGCTTCCCCCCACCAGCACCAACCCTCCCCCCCCTCTCTCCTTCGCTACCCGCCGTAACCCTCATTGTCCCCTTCGCCTCCCTTTCTTTCCTCCTACTCGCCCACTCCTCCACCTCCTCCCGATATACATCCCACACACAGTTCACACACCCGCTCATACAGCAATTGTCCGGTTCCTGTGGCCTTTCCGCACTCTCGGCCGCTCGCAGAATCTTATCCCGACGTTCGGCGGGGCCAGCGAGGCGAGAGCCGAAGACGATTTTTGGGTCCGGAGGGGGGTTATGATTGGGGCGGGCGGTTTTGGGGTTGCGGTCTTGCTGTGAAGGAGAGGTGGATGGTGGTGTATGGGCGGTGGGGGCTTTTGGGGAAGGAGATGCGGTGGGTAGTGGGGAGGAGAGGAGGAGAGAGTAGTAGTCGTCTGGGGGTGGATTTGGGGGAGGCGGTTTTTGGCGCAGGGAGAGGGGTGGGCTGTGGTGGAGGGTGCGGCGGGGAATAAGCGCGACGGAGCGGAGGGGTGCGTGAAGTCGTTGGGGCATATGAGAGATGCTTTGAGGATCTGGTTGGGGTTATGAGAATATCATGTTGAGTTGGCAGTTGAGCATTTGTTTGCAAATTGCAGGCAATTGCTCTTCTGTATGATGTCATCTCTGGAATGGTTCTGATATTTCAATTGATATACAAATATGATTTTTACGGCCACGTAACCATATACTTCTAATCTATAGAGTCATCATAATATCTAGATTTCTTCCTATTTACATCCGAAATTTAAAACCCTGAATACAACTCCATACACCTTATCAAACAACACGTGGACACCTTCGGGTTATAGTTCGAATATAATCTGCAATAGTGATCAAGACCAAATATTCCACATCATAAGGTACCAAGATATAACGGGTTTCAAAGCTCAGTAGATGCCTGGGAGAAGTCGATACGGTACTCGCTTCTTGATCTCCAGCCACGACTCGCCGTACTATTCATTTCCAAGTGCAGAGATTAGCAAAGCCCACTAACAACAATCATATATGCAAGGATCGAGCGCATCTAGTAGTTGAGCTAGGCTTACGTTTTTGGTGCAATACTCGTCCATGACAGGTATAGCCCTAGAAGTGAAGTCGTAAAAGAACAACGCCCCTATAGCGAGGCCCCACGGCCAGCCGGCAGCGGTCATAGCATAACCACTACGCCAGAGAGTGTAGCCGCCATAGTTGATGTTCGTTGCCAAGGACCAGAGACCGCCGCCATACGGTTTTCCCTTATTCTCTGGCTTACTCTTAAAGACCTTGCGTTGTATTTCGGAGTACAACTCAATACTTATACCAAGGATGTACAAGCCAGCGCCTGCGGCTAGAGTTGGTGAAGACGATACAACATTCACAATGGAAGCGGTTGGGGACGTGAGTGTTGGGCCAGCTGAGCTAACAACCCAAAGAGAGAGCAGCGTGTTTGTGGAGTTAAGAACCGTATTGATAAGAGATATGGCCGTGGCTGCACCTGGAAGCATCTCTTGTTCCGAGATAAGAAGAAGATTTATGAGCTGCTTGACAGTACTGCCCAGAGCCATCGCGGAAACGATCGTGGCATATGGCGTGAGACCAAGGATGCCATTACCAGCAATTGTAGAAGACTGTAGAGCACGTCCCCCCAGCGATTCGATTAGACTGGCTCCCCATCCTCGCTGGAGTATACTGTACTGCAAGGCGACATCAGCGGAGCGCAAGCCGACAAAGATTGAGGTCCCGATGGGTGAGGCTATTGGTAATTTCAGTGTCAGCATTGCCTTGTTGGGTCATAGAATTGAGCTTCGTGATGCGTCAAGATAAAGGGGAACAAAGGCTCGAGATGCACCCGAAGAATTTCTCAAGATTATGGCTCGAAAGAAGGGAGAACACTCTAAGAATACGTACGGGCCTTCTTCCTGGAGGCGACGGACCAGTCCTCTGGTTTGTCCGGGTTGCTACTCATGGTTGGCCGTCGATAGTTAGAACAGATGGAGATTGGAGGCGCAACGAACTCATATATTACTCTCTTCTAGAGCGGAGAGGAATTCCTCCGAGTCCTCACCAACTATGTCCGGGGTTGGTCCGAGCTTCGTGGTCAGCTTGGCGCGCGGCAACCTTCTGGACAATTAAGGTAACGAGCGCGACGAAAAAATCCTCCACATTGGTGCTCGTAGTTTTTGTCAATATCATGTAGCTGAAGGCATGTAAAGTCAATTCTATTGCGAAGAGGATGTCATCGACCGCATCCTCTTACAGTCTGCTTGTAATTACATGCGATTGATTCGAATTCGTCACCCAATTACGTCCTCGGTATCTAACGGTAATGGTAGCAAGGGAAACTTGAAGTATGGTAGGAAAAGAGGAAACTGACGGGAAGTAGAGTAGTTTGGCACAAGTGATATAGGAGAATTGCTGCTCGGCTGTAGTACACTCGAAATCGAGCTCCTACGGAGCATGACGAGCTATGTTCTCGGAATGCCAAGACCAAGCCACACTGTAATTTACATGTAATCTAAGTTCGATAATACCGATTTGGAACCCAAACCTTTCATTTGCCTACCACTTATCATCATCTACCTCCTCTATCACCTCTACCTCTTCTACCTCTACATCAGGCTCATCTGCCTGATTTATAGACTTCTTCACGTCGTCGTCGCCGGACCTAAATCCTGCTTTTCGACGTGCATAACGTTTCTTTCGCTTCTCCGAGTTATATGGACGAATAGCACTATTCTCAGCTCTATCTTCTCTATATTCATTGTCTCCCTTTAGTGAGACGAAGCAAATGAGATAAAGATCAAATTGCTAGAAAGTAGGACGGGAAAGATGTACATCGCTACCTACTATTCTATCTACCCCTGAGCTAAAAATCAGGAAATCATCCCCGGACGCTAATACTAGATTACATGTAAATTACAGTGTGGCTTGGTCTTGGCATTCCGAGAACATAGCTCGTCATCCGTACACATTCTTGGTTTGCCATTCAGCAAAACAGAAGAGACAGAAAAGCAATCAGCTATCTGTCGTTGGAGAGTTATATTATATTAGGTTCGATTCCTAACAGCGCTGGTACAATGGTGTTGTGGTTGTCTTCTTCTTTGTCCGTAGCCCGTCGTTAAGCGAGGAACGAGTTTAGTGGGGGCTACGGTTATCTGACCAGCGCTCGACTGTTACCTCCCAACGTCTACCTAAGCCTGCACACACTGTTCTCAGTGGATTCACTGCCCTAGAGGTGCAAGAAAAGATCCTTACTAGTAGCTTTCTGCAAACGATAATCCCAATGAGGTACTCGTTGAGCCTGGGCCACACCTGCACGATCATGTATGGATCGCTATCTGATCCCGACGATGAATCTTGGATGTCCAACCAGATCTAGATCCGTTATCGTAGCATAACATGAAGTGCATACTCGTACAGCGTTAACACGGTAACAGGAAGAACAGGCAACGAAGACTCTTTCAATGCCTCGAGGTGTTGGTTGGTGATATTCCATATTAGGTATTAAAATCACGATCCTTGCCCATTCCGTCTTAGATAACGCGACATTTGAACCACTCTTCTGACTGCCAGAACCCTCTAGGTTGCTCATATCATATGCGGCTGGGACGAAGGAACGCTCGGTCTACAGCCTGATGCAAAGTCTGGTTGGACGGGGCGTCTGTGGGCTTTTCCATTGCCGTGACTTAAAATCTGATTGGACGGGGTGTCTGTTTGTAGCATCCACAGCCTTGCATACCGTGGTTTCAAAGTACATTTTGCGCGAAAACATGCCTTGTACATCTGATTTAGATCACTCCAGCATGTCCAAAGCCTTGTCACGATTATGTCATGCAGGTAGGCGTTCTGAATACGTCTACCTGAAATACTTCCCTTCTCTCCGTTGTGGTGTTACTTCTGTCAACAATGGCAGTCACGAAGATGAGGGCCTATGCAATTGCTGCTCTGTTCTTGGTGATTGCGGTGCCTTTTACGTTGCTGCATCTTGTTAACGGATTGTCTCGAGTCTTGGGCTCATCAGAAGCCCCGTGGAAGGATGAGTACACAGATGGTCTTCATCCAATTGGCAATGAAACATTGGGTGTAAGCAACTTTAGCAACATCTGGTCTCATCCTGAGCGCTGACTCTTTCCTAGTTCGAGCAGATCTTCGTCTTGAATTTACCAGAGCGTTCCGACAAACGAGATGCACTGTCACTTGCTGCATCGGCATCTGGGATCAAGCTCAACTACCTCGATGGCGTCAGAGGAGAAAACGTCCCAAAAAAAGCTTTGCCTGTCAACCAAGAGGGTCGACAAATGACCGAGGCACAGATTGGGTCATGGAGGAGTCATATGAATGCTATTCGAACGTGAGTAGGCCCTTGGATACCTTGTATAATGTGTGGCAGAGGGCTAACATGAAAGCTTTCGTACAGAGTTGTGGAAAACGGTCTCTCATCCGCCTTGATACTCGAAGATGATGTGGATTGGGATGTCCGGCTTAAGACCCAATTGATGGATTTTGCCAGAGGCAGCCGTTACCTTCTCAACATGACCGAGTCCACAAAAACCCATTCCCCTTATGGCGACGGATGGGATGTGTTGTGGGTTGGCCTTTGTCTCGACGTACTCGCAAAAGATGATCCTCGACTCTACATCATCCACGATGATCCTAGTGTGCCGAATTTTGCAAACTTACAAGCTTCCCAAGAGCCACACCTTACGGAATTCGGCGAGCATTCGCGGCTCGTCCACATGGCTGGCGCTCCGATTTGCAGTTTCGCATACGCAGTGAGCCACAAAGGAGCCCAAAAGCTTTTGTATGGCCTTTCGGTTAAAGAGTTGCGAGGAATCTTCGATAACGCGCTGAGTTGGTGGTGCACCGATCACTCGCAAGATGCTCGATGTATAGTTGCCCAACCGACTTATTTCTTCAACCATCGTCCCGCCGGCAAGGCGAACAAGGCGAGCGACATACAAGACTATGGAGACGAGACCCATGAAAAGGGACATACTCAGAATATAAGGTGGAGCGTAAAAGTCAATGCGGAAAAGCTTATACTCAACCAGTCGGACTTTGAAGACTCTTATCCTGACGACCAGGTTATGCAGGAGTAGGACTCGAAACCTAGCCTACTGTCATCGCAAAACTATGGATTAGGGTATACAGATGAAGTGGTGGATCAAGTTATATCATCGACGAGTCTTGCCAAGGATTACGGTTTAGACTTATGAGGTAAAATGCGGAATTTGGACAGCTCTGAATGCTTCCATGGCAGACATCAATAAGGCCTACTGGTGTATGGGAGAGAACCGAAGTCGGAAAATGCTGCCCCCCAGACCTATTTGCTCACCTGACCTACCATGCAAACTGGCTTCCAACACCCTTATCTAGTTATCAACGATATTAAATGGAAAACTTGTTCCAAATCGAGACCGAATACAATCAGAATAGAGAAAATGGTATTCGGTTAGCGTCTCACTGCCTCGTAGAAGTATTTAAATCAAAACGTTACCTGGTAGTCAGTTGTCATCTCACGATTCAAGTGCACATCCAAGAGAATTAGAAGTCTGGTCAAATGTTGTTCTACCTCCTGGCGAACCTAGAAATAACGCACTCAGACGAAAGATACATAGTAAATTTAGCTAGGTAGCTCTGTGTAATTGAGTGGCAGTTGTCGAATATCACCTTTTTCAGTACATTGGCACCTCGTGCTGCCCATCGAAGCTTTGGGTTTATAACTGCATACAGTGGGAAGTTCATCACACATATCAATTAACAAGCTTGCTAGCGAATTGGCCCTGGGATGGCCTGTTCGACCATGGTAGAAATCCCAAGTTTAGGGCTTCGCTATTCGGTTGAACTGATACCGAATCAGCATGTCGCCAAGTCACGTCCCTCGGTCCACCAATCCATGAAACCGGCGACAGTGCGTTGGGGAGCATAAAATAAGTGCAATGCGCCGATGTTATCTTGTTACCAAAATATCCTAAACTAGTACAAATGTGATGCTCTTGCGGTCATTAGCCAGAGATGGAATCCCCCTCGCCCAAGCGTCGGAAGACTTCACCATCCACTTCTCTTGGAGTTGACGCGAGCAATACGCAAATCCGATCTCCAAGTCGCGGAAGCGATCCTTCAACGCCGTTCCGGGCCTCGTACTTGTCGCCTACCAAAGCCAGTCTTGCGCGCTTCCATCCAAATCTCTTACCCTCATCAACTACCGCTGCGACTAAACGGCCAAGCTCTCGCGGTAGCCAAGGTCCTGACCTCAGTCGGTCCTCCGCAGTCGATGGCGCACAAAGCCTGATTGATGGCATACATACTATTACGCGCCCAGTAACACCATCGAGAGAAACAACGCCACCAGTACCGGACTCCACTGGCGGAGTAAATGGAGGATCACCAGTGCGGAACATCCAGTCCGTAAGCGGAGGGCTGTCCGCAGCGCCGAGAAGGAGATCGAGGACGCCTGGCCGGTACGCTTCTCCGTCGAAGCGTGTTCCTTACGACCCGCGGGCATCTCCACCGCAAGCGGCAGCAGAAACAGACCCAGCGCAGGGCACTGCCAATGAACTGGTGGAACAGGATCAAACACCTCACTTGGCCGTGGAGCCAGAATTTACAGCAGAAGGGGGAGGGCCCAGGCCCGGCGTAGTCCGGGAAGAAGACTTTGAGCTGCCTACAATACCTAGGCCACATGGTAACAATGTCAATCCCGGAATTAGACGTGATGTGGATGCGGAGCCAAGACTACCGTCTACGCCGACACAGCTAGGACTCGAGCCTCCACCTGAGCCGCCAAACGGCCTTTTGCTGAGCAGTCCTAGTAAGAGGCCGAAAAGAAGGACACGTACCAGTGCGAAATCTTCGCCGTTAAAACCTAGAACCTCTGCCACAACAGAGACAGCTGTTGATAGTCAGGAACAGTCGAGGCTAGGTCCACGGACTTACTATAGCCACATACAGCAGGCTACACCGAATAACGAGGATGCCAACTCCAACACCAGTCAACATACAAAGCCTGAATCTCTAGCACAGCGTCTTTCTCTCTTTCTTCCTTTCTCCAAACGCCCGGCTCCTCCTGTACCAAGACCACCAACACCGCCTCTGGTCGTGCTAGACGCGCTGCCCGATCCGTCGCATTTTGCACTCGATACCGTCACCGCTACCGAAGATAGCGTTGAAAGTCCTCCATCCGATAATCCTCATCTACGCCGCAAAGAGATTACCTTCACCTCACCTCAGAAGCTTCTCGTAGTCAAAGTCCAGGTCACTGTCAACTTAACCACGAGAAAGACCACCGATATCACCTTGTCCAGCATAAACCCATGGGCTGCTTCCGAGTTAGGTACATGGTTACGAAAGCCTTTTGATGGTAGAGATCTAGCTGCTGTCAGAGACGCCATTAATCGCTACTGGAAACTGTCCGAAATTAGAGCCAAATGTTGGTTTCAGTGTGAGCAGAAATTTGGGAACCTTCTTACCGATTCAGCATCCCTGGATATACATGATGCTACGAAGTCCAAAAACACCACAAGCAATAGACCCAAAGGCCATCGAAAACCCACCGACCCAACTGACCCCTCCACCCCCTCACCACCCTCACCACCTCTAACAAACCCTCCTCCGCCAACCCCCCACCAACCCCTCCACCATCACTTCGGCCGCTCCTCCCTCCTCCTCTCCCAACCCCCCATCTCCCTCCTCATCTCCTGGCGCCTAGCCTTCGACGCAACCGGCAAGCTCGAAAGCCACATCTCCGCCCACGCCGCGTTTCCAAACTCATGGTTGCAGGCCGAAGGTGGCGGCGAGCTGGCAAGGGTGGGGGAAGCGTTCGATGGGCTGTTGAGAGGAGGGAAGGGCGTTTTTGAGGCGGTGGAGGTGGTCGTGGGGGTGGTGTTTAGGGTGTGAGGCATGGGGGTTTGCGGAAGGGTGGCTGGTGGGTAGGTAGTCTGGTTCAGGGATATGAGCGGGATTATAGTTGATTTAGGGGGGCTGAGTGGATGACGGTTGGATATAGGGAGAGCATCTACTCTACCTACGTTCATATAAAATTCGTCCCTTCCCCCGCAAATGACCACAATATTTCTCCACCACAACTATCGCGCCGTGACACCTACCAACCAGCTACATACTCTCTTCGTACTAAAAGCCAAGCCCATTCGCGCAAACACGAAACCTATCCCTTCCAATAACGCCAGACGCGGACTCCGCAGCACGGCCAAAGCCGCGATTGAGCTTTGTCGACGCCAGATATGTATCGCCCTCAACCGTCCCTACACCATCCCCCTCTGTCTGACTGCAGCCCCTATAAACCCTTCGGGATGAGACGCGCGGGTGCATTGGCCAGGGGATCGGGTTCCTGAAAAGCTGTTCGAGGTGGGTGGGCTTGGTTGTGGCAGAGAAGTTCAGAGGAGTCGTTTAAAGCGAATTGGAAGGTAGGTAGATTTCGCCAAAGACGTACCCACACTCCCCGCCATCGCTGCAAATTCTTGATTCACTTCCCAGACCCGGACTCCTCAGACCGAAATCTCCGTTATGCATCTGAACCGCCGGCCCCTTTTGGTATCATCGCTTTTTGACATCGCTGTGAGCGTGGTGGTTGATTTTGTGGTTGATGGTGCTGCAGACCTGTTGTCAAGGTTGGAGGTGAAAGGAATGGGGTGGGGAAGTGGGAGGGTGATGGTGGGGGAGAGGATGGAGATGAGAATATAGGAGGGTGGGGATGGAGAAGAGAGAGTAGATCGAGAAACGGGAGGGGTGGATAAGGCGGACTGGTGGGGTTTTGGGTGGTTTCTGCTTTGGCGGGAGATGGTTAATGGTTATCCTTCGGAGATGTGATATATTAAATCATCCAGGCGGTTTGAAAGGAAATAAGATTCTGCGGGAGGGATTGACCGCTGGGCCTTCGCACTTCGCATATGTTCCCATAGAACTTCGAACCGTGAGCAACAAGGCGTGTAAGAGACGGAAACTTGGACAGCCCTGCAAGTGCACCGAATTCTTCGCTCTACCCGTTTTCTCAAGTAGCCTAGCTCGTAACATGCGAAATAGAACCCCCACACTACTTCTTCGCCGCCGTCGCCTCCTCGGCCTTTGTCTTCGCTCTCTTCTCCCTCACCCCAACCAACCTCGCGTCACTCCTCGCGTCTCTAAGCGTCCTATACGCGTCCTTTGTTCCCTCTGGCATCTCACTCTTCTTTACCTCCCCAATTGCCGACTCCTTGGCCGAGTCAGCCACTGGCATGTGCTTCTTCATGAGACTACCCTCCTTGTGATGTTTCTCAATGTCTTCTTTCGAGGTGTCCATTTTCTTGTGCTGGCCAGCCTTGCGGGGGAAGAGGATGAGACGCTCGCGGTAGGCCTTGAGACGGGCGACGTTTGTGGCGAGAGATTCTTGTGAGAGATTGGCGCGGCGGGGGTCAACGGAAATGCCAATGGTGGGGGCGAGGGTGCGGGGGATGCGAGCTTCCTAGACGGGGAAATTGGTATTAGCTGCTGTGACGCTACACATCTACCGTGCCATAGACGTCATCTCGGGGATCATCTACCTTCAATTCCGCGAGAGAGAAGCCACGGCCTGCTCGTACACGGCGGTTGTATTTGATTGATGGGCAGCGGACTACCGGGCGGAGTTTGTCGACGGGACGGGGAGCGACGGCTGCAGCTTTGGTGAGGCGTGCATTTCGGCGGCGGGATTTGCGTCCAGGCTACAGATAATGTTTAGCGGTCGTTCTCTCCAACCTCGAGTTGGCGGAGAGGTTTGTGTAAGGTCTTTGGGTAATTGGATTCGGATTACCTGGTCGAAGTGCGTTCGAACACGGCGCTGCCAGTCCTTGCGGAAATCTGTATACTGGTAAGTCTGCCGTAGCTGATGATTATCTGAGGTTTCGCTCACGGTTATGTTGGATTTGTTGGTTGTGCTTGATCGTCTGGAGCAGCGGCGCATTAGTAGATGTCCCAAGAATAAATCATACTGTATATCTATATCTCAAAGCAAATACAGGGTTTGTAACGTACCATTATGGCTGATGGCGACCAAGTCGATGTGGTTGTCGTGGTTCGCAAGGCCGGTGATATTGAATCGCGAATTTCGCTAAGCAGATTTAGTGTGTGGATACTCGCCTAGCTCAGCCCTAGTCCATTCGCTTAAGGGTAAGTTGCTCTACTCATTCTCTACTCAGAGCGTTGTCTGCCAGGCGACGCTGCCTTTTAGTCTATGCTTTCCTACCTTCGTATCTACATTCTCACAAGGAATTATGAGTTATATTATGTTTTTCGCATTACGGATTACATGACAGTAGAAGCCAGACTGCCGCACGAAGCTTGCCGGGAAAGTAATGCTTCGCTCAATGACTTTAATGGCCACATATAACATGAGAGAAACTTGAGGAAAGACTGGCCTTTCTTATTGGTGTTATTGATAATATTTAGAAACACCCAGGGGTGATGAGGGAAGGAAGAGGAGAGCGCCCATATTTGACGAATGAGCTTATCATTCGGAAACAGAGGCTTTCCTATAGACTGGATTCTCAATGCTCAACATGAATACATTTTCGTTCGATTGAAGGCAAGAACATCCTTGTTCAACCGCTTGCAAGTCTATCAGTAATCATTTTATGCCTTCCGCGGCAAAGTCAAAGGCACCACAATTCACGAGAAGCAAATCCAATCTACTGCAAAAGGCAGACTAACTGGCGCGCTTGCCTTGTGCAGACCTCGCCCTGGTTATGGCAAGAATGGAACATGTTACATATATTAATTGACAGATCATGAGTCCTAGTCTCCCCCTGTAACAGAGATTGTCCATACAAAACTCATCTGTCAGCCTTGAGATAAGTTCAGGTTTGAGAGCGTCATAACCTTTGCCCGTCAACTTGTTTTCAAGAGACTTTGAAAACGTTGTTCGTAAAAGATCGCAAGAGGGGGTCAAGTATGTTTCAACATGCCAGACAAAGTATCACGCCACTGACATAACTTGCACTCATCAATATCCCTGATGTATAGAGACCTTAGTTATCAGCACCACCTCGTCCAAGAAAGATACTATAAGAGACTAGACATTCCAGGTCTCACCCCGGCTGGCTTCAAAAGTTGGGTTACGCTTCTCATCCGAGCACATCCCGAAAAAGATACGCAGGTCTTCACGAAGCCGATTTGGAAATACCGACCAGCATTCAAGACGATACGAAAGAGGGTTTCCAAAGGAAATATCAAGACGATTGTTCCAAGACACAAGGGTCGCAGAATTCGTGACCCCATTGAAGACTCTACCTCAGAGCATGCAGCGGCCGAACTTCCTCGACGCTCGAGCCAAGAAGAGCCCCGGCCTTATCACAGCTCTCCAATTCCCTGTTATAAGGCGAATCGATTTGACAAAAGTGTATAGTTTTCCCCCGAAAGAGTGACGCTTCGTCCACATCAGCGAGTTCTTCTAATTTGGAGATCCGAAGTTGTTGTACGGAGGGTTTCATAACTAAACAGCAGTGCCGAGCGTGTTATGTTGTCACAGACCGGCTGGCCTGCCATGATGACCATCAAGGCAACTTGGCCGTCACCCTTTGAATGCCTGAAGAGTTTGGAAGCGTCAATCGGATCATGTATATGATTATCCATAGCCAAGGCCGCTACTCGTTGATCCATCCAAACTTGGTCAAGGCGAGTGGCAAGGTAGCGCTCGCGCTCCATGCCCTAACGGATACCGTCATTTGGCTCCCCCAATCCTGCATTAGAACGGACAAAAGCATATAGCTGCGACAAGCTTCATATCCTTCTTCTGCACTATAAATTGCCCTATCAAGGAGTCGATCATCGGGGTGAATTACCATATTGAATTCACGGGTTCTAAAAACTCATCCGGAGGAGCAAGTGCGAGAGCAAACTGGATATACTGCAGCAAAGGAGGACAGAACACGTAGATCTTAGCACGAGGCTCGTCATGCACGGATTAGTGTCTGTATTCGCCATAACGACACGTATAATCCACCCGAAAGCGAGGATTGTCGGTGATTCATTGTATGACTTTATCTCGAGCCTCGTCATGAAAACTCATTCTGTCATGATCAGAAACTTTGCCAGTTCCTCGACCAACATCTCTAGCACGTTCTCTGAAAAAGCAGATTCTCTTTAACGTCATGACACAAGTCAAGCTTCTGACAGCAAAATATGTAGACTTTGGTTGAATAGTTTGGGGCATCTAGAAATTATTAGCCCGACCTCATAAACTAAGAGGGATAATGTACTTGGTCTTGAAAGCCGAAGCGATGGTGAGTCAGGGGTTATGAATCTTTTGGCGATCGCGAAGGTGACAGAGGCTCATATATTTTTCTTTTCCTCCTTTCGTTCGAGCTCATGCTCTGGCCATTACTCTTGATACTTACAACATCGGCATCCCAAGCTTGGATTCGTTTGTTCCTCTCGACGACAGAACCAAAGCTCGACAGGTAGTCACTGTGGATCCTTGCGGCTGTGGCCCAGCTTCGATTGGGCCCTCTGCAAGTTTGCTCCATGATGGACAGGGTAGACAAATCGACTGTGGACTCGAGTTCTTCGAGGATAGCCATGTCTTGGCGAATATGTGTCTCACACGACACATCGATTTCGGTGAGCTTGGTAACAAACCGATCCAATTGGTCAACAAGAGCTTTGAACCTTTTTGAATCTCGGGTTGCCCACCGGGTCTTGGTAATAATAATAGATTTTCGCTGGTACGCCGCAAGACGGCTTAGGAAGTCCACAATGGAGTGCTGCTTAAATATGTCTCTCCTGTATCTGCTGACTTTAATACAAGTTGGCTGTCCGTCTTCGTTTGTGCTGTCTACCGCGACTCCGTACTTTGCTTTCAGCGTTTCCGCGTTTTGGAGGAGGGTTGAAATCTGCTGTAAAACACCTTCGATCTCTTGATGGCCGATAACCTGATCCAGGACGCCATCTCTGCCTTCATCAGGACTCAGTAGCCCAATGCTTTCCTCCCAAACTATGAGACGACGTTTAATAATACTGAATTTGCAAACGAGAGTTGTGAAACACTTTTCAGAAGAACGGGCCAATTCTATTTAAATCAAGACACTCGATACACGTCGTAACGAGAGAAGCTAAAACGATTGCGCCGATGGTCAAACTGATAGGTTCTACTGGCATTGCCATCAGAAGATTCTTGTTGCCAAGGAAAGACGCTGCGAGAAGAATGGGGCGAAGCTGTCGAGGAAGTATGATAGGCTTGTAAGGCTATGTAAGCCTTGAATCAGTTCTCAACCAAGTAGCCCTGAGTATTGACAAACGGCCTCCCATTCACATGTCTGTTCGATTTGGAGTACGAATAGGATCTTGCCTGCTGCGTACTACCTTGCAAACGGCTTGGGTGCCCCTAATTGTACATATCTCTGTCACGTTGTCCAATGTTTCAAAGAATTCATAGATAAGCCGTTGAGTATCGTATTCCATTTCTCTAAGAAGACCTATCTATTCTATCCGGCAAGCCAGGTTTCAACCTTGCTGCTAGCTTATTGAAGCATTCAGAAGCAAGCCAACCTGTATGACCTCCAAAAGTATGTTCTATCAAACCTAGAGATTGTACAGATATGAATGCTAAAGTATATTCCGTAGCAATCATAGTATTTGACCTTGCCGAAAAATCAAGTTCAATAACTCTAGAAGCAAAAGACACTAGCAAGCAGGGCCTCTCAAATTCCACAGAAAAAGCTCAATGCAGGCCCAGGCCTTCAGGAATATAAACATTTTTGTAACTTCCATGTAACCGATCAGAAAGCCTAACAAACCTCCCCATACTCAATGCCCAGGGCTAGGCACACTAGCGATTCCTAGTCCAACCCGACCCCTGGCGAGATCACCTATCCTCGCTCTTTTGCTACCCCGAGCCATCTCGTCATAGCTGTCAAAATCGCCCGCTCGCTTAATTTGCGACTCCGGCTTGATCTCCCTGGGTTTCTTCACCAGACCATAGATTTTGCCCTGGGTGTACGCTTTGGGACCTGGAAGTTGGTCTAGTACGAGCGTATCCTCTCGTCTCGAACCGGAAGAACGTCGAAGCATATTTGTTGCTCGCTCGCTTGCTTGAGATGCTGGAACATTGTAGTCGACAATAGCTTCCTCTTCATTTTCCGAAGCGGATATGGTGCTGTCGCGATCATCAAGCCGACGATCTTCTCCCTCGTTGTAGGCGAAAGTGGTATTTGGTGCAGAAAAGCTGGCATGAGGTTCCGCAGCGATCTGACTGACGGGAGTACGGAGAGTATGGTCAGCAGTGACAGGTCTTGACCGAACCGGCGTTGTAGGCAACGAGGATAACGAATGAGCCCCTCGAATGTGACTGGTGTGTAGCTTACTCGGTCGAGATCGCGTCGGAGTTGCGGGGACGCTGGTCGTCTCACCATTCAAGACTTGACCGGCAAATAGCAAGGCGTCAAAAGGGTCTTGACTGGAGACGTGGGTGTTCACAAGGTGGTCTGATCGAGCGGTACGGGGTGTTCTTGGAGGGTGTTTCTGGAGAGGAGTACCGAATTCTGTAAATGGTGTTCCATTAATAGATATAGCCCCCGATGATCGCATAGAGTTGAGATGATCCCGGTTTTGCTTGATGCGCAGTCGGAGAAGACCATTTTCCTCGGTAAGCATTGATGTTTTGTCATCCAGTTGCAAGATGAGTTTCTTCGCCTGTCGGAGTCGCCTTTCCTGTACGGCGTTCTCATCTTGAAGTATTCGGCACTGTTTCAAGGCCAGGTCCAAATGACGCTGCATTGAGCTTCTTGAGGGGCGAGCAAGACGTTCCTTCTGTCCTGACTTGCCATGGCGCGTGTCACTGCCTGCTTGAAGAACCTGAACCTCTCGCCTTGTCAATTCGTGTTCTACCTCTGCCCGCTGGGCAGCTTCAGTATTCTCAATACTCAATAAACTGTGTTGAAGCTTTGAGTGAGCGGCCGACATCCGGGCTTCACCAAGAGCGGGTAGGAGGTCCCCGAGGAGGTTTCGAAGTTCCCCTTCATCCAAATGCTTGATGGAATCCAATGTAGGTATCTCACCGAATAATCCTCCTGGCAGAATTAAGGGACCGGGTTTGAGGGTGGCCGGTGGCGACGTAAGTGAATGCTCCCTCTTACTAGTTAATCCCCGGCCTGACTTTGTCATCGGTTTGGCTGGTTGTGAAGAGGGCGGTGGTGTCAGACTTCCAGCAGCGTTGAGAGGTGGAGAGCGGTAGTGATCCTCAAGGGTCTTGTCGACTACATTGTGGAAACTCGCGTCAACCGGAACAATGCTGTCACTGCGGCTTCTGCCCTTTGGCGATGGTGTTCGTAGAACTGCGATATCAGACATATTGGCTAGGAGGTGTAGGTGGTATAATTGAATCTTGAACGCCAAAGCGTTAAGACCTGCCAAAGACTGAGAAACTGACTAGGCTTCCGAAACGATTATCGGCTGAGTCCCGAAGGTCCTTGTTTGTTCTGTCTTCTGCTGCGATTTGTACTTTATTTTTTGGCCTGTGAGCAGCAAGCACCAAAGCGTCCAGGATTTATGATTCTCTGATGGATTGCATGATGGCTCAAGGTGAACGTGTGCTTGAACACGTCAATGTGGGGAGGTGGTTGGGGTGGGGGTTTCGACGCACAGCACATGATGGCTGGCATCTAGACGAGTGTGACGCTAAACGCGGAAATCAGCCGCTCGTCGCGAGGGTAACGGATGGATGTCAACATCTGCGAAATCTCAGTATCACAGGTTCCAATGGATTGTCCGAGTCACAAACAGGTAGCGTGATTGATTGTTGAAGCGCTCTGCCTTTGTTTGGGAAGCCTTTGTTAACAACGTTTAAAGGAAGATGGTTGGACTGTCAGTGGAAAATCAACGCTAAGAATTAGTGAACGAGGAAATTAATCAGAAACGGACTTACACCGAGATAGAGACGATGGAAAGCTCTTCTAACAAATCTGCAACCCGCAGGCCATCGGGCATACCACGATTATCAAGAATTCCTGTCCCACGCGGTGCAGTCAACCTATCAGCTGAGCCAAATCTCGATGATGCAAGATCTAGTTCAAGTGCTACCTGTGGTGATAGCAAGAGCACAACATTACGATACAGTGCTCGGAATCTAAGCGGATTCATCGTGCAAAAGGATAGAAATCCTGTAGATAGGATGTCGGCCGTGGCGAAACCTTTGACGGAGAATGGCAGCTACAATGCATTGCCGCGAAGAGCTTCGCCTGTCAAGACGGAGCCACTCGAACCTATTGTCAAGCAAGTGAGAGAACCCAAAAACGGGGCGAGTGGATTGCAGGATGGTGCAGACACTCAGGGAGAGTCCGAGACAGCATTGCCCACGGCTCACCGACGCCCAAGACCGTCACTATCGGACCGCACTATAGAGACTCTTTCGCAAATTCCTCCCTCGCCATCACCACGCCGACGGCAATCAAACGCATTCACCCAAGACGTCCCAGATGGAATGCTCCTGCGCGCAGGTTCGTCTCTTAGCCGATCTCGTCCCAGCACTAACCATGGCTACCATGTACCGCTTCCTAGCTCAAGGCCTGCATCGCCTATCAAACCCCAGAGGAAGACTCCAGCTCCAAATGTGACGCCTACTCGAAGATCTGTAAGCTCTTATGCTCCTATAAGCGTGCCGCCTCCTCAGAAGAGACCAAACCTCCCCAGCAGTACGACGCCTTCGAAAGTGCATCCATCGCCGAGTAAAGCGACTGCAACTCGAACAGCGAATTTGGCCGGCAAATCAGTTTCGAATACTTCCTCGAACCCTGCACAGACGGCTACTGAGCGTTCTAGAACAGCGCCACCTGCGACTAAAGCTTTCGCCGGTTTGTCAGATGCACCAGCCCAAGGGGGTTCAAGGTTCCCACCTCAAAAGCCTACCACCTCACGCGGACTGATAAACCGCCCGGCGGAAGATCATACGCCCAAATCGTCGGCTGCTCTACGTGAAACTATCGCAAAAGCAAAAGCAGCCAAGCGCACCGCCGCAAAATCCCAGGGAAAAGCAGCCGGCAACGGCTTTGAGATCCAAGTCGACAGCGATGTCTCAAGACTACGCAGAAAAATCAACATGGCTCTCGAAGACGGAAAACTCAATATAGCCGCCCTCGGCTTCAAAGAAATCCCAAACGAAGTAATCAACATGTCCCAATACGGCTCACTGGAGAGCGTTGACATCACAAGGATCAACGCTGCAGACAACGAGCTTGAAACAATTAGCGATGAGGTCTTCCCGGATATCGACTCAGAAGCTGCCCTTAGAAAGGACGATGATTTTCTCGGTCTGTTTTTTGGAGGCCTAGAGTCCCTCGATTTACATGGCAACCGACTCCTCATACTCCCTAAAGGGCTCCGGAGACTGGATAACCTGACAACCCTTAACCTCTCCAAAAACCGAATAAAAAATACACACCTTGAGACTGTTGCTGAAATACACTCCCTCCGAGAACTCCGGCTCGCCGAGAACGCTCTAGAAGGAACATTCCCCGCGTCCCTTTGTGGTCTCGAAAAACTTGAACTCCTGGACCTCCATGATAATGCCATCGCGGGCATTCCAGAGTATGTGGAAGAGATGCGTTCGCTATGCGTTCTCAACGTCTCCGGGAATAAATTGGCCTCATTGCCATTTCATGCCCTATCATCCATCCCCCTGACAGAGCTCGATGTATCAAGGAACAGATTAAACGGTTGTCTCTTCCCATCCGACATCATCGCCCTTACCAACCTGAAGTCCCTCTCCGTCGCCTCAAACGCACTGACGTCCCTCACCACCGCGACCTCCACCGGCACCCTCGTGCTACCCAATCTACAAACCCTCGATATCTCCTTTAACCAAATAAAGTCCCTCCCTAACATGTCCGTATGCGTAGTCCTAACAACGTTCTCCGCAGCCAATAACCAGCTGAGTTGCGTACCCAAGGGAATCGCCGCCTTACAACACTTACGGACGGTGGATTTGAGCAATAATGGCATTAAATATGTTGACCTGGAGATCGGAAATATGGAAGGCCTTACGAATATGAACCTGGAAGGAAATCCGCTGAGGCAGGGGGAGAGGAGATTGCTGGGACTGTCCACCGAGGATCTGAAATGTGAGCTTCGGGCGAGGTCTGGTGCAGCTGGGTCGTAAGTTGAGGAGGAGTGAGCTGGCGAAGGAAGTTTTGCTGGTTGAGGAGTTTACGTGGTTGATATAGGTCGGGCGGGGAAACCCGGGGGGGTTTTAATGTGGTTGGAGGGCGCTTAGGGTTTCGAAGCGAGGATTTGGGGTTTTGGGAGTATTAGGAATGATGCAGGGAATGGGTTATCAAGATTGATCATTAGAGGAGACCGTGGGTGCGTTAATGATAGCCAGATCAACTAACATAATACATTTTGTTCGCTATCGGAGGCCCCCTTCTTCTCCTTCCTTATCCCAGTCCTGCCCCCTACATCCCTTATCTACATGTAGAGGGAAATCTGAGTAAATGATGTTATGGAATGAACTTTTCATGTCGAGAAAGTTTTAGAGATTGTCTATTTTTACTAAAGCTAGGTAAGATACAGGAGTTCAGGTGGCAGTATTTGAAGTAGACGCGCCCCAATATATTGTGCTGGGCAAATGGTAGAAGAGCTAGCATCGACAACCAATGTGGCGCTTGTGGGGTATCACAAATAACAGATATTCAACGCCGTCTTTTTCAGATGCGAGACCAAAGAACTTCGCTTCAAGTACTTTCGAGCTCCCTCAGCCTCCCCAACCACTTATCGGCCCATTCGGAAAACTCGTCATTCTTATCACTCCAGTCCAGCTTCGCCCCTGCCACACATGCCATCCCCATCTCCCGCAATCCCGTCAGTCTCCTTTTCACGTCTTCCTCTTTTCCCTCGTACAGCGCCCCAGCGATCTCATCTGCTTCCTCGGAAAATTGCTTTAAGTGATGTATCAGGATATCCACGCGCTGGAGTTGAGGAGCCGTGGGGAAGGTGAAGGGAATTGGGGTGGCGCCGATGATGGGTGGGAAGGTAGCAAGACGCCGTTTGCGGAGGGCGGGATAGAGGAGGCGAAGAAGGCGGAGATGGGAGAGGGAGAGGGATTGGAGATGAGGGGTTGTGGTTGAGGGTAGAGGGGCGGTATCGTTTGTATGTTGATCGAAGACGGCGGATGCAAGGCCGTCGGCTTTGATGTGCGTCCTCTCAAGCTGTTCTTGAAGAGAGTCGTCATCTGAGTCGTCTTCCGAGTCATCTTCGAGCTCGTTCGGATTCCACTCTTCCAGCTCGGTGATGGCGTCTTTGATGAGAGCATGGTAGGAGTCTGCCTTTTGTACAGCTAGAGATACAAGACCAGAAGATGCAAGTTCGACCAGCTTGTCGCATGATTCCCATAGCACGCCTGTGGTAGCCAAAACGCCCCGACCGGCATCCATATCGATTCCATGCTCGTCTGTGGGTATAGAAGTGATGAGGTCGAGATATTGGCCCATGATATGGCTGAGAGACGCGCGAAGGTGTTGCTGTAGGAAAGATGTCCATTGCGCCGCTGTGCACAGCTCAAGCGCGCTAATAAGAGCTGGAAGACACTGATTCGAGAGGGAGTTTAGAATAAAGGTGATGGCGGAGGACGTGAAAGGTTTGTTGAGGATGAGTAGGGAGAGCTTGGTGGTTTGAGCTTTGAGAACGGACGCGGCGTCGGACAGGAGGCGGAGCGGGTTTGGAGGATCTGGCATGTCAAGGGTTGGCTGGGTACGATTCTGAAGGGCGATCTGAAAGTTTTTGACAAGAGCAGTAGTAGAATCGATGCTGGCGCAGAGCGCAGAAGGACCATCAGACCCTGCAGAGGGCGCCATATTTACAAACGACTTCTGGAACGTCGTAGGGTTACAATACGTCGCCCTCTACAAGATGTCGCGAGTCGCCGCAGAATGAAGGAAATTTATGATGCGACGACGGAGAGGGAGAAAGTAAAGATAAGGGTACTGTATACAGTAACAGTATATCTATCATAACTTCATAAGCGAGAGCGGGAGATGGACAACCCCTGCAACGCTAGTTGTTGAATTCCAACATCAAGTCATCACTTCATTCCTTTTTCTGTGATACAAAGGTGATGCTATGTGTTGTTGGTGTGTTTGAAGCACTTATAGATAGAAATATGATGGTGTGGTTCAGAAGATGATCAACCACCATACTTCTCCAAGATGCCGGCCCGCCAAAGCAAAAGCCACGAGCGCGCACTTCCCGATCGGACGCTCATAGTAGATAACGGCGCCTATACTATCAAAGCTGGGTATGTTTCAAATGAACCAAGGCTTGGCAACTGCGAGATCATCCCAAATTGTATAGCAAGAGATCGTGAAAAACGAACTTGGATTGGTAGCCAACTCGAAAAATGTAAGGACTTTGGAGAAATTGCATTTCGAAGACCAGTGGAAAAAGGGTATCTCGTCAACTGGGAAGCAGAGAAAGCTATTTGGGACGCTACCTTCTTTGAAAAGGCAGCAAAGCTGAAGGTTTGAAGCCGCTCCATTGGCGATTCGGAAGAGTTCTGACTGTAGATAGTGCGAACCGCAAGAAACGAATTTAATCCTCACAGAAGCCCCCAACGCTCCTGCTGCCTTGCAGACCAACTGTGATCAGATTATATTTGAAGAGTATGAGTTTGCTTCGTACAGTCGACACGTAGGTCCGTCGTTGGAGATGCCCCTATAAGGCGTTGGACACTAGACTGATACTTGGTAGGGCCCTCTCTGAACGCCTACAACGACATACCAAGCTTATTCGATGGAGTACCCCGAGAGTCTGAAACTACTGCTCTTCCGGTAGAGTGTCTGCTTGTAATTGACTCTGGCTTCTCTCACACGACGGTGACCCCCTTATTCAATGGCCGTCCCATCCACCAGGGCATTCGTCGCCTTGATGTCGGAGGCAAGTTCCTGACCAATTATCTGAAAGAATTTGTCTCCAGCCGCCAGTATAACATGTCAGGCGAGACATATGTAATGAACGAGGTCAAAGAAGCTGTCTGCTATGTTAGCAGCAACTTTAGGAACGACCTTGAACGAATAGGAAAAGGCGTCATCAGTGAGCGCACAAGACATCTTCCAGATGACTCGAAAGCTATCGTTGTCGACTATGTGCTTCCCGACTATAACCTTCACAACCAAGGATTCGTGCGTCCTTTTGACCCTGCCAAACCGAAAAAGGGAGTATTGCCTCCTGGAGGTATCGTGGAAGAGACCATGACCCTTGGCAATGAGAGGTTTGCTGTACCAGAATTGTTGTTTAGTCCTGGAGACATAGGTATAATGCAAGCCGGGATACCAGAATTGGTCTTGCAGAGTCTGTCTGGCCTCCCACCAGGCTTTTGGCCTGCCATACTGGCAAACGTCCTTGTGGTTGGGGGTAATTCGAAGATGGATGGCTTTATGGAGAGACTGTAAGTGTCTTGCTGTACTCCCTAGCTTTTTCGCTGGCTGAGACAGTGTTTAGGGAGACAGAGCTTCGGCAGCTTGCGCCTGCGGAGTGTGTCTTGAGACTTGCAAGAGCTCAAGAGTAAGTTTACTAGCTCCAATACTAGATGAATCCTCGAAGATGCACAAGACTAACATTTGTAGTCCCATAAAATCTACATGGCTTGGCGGTGCTTACCTTGCGGCAAATCGTGATGCACTGAAAAAGGTCCAGGTCACTCGACAGGAATACCAAGAACACGGAAGTGCTTGGCTCGCAAAAGTTTTCTCAGGAGTAATCACAAATAGCCTGTAAATTAGTCGTCGATTCTCCTACGTCCATTTTGTGGCAGTGAGGTGGATGGTGGCGGGGGTGGTGGTGGCGGTGGATGACGATGTGGACGACGATGAGGTGTTAATGAGGTTGATGTTGTGGATACAATATCAGTTGGTGGTAAGCCCCTATTTCATCATTTTTGTGATCTTGAATTTTTTTGAACTATATATTTATAATAAGACCTTCTTTCCTCATACAAAGTCTTAACTCGGGGCAAACTCTAGCTTGTCTAGGGTCTTCGGGGGTCCCTTTGTCAAAAAGAAAATTACGCCCATTGAGTTGGTCGGGTTGTCTTCAAGCCTAGTGAACCCAAGCCTTTCGTGGCTGCAGACATGATTGGTAGATAACACCGCTTGTTTTTTTTGGTCAGGAGTTCGATTATGGGCGGCGCCCACATGAGCTTGGTCAATATCTTTTTGCCGTCCTATGCCTACCTCAGAGATGACCATTTGCTGACTCTGAGGGTCTTGTTACGATAGTAATGGAGCTCTCTGTACAAGGTTCACGACTAGCTACAGCAGTTTGAGCTTGATATGTGTGATGGTTGTATTTTGGTCGTGTAAGTTTCGAGAACAATTCAATACTGCGAAACCACAACTTGCAACCAGCTGAAATACTCAGAACAGCCGACATTTCTCTCAATTGTTTCAAACTCTAACTCAGTTACCAGAACCCAGTAACACTCTGCAGATAGGGACTTAATTTCCAACCCACGCACGTAAGGTGCTGCTCTAGACTAAAGAATTTTCTGATGGCAAAAGACCGCACCGAGAGATTCAAATTGCACAAAACCTTTGCTGAAACGCAACAATTCGGATTTTTTGATATTCGGTGAGCGGTATGATGATGCTTTTTGCTGTGTGTCATGGCGGTTAGCCGTGTCCCTCCTGCAGTATAGCTCAATCAATGGGCATAGTAGAATTTCATACAATCCCTTCGTGCTCTACAATGTTCGAAATGCGATCATCGCTAAACAGACAGCTGAGTCACGCAAAGGCTGTAAGTTTCGATCGGGGTAGTCCGTTTGCTAACTCTACCTTAATCATAACAACAACTGTTTTGGTCCCTAATGTACGTTATCCCTCGATGCATTATAACGATAAGTGATGGACGAGATAGCGAGCTTATAGCGTTAGTGGTCGATGTTCTATTCGACGTCCCTTACATACTTTACACCTCCATGTGGAGACGAGATGTCTGTGTAGAGAAAACTGTATGGCTATTGTATGCAAGGTAGGTGCCAGGCTCCCAAATTCCGTCCAAATTTTACACCGCTGACTTGTGCCATTTTATGACCGACAACCCATCTCCGCCGGTCCAACCGCGCGTCTTTTCCCTCGATAAGGGTCATCGCGTGGAGCTTAGTGGTGAAGACAACCGAGTGATAATATAGGGTAATGTTACTCTAACAAGGATTCATGGATAGAGTAAGAGATATAAAGGGTTGCCTGAAGGGCTTCCCTGGTAGACTAGGTGCTCCTTTCCGCACTAAATGGGAGTTCAAGATATGTTGGAAATCTAGACGCGTCAGAAGCTGGTTTCTCAAATTTATTATGGCAGGCCCTGGTTTAGATACGGTCTCGAATACGTGGTATGGACTCAGACTAGGGGTGTGCGTGTAGGAAAGTGGGTGTACCAATAATTCTACCGTTGAACTATAGCGGATATAAGTTCCCCTCTGGTGGCTGCAACCATTTATTCCACTCAAGGCACCATACCTCTAGAATCCTCTTCGCGTTATAGATTCGGGAAAAACTCAAAAGGTGTAACCCCAAACTCTATCAGCGAGCAAAATACTAGCTACATTGTGTATAGCTATCTCTAAGAGCAGTCCTACAAGAGGCCAAAGATTCACATTGATACGCTGAGAGGTTGTGAAACTTAGGTCTCGACTTCGTAGGCTCGATATGAAGAACATGCGAGGTTTACGAGTAAGAAGTCATAATACGTTCAGGTCGAAATTGAAGACTCGGTGTTCGAGGCTCAAAGAGGAAGATTTAGACCCAAAGACTTGTAGCGAAAAGTTCAATCATAAATTCTCGAAACCTCTAGAGGCGACCTAGCTGACAGTCATGGCAGTCTAATTGCTTCCTCTCGCGTCTTCGTGACGTTCGCCAGTCAATGGGATGACTATACGCCTAAGTTGAAAAAGGGTCAGATCACTAAGCACCATCCTACCATTTTTCAAAGTTCCCTCCAATACAGGTTTTGACCTTCAAGAAAATGTTCTTTGTGAAACCTAGAATAGCAAGACCACATCGGAAACTTTCATTACTTTCACTTCTCCACTGCTTCCATCAGCTCAAGTCATTCCAATCGCCTCTCCTCTGCCAATCCACTTGGGCGAGTTGTGTATCGAAAGCGTGCATATAACGCTGTTCCAACTGTTGTTCCGGCCATGAAGGGCGCTGTTCTAACTGGCGTTGCAGCACATCGGGGAGGCTTTGCCACTGCTCCATTCGCTGGACATGTTGCACATCCTCTCGCGAAGGCGTGAGTAAAGGTCCTGAATCAAACGGATGTGGTATTGGTGGAACTGTCTTTTCCAGTTTCAGATCCTGATTATGCTTGTTTGGTATTGATAATTTAGTGGCTGAAGAAGCTTGCGGCTGGACTTTAGCAGCTACATCTGATTCCTGCCTCTGGGCCTTGATGTGAGAGCCGCGAGCTTCCCGAGCCGAGTGTTTACGATTTTGAGCCTCGCTCACCTTTGCTTTGACAAGCCTGGCGCTCAAGTCTCGAATCGTAGCCTTGTGCTCTATTACTGCCTTACGAAGCCTAGAATTCTCGCTATTGTCTTCGAAAACATGGGGCTGTGCATGGGCAGAGTGGGCTGCAATGGAGGGGAAATATCCAAGGTCCTTCCAAGCAGTGGGCTGACGCCCGGAAGCGGCTGAAGCCGTCATGCCTGATTCTACGGGCCTCGTGTCAGACTGGACCCGGCTTTGTGAATGTGCAATTGCAGGGATGAGCAGCTCATTTCCATAAACCTTCTCAGGATTTTTTCCACCGTCGATCGGAGCCACATGTCGTGCCAGCGGGTTCAACTTTACGAAATCTGCATATTCAATAAGTTTCCAGTAGCGGCGGACCTCAGCAGTATAGGCCTAAATATGGTCAGGCCATTATCGACGTACTGACAAGACAAGAAAGATCGAACATACCTCTGCCAGCTTCTCCTGTTTCAACTCTGAGTCTTCAAACCAGAAGATATTCATGACGACTGTTTTCCAAACATGAGTCATTGTTGGCTCAGGGGCAATGCCCGCGTCTCTACCCAGGCGTGATATGCGAATATCCGAGACAATATCCATGTACCGCAGCTGTCGTAAATCTCGGAGCCCAAGGTACGGTAGTTCTATTCTGGTATTGTCGTCTTCGAGCATCGCATATATTCTTCTGCTGATGTCACTACTCGAGCGAGGTAGAAAGCCGTATGGTGTTACATCATTCCTCATATAGACGAGAAACGCTGCCGGTCGTAGACGCTTCTCCCAGTAGTTGGATACGCAAGGGCAGTTGAGCTATGAAATACACGAGTCAGTACCTGGCACTCAGTGCTAGTGGCGATCTTGTGTAAAGATCATAAATGTCTGATAAGCGTGCAGGAAACGAGATGCGAAGAGTCTTACAGCAAACTAGAAAAAGAAAAACAGGAGAACCCACGCACGTACTTGTTCGAGAAGCTCTTGCCTCATTACGCTACCTTCCGCATAAATGTCCTCAACATTTGCCTTGAATGCCAATTCCACAGCCTTTCGAGTTATCTCCGTTCCCATCGCACGATTCTGGATAAAAAGGTCGTTGCTATACTCGACGAGTGTGTGCTTGCAGTGTTCGAAATTGTAGGCAGTATAGGTTATTCTTACTGTTAGACCTGGTGTATTGCACTCTCGCGATCTGTCCATCTTGACCGACTCACTGTTCGACCAATTGCTAATATGAAAAAATGAGGGGTTGAGATGCCTTGAAGGAATAAGAGTCTGAAGAGAGGTAACTCGAGAGGCATGTTTATGGGCTCTTAGCTGGAAGTGTTGAAGAGTATTAAATTATTCACAACTAGGTGTTGTTGATTATCTGTGCTTGATATGGAACCATATCGTGCTTTGTCAAGATGTGTTGAGGAACAACGACCGTCTTAAACAGCACCAATGGCTTGCTTCGACAATGAGAAACCCAAATACAATGTTGTTATAACACCATACATTCTCTTTGCCGTCATGCAGAGAGATCGCAGCCGTCAAGTTCAAGTCACTAAGCACAATTATCCCCACTGAGAGCCTCCACAACCTCGAGAAACCTTCTATTTGCAACTCTGAACCATGTCACAGTTCTTTGCAGCTAGCAGGTGCCGCTCGCGGTTACTCTATAGGTATGGAGCTCGGCTACTTGATCTGAAAATTAATACACAACTCATCATAGTGTCAACAGCACAAAAAGACGGACATCCCTGGCATTGGAATGTATTCGACAAAATCCGGTATCTAAGATGACGTCTAAGGTGAGCTTTGTTTCATCCAGACTTTTCCAAGCATGATTATTTAAACTATACAATGGAACATATTGATTTAGGGAAATGGATGACGCATTTTACTTACATAGATACGCGTAGCTATTCGAACCCTTGCTCTCTTCACCCGATTCAACTAAGAACACGGTAGACATTGAAATCATCACATCAAATGAGATGCGGCATCTGGATTGATAATCCTATATACGATTTCAGATCTCTGTATAGCAAAGCCTCCCACGGTATATATTATCCAATCTTCCTACTCTATCTTCTTCCTGCCATCTGAAGAGGCATTACGGGCAAATGACGTACTTCTAATCCGTTCACCCCCGTCTCCCAAGCTGCAGAAATATACATCAAACAAAGCAGATGAGAGCTAGAGCTTGACACACTTGAGCCCCATCTTGACCCATTCCGCCGATTGTCGATCGACTTCGTAATGAGTTCCTTCACATTATGACGAGTTCATCCCCGTTAGCTTCGACATATTCGGTAAACTCTTGCGTGCGGCACTTCCACCACCGCTTCCGGTTCTTGCTAGCTATCTGAGCTGCCTAACCTTTAACCTAGGCACAGGCTATAAAGTTGTGCTTCTTCGCTATATCTGATCGACGCTGCGTTCCCATAATCGTCACATCCAGTTTCTCTCCGATCCATTGTGTCGGTCTCACCCGGTCGTCCAGCTGTTTGAGTTTACTTGGATATCTGGAGTAGTTCTGGTTCACAATACTGAACAAGTTCAACTCCACATGTGAACAGTTGGACGTCTCCCACAAGATGCTGAAGCCTATGGGCATCTAAGGTGTGGTGCGCAGTCTCTCGTCTCTAACCAGACAGGATCTCCCCTGGAAGAGCGTCGTCTTCCTCATCTCCAAGGCGCTTCTAGGCCCTAATGAAACGGCGAGAACATTGGTCCCAGAAGACTTTGAGCATTGATTCTCACTCTGTTTCAGGACCGCACCCAGGCGCAATTGTTTGGTCCCAACGTCTCTGGAATTATTCCGATCTCTTACACGGCCTTTCTTGCCGTGCATCCCAGTTGATCTTTCCTCTTTCTGACTTCTTAGCTGCAGACGTTGAATTTCCCAAGTATCTTTCCTGGCTCTCAAGTTTCCGCTCGCTGCTGAGACTCCCCGCAGGCTGCACTCTTGCTCTAGATTCTCTCTCCTGAGGCGATCCTTCTTGAGCGGTTTGTTCTCTATATGGTCGCTCTCAAGAAGCTCTCTATTTGAGCTTTCGGATTTGTAGTTCTCGTGTCCAGAGATTTACTGTCTTTCTAATCTTTATCATCTATTCGCTAACAAGAGTGTCTTGCTGTGACATGGTTGTTTTAGCAATAACGAGCCAAGCAATCGCGCCCTCCTTCTGGAAGACCCAAGATTCCTCGATACACCCTTTTTTCGAATTTCTTTGACAGTCACGTTGAGTCTTCATGCCTCTGCTCTCTGCTCAGAAGGATTCAACTTCTCAACATTGTTGACGAGGAAGGTGAAATCGCTGCTGAGTTCCGCTTTATCTTTGAACGTTTCTGTTCGCTCCTCGATTAAGGTAGTTCATCTCTATGGGCCTTCACTACCTTCAGCAATTTCCGGGACTTCTTCGTGTTTCTTCAAAATTCCTCGACCGCGCACGACTTTGGGGCCGGGTCGGAGGCAGATAGAAGGAACAGTGGCTGGAGAAAATGTGCTCTGCGTCGGCCTCCAGCCGCACACAGTCCGTCATCGCTCCGTGGCCATTCCGGCAATGCGCACACGCCCTATTCGAGACATATCCCCGAATAAAGGCCATAATGGTCTGGCGGTAGGATGAATGCCGCTCGAGAGCGACCCGACCACGATCCCCGCGGAAACGGGGCTGGCGAACGACCGGCAGCTCTGCGATCCGGCGCTCAACCGCGTTGCGAGGCTCTTAACTGGTCACCTCCATCATTTCATCCATGACCGGCACTAATCCTATTAGTTACTATTCGTAGGCTATTCGCCAGTGCACTTACATTCAGCTTCGAGGTTTTCCAGCTTTCAGCGTACGCATTAACCACGACCTTTGGATCATGACGAACGCGACGTATTGCCTATCTGTAGTGGAAGCTTATAGACGCCAGCGATCTCATGAAAGCGAGAACACCAAAGAAATACCAATTGTAGTGTTGGATTCGCTAAAAAAGATGTCAGCTCTGTATTGAAGAAAGATCAATTCCATCTTGCTTTACCTCAGACCCAAAATCTAGTCCTCGCTTCTAAACCTCAGGTAACGACTTCAGAAAACTTGCCTGCCCGTCAAGAACTCGGTTATGATAGTAAACATGTAGATACAGATCTCTTGCCCGCTGTTCAAAAGACTTTATATATAATGCTCATAATTGGTGGTCTCGAAATCGTATAAGGGGTGGAAACGTCAATCATCACATCCTCGTATTCTTCAAACGATTGCTCTTTCTTTCTCTCAGAACAACATTTATGTATCTTTAATTATCCAATTCATTTTGCGCTTTACATTTTCCCATAATTCCTTTAACGTTTTGTTGCTGCTTTCTCCTGAGTCTGGGGAAAATCCTTATAGATATTAAAATTTGATTGCTCTATAGGTCGTGTTCTTGATTCCTACTTTGGTAGTTATGCTTCGTCTCAGGCTGATGTGAGTCAGACATTTTCGAAAGCGCGTTCCGAGGATTCTGGTTGTGTAATTTTCTCTCGGTACCCAAGTCAGATTTGTTGGATTTGCGATACTGACCTTCAAGAGCCTTTTCTCCCAAATTATTGTCTATCTGAAGTTTTCTTATATATATCATTCGCAGGAACATTCCCAGTCTTCTAATTCCCCTCGAAGAAATTTTTCAGCTTTCTCTGTAAGGACTCTTTTCTCTGGTCTTTTCCGTCGAGTTTTCTGTCTCTTGTCATATATTTGTTCATTTTGTGTTCTACGATTAATTCCTCTGCACTGTAAGAAGCCCTCTTGAATAGTCAACGGTCTCAATGTAACTTGGACCTGGTTGCTGAGCTGCGTCAGCTGGCAAAATGCCAGAGAATCCGCTCACGATGATATTGATCGTGCAGGCTATTTCGGTAGGCCGCGTCGCTGTGTAATCCACCTTACGGCCATGACAGTTTGAATAGTTATTCGCGTGCATCCAATGTTCGAGAAACCTAGATTTTTAAGCTGTGAATCTCGCTTGGGAACAAAAGCCCTAAGTACCCGGAGCAGCCTTCCTTTCACCAACGCTCCACACGAACGACCCCACCAGGATAGTTCTAGTCTTCAGTAACCCGAGAAATGCAATAATTGGTCTTCCAGGTTTCATATGGCAGAAGTGAGTTGTGATGAAAGTGTTAAAGGGTGTAAGATATGTTTTGACAATTTAATGATTGATTGAATGAAAGGGGGCATCAAACTCTGCACTCAAGATCTTGATTTTCATCGTCAGATCTGCTCACAGAAAAGCTTCAATATAAAGAGTTTCCAAACTTGCTTGGCCCTCAAATCATCGGTCTGTGTGCCCTGCGATGCTTGCGAAGCTTGTGTCTGGTCACACAATTCTTCAAGCTCGGTCATTGCGCGCGTTCTGCGATGATCATCTGTTTCATTCACAGGCAAAAACAGAGAGATACATCGATCTTGATCTTCGACGGGCCCGATGATGCGCATATCGCTGACCGAGGAAATCGAGATTTTGTCTCCATGAGCCGGACACTCGTACGCAGGGGCATTCCTTACTTTCTCCCTTCTCCCAAGGGTTTCCGACCGTCCGATAGCGAGATCTTTGAACCTCTGACCTTACGCTTCCGGCTGCGGTGGCAATAATGGCCTTCTCAAGCCAGCAACAGTACCCCCCATTCCTGATTCCAGACTGTATTGTAGTAGCACTTCTTCGTTATCCACGTCTAGTTCCAGCGTGAGTGCAAGCTTCTGCGCATCGTATTCCGCTAGTTCCGAAGGTGCTGAAGTGATCGAGGTAGGGGGGTGCGGAGGCAGCAGAAGACGTAGGCACGGTGATTTCGAAGGGGTTACCGGCGTGAGTTGACTGATGGTGTTAGGAGGGATTGGCGTAGGGATTCTTGATGATTGGCGTGTTCTGATTTCCAGGCTTCGTACTGCTGACTCTGATGATATCATGCTTGCCGAACCAGGTTCAAAGAACTTTCGTCATCATCAATCTCAAGATTTGATCAATACGTTGTTTCAGCGACATCGAAGCAGGATCAAAGATCGGATCGTACACCCATAAGACGGAGCCGATGCGAAGCACACAGATGCAATGCCATGGATAGGTTTCGTCACTGGACCGCGCCGCTCCTTTGATGTCGCTGATCATAAGCGCGATTTCTTCTGAAGCCAGCAAGGCTTTGGCAGCGGCGGAGATGGTGGTACAGCGTCGCTCGTCCTCTTTAATAGTAGGATCGCTAATAGACTGAAGGTAGTTCTCCTTCTGCGCCGCCTCTTGGAAGGCGGTCAGACGCTCGTGAACTCGAATGTTATCCGTGGCACGAGACTTGAGATGGGTGAGGAACGGCTCGAGGCTTTTCATGGTCGAGTTGACGGTGAAACTGTCGGCGGTGGACACGGCCATGATGATGAGGAATCACGGGCGGAAGAATGTCGTGATTAGAATTCAACAGTGAACTCTCACACATTCTGAACTCGAAATTTTCTTCGCCATGTAACTGTTACGAAGTTGGTTCATCGACTGTTCGCATGAACGAAGTGTTCTTTGTCTTCAGCTTGTGCTGAAACTTACAAACCACATGGCCACCGAACCTGGTATTTTCTTCCTAGTTCAAGTAGCGTATTTCCGATGTTTTTCTGTAACCCTTTCAGCTCCAGTGTGCTCTTGTAATGTCATTCAACAGCCTTCCTTTCTAAGAGTATTTTCTTGTTCTTGCTGTGTGCAGTATACCATTGGTCTATTTTCATAGATCGACCTTCTGCTATTGGGATGTTCTGATATATATGATTTGTCGAGATCAAGATGAGGGGGCCAAAAGCCTGAGATACCGGCGATCGTTCCATTAGACGCAGCCAAACACTAGAAACCAATGCGTCCAATACATGAGCTGGTCTTTCCCTCTCAACTTGTAGTCCTCATAACCGAATAAGCCAAGAAAGATCCCGTGTTAAACCAATCTCACGATTTATTGTGAGAAGATTTTGATGCCACTTTGCTGCAGTAATTATTCTATAAAGAATCATTTGAAGAATATTCAAACCACGAGGTGAAGGATTTATGACCAGCCCGATCTACCATGGACCAACTGCAACATATGGGTTTCGGGAGAATGGCGGGAAATGAATTGGTCTCTGCCATAGGGGTCAGGTCTTTGAGAGTAATTAATCAGTGTTGTTGAAGATCGATGGCTAGGAAGGATTGGAGCTGCTATTCGCGCACTCAGCCAAGCTTGGCATTCCGCTTCTGAAAGATTCCATGACTATGTCTTTTGTCAAGATTCAGAAGAACATACGCATCGACATCTGGATGTCACATACCCAGCTGTTCTCACGATGCATCGGTACGGAGTGCCTCTTTCATTGGGCGTATCAAGCTTTCCACCCAAGGCTGAGGGACCTTGAGCGCAAGGCAGCTGAATTCGATGCCCTTGGCGGTGGCATTGAATTTGACAGCTGCGCTGTTGTATGTTACCATGCCGGCATCAACTGCCTCTTTTCATGCCAACTGCCTATAAAGCGGACGAAGGCGGGTCCGGAGACCATGGTGTACGAGCCTAAACTAAGGATAGTTGCAGCATGAAACAGACCGTCGTTACCTACAACAATAGTGAAAAGCTGTAAGTAGAACACATATACATAACGATCTCGTGTTGAGGAATGAAAAGTATGTAGAAGAAATGGAGGGATATGCAGGGAGCTTGGTGTTTTTATAGCCACGGATGACCGACAGAAGAGAAGTGATAAGCGGGTCACAGAGACTATATATATATGAATGTTGATGAATTAGGTACTGAAAAACAGGGAAGCTTCGATGAATTCATTGTTGAAAGGCTTCCTGTCTGATTCCTAGGAGCTGGTTAGGAAGGTCATGTCCGTTCCAGCACCGATTGATGGCCTTCATCATGCTTGAACCATCTTTCGCGATAAGGATGATATAAGAGGGAACATGATGAGAAATTCAGCAATTTAAAAGTTAGACTTGGAAGTCCGATGTCTTTCTGATGCGTCTACCCGCTCCTTAAAGCTGTTTTCGTTGAGGATTCTAAAATCCCTCGATCCTTTTTCTGTTGGCGTGAGTTCGTATCGAGGGAAGCATTCAAGCTTTTCGCTTGCCTTTAGGGTTATTCAAAATCTCCATCCACTTCCTGTAGTCGTAGTACTCTTCTCTCCTATATATTTCAGCCTGCACAATGCCGGCCTGGTCGACTTCGTGTCAGCGCTTTCACTTCAAGCAACTCGAGGATTGCCTATCTCCGTAAGCTTGGCAATTTTGATGTGTGGCGCCCGCGTAATAATAGATGCCATTGACGGTTTTACCTTCATGCCGCCTTTGCGAAATGACTGGCGCTTCGACGTCAAAAAAACTAACCATGTAGAAGACTTGGTCCAGGGACCTTGTATCTGATTTAAAGGGCATAAAATTTGTAACCCCACTCATCCTTATGGTCACGCCTTCCGTATTGATCTCAGAATCTCGTCCAATATCTGGAGAGAACCAGAACTCCTCTGGAACTTTGCTGGCCTTTCATTCGAGAATTGCCTGTTTATCGTCCCAGCCTTCCAATTTGTCGTTAGGGACGATGGGCAGTGCAACTCTGAAGCTTGGGATCAGCGAATTCGTATGCTCAGTATTCAGGATATACTCTTTCGACATTCCCCTTTCAGAAAGAAATAGTTTATATCGTCCCGACTGAGCTTGATGGCTTCAAGATTGCTGAGAGCAAGCATAGCGTGGGTATAATTTCCGAGGCTGTGACGAGTTTTCTCAAGATGAGTTTTTTTTATTTCTTATGACCAAATTCAGAAATAATCTTCCCTGATGTGTGCTTTGACTTGCTTTCTATATTCAGCTACCTCCTCAGCATATTCGCTGGGAAGCTCTATTTGGAATTCCACCCGGATCTTGTTGGTTTGATCAAGAGCGATTCACCCCACCGAAATGCGTTTCGTTTAACCAATGTTAATGATTTTTCTTCCTGACTTCGAAATGCATCTCTCGCACCCAGGTGAATTCGTCTCCCGGAGGAGCTCGACTCACTGCCAGGCCGCTTGGTGGTTGAGAAATGCGTTGCTCAACTGGGCGTTTCGCCTTATCCGAGTTCCAGGTCGCAGCTTGAAATCCTGTACTTCGCTGTGGGCTCTTCTGAACCCATACAACCCGCTCTCAACCCTCACTATAAAGCACTCAAATAGATTTACTATGAAGCTCCGAAAGATAGTGACAGTTCGATCGGGAGATCTTGCTGGGGGTCCGGCCACATCATCCTCCACCTGTCGTCTACGAAATTCTGCTCCTCGATTTGGCGCCAAGCCTTTTTGTTTTTCAATCGAATAAAAGTTCCCTGATGGTCCCTGTAGTGATATTCGTACCAGCATTCAGTGATGGTTCTTCAGGTCCATTCTGCATCAACACACAAGCTGACGTCCCGATATTGAGACAGGCAATAAACTTGGGAGAATGCATGTTATGCGTGATTATTGAGCTGACGAGTTCTGTTCCAGATTGTGAGGTTACTTGCGTGGCAGGTTTAAGAAGCTTCTGGATGTGGGGTAACATCGGCTGTGGGAACCTCGTTGAGTGCCATAGCTACGTTACCGAAGCAATACAGTAGTTGGTGTGATTCTTACCAGCCGTTTGAACCTCTCAAACATAGTGCAGTGTATGAGTAGATATACAAGAAAGCTGCCTGGTAATCAGGAAGGCTTATTCATTTGTTAGACATTCTTGATGGATATCCAAGTCTTATCACGGTATAATTTACCAAGCATCTATAGGTAACGGATATAGTTCTTATATCGGAAGGGTTAAATATGAAGAGTAGGTATTCAAGGTAAGAAATATATTTAGTTTAGAAAAGAAAAATTTTGATGGAAAAATTTTGATGGAAAAGTTGGTGTTCTTATATGCTCCGATGAACGGTTTTCCAGTAAATGAATGTTATTTAGGGCGCCACTTCTTGTGATGGCTGATTCATGAATAAAGGCCTGAAAATACAGGAGGTTAGGACGAGTGGATTAAGGGTTGGTGAAGCGATCTGAGTTAACGTGAAAATGAACAGGAAGTGAAAAGCATGATGAAGTTGTGTGTCGATGAGAATTTGTGACGCCTTACATAGCTGTCTTCTGGTATAAATACGATTTGTTAGTTCTATTGTGGGTCTGTTGGCATCTTCCTCTGACGGGAAGACCGCGGCGCTATAGGCTGAGGTGAAGACATGTCATAGACGCTCCTCCCCAATCTTCTCTCCTCCGCATAACCGAATTGATTCTGCAACCCGAATACCGCATAGCAATTGATGCAAGAGCATTCTATACATGCAGTAAACGGACAGTTGTCTACTTGGGGGTTAAAATTAGAAGGATATTTATCTGCCACAGATTTCCCTAACACAGCGAAGGTTAGTGCTGCTCATTGAGCGATCTATTGGGAAGATACTTACAGTCGTTCTTTCGCTTCCGCCGGGGTTTTAAACGGCGCTCATCTGCATCAGAGCCGTGAGGACTGTTATCACCGGTCTATTACTACGCTGTCAGATTATGTACTGGATAAAAAATCATTGGTTATATTGTCTCTTACCCATGGTTCTTCCCCACATTTCTTGCTTGAATCATAACGTAGCTCCATACTACAAGGGATTGTTGAATCGTATCGCAAGCGCTGCTGAGAAGTGAGCTGCTCATAGCAAGTAATTTTCATCCGCTCGAAAGCTTCCCAATACTGGTCTGCTTCTGCACTATCTGCCTGAGACACCGTTTGTCAGCATCTCAAACAAAATTCGGCACTCCTTGTGGTATACCTCTTTTAACTTCTGCGCCTTTAACGAGTCACTCTCATAGTGGTAGATGTTAAGGATAATTCCATGCCAAACTGCGCGCAGGACATTGCGACATATATAAGGGCCTTGTACCCCTGCCACAATGTCCATATACTTCAAAGACTGTAGAGAAACGAGGCCAATGTACGGCACTACGACACTGTTACGGCACCGATCTTCCATAGCAAGCATGCCTATGCTATTGCCTGTGATGTTGCACCTCTTGACGAAACGGAAAACTCTCCGGTTCTCCCTCACCCTTCGGGCCCAATACGCTTCTTTCGTCGCATGATATTCCCAAGCTTCATGCACCGCTGGAGAATTCATCTGTTGCTCCTTCGTTAGTAGCTTGATCTTACTTTAAGATAGTGATATCTATAAGACCGGCGAGGGCATACTTGCTGCAGGAGGGAAGACCTCCTCGGGTGGCCTTCTGGAAAGACAGCCGCAACACAACGAGTCCAGAACCAGTTTACTTCCTGGCGAGAAAATATGTGGTCCTTCAATACACCGATACTTATCATTCTTGTGGTGTAGTCGTAGCAATTCCGTCCCCATTTCTCAAAGTGAATTTCTTTCCAGACTACTGGGGTGCCTAGTCTAATGCTTTTCTCAATGGTCGTTTCTTTTTTGCGAGAAGCCACACGTGACTTGATGATGGGGGTAGACCTGTGTGGCGGTGCGATTAATTGAGCCGCTGGAAGGGGTTTTGTGTCTAGGAAAGCCGTCGCATTTTTTAGATGCTTGTCCGGTACTAAGCCTGTGACATCGGTGATGGAAGCTGGTACTCTTGGCTGTTGGAGTTCGTGCGCCGCTGGGGTAAGGCTTTCCTCTGAACGAATGATCTCATAACCTACCTCTTTATCCGGTTTCAAGTTTGTTGGGATGCACGTCTCTGTCGGTCGAATCGGCGGAGAAATTGGGAGGTGATCTCTGTCGGTAATTGTCGTTTCGTCACGAGGCTCTCTATCTAGCACTAAGTGTGCCGGATCTGACTCTTCTCCTGCATCAATAGGAGCGGAAATCCTCTTCTGATCTGCTATAGCGGTAGCAACATCTATGGCTGTAGCAGTCGTTGCAAATTCTGAAGCTGTTACCGAGTATATCGTCAAACCCAAGCGTTGGCATTTCTCAAGTGGGGTCTCGGACGAATCTTCCATGACGGTAACTTTGATTGATAGATAGGGCGAAGAAGCAGCTTGCGATCATATACAGATGCTGGTATTGGCAAGATGGACGGCTATGGCGATGAAACTCTGTGTACTGTGTGCAGGATTGAAAAGGTAACGTGGCTCATGTGTGATGGAAGGGAAAAATGTTGTTGTGTGTTGAGGATAAATAAGCCTAATAGGATATTTAATGTTTCATGCAGTAATATAAATCTGATGTTTGTGCTATACCTTTTACCTTGAAGTCTTGGTGGTCGAGGTGGAACGCGAATAGTCATATCTCTGGCGACAGACGGTAGGCCTCAGAGCGGGAAGCCAACACCACCATAGATGGTCATATCTTTGGCGACAGACGGTAGGCTATGAGTACTTCCATCCTTTTTTTGCTTCAGCTCTGGAGTTCAATTCCAGGCAGCCACCGAATTATGTTTTTATTTTTGACTTTGATTTTTGTGGTAACACCTATAAATCGCTACTAGGTAAGTGACTTGATAGATAGTTCTTTGGGCTAACTAGGTTCGGCTCCTATCTTGGAGACTTGGTGTTCTAACTTGTAAAGATTTTAGACGTATTCACCTGTAAATGTTACGGGTCGAATGCCGGTTGGTGCCTGCCTGCGTGGAAGTTCCATCACAAATCAATAATCTGGCCTTGATTACTAGCTTGCGACCCAATTTATTGAAAGCAGTATAGACGCAAGTTGATAGCCATGAAACGGCAAAGAATCTCCAAATGCAGAATCACGATCTTGCCGTTCCATTATAAGGCAACAACATATCTCACCGTAAGATCTTCAAATGGAGAAATCGATCTCAAGAAACTCGCGAAACAGTCTCATCTCACATCAGGTTCGTTGGCAAAGCATATGCGACATAAAAAATTGGGAAATGAGGCATAAAAACTGGCCAAGCTACCAGATATTCCACGCAGTTGGCCTGGCTGTTGTTTTTTAGTGACAGGCTTTCACCTACCTCGTTGTGCAAAACTCACACTGATAGTATTTCTGTTCCACATCATCCCAGCAGCTTTCTTATTACAGCTCACTATGACCTCTTCTATGTCTATTACGTTGGAGAGCCGGTTAAGTCAGGGCGACTCAGCGCTAATTTGGCCAGCCCATCCCTTCTTTACAGGCTCCATAACTAACGAATTCATGTAACGCTTTAGCGATAACGTCCGCATAGAATCAGCGTAGGCGGTCTCCATGCCACCATCCCAACATCACCGCCTACTACGCTCAATATTGAAGCTAAAGCCTTACTGGTGGACGGCCAACCGTGTGAGCACGCCGTTATCAAGAATCGAGCTAACTTATGCTGGATATTATAGAGTAGGAGCTGTAATTACGAATCTGATGGGAATTCAGAACTGAACAATTGTACAATGTATATACAGTATCTCACTCCCATTAAGACGCACATTGCATAGGATTTGGTAGTTGACGTTAAGTTAAACGGCGGAGCTTTCCGCACTCGGAATCGACATTATTATCCGTGCCATCCCTGTCTTACATACTTGCTCTATTTCCTTCTTATCTCACCTCTTTCCCATCAACATCAGCCTCTAGTTGTAGTTCAAGTAATCTTCATTGTCTGAACGAGTCGACCGAAGGCTTAAAGGACCAGACAAGGAAAATTGTAAGGACCAGACTTGGGCTAATATTATGGGCTCATTGCAGGAGAGTCCCTGGCAGTACTTCGTTGCGCCGCTTCTGAATGCTAAAGATGTTGTAGTCGTTGGCTAACCGATCATCAATACATCTTCGATATTAGAAAGCGTTATCTTTTTTTCTGTCTCTCACATCTCTATTATTCCATTCCCGTGGATCCTCTAAATCCCCAATCGGTAGATATTATGGTGCACACTGTACTCTTCTAGCAAAATCTTAGAAGTCCTTTACTAGCTTCTTGTTGAGTATTTAAAAACTGGGGTCATAAGCTCTCAGTGGCCGGGCGACTTGGAAATACGTTCAACCTCATATTAATCAAGGTTTAATTCTGTGTCAAATGTACTGAACTGAATTTGTAGCCATGGCAGGCACGCATGAGGAGATTATTCCTCTCGTCTCTTTCGTTCTTACGAATATTTTAGGCCTTTTCTTAGTGTGCTCTTAACGGTTCACGCAGTCAAGCCACACATTACAAGTGGAGCTACCGTCTCAAACGGTCAGGCTTGGAGGTTGTAGGGGGACTATGCGCCGCACACAAATCCGACGAACTTATAGTATTTCGAACATCTCATCCATTCGCATGCCAATGCTACAGCCAACATAGCAGATCGTCCTCTTCCAGAGTCTTCATGCATAGTCCCTAACGCTTCTCGAACAATTCTCCAAATCGCTCAATGAAGCCATCTATCTTTTTTCCCACCGCATCTCCTATCCCAACGTCTTTACATACCGATCAGCCCATCAGCTCACCCAGCAGACGCGCGAGCTGGTGAGGAATGACAAGGAGATGCGACGAGTATGTGGATAGAGTGCGGTTGCGATGACGGTTGATCCACTCGTTGGCTTTGTGTATTCAATGACTCTTGTCGCGTCTGGATCTAATGGCTGTACGTTGCCAAACGAGAAAACAAATGGTGAGACTACTTGTCCATTTTGAATTGTTGAAATGAGATATCGGTTACTCACAACATACGGTAAGACTGCCATTGATCCTGGTAGACGGCCTGTTAATCATGCAATCTGCAGAGAGCGGGTGCTGCTCTACTGGCTTTCACTTCCCTTCAGTGCAGGCTAGTAGGATACAGACAACAGGACAAGAAAAGGTAGGATCAGAGAGGTCAAGTAAGAAGGCTAGATTGTTAACAATGCTTGCGGTCCTGTGACCATGATCTTGAAAGGTTATATGTGGATATGGGGACAGTCAAGGATTAATAACTAAATTTCGGACGACGCCCATATGATAGTAGAGTAGGGATATCAACAGATGCCAGCCGGTACCGCCCCTCATAACCGGGTAATACCTTTTGTCCCAAAAGAAAACGCCCACCACTTTCCGTCGCAAACCTACAAACTCGAAAAATCTCAGTTTGCTACATTCTCTCTAGCCTTTGCGCCGCTAGCCCTATGCCACACATCCCCACCCCATCTCATCAGCCGCTCGGCTGCCGCTGTAGGACCATCTACAGCTGGTCGTACATCTAGAGAGAACACAGGTGCTCCGGTCGGTTCAGGGACAGAATAGTAGTCGATGACGTATCTGACTTCTCGTACGTCTCCTTGAGGCGTCCGTCGCTGGACATACCAGTCGTGTCGATCGAATGGGGCGTCAGAACTACAGGAGATTAGCGCTGGATGGAATTGACCAGCAAGTAATACTTACTTGAATTTAGCAGGATACATGCGCCCTAAGAAATCGAATATTCTTGCTTTGGGTGAAATATCATCTGGTCTGCCTTGAAACCTCAATAATTTTGGCTTCGCAATCTGCCATTCCGGTGCAACCTTATCAGCGTCTTCGACGAATCCTTCTTCACCCCTTCGGCACGCCTGCCAGCCGTAGCCGAGTCCGCGACTGAATCTCCGTTCCCAATTTACGATCTCTTCCCAAGCACCCTCGTTCAAAAAATTATGGACTGCTACCATGGATTCCACAGCATCTTGGGGAGTGTCATCGTAGCCCTTCCGCAGCATTGCGTTATACATCTGTTGCGGTGAGGGATACTCCCAGTTGCTCTCCGAATCGCCTCTTGGTATCGATGACGTTTCGCGTTCTATGGGAAGATCGACAGATTGACTTGCGGCGGGAGACTGGGAGAGGTTTGGGAACATGTAGTTTAGGGGATTGAGTCGAGACGAGGTGGATGGAGGTGGGGCAGAAGGTTCCAGAGGGGCGTTTGGCGCTTGCACTGGGCATGAGCCGGCTGTGGGAGATCCTGAGGAATTTCGAGGGGGAAATGAAGGCGTTGAGGGTATGGCGGTATGCATCGGACAACCAGGCTTAGAAAGTTAGCATCAATAATATAGTAGCAACGAAAGTCCATATCTTACGGGAGGAGTAGCATTTGATTTTGTGGGAGGATGAGGCGCAACAGTGGTCGATGCACGGGGTTTGTCCACCCAAAACCAGCCCATTGTAGGTGCTATTAGTGTTCAGGGTTTATTAGGGTGAATATAATTGAGAGGCAATGGTATAAACGACAACGGATATATGAGGAACAACTTGGAGAGAAGTTCGGCGGTCGAAGAAGGATAAACTTCAGGGTCGAGAGGACGAAAAGGGTCTAGCCTGAATTTGCGGGCAAAATGACGTTGCGCTTTCACAGGCTACCTACGCGAACGATCGCGCCAAACCGAGGGCACGGCAACATGAAGAACATGGACTATAAACAGCCTCCATGACTCCGACTGTAAGGACTGATTCGTACGATGAGAACGGCCTTCTACTTCGGCCGACTATGCCTTCGTCGCGGAGCCCAGCGGCATGTAGCCTTACTTGAGCGACGCTTCTCCATATCTGCAAAATGGCCTATACCTCGAAAGGCGCCGCATCGACCTCCAAGAGGGAGAAAGACTTTATTAGCTTTGCTTAGCCCAGCCGCTTTCGTGCAATTGAGTGAAGAGGACAATGGCGATGGCAAGACACCGGAAAAACTCATGTTGGAGGCTTCGCGGGCGGAGATTGAGAAATCGATGCCCGACAATCTGCATGGCTTCAGGAGAGCATGGCACGGTCTCTACCTAATCTTGGACAAGTACATCTATGAGCCCATAGCAACGGGCTTTCGATTTCTACACCTTGTGGTCATTTTTGTTCCGGTAATAGCAGCGGTGCCGTTGGTCTGGTTTGGACGAAGACAAAAGGCACACGACAATGAGCGTACAGGTACGCTCTGGTGGTACAGATTCTTGGTCCATGCTATGGAGCGCGCTGGCCCAGCTTTCATCAAGGTACTTGACTCTGTGGCGAAACTGGCTCCAACTGATCTTTTGTAGCTTGGACAATGGGCGGCCTCAAGGTCAGATATATTCCCGGCAGAAATGTGCCATACCATGTCTTCTCTCCACTCCAATGCTCCGGCCCATTCCTTAGCAGACACGAAAAGGACAATCGTCAAAGCTTTCAACGGCCGCCCTTTTGAAGACATATTCGACGAATTCCAGGAGAAGCCTCTAGGGGTAGGAGCCATAGCTCAGGTTTATAAAGCCAAACTCAAACCTGATCTCGCCGGTTCCGAAGATGCGGACTTGGAAGTCGAACCACAAAACATGCGCAGAAGAGTCCGCAAGAACGTCGACACTTTCATCAAATCCACCCCTCAACGCGTTCCCTCCTCTTACGTTGCCATCAAAGTGCTCCACCCAAAGGTCGAGCGCCTCGTCCGCCGTGACCTGCGCATCATGACTTTCTTCGCTAAAATTCTAAACGCTATCCCTACTATCGAGTGGCTATCTCTACCAGACGAAGTGGCTCAGTTTGGCGAAATGATGCGCTTGCAATTGGATCTTCGCATCGAATCTGCTAATTTGACCATGTTTCGCAAGAAATTTAGAGATCGAACCACGGCTTGGTTCCCCTACCCTTACGCCAGCCATACCACGCGACAAGTCCTTGTCGAGGAGTTCGCCCAAGGCATCCCCCTGGCAGCCTTCCTTGAAGACGGCGGAGGGGTATTTCAGCAGGAAATCGCTGACGAGGGCCTCGATGCTTTTCTTCACATGCTCCTTATTGACAATTTCGTCCACGCCGACCTGCACCCTGGAAACATCATGGTCCGCTTCTACCTCCCTACACAAATCTCACTCACTCTAGGACGACACAAACCCTCCGACTCCCCTACCGACTCCCTTGACGTCACCGAAGAAGTCCTGCAAAGACTGCGCCCGCATCGCCACCACCCCGAGGCCTGGGTCTCACAACTTGCCCAAATCGACAAAGAGGGCTACAGGCCGCAGCTCATCTTCATTGACACGGGCCTTGTCACAGCTCTCAACGCCACCAACCGCAGGAACTTCCTTGACCTCTTCAAAGCCGTCGCCGAATTCGACGGCTACCGCGCCGGGCACCTGATGGTCGAGCGTTGCCGCCAGCCCGACGCCGTCCTCGACAAGGAAGTATTTGCGCTCAAAATGCAGCACCTCGTCCTAGGCGTCAAATCAAGCACGTTTGCGCTCGGCAACATCAAGATCGGGGATGTCCTGAACCAGGTCCTGTCCATGGTGCGCGAACACCATGTCCGCATGGAGGGAGACTTTGTCAACGTCGTCATCAGCATCCTCCTCCTCGAGGGCATTGGCAGGAGCCTAGACCCGAATCTGGATCTCTTCAAGAGGTAAGTTTCCCCCCTCGTTCCACATTCCCACCCTCACCCACCTACACCTCACAACCCCGAAGACTTGACTGACCCCTCTCCCATCTCCACAGCGCCCTCCCCATCCTCCGCCAACTCGGCTCCCAAGGCGGCGGCGCGAGCCTGCTGCAAAACGTGCGCGAGGGCGACTACAGCATGCTGAAGGTGTGGGTGGGGCTCGAGGCGCGGCGGTACCTCCTGGCGAGCGCGGAGCAGGTCGAGAGTTGCGTACGGTATGATCAGCTGTCGCCGAATATTTAGGTTTGGTGGAGGTTGGTGCACGTGTAGGGGGCGAGATGGTTGTGGGGGAGGGTAGATGGGATGTAGAAAGAATTATATAGGTAGAGCTGGGTTGGCCCACGAAAGGCATCTATGGACACGGGAAACATAAATATTATACATCTAAACAGCGAACCCCAAATCTGCGCAAATCTAAAAGTCCAGCCCCTAAAACGCCAGGGATGCCGCTAACTGCGACGAAAATAAGGGTGCATTGGCACCCTACGAGCGTATCGCCTACCACGCCGCAACATCTTCCCTCTCCGACCTACCTCTTCCTTTGCTCATCCACTTCCTCGCGTTAGCAAACCGACTCATACCCCCCGGGTTCTCGCCCTCCCCAGCAAAACCCCTCCCCACCTTCGCCGCCCCAACATCCTTCTCCAGCACCTCCACCAAGCCTTCTGCAAACAACTCCCTCACCGTCTCATCTGCCAGGTACGCCCTCCTCGCCCCCTCCGCCGCCCTCCCCTCCTTCCTGACTTTCAGATCCCTGAATGCACCCGCCAGCAACCGCTCAAGGGCCTTGCGAAACTCGAGCACGGTCTTGGCGGCCCTGCCCCCACTGCCGCCGTGCTGGACGTAGAAGGGGAGCCAATTGTCAATCTCAAGGATGTTCTTGCTGGTGGTCAGCTGGGTAATTTTGCCGCCGAAGAGGGTGGCCATGAGGGGTGTGGCCTCGGACGTATCGCGCAAGAACAGGGTGCCGCCGTCGTTGGAACGGGCCATGGTACTGTATGAGTACAATTTGCCATAGCGGATGCGATCTTCGTCACCTTTGTCGCGAGCATTGACGGACGAGGGATGGACGATGGTGCCCTTTTCGCCTGGGGTCCGAAACGTGCGGCCACCAGTAGCGACGGCGAGATTTGGATGAAGACCCGCAAGCGCGAGGGCCTTGACTAACGGGGTTTTTGACGAATTGGTATTGAGGAGGGGATCGCCGAATTCAGAGTTCGAGCGAGCATTAGAGGGCGTAAAGGGGATTAGTCCGGCTTCAACGAGGATTTCTTCAATCTGTCGTGCAGTTGCGTCAACAACCTTGAAAGAGTTATTGTGGATGAAGTTTTTGAAAGCAAAGTCTTGCGAGGCGTGGTCGCCTTTTGTGTCACGGATACGACGCATTTCACGGACGGCACTCAGGAGGGCGATATGATCAGACGCTGAGCGCCCGGCGAATGAGGCTTTAGCTCTTTGAGCCTCTCCCCGCGCTTCTAAGGGATTGACAAAGATGTTTCGCTCTGCTGCTGCGGCGCCCAGGATGAGCATGGGATCTAGGCAGCGGAACAGTACACCTAGAACAATCATTTTCCCCAAGCTTGGGTGTACGGGAAGAGAAGCTAGGAGGCGGCCTAACGGAGTGATTCTCTCGTCCTCTGTGATGGCGTCAAGAGCTTGGAGGTTTACAACGGAGGTGTCGACGGCAGCGGGAGCCGGAGGTTCGATGGCTTCAGAGAGAAACTCGCGGATGGGGGATTTGAAGGCTTGGGCTTTGATGTCGAGGCAGATTTCTTGGAGATCGGAGCGGAGGATTTCCGGAAGGCCGATAGCGCGAAGGGAATTGTGGCGGGTGCGAGAAAAGAGGGCGTGGTAGTTACCATCTTGTACTCGACCGGCGCGACCTGCACGTTGTTTAGAGTTGGATTTACTGATCCAGGTGCACTGGAGTTTGGTAATACGGCGAAGCTGATCGTATTGCTTTTCCCGTAGCTTTCCCGTATCAACAACGTGTTGTACATCCGGAATGGTGATGGAGGTTTCTGCAATGTTGGTGGCCAGAATGATCTTGCGGCAGCCTTGTGGTACTGCATTAAAGACTTCGGTATGTCCACCTGCGATCGATGAATGTAACATCGAAAGCTTGAATTTGGATGTATCGGCAAAATTGACACCCAGTACGCCCTGACGTAGCCACTCGTCGACCTTCAGCATCTCATCGAGACCAGGGAGGAACACGAGAATTGCGCCGTTCTCCGTCGTCTTTGCAATGTGTGCGATAGTTGTCGCCACCAGCGCATATGGTATGATTGAGTCCTCCTTTTCGTTTGAGACCTCAATGTCACCTTGAGCAGAAATCTTTCGTTCGTGCTTCCAGTCAATGACGAAATCATTATCCTGAGCGGTCGCAACTGCGCTACTTGGCGCTACTTTTACTTCCTCGGCGTTCTCCCGGCTGTATCTATCGTCAATCTTGAGGTAATCCCGAGTCGCTGGCTCAGAGTACATGGCTCGTAATTGCGTTGCACTGTGTGTTTTGGTCATGTCCTGAAGTATAGTATCAAGAAACTTCTCCTTGACAGGAAATGTTCGGCCGGGTACAGAAAGAGCGGGACAGGCACTCGTACCATGGCCAGCATTGTTATTCTTAAAGTAGTTTGCAAACAGTTCAGTGTCCATTGTAGCGCTCATGAGCACCACTTTTGGAGTGGATTTACCACTAGCTGCTCTGTGTGCCATGACTTTTTTCAATATTATCAGAAGAAAATCTATCAAGATATCGCGTTCGTGCACTTCATCAATAATCAGATGAGAAGTGCTATCCATAACTTCGTCAGGTGAATTCTGAAGCTGTTGTAAGAGGATACCAGTGGTGCAGTAAGTTATGCTGCCACCTGGATTAGGCAATCTTGCATCAAAGCGAACTTGATATCCAACAGTATTTTGCAGACTCTGAGCTCGCTCTTCAGCAACTCGTCGAGCCACAGATGTCGCTGCAATCCGACGTGGTTGGGTACAGATAATATTGCAGGTCGCACCTCTGCCATTTAAGATTTTGTCTTCGAGCAGTATTTGCGGTACTTGAGTAGTTTTGCCACTACCAGTAGCTCCGACGATAATGCTGTAAGTATTGTGGTTCACCTGATCAAGTACCTTTGCCTTATATTGATTCATTGGTAATTCAGACCTCTTTCTCCGCAGCTGCTCCAAATTCGGATTCTTGAGATAATCACTCAAAGCTTCTTGCATTTGAAAGTTACGTGGCTCGATCTGACTTGGTGCCAATTGACGTTTGGGCCGTCGCTTGTTCCCTGATATTTCCTCATCTGACAAGATCTCTTCCGCCTGGTCAGGTAATCCAGCTCTACGAGCGCTTAAAAGCGTCTCTCGCATGACAAGTATTGCGTCATCATCGAGTGGCATATCAATTGCGTTGAGTGGTCTCAATATCTCACCGTTCCCAGTTTTCAATGCCCGGAAGAATCTAGGAAACAGTTCAGGTTCCCTCTTTTTTAGAGCTATCGCGGCCGTTAAGTAGGCTAGATCTTCGGCTTTTCTCTTCCCAACCATCTCAACAGGTTCGCCCGTAGGCTCATTATCGACTAGTACCTGTGCCAGGAAAGGCATGTCCCCAAGCGACCTCTGGTTCGTCGCTTGTTTTGAAGTGACCTCAACAGATACTTTGGGATGGACAATCTTGTAATAGTCAAAGAACTTTCGAGCATTGCTGGTCGTAAGAGCTGTAGAATCTTTGATGATGATTGATCCATCTCCGTGCTCAGCATGATGTTTTTCGGCGGCTTCTTTGAAGTGTAAAGCAACAGCTATCTCTGCTTGTTTAAGTCCATGACCCTTACGCACAACTTCTATGTTCAATTCGGACAGCCTAACGGTAAACTCCACAACCTTTCGGGCATGCGTTCGCCCCGGCAAAACCCTAAAATCGATTTTCGGTACCGCATCGAACCGAGCAGCATAGTTGTAAATGTCCATCTTAGCATTAGCCTCATCAGCGAGTACCTGCTGGTCGAGTTTCTCGACCCGCAGGGACCCAACAACGCTCTGAAGGATACCAAGTTCGTGGAGCCTGGGCACCATATTGAAGTACGCTGCATGATCAGCTTCCTTTTTAGTCCTGGCCGTCCCATGAACGACCTGCAATGGCGCCTGACTCGATGTTTGGAATGATAGATCGCATTTGAACCCTCCCGAGCTCCCTAATTCGGAGATTTCCGAGTGTATCTTTGCTTCTGACGCTCCTTGCACATAGTTGTGTATCCATTCTTTGGGATTGGAAAAATACCATCGCGGGATATCAGGGTATTGTTTGGATATGGCTTGCATGGCGGTCTTGGAATATACTTCGTTCTCAAGTGACAATGCGGGTGCTCCTTTATGTTTCCGCGACGGACGGGGCCCAGGGGACACCTCAGCTTTCCTCTTCGGTGCTTGACCCGTCCTCGATGATGTCCTGCTTCGCGAACGATGTCCTTGAGTATGTTGCGACCCCGTACGCCGAGCCTGTAGTGAACTTGATTTGCCTCGTGCTGGAGGTTGGCGATCTGGTGGTGGGGAGGACTGGATGCCAGGTGGCGTTGGTATAGGTTGATGTGACTTTTTGTCAGGCGCTCCTTGATGGGAATCCTTAATGTTACGATTTGATGGCTTGGAAAACTTTGACCCATGTATAAAAGCCGACTCCAATGCATCGTTTCCCCATGACTTTAACTCTTGTACGGTTGACTTGGGTCTGCTCTGTTGTAGTTGCGATGGATCTCTCCAAGATTTTAGAGCCAGAATGTCTCTTGTCTGTAAGCAAGGGGGCATGATACGCGTGCGAAGCGCCTACAGAGGCAGTATCAGCCATGGCTTTAATGTATGGAACGCAGGAGCCACAGGAGGGACAGCTCACCAGCGCTCTCTTCATGTCTTCTGATGGAAATTTGAGGAGGAAATCAACATGTCTCACTTCTCAAGCCAATCACTCGTGCTTCAGAACCACCAACGACAGCGAGCATGGAGTTACGCGGTGCTGATATGTTTGTCTGTTCGCTCATAAAGCAAAGTAATTGTCCTCCATCGGTTTTTTAGACTTTTGCACTAAGTAAAGAGCTAATATGCTTAGTTGGCACTTGGCACTCCGCCGCTTAGCTCTTCGCGCTACAGTAAGGTAGCGCATCTCACGCCCTAGCCGCACCATCGAACTACTAGGAGGATATGAGGAAAACCCTAGCCCTTCATCTCGATCTTGCCTGCCAGTTACTATGTAAAGACGACTGTGACTTGTTGAAATGTGTAGTTAGGCCTTAGAGGCTTATCAGGAATCTACGCCGGTTCAGCGCGATGAATGCTCATTGAAAGCTACCGTCATTTACTTGTACTTTAGGTCCTTTAAGTTGGCGTTGTAGGGACACGATGTTCCTCATAAGCATCAAGGAACCACGCATACTACGATAATCGGATTAACGACTTTCTGCACATACTGCGAGACGCGCCAAAACAACGAAAATCGACGCCCTTTCCGTTGCTTGCAATAGTCTACGAGCTACAAACTCATGAAACTATGAATCGAGCGCAAGCGTGGGCTCCAGCCTAAAGAATTACAGCTGGAAGGCGGATTATAGCTAATTTTTATACAAGCGCTACTTTGATGTGGTTCTGTCTGGAGTTCCATCTCCTAATCGATAGAAAGCTGTGCCCATCTCCTATACACCTTCCAATAGTGTCTCAAACCCATTCAAAGTGCCACACTCTTTCCGTGGTCGAGTCCTGGCTGGATCATTTTCGAGACCTTAGACAAGCATATCAAGCGGACGACGTGGCGCTTAAAAACCGCTTCTACAAATTCGATCGTACCCCTCAATGAAAGTTTGCAAACCTACAGATAGGCATACATACAATTAGACCAGACGGACCATCGAGGGTAAAGAACGAGAAAGAATAGAGAGACGCACTGGAGCAATCGCGGATGCTTATGCAGATATTCTACAGAGGAAATCGATGGGTGAAAGACGGATGATCCATGCCTTGGTGGGCGGTTGCTTGTCAGGAAGCAGAGAAGAGTAGAATCAAAGACACCATTTAGATTCGACTACCGTCTAGCCTCGATACGAATACGACCATACGCCACACAAACAGGATTACCACCCCTTCCCTCAACGCCCCATCATCCTTCCGTACCACCTCCCTCCTCTCTCAATCTCTCCCTAACCCTCATCAACGCTTTCTCCAGCTAATTCTCCGCCCACTCCTCCCTCATCCTCTCCGCATGCTCCGCCGTAAACCCAATTCCGCAAACCCGATCGAATGGACTCGCTTCCACGAGATCCCTATCCCCCGTCCCCAGCAACTCCTCTCTAAGCCTCTTATCCTGGCCAAACTTTAACCAGTTCCCCTTAGTCACGATGTCGAGTTTGCACCGATCGTAAATTTCAAGATCTAGACCCTGGACTTTTCTGCCCAAACCTTTCTGTTTCCGGGGCGATTTCTCGGCGACGATCTTTTCGGCTGAGGCAGTGTCGGAGGCAAGAAGGGGTTTTTGGTACATCATGTACTGTTCTGCGCAGCTGAAGGTGAGAGTGTTGTCGGTGAAGCAGGGGGAGTACCATTGGCAGAGGTGGCCGTGGGGCCCAGTGGTTTTCCAGAAGAAGATGGGGTGATTGGAGGGGGGTTTGAGGGGTCTGGAGAGGTATGTTTTAAATCAGAGGAGGGGTTCGTGAAAGTTTGGGGTGCGAGGCTTTCTGAGCTTGGCGCTTGGCTGCGCGCTGAGAGCGAACATAGCGCATGTTGAAGGAATTGGAAGAGAGAGAGGTAAGGAAATTCGGGACCGAAATTTGAGAAGAGGAGTTGGGAAAAGGAAAGAGAGATGGAAAGAAATGAGGGTACTGTATGTGTAGAAGGTTAAAGGTGACTCATACGGAGTCATGGCATGGTGCAAGGGGGTGCGAACCATGATCACGTCTGATTAGTACATCCTTGGGTGTGTCATCTACTGTAACTTGGGGAGAAAGCGTTTAAGAATTTTTAAAACTTCACTAGTGGTGTATGAAGCCTTTCCCTAGAAAGTCTGTGTAGAGATTGAAAAGGATGCAGGCACCGTAAGGTAGCTTTTAGCCTGTCGATCGAGCTAACCTGGAAAAAGTCTAGCTCGGCTGGCTAGCCGCAATCACCAATACCATAGGGCTGGTTTTGTTGAATGCAAAGAGTTTGCGTTGTATGGTAGTGGTCGCTAGCCCGCAGCCCTGTCCAGCCTGTCTAAAAGGTCGATTCGATGAGTTGCACACCGTCAGATGGAATCACTGATTGGGTCAGACAGCTCATTCGAACAAGAGTAGGATATTCCTTCGAAGGTATACAGCCTACTAATTTTCTCTGAGACCATTGAAACAATCGCAGTTTGATGCGAATCACTCAGAACATTACTTCGCTGTTTGACAATCAGAAGTCATCGGTTGCTCCTGACGCACCCGACATGCCCACTACTAAACGGGCTGATGGCTTTGCTTGTAGGTGATTTCAGTTGTGTTGTTGTATTTGTTGTTCTTGCTTGTGTAAAACTCGATATTGTTTGCCGTTTGATGGTCCGTGGTAAGTGACAGTCTGTGCTTATTCTTCCCCCTTTCATTGTATAATTTAGTGAAAGCTCATTTTACGTTGCTGTAGAATCTAGCTACATACCTTAGTTTACGGATAGTGCTAAAGATTTCTCTTCTGTGCGACCGGTCAAAACAACCATATAATCTCGAGCAGCAGAATTCGATTATCATCAACATCACATCTCTTTGAGATTTCTGGTTCTGTTAAACGAGGTATCGGGAGTATGTAGTATGAGCGACGACCAGTCAAAGCAAAGCTATAACGTGACAAGACTTTCACTCTGAGACATTGATTAATCCTCAATTCACACAGAACATAAAGGATTCGGAACCTGCTCCTTTCGTTTATAGTTGTTTTTCCCTTCTCTGAATCCTGGCATGTATACATACATATAATGCCTTTTTTGTCGATTCAGCATACTCCCACCAACAATACTTTTGTTAAAAGGGTCTCACAACAGCCTAGTGGAAGTGTTATTGAGATCTTCAATGCGCTTGGAAACGAGTGTGAGTCAGGCTTCTTCTTAACACAATTAGACACCAGATAACGAGGCTTGAGATGCGCTTTCGAAGTGTTACTGTGGAGAACGGTCATCCAGATTCACCGTAATATTGAGTGATTTCAAACAGGATGTCTCGATAGTAGGAGGCACCACCCAGTGGTAGGCTGTCGAAATGTGTTGTCAAGATTTAGCACCCAAGGTGAGCTCCTCTCTACCACTAGAAGCACTAACCCAAGCTAAGTAGGAAATGTTATGCAGATGAAGCCTCCTATTGTGTTTTCGATTGTGTTTTCATAATGAATTATCGAGCGCTCAATACATTGTCAACTTCTCATTGAGGGTATTTATACCTCTTGGCCGTACAGCACCTTCTTCTTTCCTCCAATCGATCATAGCATTCAAAAGCTAGAGAAACATCAAAGATTTACACAATCTTAAGCATTTTGGCCAATATCATATCTATCATCCACGTTGAAGCAAGTTTTCTGATACATTATCAGCTTAGAAAACTTCACTGACGTAAAGCTATTATCGTTAACTCAGGAAATCTGCGTTCTTCACAAAGAAGCCTGGACAGTCATACTCCTCTTCTTCGAGAATCTTCTCCAGACACTCTACCCTTTTCACCAAATACCTTGAAGCACCGACCAGTATGCCTTCTCAACCAACACCCCAACTTTCAGTCGACTCTCGATGGATGCCAATGATGCGCGAGGTACTCACTCTCCAAGCCCAATCAGAATTCAAGTATGTCGCACCGAAACCTTGGTGCAAGGCTATGAGTCAAGCCGTCGCTATTACGATTGTCAACTGTAACGGCGAGAGCAAGGAGCAGTACAAGGTCAAGATTGGCTTGTGCAATGTCGAGACGACGTATTTGAGAGCTACGTTCATCTTACCTACACTTACTCCACAAGATCGGTTCGCGAATTACGACGTTGAGGCCGACCGTATCCTTAACCATTTTCATGTCACTCATCGGCCGAGACTTTTCCTGGATTCCTGGGGGCTGCATCCCAAGGTGTACGGAATACCGCGTCCATTGAAACAGCAACCTCCAGTATCATCTGCAGTTACCGAAACCGTAGATACGGGTTTAACCACCAACACTGGTAACGACACAGTAGAAATCCAAGCCAACGAGCGAGACGAGCAAGACGATAATGCTACATGTGCTTGCAAGGAACTAGTGATGGATAAACCAGTTGCAGAGTGTTCAGCAGAGAGAGAACCAGCTGTGGTGATACCAGTTGTGGAAGTACCTGTGGTCGGCCAAACGGTGGAAGACGAGCCAGTGACCAAGGAACCCATGACAGATGACATCTTGGCCGTTAAGAACGACAACCAACCTATATCACAAGCAGACTCCAAGTCTGACAAGGCCATAACCATAGACACAAAGCTAGCACAGAGCTATGATCACCCAAGCTTGTCTTCATCCCCGGAAGATAAACGCTCCGCTTCGTCATCACCAACTGCTAAGAGTCCTGCGGCATCCACTCCAGATAAGAAGTGTCACGCCTCCGGTAGTTCCACCCCTCCGACATCAGCTGGATCAACACCAGAGAAGGGAAAGGCTGAGAAGTCAGTAGCCAATGAGGCAGAGAAGAGTTTGGAGCCTCCAAGGAATATACAATCACAAGCCCTTGAGCACCAAGAATGTCTAGCTGTGGAGGTCCCAACAAACAGCGCCTTGGGTGCTGTAGCAAACAAGGTCGAAAAAGTATCGGATAGCTCTAGATACTCTATGGTTGGAACAGCTTTGTCCTTCCCGCAAGAAAAGTTCTCTTTCTCCTTAGATCCGAAACCGAGCAATGCGGTGCAAAATAAGCGAGACGCGAAGACGTCTTCAACTAAGATTCCCACACCTCAAACAGAAGTAGAATCATCCAAACCAAAAACTTTAACCTCCAGTCTAATTGATCAGTCGAAGCCGGGCCCATCTGCGCATGCCACTACTGAAGGTAAAGGGTCAAAGAAAGGCAATAAGAAGAAGCAGAAGAAGGCTGCGAAGAAAGCGAAGAAGGATAGCAAAGGAAAAGATTCCGGAATTAATGATCCATCACAGCACGAAGATCAGCTAAAACCTTCGGCTACCGCACCTGCTGCTAAAGTTTCTTCTGTCTTTCTAAAGGACGACAGAGCAGTTTCTGACAAACCTCACTGCTCTGCTTCTTCACCTTCCACGCCTTCATCGCCAAGTTCTAGAGAGAAAGGTTCTGATTCAGGTACTCCACCCCTTGCAATCTCGGGCGTTGAGCATAGCATGAGCGATAAGATTCCAACTCCGGCTGAAGACTCGGAGCAGAACCTTCCCGCGCCTCTCCCTACTGAAGGGAAGGTTGCTAAGAAGGGCAAGGCCAAGAAGAAGAACGCCAATAGGAAAGCGAAGCGAGCCATCATGTTCGCCGCCAAGGACGATAAGGAGTCAGAGCATCAGATTGAGCGAGCCCGCTTAGTGGAAGCTTCTGTTGATGACGTTTTGACTTCCGATGTACCTGCTGTGGACGCGTCTTCTGAGCTTGATGACAAAAAGACCGATGTTCAGGAAGAGAACAGCAAGGAGGCAATGTCCGAAGACATGAAACAGGAGTCTGATATCTCGAACCCGCCCATCGCTCAGAACATAAAAGGAGATATTCATCAATGTGGCGAAATCGACACTTTGATTACCAGTGGGGAAGACAAGGGTTGTGAGAATCTCGAGGATCCGCAAGTCATCGACACTTCGACTGTTAAATTAGAGAACCAAATTCCTATAGTCGCTCCCGAAATGCAGAACTCCGTCGATGCGACTACTTGTGAAGAACGCCATCACGAGGAAGATAAGACTACTTGCGGTGGCTCAGCGATCGAGATAGCTTCTGAGCTTGACCATTCAAAAGCCTTGACTGCCGACAAAGAACATTGCAGTGTTGACAAGATCGCCAAGAGCCCAATTCACGTTATCTCAAAAGCGATTGCTCTTGTACAACCATGTACCGCCATTACCAAGAACTGTTCCGCCTTGGAGGTCAGCCAAGCCCAAAACTTATTCATTCCTCGCTGTTTACTCGTCCCTAGGGGGTCTTCACGACCTATTTGGAAGACGAGGGGTTTGGTAATGTATAGCAAGGGTCAGACGGGAGAAGGACATGGCAAATCGAAAAAGATCGATAGTTTGAACACCAAGAAAGCGAAAGTTGACTGCAAGAACGTTCCTCGAATTACCAAAACGCGAGATCTCTCAGGCCCAGTTGTACCAACTACACAAGGCCGCTTGACCAACGATAATAACTATCTGAACGTTTCCATAAGAATAGTCACTTACAACTCCAATCGCCTACTCACCGACAAGCCCTGGACCGTCCGCGAAGCTGGTAGAAACCTTGAGATCCCCAAAGAGTGTTCCACAGGCCAAGGATCCACAGAAGCTTCTGAGAAAGCTACGCCTGAACTTCATATAAACACTGCTGTGCTTCTTAGTGCGCCACGGAAGACTTACAACCCACACTCTTTTCTCTCGCCAGGATTAGCATACTTGATCATCAAGAAGATGAATGCGACAGCATTGAGAGATTCCAGTGGGTCCCGATTGAAGGGCGAGGCACCTAAGAAAGCTACATCTGGACCCCTCGCCGGAGACTATCAATCCGCTCGCTCCAGTACTTCACAATCAGACTTTGAAGAGTCCAGATTGAAGGGGAAGGTGGTCGAACAATCTTTGATGGAAGATGTCGACGGGCCAGTCTTGGAGGAGAAGATAGGGGAGAAACCTTCGCAAGAAGACGCCAAGCAACATCCACATACCTCCCGCGACGACGAAGTCTCCACGGTTTTACCACAAGTATTCTACAACCCTCAATGCCTTCTCTTACCAGGTGAAACCTCCTGGATCATCGAGAAGATAAACGCGACCGCCTCTGGGGATTTTGACGAATCAGAACTGAAGAAGCAGACCGTGGAGCCAGTTGTGGAAGAAAACATGGACACAAACGGACTCAGCTTTCTCGATACCTCGACCACCTTAGAGATTATTGACGAGTCGGAACTCAAGGGAAAGACGGTAGAGCCAGCTTCGAACGAAGACAGCGACCCAGACCAGCCATCCTCTCTCGATACCAGAGCCACCTCACCTCCCTTCCCCTCTGCCTCGCCTCCCACTACCACTCCTGACATCGTCGAAAACAACATCCCAACCTCTCACGACATGCTCGAAACAACAACAATCACCCAACAACCACCAACCACCACATCTCCCGAAGCCTCAGCACACCGGGCTATCCTAGCCAAATCAGTCAAGAAACCCGATATTACCTCGGCGCTCGAAGCCATCGACATTGTCCGAGCGGCTACGGCGGTTCGGGAAGAACCTGAGGATAAGTGTCTTCTGCTGCAGTTTATCCTGGTCTTGGTTGTGAGATTGGTATGCTTGTTATTCCAATGAGTCGAAGTGGTGAGGAGAGGTTGGAAGGGCAAGGTGAAGGGAGGGCGAGTAGAGGGGGGGGAGTTCTGAGTTGCGAAATCTAGCTTTAGCGGCTAGGTAGCTAGATGTTAGTGAAGATGAATGGGGAGCGCTTGGGCTGTTGAGTTGAAGCGGTTCGTTGTTCGGGATGGGGTTGGCTTGGGACCGTGTTCTGAAACATTTCATAGGAATTTTGCATAAATTTTAGTATACCCACAAGTTCAATCAAGGCTAAAAAGTATCAATCTAGATCATGTCACGTGTCGAAACACGACTACAACTCCTTCAATCTTCCATTTCGAAAGAACAGAGACGCAATACCCTGCCCGATTTCCGGTACGTTTACTAACTTGTACCTGGTTTGCTGTAGCTCCTTATTTAAGTATACGCGGACGCGTGTATATGTAGAACCGCACGGTCGGCCACTTACGGGCTTGGATCTTTTTGAACAAGACTGAGTAGTCTCTACACTCTAGGTTCGAGGTTATGGAGATGAAGCATCTTATTGTGTTTTCGATTGTGTTGCAGAGATGTGTGTTGTTACTTTCTACTAAGAGGGTTATGTAGAATGTGTTGAGAGACGGAGCACTTGGTTGACCGCTCTGCGAGTTATATCGGATATGTTGTAGAGATGAAGAAGCACTTGTGTCTGTTGTCGAATATATTCGTGATTGGGTTTTCATTATTGTTATCGATAGTGTTATTGACTGACCAGCGTTTGATTCCTATTGTGGTTCTGGATAAGGTTTTGCATCAAAGTACCAATTATGTTATTTGAGAACCATTTTCCCCTATTGTGATTCCGATAACATTTCCAATTGTGTTTTCTATTGTGTTTTTCGAAAAGCGTTGTCGGCAGCTCAATACATCTCCACATTATCATTGAGGGCTGCTTATACTTCTCAACCATCGAGCATCTTCTTCTTTCTTCCTTCAAGCACATCCTTGAAATAACATCGACCCCAGAAGATTCTTACTTTGAACAAAGCTTTCGTGCACAATATCGCACAATACCTTCGTCGAACCTACAGTACTCCTGAAACTGTAATCGTATGGTATTGCAGTACTTCACTGTTCATACGCTTCTCCAGTTGACTCGGCACATACTCTTCGAGACTTGTACTGCTCCAGTCATACTCTCCTCCTCACGCAACCACTTCGAACCTAGCAACTTCAGTAATTCTGTTGTTGCAGCCATGCCATATCAGATCAAGCCACGTCTTGTCGTGGATCCGGCTTGGAAGCCGTTGTTCCTTCAAACCCTTCGCTCTTCTGTATGTCCATCTTCTTAGAAGCCTCATTCCTAGCTAACTTTCATTCTTAGCAAGAGAAAGCACGTGGGTATGTCGCGCCAGGATCGTGGTGCGATATGGTCTTCAAGGTGAAGGTATGTATCAGTCTGTCTCAGTAATCTTTATGACGTAGCTAATGAACATGATACCGAAGACTTCGATTGTCAAGGTCGATGGTGTTGACAAAGAGCACTACCAGGCCCAGGCATCTTTGTGCAATGTAGGAATCAAGTCGCCCGCGGCTTTCTTCGTGGTCCCGTCCCTAGCACCACATGACAAGTTAGCCAACTATCAAGCGGAATGGGATCCAGCGCTAGATGAATGGCACGTAACTCATCACCCCAAGAAGTTTGTCGATTCTTGGGGAATGAACCCAAAGGTCTTTGGGGAGCCACGCCAATTGCATCAGATTCCTCCAGCGACACCAAATGTTGTTAGAGTCGAAGAAAAGAGCAAACCACAAGAGCATGATATAACAGAGGCTCTCTACAATAAAGACGAACATCATACTCCAGACACCTCCAAGTATCAGGATATGGGGTGTACAAAGAACGTCAAGGATAATGATGAGCGCTCACAGCTCGAAGCTGCAAAGCGTCCATTGGTAGAGCGTAAAGCTCCAACGCCTGGAGTTGCAGACACTGATCAAGCTCGGCAGGCCATGACAGTCGATACCAATCTTGCCCAAGGATCATTCAAACCATCCGCATCATCTTCCCCAAAAGTTGAGGCCTGTCTGACAAAGTCCACGTCGTCTTCGCCCCTGCTGCCAAGTCCCCCGACCACAGCTTCATCTGTTTCGCTGAGGGAGAAGATTCCGACAACGCCATCTGCTGCATCTTCGCCTAAGCAGCAGGACTCTCCATTAACCTCGTTGTCGTCAACACCTGAGAAGAAGGCGTCTCCACCTCAGATCACTGTCCCTGCAAGCGCCGTCACTTCGCGTGAGCCGAAGAGCCAGAGCGCTAGTGCCGCTCCCGAGTCCACCGGCATCTTTCCCAATCTGTCCACCAAGGGCAAGGGGGGAAAGAAGGGCAAGGGTAAGAAGACAAAGGCCGGCGAGAATGCAAGCGCAGACAAGGACGATAGTAACTCGCAGAAACCACCCACATCGTTTAAGATAGCAGTCGTCTCTCTTCCGGGTACCGATAATTTGATCGCTGACTCTGAAAAGACGGTTGAAAATGACAAGAAGCATGGGGATGCTGAAAAGATTGCTTCGATGGACAACGGTACGAAGGCTGAAGTCCTCTTCAGTTCCACGACTGCACCAGCTCCGACAGCAGTCTTACCAGTGCCAGAGAAGAGCCCCTCTCATGCAACCCCTGCCGCGTTTGATATGCTCATCAGCAATCCAAACTCGAGCGCTGGGAGCCTCGGCGCCCGAGAAGACTCGGCCATTAAGGAATCCTCTTTGTTGTCTCCGGCAAACACGAAGACTTCTCCATCCATATCTGTGTTGCATCAGCAGGCTGATGTATCAACCTCCTCACTTTCTCCACCGAGGGACAAAGAATCTCTACCAACACAATTGTCATCAAATACGGAGAAGGCATCCTCTGTCACCGTTCCTTCCACATCTCCGATGCTTTCCGAGAAGTCGTCTTCGAGCATTCAATGTCCGAGTCCAGCTGCAAATGCTGGCTTGATCCCTCATCCGAAAGGCAAGGGAAAGAAGAAAGGACGTGCCGGCAAGAAGATGCAAGCCAAGAAAGCCGTGACGGCCGAAAAAGATGAGTCTGCGTCTAAAATCGATCAAGCAAAGAATTCTAAGGACGTAGAGATGATATCTGCAGTGCCTGAAGCCATTGCGACTATCGCGGACACGGTTTTGAGAGTCTCGCACGCTAATGACTCGACCAGCGTCGTTAAGACCGAGGAGGTTGAAGCAAGCCATTCAGGAGACCCCATTACTGTCAAGGCCAGCGGGAAAGACCAAGAGATCGAAGATGCTGCCAAGAATCCCGCGCAGGATGCGATAATCTCTCCAGTCCTCTACAATTCCAATCGCCTCCTCTTGGCAGCAGGACCCTCAATAAGCTCCGAAAAGATTGAGCCGGCAGCATCGAAGGATGGACACGACAAGGAGAGCGAATTAAAGTATCGAGACGAGATGCCAAATATTGTCGTTACCAATACCGACAATAAAGTCACCAACGTCCCCTCCAACATTGATCCTCGTCCAGAGATAGATGCCGGCGAAGGTGCCTCCGATCAATCGCACCGCACCTTGCCACAAGGGACGCCCTTGACCCTTGGCATGTTGAGGGCTTGGGTCAACGGAGGAGACGACGAAGTTCAGGCCGAGCCTCTTCCCGTCGTGAATTCTGCACCTCTTACGAATCTTGGTCCAAGTGAGATGGCTACTCAAGTGGACGACCTTCCTCGAGTCGACAACTCCACTCGCGTCGAGAAACCCGTGTTCAATGCTGACATTACACAATCCGAAGACATTGCAGAAGTCTTCACTAGTGATGTTTCTCCGGCTACTGTCACGAAGAACATCTCTGATAGCCCCTCTGTGACTGACACTGATCGCAATGTCACCATAGCGCAAGATGTCTACAATCCTCTTTGCCTCCTTAGCCCAGAAGAGATTTCCGTGGTTGTGGAGAAAATCAATACTTCGTCAGGAGAGAGTAAGCGTCTTGAGGAGTTGATGCCGAAGAGTGAGAACGTTGGTAAGGTCTCCACCTCTGATAATGCTCTAGTCGACGTTGTGGCAGATCAACCTGGTTCCGCCGTTGAAGCCAACCTTGGTCTGGATGCAAATACAGCGCGAGACGACAGAGAAAAGCTAAAGCAGAAGGACGAAAACAACGCTCAAGTATTTGTTAATGGTGATTCTGCGGTCGCTGCTGTGGAAGAGCTTTCAGACTCTCCTTCCAAGGCTGCTCTTGAACTGGATAAGACAGTGCAACCCTTCTACAATCCCCGTTGTCTGCTTCTCCCAGGAGAAACCTCCTGGTTTATAGAGAAAATGAAGTCCTCGGCTATGGGAGACACCAACGAAGAAGAGCTTGAGCAGAAGAATCCAGACCGGCCATCTGTCGATCAGCATGACGATGCTCAACAAGAGATGGATGCAACCAACTTTGGAATTCAAGAATCCAACCGAGGACCAGAGTCTCCAGCAGACCAGCTCGACAACAGCCTTTACAACGCCGACATTGAAGAGAACAGCAAGCCACACGAGCTTACCTTGGAAACTGGAATGGTTACTGGATCTCCTACTCCAGTTGATGAACTGCCACAGGTCACGACGCCCCAGAACGATGTCGAACATGATATCCTTGAGCACCCTGACGAGAAGGAAACGAGTGTTGCAACTCCGCAGCTTCCCAAAGAGCAAGCCGAACCAGCAGTGCCTATCGAGGCTTCAAGAGACCCTGCACCAGAAGCTGTACCAGAATCTCAACACACTTCAAGCCGCGGCCTCCGCACTCAGAAGTTGGCTGAAGTAGCGGCCATGGTGTCAGAAGCCACTGCCACTCTTTCAAAATCATTACATGCCGGTGCTTCTCACACGGCTTCTGCCGACCAACCAGCCAACCATAAAGCATCGACTGAACCGGCCAAAGAAGCTAGGTCCTCGATTCTCAACCCCGAGAGATTGGTCGAAGTGGCGACCACTGTCCCCAAGACACGCGAAGAGAGATTCTTGCTGCTGGAGTTGATCTGCGTGTTGATTGTGAGGTTTGTGGGCAGTCTTTTCATGTAGGATAGACTCGCCCTGGGGAATGCATCGCATGATGGACGGAGGTAAGATCTTGGGAGTGGTGGGATGTATGAGAGGAAATGTTTCGATGAGTATTGGCTTGGGTGAGCGACCATGTGCGGAGAAAGGTATCTTTGTTTATGAACAATCTTGGCCTAGCGGTAATTTTGCAGGAATCTTGGAACAACTTCTAGCATTTTGTGTGTATCGTAGCGAATTCTAGCCGGTAGAAACCTCAAGCTTCTACCAAAACCGCATTTTCATATCTGTGTCTTGTCTCGTAGAACGGTAAGGTTCGTCGTGTTAGACGCTGACTAGAACCCATTTCGCGATCTTCCTTGTAGCAACTCTCGTGGCTTATTATTGGCGACATGAGAGATCCATAGAATCTGATAACCCTATCCTATGATCAGCTTAGTATACCAGATTCGGAAGCAGCAGAAGTAGACACGCGTGATTGACCAGGTTTGGGCAATTGTATAATTTTAGCCAATGGCTCATAGCCACCTGCCTTCTCAAGCATTGGTACTTTTTGGTTTCAGTCTGGTGCCGTTGATTGTTTTGTCACGCCCACCCCATTAATGGTAGTACCAATGTTTACTATGAAAGGACCAACGTATCCTGGTATTTTGAAAAAATCAGTTCTGGGTATCTAAGCCATCTTAATAGTTTGTTTCAGTAGCTCAATCTGCTCCATGACAGCTGACTTGCTCGTCCCCCCAATTGCAGACTTCATTTCCACTGATCTTTGGTAGTTGAAAACGTCGAGGATATCCCGCTCGAACCTCTTATCTACCCCTTGAAGCTGCTCAAATGATAATTTGTCCATTGGTCTATCTTCTTCCTCGGAGAGTGCAACCACTCTACCAGCGATGTGGTGAGTTTCCCTGAAAGGTACGCCTACATAGGGCTTAGCATGTGGTGAAGTATTGATCACCAAGGAAAACATTGGATACCTTTTCTGACCAGGTATTCAGCTAGATCCGTAGCAAGCATATCAGGGGTTAGTGCCGCTAGCATCCTGTCCGGGAACGTCGTCAACGTCGATAGCACGCGACCCGCTATCAGAAGGCTGTCTTTTAAAGTCTTTACATGCTCAAGTATTGGCTCCACGCTCTCCTGTAAATCCTTATTGTACGTTGATGGTATGCCCTTGAGAGTCATCATGAGCCCTGTCATCTGACCGAAGACCCTGCCACATTTGCCGCGGAGAAGTTCTAGAGAATCGCCTACCATATTAATTAGCTAATATGAAGATGACAGATGGCAGGTTGGCAACTACTGTTTTTCTTCTGCGGCATCAGCGAGCTTCCGGTAGTGTATGCATCTGCTAATCGAACGAATCCAAATTCTGCAGAGCTGTAGATGATGAGATCCTCACTCCATCGTGATATGTGTAGCATAAGGGTTGAACCCCACTGCATCGTCTCTAGAATGTAATCGCGATCTGCTACAGCGGCCATGCTGTTAGAAACTAAGCTATCAAAGCCTAACTCTCTTGCCATTGCTACCCTATCGATGGAAAATGCATTCCCTGCGAGAGCGCCACAGCCAAGAGGAGATTTATTGACGCGCTTCGTTACTTCACGTAAACGTTCTAGATCAGCAACAAAGGCCGCTCCATAACTGAGTAGCCAATGGCTCCAGCGTACAGGCTAGAAATCGGTAAGCAGCATTCCCTGTGTGTATACTTTCAAATCACCTGAGCGCGTTGCAGATGGGTATATCCTGGCATAACGTAATCAATATCTTTCTCCGCCCGCTCCGCTACGACCTGGAGTAGGGTAATGAGATGTCCCTCAACCTCCCGTAGCTCGTCACGGAGCCAGAGTCGCAGATCCGTGGCGACCTGATCATTGCGACTCCTTCCACTACTCATAGCTTCAGCTCTCCAATCTTCATAGCCTATGAACTATGCGTACGTATGGAGCTTCCCTGCGATTTGCGTGCCGATTATTTCCCCTAATCTGCGCTCATTCGCAGTATGAATGTCCTCATCAATACCAGGCTTGATTTCGAATTTGTCTTTCTGCCATTCCTCGAGGACCTGGCGAAAGCCCTTCTCGATTGTTGCAAACTCGTCTTTTGTAAGGATTCCAGTCTCAATGTTGGCGCGTGCAAAGGCGATGGAGCCGGCAATATCCTGGGGGTAGAAGGCACGGTCGAAGTAGATGGATTCGTTGTACTTGACCATCAATGGGTCAGTAGCGCCTTGAGTGCGTAAAATCAGTCATAAGGTGTCGTATGATTGAATTGTGAGAAGCTATACCCGTAAATCTACCCCCCCATAGCTTGCCTGAGGCACCGTTTGCCGAGCTCTGATCGGACGCCATTTGGGTGCAGGACACCACCTCGCTGTGTGTGAACAGGGGACAGAGGTTATTCTACCTTTGATAGAGTTTCAATGAAGAACCACTTTTAGGTTCGCTTGCCTTATCTTAGCGTTATCGGTCGTAAATTAATTACTGTGGTACGGTATAGAATACTAGCTACTACTGAAGTAGGTAGCGCCAACTACCCCAAATTGGGGTAGAGGTAGCTCGACCACCGAGGTACTCCTAGCCTAACACCAGCGTATGTGATACAGTAGCTGATGATGGCCGCTTCACTGTCTCCACCAGGTCTCCAGTCTTTAGCGGCTGAGACTCTCGAGGAGATTTACATTCAATCCGAAAACCTGTCATTGCCTTTGGTCTGTCGCCGTTTCCACCTCCTGCTAAGCAAGTCAATTGTCCGCCTCCACTTTTGTACCCACATGCTCTACCGCGGCAACCCAACGAGAATCAATTCCACAGATGTTTCTCGCATGTCCGATCTTCAGACTGACGTGTTTGCTCAAAAATGGTTCACCCTTGACTTCTCATCGGAACTCGAGACCGCGGTTCTGAAGCTGCAGGAACCGGCGTATCAGAAAAGGGTTGCAGAAGCAGAGTTGCACAATAGAACCCATTCGGATAGTTGGCAATCTCCAGGGAAAAACAAAGTGATCTGTACCTTTGCAAAGCTCCCTCGTCACGCATTATCCGGACCATGGACCGACGACAGGGTTAACTTTCTCCTCCGTCTTATGCGTTGGAATGCCAAGCGAGGCATGTATGATATAGATATTGCCGATAAAGGAATGAGAGACGCCATCATAGAGGGTAGACCGGAGATTGTGAAGCTGCTTTCTGAATCTGTGATTGGAGTCGAGCTGGACCAAGAGCTCTTGAGGTTGGCCGTGATAGACGGTGGTTGCAACAAAGCAATTGTGAAGTTATTTGCATATGCCGCGCTTGAAGATGAAACTTCTATTGATTGGAGGGATAAGAAGCTGCGACAGTGGGCTCGAAAGAAGACGAACAAAGGAGATGAGAAGGGCGCATGGTTGCTTGACCTGATGGATTCGAACGGGGATAATGTCAGTGAGGACGAGTACGAATTCTACTTCTGACATATGAATGTGCTTTTCATAGCAGACTTTACTCTCCAATAACACCCACAAATGGTCATGCTACCCAGAAGTTGGAACCCAAAGATGCTCATAATGGTTTCATTTGCTACACACGTGCACTGATAGCCAGGGCTCGGTACATATTAGTTATGGGCTTCCTGTTGTGACGAGTCGTGTTCAGACCACAAAGATACGCAGTGGCTGAAAGATGACGAGGCCTGTACACCACCATTTCGAATTTACAATCCCTCTCAACGATCAGGATTTTCCCTTCTTGGCTACACTGCCAGGAGTTTGGGCAGGATTTCAAAGGGGTCCAATTCCTTCTTATTTTTGCTGCCAGCTTTCCCAGGATTGCCCCATCATGCTTCAAGATGATCAAAGGCCTGCCTGGTCTGATGTCCTGATTTTAGGATGTAGGTTTCGACTAGTTGGCACCAGCAAAAGATTGGTCCGTGGCACGAATGGAATCAAACCATGATGAATCCTGACCGTACATTTCTGGATGATAGTTGAGCAAACCCATCCTTGAGGCAAATTACCTCAATTTCGCAGTGTAGATTCGGTGCGTTTCCTCAACTACGATGGAACCTGGATGAATAATTCTATCAAAGCTATGCGGTTTACAAAACCTTGTTCTCCCAGCACTCAATGCGTACGTAGCTGTGTTTACCGCTACTTTACCATCAGGTAGAGGACGACTATATAATGTTCGTTTTTGGTACGAGGGGGTCGCCATTTCCGATTTGCCTCAGTTCTCAGACGTGCCAACGTCGCTAAGCCCCTTCGGGTTAGCGCCCTTCTGACTTCGCAGCGTACGGGCGGCACGTCTGAGTGCAAACCTCTGTAGAATAGGTTGATCTGCGTTAACTCTGAAATAATATCGAACTTTGCCGGTCGCCTTACCTGATGCGGTAAAGTATGAGCGTATTATTGAATTAATTTCGCTCTGTTTATCTATTCTTACCGACTCGCCTACCTACTCACCACTCTACTCACCATCCTACTCACCATTCTACTCATCATTCTACTTATCACCCTACTCACCATTCTACTCATCATTCTACTCACCATTCTACTCACCATTCTACCTACTCGCCTATCTAAGGTACATTTTCAGCTACCAACTCAGCTATCGACTCGATCATCTACTTACCACTCTACTCGCTTCAAAACATGCTTCAAAATTGCTTCAAAACATGCTTCATGTGACACGTTCAAATAAGCGTCATTCGCTTTATGACCTACTTCATAGTATGTTTCATATATGCTTCATAGCACATGCTAATTAGCTCAACAGAAAGCATTCTTTATAATTCTCTACAAAACTCTCGATCAAACACTCTATCAAACGCTTTATCAAACTCTCTATCAAACGCTCTATCAAATTCCCTACTGAGCTCTCTACTGAGGTTTCTGTCGAGCTTTCTATCAAACTTTCGATCAAACATTCTATCAAACGTTCTATCAAACTCTCTATCAAACGCTCTACCAAATTTTCTACTGAGCTCTCTACTGAGCTTTCTGTCGAGCTTTCTATCAAACTTTCGATCAAACACTCTATCAAACACTCTATCAAACTCTCTATCAAACGCTCTATCAAACTTTCTATCAAACTCTCTATCAAACTTTCTATTGAAACAACTTAGCGCGCTTTCTCGATCATCAAAAAGAACGTTTGAATCAAATTTTCATCTTTCAACACGATGCAAGTTCAACTGAGTTCAGTCGATGATATGATCATGAAATATCAAGCGACAAGAACAAAAAACAGAAGCTAGCATATTCTTGATCGCGCTGTTCGACTACTCAAATTATCACACGCAGTTGACTCGATGATGCGACGATGCAACTTATTGATTTCGCAGAATTTTATTGATACTTAAATTAAGCGCATTGACAGATAAAGCATATGTGAAAGTACTATCACAAGTTCACATACATTATGATTTACATGTTGTGCATTGATGATCGCGTCGCAAACAAGAATGTTGTGACTTGCAAAAGTTAACGAGACAAGTTGTGTGAACTGTCATCAAATTAACGCAGATCAATCTATCTTACAGAGATTTGCACTCAGACGTGTCGCTCGTACGATGCGAAGTCAGCAGAGCGCTAACTTGAAGAAACTTAGTGAGAACGCTAACTTGAAGAGGCTTAGCGACGTTGACACGTCTGAGAACTGAGACAATTTTCGATGAAAATTGTCTTTACGCTTAATAAGTAGTAAATAGCATGTATGAAAAAGTATTGACATTCACGTGATCAGTACTGTAATGTATTGTTCAGTACGATCATTTGCAGTGAATTTGAGATTGCTGCAATTGCTGCGATGAATCATGAGATTGACTCTGAACATAAGTTTGTTTCTATCGCATCTTTCAAACATAACTTTTACAACAACTCTTTTGATAAGTTCTTACAGATCTATCTGTACAAATATGTAATGATAATGTTAGAGATCTGTCTAGAGCGAGTCAGATAGAGGTGTCATTTAACTAGAAGATAAATGCTAAGAAAGAAAGATAGCTACGAAAAAGAAGCTGACTACATATGTGTGTTTCTCAGTCGACGCTAGACTCAATAGAGACTAGTCAAGATGACGAAGCGAGAATAGACCTGGTAAGACTAGAAGGCTGAGTCTGGCAAGGCTAGAATCGTGACATTATTCTCTTTCTTCGACAATTCATGTTCGCATAAATGTATTTTCTGTTCGACTCGATTGATTGCTCAATCATGATTTCACAGACTCAGATCTGTTAAATCGTGATTGATTGAATTGTTGATTAGCGCGATTTGTTCGAGTATCAAATATGAAAATCATCAATGATCTTCTGAGCGTTCATAAATTCGTCGTCATCAACGTTGTATCAATTGAGATCATTGTCATAGTCATTTCATTTGACTCTATACTGAAGTCGTCTTCGATATCGACGAAAATTCAATATATCATCGATTTTCCACTCGTCTTCGTCGTTTATCACTATTGAATCTGAGAATTTATTCTTTTGATCAGACAAGAGATCATCGACGACAGAACGAAGCAGATCAGAATGAAATACATCATGAACATGCATAGACTCTGATAATTTCAGTTTATATGAAGAGTCGACGAGATCTAGATTGATGAAAGAATCGAGCATTTTGTCATCTAGCTTCTTGAAAGATCTCGCTGTAACGATGTTTCTTTCATTCAGAAACATCTTTGATTCGACCTCGTAATCAACTTCTTTTCTATGCTTATTGACTTGTTTCATCATTTGTTCTCGTGTTTTGGCTAGCGACTCGCGAGCAAACTTCAGTGTTTTGTTCATATGTTCAGATATATTCTCGGCTTTAGCCGTCTGCAAGCGTTCACGAGAACTTTCATATTCAATGACATCGAGTTCAAAGCTCATACGAGAATGAAAGTCTTTGTTTAGAAAGAAAGAGATCGAGAAGATGACTGAGAACAGAGCATTATTGTCGACGAACTCGATCATGAATAGTAGCTTAGCTCAGTCATTCTGCATGTATGAACAGAAGAATTGAAGATATCTTTTGATGTTCTGATTGACTCGTTCACTTTGATCGTTGATCTGAGAATGATAAACTGTGAAGAGTCGAAGATTAATGTCTAGTCTTTTGCAAAGCGACTTTCATAAAATGAAGATAAATTGAGAATCTCGATTCGAAACAATGAAATCGAGTAAATCGTGTATTCAATATATTCACTGAAGCATTAGCTCAGCTGTTTTTTCTGCTGTGATCTTCTCGTCATCAGTGAAGCAAGAAATATAATGTCGTTTCTTTGACAGTCTACATATCACTGTTAGTATGATGTTTTTGTCTTTCGAAAAAGATAAGTCGATGATGAAATTCATGACTATGTTCTTTCATTGCTGTTCGAGTATGAGTAGAGAATGTAGTAGTTCATTGAATTTATTTCAAGAAGTCTTTGATTGCTGACAAATGTAGCAGTTTTGAATATATCGATTTATTGTCTTTGTCACGAACTGAGAGCTGAATGAAACCAGAATGAAATTCTAATAACTAGATTTTAGATACAAGACGTTGCACGAAGAAGAAAGAAAAGAAAGAAATCATTCAGATGTTTTTATATTTCATGAACGCTGAGTATCATTCATATCGAGAAATTCTCATAACATCACTGATAATCTCACATCTATCATCATTTATAATATTGTTCAACATCATCTAAGTGATCTAACATCTCTTTTCTCAACATCTTTCGAGTAACACATGCTAAAATCGTGACATATGCAGCACAAGCACAACTTCATGATCATTAATGCATCTTTGTATGACATTTTGCAGTTCAGCAATGTATTTGATGAAATATTTGCAATTCTTGATGAGAACTTTGCACAAATCACTTTCGTGATTTCATGAGAAAATCGATCAGCGCAAATCAATGTCAACATTCACAGCTTTTAAATCTGAAATCATCTAACTGTGCTGAAACTGCATTGAAACATATAAATTCAATCGAGTCTGAACAATCAGCAATTTGTCGAGTGAATTAATCATATGTCATATGATTTCGATTTATATGATGTCAAATCTTTATCATTCATGATCATCAATTATTATAAAACATCGCGATCATTTATTGATCATGTATATTCTTTGCATGATTTTGCACAAGCTCATACATCTTCGAATTTCTTCAAGAGCAGAGTTATACTGTATTCTTACAATGACTTTGTTAATCTATTAAATCAACAGATCATGAACAACTTTCTCAAATCTGCATGACTGTTCACGTCAATTGATACAATTGAAAACAATGATGTTGAGAAGACTGAGAATATTAATACGAAGTATTTGCAGACTCTTGAATTCTTTGAATTTCTCTTATTGCAAATGTATTTCAAGATAGAAACTTCAATTATGTTACTACGTAATTTGCATTTACATGAGAAAATGTATAATGACACTTGATTGATTATTACACATCTGCATTGAAACTGTATTGAAAATTGCATCTTGAAAGATGAGTTTGACAAAGACATACAATTGATTTCGAGAATTAAGTTAATCAGTAAGAAAGATGACTATTCATGAGTTTTATTGCACAAGCAGTTTTCTATTCATTTCTGCTTTGCAATGACAATTAACAAGTTTCAAAAGCAGTCGCTGTTAATTGTAAACATAAATCTTTCTTTGTTTTGTTTCAGTCATGATCAGTTATATGTTGCATTGTTTAGAGTTACAGATGTACAAAGATTATCAATTTTGTTTCATTCTTTTAAGAATCAATGTACTGATAATGTAGTTTATTCAGAAATTTTGTTGTTATAAATGTGATTGAACTGTAGTTTTGAGTTTTGTATTTAAAGTTAAATCACTGTTACGTTGAATTCATTTTTTTACAGCTCAGCACTGATTACATTACATCACAGCATAAGTAATCACAAGTTTGTGTGCTCTTTGCATCAAGCTTTTTGACTAACTACAGAACTTTATGAGCTAGCTACTGCTGCACATAGATGCAATCTACTGCTGCGCATTAATGTAATCATCTGTACAGATTCTTACTACTCATCTTTGAAGTCATACTTCTTCTTAAGACTTTCAAATAGAACTTCTATCATATGTAAAGCTTTTGCGATGATCAATGCTTGATCTGCAAGAAGATCATACACATTGAAAAGTTGTTTGAACAGATTAAAGATTAAGCTGAATTCATTGTCGTTGAATTCAGATGTCTTATGCTTTTTCGCAAAGACTGTACAGATTAGTAAAGTCTTTTCATCATTGATATGAGTTCTTACTGCTTGATTTAAATTTCATGCAATCATGTGCATTCTTGAACTTGCTTTTTTCAAGCGTTTTCTCTTTGATACATTTGCTCTCTGCTTTGATCATGTCTGTACAGATTAGTACATTATCAAACTTATTTGTACAAAGATTGTACATATCTGATACAAGATTGCATCGATCAATTCTCTTTTCTGATATCAAGCATGAAGCACATATTTTCTGACACAGCTTGAAAAAGAATCAACAGAAACGAAACATGTCAAAATCATTGATGCATGACTTACATGCATTCATTCTTTTATGAAACAGTTTGACATGACTCTGCAAAATTATGCTCTGAAAGATATACTTTCACTTTTAGTTCTGTACAGATTAATAATATTTAATGCACATCAATATAAATCTGTACATACATATAACTCGACATTTTTGTTCACTCAATTACTTTGCAGATTGATATTTTGCAATAATGACTGTGCTGTAAGCTGTACAGTCTTGATTGAGCAGAATGATTTTGCACATCTCTGTTCAACTCTTACAAGAACTTCATGCTTCTCACTCATAAACAGTCTCGTCTTGATATCAACGTGAGAAGCAAGTGTGTACAAGTCATTATTGCTCTCAGTGAGAACTTCAATGTTTGAAACATCATTATGAGTCATTTGCATGAGTGTACAGATTTGTAATATGTCAAAGACTGAGCTAGACTAGAGATACTATTAATATAAAAGACTGATATTATTATTACTTTGATAGAATCTAGGTACAAGACAATACATCAGATAATGTACAAGACGAAAGACAAAGAGCGAAAGAAAAAAATGAGAGCTTGACTTCTATATACATGAATCGAGCAGAATCAAGGCTAGACAGTAGTTTTATTGACTTAAGATTGCAGAAGTTTATGCACACGACTGAGATGATCAAAACAGAATTGCTGAGACTAAATTAAGATGATGATGACTAGAATGATGACTTGATTCATTGAATTGTGAAACAGGTTCAATGAATCAAGATTATCTAAGATATCGACGATCTATGTTCTAAATCGAGTTGATGATCTGACATCATGATATAATGTTAAAATATGATTATGAAAGAATTTGTTCAGTCATAAACTTTTCTAGAAAATTCATATTGATTAATAAAGCTGTGCACATCTTGATACAGATCAGTTCTAAGAGTTGAAAAGACATGAAACTGTCTGCATGATATTGCACAGAATCAATACAGATAAATTACATGTTTAATCAGATGTGTAAAGACTTGAACAGAATGAAAGAAGTTAGCATTTGATCTGAATAAATCAGTACATCTTTATACATTCTTACAAAGTTTTCTAAAATTCAAAAGTCAAGAAAATCTTTGAAAGTTTCAAAGCTGTAGAAAGCAAAGCTTTGCAATTACTGTTAACTGTCTTGAAGCTTTCATGTAAGAACTGTACAATTCAGTACAGTACTAGAAAAGAAAGAAAAACACTTGCACAAAAGCTGCGAGCTCAAGTGATCATCAGTATATAGTAATACATAGAAGCGAAGATCTGTACAGAGATATCTGTCACGATTCTAGCCTTGTCAGACTCAGTCTTCTAGTCTTATCAGATTTATTCTCGCTTCGTCATCTTGACTAGTCTCTATTGAGTCTAGCGTCGGCTGAGAAACACACATATGTAGTCAGCTTCTTTCTCGTAGCTATCTTTCTTTCTTAGCATTTATCTTCTAGTTAAATGACACTTCTATCTGACTCGCTCTAGACAGATCTCTAACATTAGATAAATGCTTATCATCTACTATTCTGCTATCGACGAATAGACGATACAAAACAATCTATTCAGTAAGGAAAATTTGCAAGAAATTCTTCAAATTTGCATCATCATTTTAGATCACAAGAAATTCTTCGATTCTACACTCATTTTCATCATTCTATTCGCAAGAAATTCTTTGAATAAAGCACTCAATTATTACCTGAAATTCACAAGAAATTTTTTGAATTTTCACTCATCAAAAAACATCAATTCAAAACATCAATCTCTCATTTACTCTTATCTCAACAACTTCTATCTTCTCTCATCATGACATGTGATGTTGAGTCAGTTGAGCTTCAAACAACTCATCTGCTTAAAAGCACTGTCAATAGAAGAGTTTCACTTCTACTCATTGATGCTTCAGTCGAAGCTGAGAAAGCTGTCATCTCATGAAATATAAACATCAAAGAACAACTGTTTCATTGAGTCAGCAATCAACTTGACGAAGTCATCAATATGCTGAACGAGCTTCGAAGTCAGCAAGATTTGACTCTACAACTCAATGAACACTGACTTCTCGTACAAGATGATCACAAAAAGAGAGCGAAACAACTAGAAGTCGCTTTTGATAAAAACGATGAGCTAGAGAAAAAGATCAATCAGCTACAAGACGAGCGATTGAACTTCAGAGCGAAACAACGTCAAGCTGATCGATCTATGCCTCGTCAAGATACTCAGTCAGCTGAACAACAAGTCAATCAGAAAGAAGCTTCGATTCGTCATTCTGAAGTTGAACGAAGCTCGACTTTCAAAGCTCGCTTTCAACGAGAATCTTCTACTCTATCTGATAATGAAAACGGGAATGATCATCACAAGTTCGTCAAGCTTTCGAATTCACTCATCTTCATCGAAACAGATGATTCTATCTGAGAGACATGAAACATCAAAATAGCTGACAAGCTCGATGTCAACGCGAATCATTATTCTACTGAAAAGATTCGTATTGTCTATGTGATTTTCAGGCTAGAAGACGATGCTGATCAGCAAATCTATGCAAAGCGTCGTGTTGATACTTTCTCATTCTATCAATCACTATCAGAGCTACTGAAACATCTGAAAGAAATTTACGAAGATCAGAATCTGATTCGAAAGTGTCGTCATGAATACGTCGCTCTGAAGCAGCTCAACAAGTTCTTCAGCTCTTTCTATTCAGAATTCACTAGAATATTCAGCTTTCTGAACTACGACGATGTCATTCTGATGAACGACATTCAGAATAAAATCAACAATCGTCTTCAGAACGCGTTGTCAGTTTGTTTCATAAAATTTAGCTCGCTTGATAAGCTCAAAATCTTTCTTCAAGATGTGAATAACAAACAACGAGTCAATTATCAGCTACGTGATGAGCAATGAACAGTCAAATCAATAGCAGCTTCGAAAAAATGTTTTGTTTCTTCGTTGACATCAGCTTCAATCTTGACTACTAGCTATGTTCGACTCGCTACTTTTTTCACCCTCGAATCTGAATGATCAAGAATGTCAATCATTTGCTTCAACTGTAAAGTATCGAGTCATCTTTCAAAGAACTGCTCTCATCTGAAGACTAGTACTTCAACATCTCGTGCATTCATCTCTCGTCTCAATGAGATCATCATGTCGAAAGAAGAGAAGAAATTATTTACAGAGAAATCGAAGAATGAGACAAAAAACTAGTGACTTTCATCAAAGACGCGATGAAAAATGTGTTAATTTCTTCAACAACGAGCAGCTCAAATGATCTCTTTGCTTCGAAATCTTTGACTACTGAATGTGTACTATTTAGCAATGAAATTAGTTACTCATTAAAGTCATTGATTGACACTGAAGCAGCTGACTATTTGTTTATTGATGAATTAATCGCGCAGAATGTTTGTGATCATTTGCAAATCGAATCTTTATTTTTAATCAAGCTCAAATCAATAAGAGAATTCGATGATCATTATGCAAAAAAGTTCATTATTCATGCGATTTATTCGAATCTAACTGTTCAAGATCATATGAAACGTTTCGTCTCTATGCTGATCACTCGATTAGATCAACATCAAATGATTCTTGAAAAAACATGAATGAACAAGATCGAGATGACTATTGATATGAAAGACGATCGCCTTCAATTTTCTAGTTTCGAAACTCATATCAAAGATTCTATCAAAGCTCATTTGACTGTTCTTTCGAGCAAGAAAATCGCGATAGAACAGAAGAGTTCAATCTCTACTCAAATACTAAAGAGATCTATTTCTTCTGTTGTCACTCGACTCAGCGAGAAGTCATCTTCATTCAGTAAAATCATGAAATCATCTAATTCAGTCAACTTCGCTTCGTCTTTCGATTCAATGAACATAGCAATAATAGAGACTGCAGCATATAGATCACTAGTCAAATAATCGAATGTGACTACTTTCGCGATCATCATCACGAAAATCGATCGACTTCTAAAAACAGCTAGAAATAAACTCGAAGATGTAAATCTACAAGAGCTTTCACATGAAAAGATCTTGAAAGAAGTCAAAGCTAAGCTTTCTTCAAAATATCATGATTATCTAGACATGTTTGATCGAGCGATGACTGATCAACTACTCTCTCATCGTTTCTACGATCATAAAATTGAGTTGATCGACGAGAGAACATCTTCTCGAAGTCATCTCTATCATATGTCTGACTACAAGCTTCAAAAGATGAAGAATTACCTGATCGAGCATCTGAATAAAGACTTTATATCTTCTAGCTCAGCTTCATATGCTTCGTTCATACTATTCGTCGAAAAGAAAGACGATAGCTTGCGTTTCTGTGTAGACTACAGAAAGCTCAATGCTTTGATCAAACGAGATCGCTATTTCTTATCGCTAATAGACGAAACTCTCGCTCGTATTCAAGATAGCAGATATCTGACTCGATTGAACATCATTGTCGTCTTCAACAAACTGCGTATGCATTTAAGCAGCGAAGATTTGACTATTTTTATCATCTCTTTTGATTTCTACAAATATTACGTGATGTCTTTTGAATTAATCAACGATTTGACTTTCTATTAACACTATATGAACGACGTGTTATTTGACTATCTTCATCAGTTTTGTCAGATCTATCTAGATGACATTATCATCTACAGCAAAACACTGAAGAAACATAAGCGACACGTACGATTAGTTCTACATAAACTACGAGAGACTGATCTTCAGATGAATATAAACAAATGCAAGTTTCATGTTCAGAAGATTTTCTTTCTGAAACTATTGCTATTCATCGAAGAACTAAAGATGAACTTCAGAAAAGTACAAGCAGTAGTTGAATGATCTACTTCTACAAACCTCATTCAGATGCAGTTCTTCGTCAACTTCTGCAATTTCTATCGACGTTTTATAAAGAACTTTTCGAAGATTGTTTATTCTCTGATTCAACTAACTCAAAAAGAGATGATATTTGAATGAAATCAAGCTTGTTAAATGATCTTTGATCATATGAAGAAACGAATGACTGAAGTCTCTATTCTTCGTCATTTTGATCAGAATAGAAAGACTATTCTTGAAATAAACTCATTCAACTACGTCAATGATGACATACTTTCTCAGTATGACGACGAAGAAACATTGCATTCGATGATCTACTACAGCAAGAATCTGAGTCTCGCTGAGTGCAATTACGAAATCTATGACAAGAAACTACTAGCAATCATTTGTGTCTTCAAGCATTGATGATCTGAGCTGAAATTGACTGAGTTACTCATCAAGATGTTCATTGATCATCAAGCTTTAACGTCATTAATGAAAGATAAAGAGCTAAGTAAACGTCAAATGCGCTGAGTACAAAAGCTCGTTGACTTCAACTTCAAAATCATGTATCGCTCAGACAAATAAAACATCAAAGTCGATGCATTGACTCGTCGAGTCGATTCAGTTTCTAGAAGTCTCGAGAATGAATGATGTCGCTATCAGCGAACTACGATTCTCACGTCGAATCGAATGAAAATCGCTGATCTAAAAGAGAAAGAGAATGATGAATCAATTTATCGATTGATTCTAGAAGCTAACAGAATCAACGAGAATTGTATTCTACTTCATGAAGTCGTATTAAAAGATGAAGCTCAATACAAAGATACTAAATTAAGAGATTGTCGAGTTCAGAATGAAATACTATATCGAAATGATCTTCTATGAGTTTTCTTCAATGAGCATCTTCAAATGAAGTTAATTCGAAAAGTTCACGATCAATCTTTTATTGATCATCTTGAAATTCTCAGAACGATGAAGATCATAAGAAGATACTACTATTGATCTTCAATGCGAAAGACTGTCATAATTTTAGCATGTGTTACTTGAAAGATGTTGAAAAAAGAGATGTTAGATCATTTAGATGATGTTGAACAATATTATAAATGATGATAGACGTGAAATTATCAGTGATGTTATGAGAGTTCTTCGATACAAATGATACTCAGCGTTCATGAGATATAAGAATCTCTGAATGATCTCTTTCTTTTCTTTCTTCTTCGTGCAACGTCTTGTATTTAAAATCTAATTATTGTTACGAGCGTACCAAGGCTGTACAAGGCTGAAGCCCTAATCAATTCGCAGTGAACGCTAGCGAGTTCCCTGCGTAATGATTAGGGCTAACCAGCGAGCTAGCCAGGTTTGGCCCAGATAT
>JAABUO010000276.1_pt1 | contig 120754 bp, 100 predicted proteins | sample 5559291 | NCBI WGS metagenome assembly JAABUO01 (sample SAMN10711878, study PRJNA513372) | rock metagenome | isolation source: Antarctica rocks | place: Antarctica: Victoria Land, Finger Mt sud
CCCACCCACCCCCACCCCCCCCCCCCCCCCCCCCCCCCCCCCCCCCCCCCCCCCCCCCCCCCCCCCCCCCCCCCCCCCCCCCCCCCCCCCCCCCCCCCCCCCCCCCCCCCCCCCCCCCCGTTGTAGTTTTTGATTTTTTGCCTCTTGTAATACTTCTTTTCAGCGAATTTTCTCTCGAGAAGAGGAAAGATATGAAAAAAACGACAGTCCTTCATTGATTCAATCTCGCATCATACTTCTTTCACTCCCATTCACTCCCCTGCCCCTTCTTTAACTTTGCACGATTTTTTTTTCGGGACGTGTTTTTAATATTCATTTACACAGTACTGTACGTCCAGCTCCCTTCGCACACACGCCCGCGCGTTATGTTATCGTTTGTATGGAAAGTCGTGTCTGGCATCCAGCATTTCTTTTCTTGTTCTTTCTCTTCGATTCACAGTGTTGTGTATACTGAACCCGATCCCCTCGACCGAAAAATCTCAACCTTACACCTTCCTACGCAATACCAAAGCGCGGCGGGCATTCACCATATTTTCTCTCGCTTAAATTCTTCTGGCCTTGGTTTACGACGGAGATGCAGGAGGTTAGAGGTTGGTGTGGTAGCGGTGGGAATGAAATTGGGGGGGATGGTTATGGATGGGGTTATGGGCTGGGCTGGGCAGGGGTTGGGTAGGAGGATGGTTGTGATGCAGGGACGGGGGGGTGGCATTTGTTTGTCTTGGTGAGCCCCGGGGTGGGGGGTTGTTTCGTTAGGGGAAAAAAGGGGGGGATGGGGGGGGGGATTGCGGTTCCGGAGAGGGAAGATGCTCTCATGAAGACGGCACGTTATGGAGGATGGATAGAGTTGCAGATACGGTTCTGGCTCAAACCAGGTGGAATATCCACAGCGCGTACGATGCCCACCATCCACACCTTCTTGCCACGAAAGTATCGAGCATGAAGAGGGAGAGGTAACGAACTGCTCAAGTGATCTCCTCAGTCCGCAAAACACCTGCTCTATCAAAAATAAAAGGAGCACCTCCACGCCATCACACCATTACACTTCCACACTTCCACACTTCCACACCACTACTGCTACCGCTATCTGCGACAGTTCTCACATCCCCTGCAAGCATACAACCAGAACCGGAAATCCCGGAAATTGTTCCTTATCCAAAGCTTAGAGTATAAAAGGCCTGTTCGTTCCTAGGTAGGCGGGATATTGGTATTTGGAAAGTTGTGTGGCTTTTTGTGAATGCTGTCGAAGTGAGCGGGTCAAGGGATGCGGAAGAGACGATCTTTCTTCTAATACTTGGTGTTGGTGCTGGAAAGAGGTGTGTTATCGAGGTGGAGGATAGGATCTTGAGTCTCGTTTGAATTCTATAGCTCTAGCTATTATCCAGGTATAGAGAGTCAGTATTTAGCATTGTTGAAAAGAGGATGCTAGTGATCTCTTCATTCAATCCCATCAGTATGACTACCGGGTCTATTTCCCTTTCTCTTGAGCTGGTGAATGATTCTCTCGACGCGTAGATCCTCAGCAAACAGAGCAATCCAGACATAGGTGCCGGTCGTTCTATCGCTCGTTTCAAATATACACTCATTCGATCATTGAGAAGAATCGAGCTGGGAGTAGGTAGGCTGCTCTAGAAAAAGTGGTTCGGAGATATATATGGTGTCGAAAGAGCTCCTTTCCTCGGTCAGGTAAACGACCATTCGAACCAACGGGATCAAGATGTCAAGATCCACCATTTCCATGTACCTTACCACATCTCTTCTTGTCCCAGAAGCTGCGCAACCGAAGATTCGAATCAACCCACATGTTCTTTCAAGAAAACATAGAGTCCAACTTGTCATGTTTGGATCTCTTTATAAAAAACGAGGTTGCTGTTTACTGGCGTTTGACCTTTGCTTGGGTGTCTGGCTTGACGCGTGAAGTAGCCTTCCTGAGTAAGGTAGGTTTTGTGCTTTCGAGGCGGGTGTGTGGCTAGGAGACATCCCGATCCAGGTCTGTTTTCCAGAGGGCATTCTCTTTCGTTCTTAAGCTACACCGTCTCAGCATCCTCTTTCCAGTAAGTCGTTCGTCAGCAGGTCATAGGACTTCCAGAGCGTTGCTCAATCTCCCGAGTAGAGCAATACAGGGAGTGGAGTATTTGAGTGGGTGGTAGGAAAAGGGGCAAGGAGGGTGAAATAACAGCCATCCACAATAGCGAAGATCAAAAATTGTCACCTGCGATTTTGCGAACAACAATCATGCCAACATCTATAGATTAAAGTACACCAATCCTTTTCAAGCTTTTACCCCAACTACCCTCGCCGTCGCGCTATCCTGCCGACTGAGTATCCACATGAATATAAACTGCACAATGTACGAATACAGAAATAGGAACTGCGTCCGTCGATTGCGCTGGGAGCGCGCGACGGTTTGCATGCCGCTGCCGGCTGGTGTCGAGGATGAGGAGTCGGGGAGGAGGACGTATTTGAGGGAGCGGAGCTGAATCAAAGGGTCAGTAGGAACTCTAGGCTTTGGGAAGAAAGGGTCTGAGTCTTACAAGGAAGAATGCATTCGCAAGAAAAGTGTAGGTGAAGATGGTCCATCCCGCCCATCCACCAGTACCAGCCCCTCTGTTCAAGATCTCGGAGATGACCAGCGTGACAATCACGCCAACGAATTTGTAGCCGGAGTAGGCGACTAAGTCGAGGAGCTGGCTGTCGTTGCTAATGCTTAGAATATACGTCCCAAACTTCAGCCCGAGAATCTCTAGGACTACGACCACGAACGCGGTGGTGGCGGTCAGGCCCATGACTTCAGGGTGGAAAGCACCTCGGAGGCCTGCGAGGAGCGTGGAGAGGAGGATGTAGGTGACGAAAGCCATGACTGGAATGTACATGTCTGGGGAATTGAGATCGTCGCGAGGGGGAAGGAAGTAGTAGCTGTAGGACGCCGATTCCTGGGAGCTGGAGGTGGTTGAGGGCCGTTGTTGACGAGACCAGGGCTTGTGGCGCCAGGGAAAGAGGACAAGGAGAATCTTGCGGAGGACGTATGGAGTTGTGACGTTGAAGTAGTGTTTCAGGGCACCGACGGGCACGTAGCGGTTTATCTGTGCAAGTTTAGCAGAGTACAGGATGCAAGATTTCAGAATGAGTGATACACACGTTTTGCTCCATATACTCTTGCCCAGCATTGAGGGCTGTCTTGCCCACCTGGAAGCCCATTTGCGCGGTCTGGTCGTTCATGAAGCCTCCAAATGCTGGGGCAAACGGTCCACCTCCACCCGGGGCTTGCTGCCCTTGACCCATTTGCCCACCATAAGGGCTCCCATAATTACTCCCCTGAGATTGAGGAGGTGGTGGAGAGCGCATCATTGGGACGGTTGAGACATGTTGCGGAACCGGATGGTGGAGCGGAGGCGAATGCGCTGGTGGAGGAGCGTATGACGACCGTTGCATTGCCTATGGCTGTAACGTGCTACTGAGGTTGTGCCGTCAATTGATACTGTATCTGGTCTTCGAGAGATTGTGTGTTCTTTTGGAGGACAGCAATGCTGCTTTCCAGCTGCCTAGGTACATATGTATGCCGCTAGACAGGGGTTGCGGAGTGGGTTTAGCGACCTCCAGGGGTCATCAGGTCGTGGCCGCTAACCTCGGCTTGCCCGCTAACCGCGGCAAGACTTGAGACTTACCCAACTCAGCTGAAGGTTCTTTTCATACTATGTAAGCCTTACGAGCCGATTTGAACGATTAAGCGTCTCCCACCCCATGTTCACTCAGCTGCTTGCTCGACCTTCGAAATGTTAGACGGCTTTGAGATACTCTCAACCTCGGGGGTGGTGCTGTGGTCTAAATCTTACGTACCTGTGAGCAGCAATATCATCAATGGCTTTATAAAGGATGTCTTTATCGAAGAGAAAACTACCTCCGGTGCAGGCCTTGTGGACGATTCTTCAGCGGCGAAGAATCCGATGTATAAGAAAGATCAATATACGCTGAGATGGACTAGTGTAAAAGACCTAGGCCTCATCTTCGTCGTTCGTATGCTCAAGGCAGGAGCTATCATCGTCTATCGTTGCTAATGAATTATATCAGGCAGTCTACCAATCTCTACTTCATCTTTCTTGGGTTGACAAGCTTTTGGATAATATCCGAGTCATTTTTGTGGACCTCTACAAAGACCAGCTCAAGAAACCGCATACAAGTATCGTGCAATGCGACTTTGACGGATATTTCAACCAGCAAGTGAGAGAACTAGAAGGTTCAGCAGAGCAAAACACACAGAGAGCGCCACAGCTTACGCCGGATGACTTCACGCCACCGTCAAGCTCAGGGAACGCGGTAGATGAACCTGCGCCGCCTATACCGGGACTGATTAATAGTATGTCCGGGGCCGCTCCAAGTCCGGGTCCTTTAAGGCTGACCCATGCCTTCTTTCTAGATCAACACAGGGTACCGAATATACCAGGGTCATCAACAGAACTTACTCCGATACCCACACCCGATAACTCCAGACCCACCACACCCCTCGCTAGCCACTTACTATCTGCCAAATTAGGTCCAAAAGGTGGTTCGCGAAGAGCTAGAAAGACTGTAGCATCAGCAAATGCGTCTTCTGGAGACGAAATGTCAAGAAATAAATCGAAGCCTGCCAAGAATGCTACGAAAAAGATGAGGAGATGGGATGTTGATGGTATGGCGGACGAGGATGATGGAGTGATTCTTGACTATTCAGCGGCGTCCGCTAACAGTATTGAAACAACGAATCCTGATTTCGATTCCAGAGCCAGTGTGGGTGCAATAAATCCAGAATCTTTTGGGATCAGAACCGGAAAGGGCCAGTTCGTTTTGAAGGATCTTGACGATGAAGTACATTCAATCTTGCAGGAGTCTAGTGAAAAGAAATCACCGTCTTCATCAGTAGGTAGTGGTGTGGTGGGATCTAGCTTAGGTGCCATCACTGGACTTTTCCGAAATGTCATTGGGGGTAAGGTTTTGACAAAAGAGGATCTTGATAAATCAATGAAGGGGATGGAAGAGCATCTCCTAAAGAAAAACGTGGCAAGAGAGGCTGCCGTAAGGTTGTGTGAAGGCGTGGAAAGAGAGCTAGTAGGCGTTAAAACCGCCAGCTTTGAGAGTATGCTTCTGCCTTTCTTGACTCTGGTTCGTAGCTAATTGTCTACTCAAGGCGTTCGATCAACAATCCATACAGCAATGGAATCTTCCCTCCGCAAAATGCTGACCCCCACCACTTCCCTCGACATTCTTCGCTCCATCACCGCCGTCACATCTCCCTCTCCTCTGTCCCTCACACCGCGACGCCCTTACGTCATCTCCATCGTCGGCGTCAATGGCGTCGGCAAATCCACGAATCTATCCAAGCTCGCTTTTTTCCTCCTTCAAAATGACATCAAGCTGCTCATTGCCGCCTGCGATACTTTCCGCTCCGGCGCTGTTGAGCAGCTACGCGTTCATGCTCGCAACTTGAAGGAACTCTCCGATCGGGAAGGACTGGGGAAAGTCGAGCTGTACGAGAAGGGGTATGGGAAAGACGCGGCTAACATTGCTAAGGATGCTGTTTCCTATGCTACGCAGCATCAATTCGACGTTGTCCTAATCGATACCGCAGGCCGGCGTCATAACGATGCGCGCCTGATGTCTTCACTTGAGAAGTTTGCGACTTTCGCACAGCCGGACAAGATCCTCATGGTTGGGGAGGCTCTTGTTGGGAGTGACAGTGTGGCGCAGGCCAGAAGTTTTAATGAGGCATTTGGAGGTAAAAGAAGATTGGACGGGTTTATAATCAGTAAGTGCGATACAGTTGGCGATATGGTAGGGACTCTGGTTAGTATGGTGCATGCAACGGGAATACCAGTGGTTTTCCTGGGGGTTGGGCAACACTACGGAGATTTGAGGACGATGAACGTCAGGAAAACAGTTGATCAACTTTTGGCTTGAAAGGGGGACCTGTTTGTCAGAAGCAACGGTCGCCAGCGCCTTTGGGTGGTTGGACTGCCAAGGAATTAGGGAATGATCCACGGTCGGAGGTAATCTGGACTGTTGTTAAGATCCATACTATTCCTCTCCTAATCGTCAACTTCTGCACTGCTCATCCCATTAATAACACTTCATGTTCTTACCTTCACTTCGCGTCACTTTTCTCGCACCACTTCACCTTCTCACAACCCGTGAACGCCGAGAGGATTTCATGGGATGGATGCTCTCGAGATTCATCCGTTTTAGCTCGAACCTTGGTCATCCTCGCCTACCTAAACCCACTTTCCCCGTACTACCTCCCTCTTTTCTACATGCCACACTCGACCTCTATTTCCCAGTCAACTACTTCGAATTTTCTACCTTCCTTCTGATAAATAAATGGGGATATTCTAGTCCATTTTTCCTCTTCACAAAGCCTTGGATGTTGCTTTCTATATATCTAATCACAAAGAATATGACTTGGTGTGGATGAGAATACTGAATAAGGTTGCCGGGCGCCTGGGTCTACTTATACTATCCAGAAAAATAATCAATCGAGCGGATTGCCATCAGTTCGAGCGAAGGCTTTTCCAACAACCGGCCTCTATCTACATATGTAGTAGAGGAACACAAATGTTAGCTCATACCTGAGATGAGCGGTCCATGCTTCCTATACTCGTACAGCAGAGCTCGAAATCTGCTAACATCTCGACAGACGACTAGATCATGAGCTCATCTGACCCTCTAATGACGACGCAGCAACATCCCATATTGAACGTCTTACAAGGACAGCCGAGTGCTACATGGTACCACTGGTCTTAGGCAAGATCGGACTTCCGGGCACCACAAGCATCCGCGAGTGAAAAGGATGTGGTAAATAAGGAAGGCGACAGAGTCAACGGAAAAAAAAACCAAATATTCCTACATGATCCGGACAGGACCGAGGAATATACCGATCTACAGAAGGCCGAACCAGGCTTTAACGATTTCTGCACTCTTTTCGCGAAGTTAGCTATGAACTTACTAAGAAATATTGAATGCAAAATGTAAAATAGACACTCTGAAGTTGGCCCTCAGCGGCCCAGGTGAGGATTATGCCAACAGTGGGCTCCCTCGTCCATCAGTTGGCCATTCACATCGACGATTGGCTGCAGCACCAGTCTAAACTCTTCACCGGTTGTTAAGAAGAAGAATCGACCATGTCTCAAGATAAGACGAAGTTATAGGAAGCGCGACAGGTCCAGGATGCCTCCTTCGCTACAGTCGCAACTTCTTCTCTTCTTCTCTTCTTCGACATCTACCGACATTAATACTCAGGATAACTTCGGGCTGATGGCTGATACTACTTCTACTTTCGATCTCTTCTCGGATACTACTACGAGCACTGGCACTATTGTTGAGTCTGGCAGGCAAATATCTCGTGGTACTAAAATATCTCGTGGTACTAAAATATCTCGTGGTACTGCTCGGCCGCTACTACTGCTTCTACTGACCACTATGGCCCCTATCGGTACTGCTGCAGCCCATTTCTCTGGAGGCATTCCGACGGTTGGGAGGAAGACTTTGAGGCCTTTTTTATGAGAGGTTTTGGCCGGCATCAGCAACATAAAACCGCACTCGCTAAGCAGTTCTACAGAAGTGCAGCTAGATTCAAACGTACGCCGCCTTAAGCCAATCCATCTTGGATTCGGATTCTTCGTGAGGACGAATGGGGGACGTCATTTCATCCAGCGCCTCGACGATGACGTCGGAAATTACATGGTCGAGCGCGAAGCAGCTATATACTCTTGGACATGTAATCCAGGAGGTGACTGAAGGATCATTGATGCACATTAGCCTGTGGGATACTCTGAATAACACGAAGCATGCGTGATCATAGCTACGTCAGATAGTGGAGGTCACATCAAAAATAGTGTACAAGAAAAATTTGTCTAGATCAGATGAGAGCAACCCACAGTTGTTATCGCTCAGATGCTGAGGGGTCAGGACACAATTACTTTTCCCAACCTGGTCAACGAGCTTCCGCAATGCAACAAAGGTGCCTTCTTTGGTTCCTATGACAAGAACGTCCCAGGAGTCTATCTCATGATAGGCATGCACACGAGTAGAGAGTACGCACTGTATATGGGCAGCTCCAGAAGTCTCTTCATTTGCTTCAAGATTAATGAGGAACCTCTTGCCATGTTGTCCGGTCAATAGTCTTTCAAGTGAGGGGTTAGTCGGCTTGGATAACACTATCTTTACCCGCAGAGGACGCAATGAATCATAGCTTTCGCAATACGATCGTTGAGAAGAGGATATACTCATAATTCGTCTTTGGTGCACCATCACAATGTAACAATGACGAGAGACGAAAATAAAACCCTCAAAAGAACAACCGAGAGCTTTCATACACGTGATGGACAACAAAAACAAGAGAGGGAAATGCGTTGAAATTAAATGCGTTGACCTTGATAACGGACACGAAGTTATTTATTGCGTGCTCGCACTCTACATCTTTCAACAAATTGTCTGCACCTCTATCGTGCAATCATTTGCAAACAAATTGCACAACACCGGTACTTTGCGATTCGAGGATGCTTGAGAAAGCGAAGAATGACAAAGGAAAGATGACAGATTCGACGACCGCTCTATATTTCGTTCCGCATGAGCTATTTAAGATGAGTTTCATGTGAACAAAGGCATAGATGCTGAAGCTCATACGATGATTGAAGAATCGTAATCTCAGATGAGAACCAGGATGTTTCCGTTGAGGTAGAGAAGTACGACTCGAAAGACCTACCTTTCTTGACTGTCTCTTGTTTACTCAAGAACAAACAGCTGAAGGAGATTATTGAGATGAGCAAAACCAAAGCAAACACGCTGGTGGGAGAATTTTTGCAGTTGGAATCAACCGTTGTTGAAGGAAATTAAGCAAGGCAAGCAAGACCTCAGCCCGGAATTCTATGAATGCTATCAGGGACTAATACTCACAAATCGCAAAAATACGGGGAGAAATCAACTCCAGATATCAACTTTATACGTCGACAGGGAAAAGGAGCAATGTGCGGAGATACAGCCTTTGCCGTCGTGCCTATTGGCGGATGCAGTGCCTGGTCGAAGACCCGGACAGAATCTCAGCTCTTCAATTTTCTGACTCCTTTACCGCCAATGTTCCCTATAATGTCCGCTTCTTTTCTTGGTTTACCGGTAGAAAGATCAGTCTGATCGTTGCCGTCAACCACAGTTGGACGCTTTACGAGTTCCCGAGCATGATCGCTTTCTACAACAGTCTCGATCAACTATCTTCGACATCAACAGAGCTCGTAGATAGGCGAATCTTCTCCCTCTTCAAAGAGTGATGCGAGATTGTCATATTCTTGAAAAGCAAAATTGAGCGAAATTCTGTTCTGAGAAACCGAACGACTGTCAGAAACGAGAAAGGATAGATTTAATTCGTTCAAGAACCCTGGGAAAACTCTTCGTACAGAGGTCTTGTCAAGAGTTAAGATTTTGCTTTTGTTTGTGATATTGAGAATTATTGAAAGCTTTTTTTCAATCTGAGAGCCATGATAGCGCGGGAAAATCGAACCGAGAGCAATAATGCTCGGTAAACGGCTGCAATGTCATCATCGATGCATTACATCGAGATGAGATTAACTTGTCGAGGATACAAGAGCATCTCAATGTACACTTCAGGCGATTTCGATCTTAAGTGCACGGAGTGCTCATGGGAGGATACGAGCAACTAGCGTTGACAAATCACCACAGTTGCCTTGCCCGAGTTCAAGCACGCACTAGGATTTTCGGAGAGACTCGACTAAAGACGAGTCCATTAAAGCTACAAACGTGGTGCTAAGCTTTATTTAAAACAACACTCAATTAGTAGTGCCAAAAGGCGTTGTTACTTAACAACAAGCTGAGAACAAGGTAAAAACAAAATTACCATGGCATCAGCTGTTATTTTCCGGCCTCAGAGCAGATACTTTTATATACTGCTCGTCTAACTACTTCAAATCTCGACAAAATTTATCTTCGTTCTGCTTCAGTAAAGAAAAATATTCAACACACAATCACCTTGCGGAACGGACAAGGACAACCTGGCAAGGCCGTATTACATCTAATACTCAAGAGTCCTACATGCTTTCAGACAGCTGAACCTAGCCGATTTGTTCAATATTGTTAGTATAGAGGAGCCCATCAACATTCGGCTAGGTCGTACTTCGGAACCTCGCACTGTAATCATCAGCCAAATTCCGCGCGTACAGGCAACCAGAGCAGCGTTAATATTTTGTTCTCAAGATCGAAAGCGTTATCGATCCCTTGGTTCGGGCAAAGCTCTACAGGAAGGCGATGTAAGATCGATCGCCTCAAGATTTCTCGAAAGCCGGCCAGATTATCATACATTCGTTGCGTCACCATTGAGCACGAACCTGGTCAACCAGTTCAACTTTCTATGGAGTAGTAAGCTCTAGAAGAAATGACGCTATACATTGTTGAGTGACTTATTCTTCTCTCATTCTCTCTCATTCAGAGACTTGAATATGCTTTCCTCCTATTACCTTATATTCGATGATATAGATTTCGTAAAACGAGCTATCCTTCAAACTAATCTGGCAATCATGGATAGTATATACTTACTCACCGTCGCTTCTTGAAGCATGTTGCCAACAGTATGCACGACTGCATTCAAAGATCAGGTTTTGCTAGAGCACTATTCAAAACCGCGACAAAGAACTATCGTCACCACATCGTATATATGGTATACATAATTCGAAGGGATGTGAATTTCTCAAACCCGAGTAGGTAAGACTTCATGGAACCCTCAGTATAGAATGGGGCGTCCTGAATTATCTTAAGCAATCGATGGTGCTTGCAATATTGACGGGTGATGGAGTCCAAGCACTTGGACTCAAGATTTTCAGCTCCTATTACGACGTGCTTATGCAGCAGCGGAATAAGTGCCAAAAGCCAACTTAGTAGAAGAAGCACAAGACCTCCAGAGAACCCCGGGGCTAAAGGCGAACCGGAAATGATCTCTGCTTGTGGAATAGGACAGATCGAAAACTTCTCACTTGGGCCTCCTGTTCTCCTAATCTCCTGTCTCTTGCTTCACCTCTTCAAGGTATGAACTTGGTCATACACAACTCATTTACGGTTCAGTGGCTGACAATCGGACAGATGTTTACTCGAAAGAAATTCCTTCCCAATCTTACCCTTTGTTAAAACCTTGTCGGGAAGAACACAATCCCATCCCGAACACTGTTCAAGCACGGCAACAGCAGTTATCGGTCAGAAGTCGCCCGATGTTATTCAACTTACCAACACGAGCTCTCTCAGCGGCGGTGGCGGTGACGGTGGCAAGAGCCCGCCGACGGTCTCAACAAGCCTGGTCAGGAACACGAAGAGGAAGCCATTCTTACCAAAGGTGGTCTTGCCGTGGAGCCTGAAAACGATCGTGAGAATGAACCTTCTTCAATATTCTCAACACCCACTGAAGGAACGAGCGGAAGCTTCAGAAGCGTGACTGTTTCGGCGAGGTCTTCGTCTATTCAGTCGTCATCAACTACTATACACCAAGGTTTTGGCACAGCTTTGTATATCGATGAAGAACCCAAGCATGAACGGATGAAGGAAGCCTTCAGATATTGTGTAGTATTATTCCAGAGGCGCCGCAACCAGTTTCTCTAATCCTGGATCAAGAGCTTTAATTAATCGCATTCAATGAGGAAATATAAAATGATCGCAAGCACATATTGAACTCCCTTGACGACTTCCAGGCCTTAAAATAGGAGGACAATGCCAGTGTTGAGCTTGCCGCACGTGCTTTCCGGCCGGCGGTCTGAAGCCTTCTTGTACGCATTCTGAATGGCCAAGCGGACGTGCGAGCAGCACACGACAGCGAGGAAGGAAAAACCTAGTTGACCCGTATGGCCGGCCCGGACTCGACACCTTTGCAGAGATTAGACAACGACGAAGAGGAGATTCTGTCAACTGTGCTTACCGTCTAATAAGGCGGATTCACAACCATTAGTTAATACTGCAAGCACTTTGATAACCCGAAAATAATCAAAGCTTCGCGCAGCCAGATCTATCAACTTCAGTCTGTCACTTGACGGAGTTTGAGCATATAGAGCGAAATCAACGTGTCACCCAATGCTTGTTGAATCGCGAAACAATTCAATGAAGTTCAAGACGACGAAAGACTAAAAGGCGTAAAAAAAAAACGGAATTTCTAAGCGTGAAAGGGAACAAATTCACCTGTATGCGAAGCTGACCACGGTCAAGTACGAGCAAGATGACACAGAGATTGATCGGCAAATTTACCACGACGCAGCGATACAAATGGTAAAAGAAAGAGACGAGGCAAGAACAAGAACAAGAACTCTTAAGTTCCTTTTCTGCACTTTCCGCGGCGTCCTGGCGCGACGCTCTTGTTGCGGCAGTCCAACGAGGAAATGCCTGTTCCCCTCGCTGCCCCGCCATTTCTGCCCCGTCCTCGCAACCCCTCACCTCCGATTACTCCTGTGAGTTCTTCATCTGACGTTTCAAGGCCGTTACTCACTCGTTTTTTAAGCTCTCGCCTGTGGGAATAAGTGGCCGTAGCGCTGGCCCACTCCCTATCCAAGTTAGGGTGATGTGTGTACGGTGCGCCCGTTGCTTTCATGAGGAGAAGGCTGCCGACGAATGCAACTCCATATTTCAAGCTATAAAGAATTAATCATACACTCGTCATTCGAAGAAGCAAAAATGAGTGAGACTCATATATAAACGACAAAGTGTCAAGAATCTTAAAACATGGCTCATCTCGAGGCAACCTCTCCCACACTAGGCATCGAGGATACAGTTTCTCCCAAGGCCTTGCTCACGAAACCCTAGACCAGGCCCAAAAGCCTAAGAGAAACACCACAGTCCTTGATCATTTTCGTACCGAAGATAAGACATCGAAAAGAATCCATGAAGTTACACTGTTTGGCGAAGGATGATGAGTCCAAGTCATCGTATAAGGAACCTAATGAAGATAGTCATGAACCAATGCCGAACAGAGAACCTATCAGAGGGTGGTTTAAATGCCACACGGGACATGGAGCCCGTAGGTGTCAGTACTTCGATATTCTCGATCCTACCCACATGCGAGTCGATGCATATCGAAGCCAAGCACATTCTCTTCTTTTCATATTTCTCCACCCTTGACAGCTTCAATGTCTATTTTCCCGGGCTCAGATCTCCACACGCCGAGTCGGAGTGGTATGGGGTGTCAATAAACCCATGACCAGCTACGCCCATTGGCCCAATCTACGGCGTTGAAGCGTATCATCGTCAAGGCACAACTCGTAATAGAGTAACGCAGATGCTGCACCGGGTAAAAGAGAAGCGCGAGAGCGCTAGCGATATAAATGCTTATAGATTTCGATTTTTCCTGAGACCTTGCAATCTCTTTCCGTCTTCGAGTCCGATTCATGCTTTACTCTTAAGCTGGTTTGATATGTGGGCTGTGGTTTGACTCGCTCTTGCTATTTCATACGTAGGTTTCTTAACAGAAAATACAAATTATACTTATTATATAAGTAGAAAGGGACAATTTAGCTTTTTTCTCGCACATGGAGAAGAGACAGCCCACCCACCATCTTAGGCACTTATTCTCCATTTGCACCACTCTTGTCTTTTTACTTTTCTTCTTTAAGAATCCAGAATGACATCTGCAACAGCAGGCTGGATCACGGCTGGAATCACCATGCTCATGACCGACACGGCATGCATCGCAATCAAGGGAGCGTGGAAATTTTTCAATCCCTGGGCCAAAGCCAAAACCCCTGGTCCTACGTAGGACGTCGCGCGGCTGAGGGAGGTAGTTGAAAAGCAGCGGAGATGATCAAAGGGCTTCTAGGGAGGGAGATTCTTATCATTGATATGTTTGGGGATGTGGCGGAGCTCCTGGACAATAGATGATACTGACTTGCCTCGCAAGGGAGCCTCCCAGGTCGGGCCAGTCCAAAAGACCTTGGCCCTTCGGGGTCCCCCGGCAAGCTCGCACCTCATCGTGGTGCTGCGGTCCAGTAACCTTTCGGGGTAAAGCCAACGCGAGCACTCGACTTCCTCTTCCTCTCGTACGCCCGTCTCGCCCTCGCCCCTCAACCTCGCATGGAATTGTAGATGGTCGGCGCTGGGGTGTTGCGGATATACATGATGATGCTACCGAAGGTGGAGGTAATAATGGGCGGAGAGTGTAGTTGAGCTGTCACATGCAAAGGCTGTTGATGCTGTATCTAACACGTGTTCATAGGTCTTTGAGTTTTGGGCTTGATCAATTATGAAATGTTGCTTTGCTCACGATCAAAGTGCCGCTGCTGTGACACAAGTCTCGGACGCTTCCATGCTCATAGCTGAACTTATTGCCATTGAACTGGCTATTCTTACTATCCCTGAATCTTAACGCCAGAGATGCCGCCACAGAGAATGAAATGGGGCAACCAAAGGAACCGGACATTACTAAGGCACGTGCGCTCTTGTACGAAACTCATGGCGATGGCACCCAGGTTAGGCAACGAACGGTCAGTCTGCTGACTAGCGGTATGAAGCATCACCAGCAAGAAATGGGCATGGTCTTTAGCCACGTTGACGCCACTGAACGAACGCTCGCGGAGCGCACCGCCAGGGTAAACGATACTATGAAGGCAGCCAACTGGATGCTACAACAAAGGTAAAAAGCGATAGTGGGGCTTGCTGGGGCCAGCAACTCAGGATAGGGGGAAATGACCAAACGGAGGAACCAGGGCAGCCAGCATGATTTATTTAAATATTTAGGGGGGTGGCAGCAGGAACTTTCTTTTTCTTTTCTACTCTTCCATCTACTTGACCAACCATAGACCAGTTGAATCAAGTTCATTTGTGCGCTTATTCTTTGGTGAGCAGAGTGGGGAACGCCAGTATGGATCCGCGGGAGAGGTTCCAGCTCCAAGGTCCTGCCAGATATAAAGAGTCGCCCGTTGGTCCTCAATTGCTATTAACTAACCGGTTGGACATCGATTACAAGAATGTACCTTCTGGTGTAAGCCACGCTGTCCGTCCGCGACACTGAATGCAAAACATATCGCTGCAGGCAATGATTTATCTGGGTTAAGAGGCTCACCAGCACCAAGATGCGGGCAGGATTGGAAATGGGCTTGCGAAAGCGCTGAGAACAAAATCGGTCCAACAATCTCATAAAAGGCAAAGGTTATCATCAAGATAAATCTGCCGTGGACGATCACTGGCTCCGAGGCGAACTTCAGCCCCATCGAGTAGAAGCGTGGAACAGCCTCTGTCCCACTAACAAGCTAGACACCTACCTTAGCTCAACCCGCAACACCCCCCCATTCGCCAACTCGAAGATCGAAGATTCAAGTCCTGCATCGTCCGTTGCAGGAGCGCCGGACGAATGTAGGAGATCAGTTTAGCCAGGGCCGCCGCTCAGGAGGTGGCGGGGACAGTGACTAATGTCTTCGCTGGTGGTATATTGCCATCAGCGGGATGTGAACACTGTTGCTAGATTTGCAAAAGCATGTTTTGGTTGCCAAGATTTCAGGGGGAGGAGCAGTGATGGAAAACAGTGTCGTTGATGTTTCAAAAGCCGCGTTCATGTTGAGCTGTAGCTAGGGGATATGCTCGGTATACGACCCGACAGTTTTTTCGTCGCTTTAATATAAGAGCAGATTGCGGCTATACAGTCGTTAGTAGAAGAAGATTGTAGAGTTAGAATAGGATTGTATACCTATACCTGGCGTTGAAGTGTCTTCGTAGAAACTTTCGACGAGTCAAAGCTCGACACTGGATGGTTGATTACCAATTGCAACCATCTATCTTGCCCAAACTTCACAAGCCACCCAGGCAAGCTTCCCCTTCTATTATTCCTTATGCTTCAGCAAGCCATTCTTTTGATACCACTCAGATAGTCTTCCATCGAGCAGCGGCTTCTGATGCAACCCGAGCCGACGCGTACCGGAAGTCTCTTCTCCCCTTCTCAATTATCGAACGAAGTAGCCTATCAGAAGCCATCAAATCATGCTGCAACGTTCCAGTCTACGATGGCGGTGAGAAGAAACCCGCCTGGAGAAAACCCCCGTAATTAAGGCTATTTTTCCTAATTTCATCCGTAACCTCGCTCCGTCATTTCCCGATTCGCTAAGCCCTAAGCGTCAGCGCTCAAAACGTCACCTCGCGGGCCGCGGCTCTCAAAGGGTGCGCGTTTTTGTCAGCAACGCTCGGGAATCATACTGGCAATAGAATAATCTGGAAGGGGTTGCCATGCGTCGATTTGAGATATCGTTCGTATTTCGATAGGGGAGGGGAGGTGACTCGGTCGTTGATTCGCGGTTTGATTCTTTTGCACTCTGGGGACTTTTACGCACGTAGGGTTTTTGTAGAGGTTTGGTCAATACGAGATGTATGCAAAGATAGGTTCGGTGGAATTAGGGGACAAGTGGATATAGACTGAAAGGTGTATGGGTGTATTTCTGGAACTGCGGATACGATGAGGAATGCGGGATTTGAAGGAAGAGACCGTTCGGTGACGTAGAATTGGAATATAACATACAGAAGCGGCACTGGAGCCGGGTAAAGCAGGCGTCGTATAAGAACATCGTATAAGGTATATCAAAGATCAGACTCTGCTCTCTCGCAGCTTAGAAATACAATCTAGTATGACAGAAAAACCAGCACATGAAGAATCTATGACAAATACAAGGAAACAGGAACTCCTATGCTGTATACCACTACCCCTTTGAAAGGACACAGACATTTTGAAACTATTGTAAGCCAATGCAAGCACCTCGAACCCAACAATCTTCTCGCAAGGCTATGCAGAACGCTACCAAAGCAATGATACTGTTACATTAACACCTGTTGCTAAACGCAGCTAAACGCAGCAATGGGTATTCCCGGAACCCCACACACCAGGAACTAGAATTTCCGGGCCGCGGGAAGGCACTAGCGGCCCGTAGTGCTTGGCGGTGAGTCCCAATGCCGGAGCATTTGGTTCAAGGCGCGGGTCCACTCAGCCACACACGCCGTGGCGAGCTTCTCGACGCCTGCAGCGGTGGGTGTTCGGCCGCCCCACATAGCTGGCTTGACCGCTTCAAGCCGGGCGTGTTTCTTGATCAGATTTCTGTAAAACGTTGGTTAGCAAACTCTTACTTGCATACTTGTAGCTTCGGCGATTCTTGTCCGCGACCATTTCTCAGGGGTTCAGAGGCTACTTACTCGCTTTGGATCTTCGTAAGGATCAGCCAGCAGAAGTTCCAGCTGCGGGTGCTGGCAGGGTCTCCAATTACTTGCCACTTCGCCTCATCCAGGCATTCGGAGCTGAAAGGGTAGTTCTTTGTCAGGCCTCGAAGCTCGCTGAGAAGGTTGTTGGAGTTGACGTAGTAGGCCCAAGCACTAGTCATAGGTTCGGTGACGTCCGCGGAGTTGAGAGTGGCGAATACCTTCTCTATGCGACGAAGTTCTATCAAGGTGTTGACACTGTGGGTTTGCAGTGAGCGTATCAACTGCTGTTTCTCGCTCTGAGTATTCACAAGCTAGGTCAGTTCCTGAGTTTCTTGGGTTTGGGGACTTATACTGACTGCACTTATTTGCTTTGAGTTACTCATCATTCCTATCGTACCTCTGTATTTCTGAGGATTTGGTGAATCGTAGATAGAGCTATTTGCAGAGGACGAAGAATATGCAGACATAGATGCTTGAACGGGGTAGTCGGTTAATGATAACTCGTTTAATTCTGGGTTTAGAGACGTAGAGGGCCCTGGAATGGATTGCGACTGAAGTACAGGATTTGTAGGTAGTTCGGCTTCTGTTTCGGTAATTCGAGCGTAAGGTGAGACGTAAGGAGATGAAGATCTGGCGGCTGCTACGAAACAGCTAAGAGTTTCTGACCTAGGTCGTGATGCTGTGGACTGCTCTGCTCTAGAACTATCTGAGTTCAGTTCTGTCAAATTTTTCTCTTGCTGATGATAGGAAGAAGGCTGCTGAGACATTGGAAACCACAGGAAGACTGCGGCTTATATAGATAGAGGGAATCGACATATAACGAAAAAGGAAAAGGGCACTTTTGAAAGCTAACTCAATCTTTCGTAGTGTAGCTCTGGAAGTCTAGCCGTATCGAAGTAACAACTCTGGAATTAGCAAGAAAGTGGCGAGAAATGAAGGCTGTAAGCGGATACTGAAAGAAATGAAGGATAGTAGGAAATTTGTGAGCACCATGCATTAGCTGTTGGTTTGGATGAGGTTTCAGTGTGACAGGTCTTCTTGAGGTCTTCTGCAAATCTGACATGAATCGAAGACTTGGCCACACGGAGGGTTTTGTATCAAACCTCCAGCTCTAGCTTGAGTGTTTCTCCCAACTGTAAGATCTAAAACAGCCTGCCGTTGTGGCTAGAGCCAGTAAGCATAAGACGGATAGCCATGCGGAACTCTGTGTTCCGGAGGAGAACTCTACGGCGATTGGACATGGCACCCTCATGCAAATGCTATGCCCTTGCATTGCGGACAACGGGGTGTGATAGGCGCAGCACCAATGAGATTTAGGAGGTGACCCAAATCAGATCTGGCTGTCCGAGCACGCTATCAACAGACCTCTAGGTATTGTTAGGCGAGAACATGCCTCCCGGTCCAGGTATGAAGCTGATACGCATGCTAACAGTTCGAATGTCTGTTCAGTGGTGTTGGACAGATGAGATGACATCATTAGCGGCTCTATAATTGCTTGAATAGGTCATGTCATCTCGAAAGAGACGTACACTGCCTCAACACTCTTAGAATGAAGAAGCTGACTATAGTAATTTGAAGTGTAGTCTGGGGTGAGATTGCTAGGCATGAGAAAATATCGCATGATGTCGTCGAAATGGAAGCGGCGATTATTTCATGTCAGCAGAACCCTAATAGACCTTATCTTAAGATAGATATAAAAATAGCAAATTAATGGTCATTTATAAATACAGCTATAGGCGCAAGAGCCAATAAGAAGCTCAACCTTGTCCGAAGCAGGTTGAAAACACGACTAATTAGAAAAGCCAATGGCGTCCTCGCCATTTTCACGTCGGCCGCTGGGCCACAAGCATCTAATATGCAGGTACCGTTCGATTTCTGACCACCCATAGAAACCCTACTGCCACGTGAAGAAAAACGTGGGACTCTCGTGCGGCCGTAACATGCATGGTGCGGCCTTCGGATCCATATTATTCTTCAGGCTATGCTGTCATATCGCTATCTAATCAATCGAGAACGCTCTTTCAGCCGCAGACATTCGTGGATGTCAGAGCTAACAATGCTTGCTCAGGTATTCCTCCGAGATCTCCGAGGAATCAAAGATTAGTAGAGCCTTCCTTGGCCGCAGGCTTTGTCGTCTATACAAGGCACATCAGCTTCAAAGCTCCCATCCAATCCGGATCATACAATCGTAAGATTGTTCGATGACCTGGTTATGCGTTGTCTAAAAATATAATCAAGTCCTTTCATATCAATCACGGCCTCTGACGATGCGTGGTTGGACTCTCAAGGTCAACTTTTGACGAATGGTGTCGCGATCGGATACTGAAAAGACAAGTTTAACCTGTTGGACGTGTACATGCGTCAGGACCTCGGGTCGATAGTGGTTTCGATGTCCCTACCGAGAGCACGAACTGACGAAAGAAAGTAGCCGAGTAGTCCCATATCCGATTTAACGTTTGGAATCTTGCCCTCACGTCAATTCTACCATCGATCCTTACATCCCACAGAGAGGATCTGACCGACACAGATTTATTCTGCCGTCAGCCAAACGTCAGCTTCTCGGGCCATTCCCCAAGTAGATGATCGAAAATGGTCGCGGGTCTATACAATTCATCAGGGTAAGCTCAACGGCTTTTGGGGGCGCTTCTAAATTTACTGCGGCACTGGAAATTGACGATGGCGTCTTGAAACTGACGATCAAACGAGCATATTTTCTCTATCGTATGTCAGTCTCCGGTCATTTCACAGTTGCTGCAGAATGCTTATTTGGACGCCTCTTCAATTAAGCGCCAACACAGCCGGATTTTATCCTTCGAGTCCATATTAGAGACTCTGTTTGCGAATACATATATACTAAAGCTTGAGTGTTTGGGTCTAGCTCTGTATGCCAGTGTCAAGAGCTTGAAACTGCCCCGGAGTGTTGCCCTCTCAAGAACATACGTAGCCGCGAAGGGCCAAAGCCTCGGATGTCACTTGTCATGCGAATAGGCTGTTCTATCCACTGTTAATTTTCAGCCTTCCAAAGTCGACAGAATTACGAAGACGTCACATTGAACAAGCCTTCGAGATATAGATGCGTCTGTACCCATAGACGTCGTCGATGCATCTCAATACGGTCGGCAGAAGTGGTTCACTCCTTTGGACGAATAACGCCTTCTTCAAAGGCGGCGCACTCTTTTGTATTATGCCATCTGGCATCCTTATTGCTGTCTTCGCTCAGGATACACAGCCTGAGACTTGTGTCTTCATTGATCTCACCATAGCGGAGTGTCAGTATCCCATTCATGAGTATGCTGCTATCACTTAATGCTGATAGTTATTTAGCAACGTCATATGTTGCTTCAAGCAGTGGTATAGACGGCATACTTACTGTTTGGGATCAGTTGGCCCGACTAGCCCGATAGGACCGACTAGATTACAGGGGTCTCAGGGGGAATCTGGCTTGTCAGGCGTGTCTGGACTACCGGGACCGACGGGGCCGAAAGGACCGCCAGGACCTATAGGGCCACAAGGGTCCCAGGGATCTCAACGAGTGTCGGGCTTGTCAGGATTTCCGGGTCAACCAGGTGCGACTGGTCCAACAGGACCGCAGGGGCCTCAGGGATCTCAAGGGGTGTCGGGCTTACCAGGCTTGTCTGGTCAGCCAGGACCAACAGGACCGACAGGGTCACAAGGACCTCAAGGGCCTCAGGGAATCTCAGGCTTGTCTGGTCAGCCCGGTGCAACAGGATCGCAGGGCCCTCAAGGGGTATCAGGCTTGTCTGGATAAGTCGGAGCGCAGGTTAAAATTTAATCCCCAAACGCTAGCATCATTTGCCGAGAGCTGAACCGGTGAAAAGGTACACCTGGCCCAGCTGGAGCCTCAGGTAATAGAGCTATAACTCACAGTTGTGAGGCTTCCTAATAGGAGTTAGGGTTGAGTGGCCAGATTGGTGCGACTGGTCTTCCAGGTAAGCTTTCTACTTGAAAGACTGGAAGATGTCAATGTTTGCTAACTTTTCCAAGGACCACAAGGCATATCAGGTCAGCAAGCGAAAACCGAAGTATTTTGGCACCTACTGACTGGAATCTAGGACTCAGCGGTTTATCCGATCAACCTAGGCGCCACAGGCTCACAGGGTCAATGACCATACCGAGAGTGGGTTGTATCAGCTGATGAGTTCGAACAAGAATCCAGGGCGTACCTGGACCCACTGGGATGTCTGGTCCACATGGTAAGCTTTTCATTTGCACTTCAAGAAATATCGCTCTACTAAAAGCTCGACTAGGATCACAAGGCGTTTCAGGTAAGAAGGCAATGGTTTGTATACTTTGCAATGTACTAAGTAGGATCCAGGCTTGAGCGGTTTGTCTGGCCAAGCTGGAGCGACGGGTCCACGCGGCCCTTCAGGTGAGAGCGCGAGGATCGTCTCATCTGGAGACTTGTTGAGGTAATCTCTAGGTTCGAATGGCCAGATCGGGGCCACAGGTCCGCCGGGACCTTCTGGTAAGCAAGCGCCGACATCGAGATCATTATACTTGTTGACCAGATCCTAGGCTTGAGTGGCCAAATCGGCGCAACTGGCGCGACTGGTATTACAGGTAATCCTCCAACACAACCCCTATCCCCACCATCCCCCGGATTCCTCGACTAATGTCCTTCCTCCCTCCATAGGCCTTACTGGCCCAAGCGGTGCTCCCGGTATCGCGTACGCGTTCCTGGCCTGCTTCTACCAGACCGGTAGCTCTACTAACACCTTGGGCCGCGTTCTTTCATCCTACATTAATACGTTCACCGCCAGCGCCAACGCACAATGTAGCGTCATCTGCAACACTCAAGCCTACAACTTTTTCGGCAGTCAAAACGAACACGGCGTAGACTTCTATTGCGGTAATATGTTGAACTTTGTGACTGCAGCTGGGTTAGGGAGCGGGATGGCGCCGGACAATAACTGTGCGCCGTGTTATGGGGGACCCAGCCCCCGGGGGACTGTGGAGTACTGACGAGTAGTACCGTGGCGATTTATGCGAGAGCATTCTAGGGATTAAAAGACTTGAGCAGACGTGTATTTTCTTCGTTCTCTTTATTTTTACCTTTGGTGGGTTTGGGCGCTGGGGCCTTCTGGCAGTTCATTCTATCTTTTCTTCGCCGGGAGGTCTTGCAAATAGTGGAACGAAAGAGCTAATAGTAATAACCTGGAAACACGGATGACTAGATTACTGACCAGCCCACCAAGTATCACAAAACCTCAAATTCGCAGCTCCTCGGCGTCCCCCCGTTCACAGCTATCCCGGCCACATCCATCGGACAAGCCGAGAATATCACGGTACAATCGCACATAGCCTCCAGCACAACATACTGCCCACCACCACCGGCCCTCAGCCCTCTCACCACCATCCTCCCCCCCTCTCCAACCCCAACATCCATAAACAAATTCCACGGATCCGGCACCCACTCCCCCCCCTCCCCCACCCTCACCCCCGCCTTCACCGCCTCCTCCCTCAGATTCCCTACACAGCTCCTATGCCCCCTCCCCGCCCCCAGCAACTCATACCTGCGCGCATCACACGCCGCAAACAGCGTATCATGGCACCCCTCCGAGGTGTCCTCGAGGAAACGGAGCATGGGGCTGCGGGCGTTGCTGACGAGGACGTCGCCAGGGGCGGGGATGGTTTTGAGCAGGGAGCTGCGGGTGTGGGACATGGAGAGGTGGGTTGGGGGGGTGGTGGAGGAGGGGGAGAAGGCCCAGAGGTCGACGGTTTGGGCGCCGTGGGGGTTTGTGATTTTTAGCTTTTGGGAGGTCAAGAGGGGGGTGTGGACGCCGGAGCGGGCGGGGATGAGGACGGGGGACATTGGGGGAGGGGGAGGGGGAGGTGGATGGTTGTGGTGATGTTGGAGGTAGTAAGCTCTTTGTCGAGTTAACAGACGAGTCTACGCTGGGGCGTATCATCCGTCCGCCTCGGATGCTCCGGATGTGCAGTGCACATTTGCCAGCGTACATTTACTGCGGGGTAGGAGCGTCGGCTACCTTAAGGGAGCTTCTATCCATCACTCTCCGGACTATATCCAATGAGCTTGACCGTTTCTCATGGATTCGGTTGAGCCACTCCTTCCACTGGGGTAATCACGGCATCCTCGTCTCTTCGCCGTATATCGGTGAATCATATGCTATCAAGATCTATCTGCTTCCGGACCGGACCCCGACGTGATTGGGCCTACGCTGAAAATCCTCGTCGGTGTGTAGGGCATTCTACTGAGCGCTTGTCGCTGCGAAGTGCTCGTTCTCCATAATAGGCACACTATGTTGCCTAAAGGTACTCTCGTATAACTAGACAGTTCAGTGAACAGTCAGCACAAATCTTGATATCCAATGTGTAAGACTCACAACATGCAGTACCTAGTCAGATCCTTAATTTAGTCCATCCGCAGGTGATTTTTTTTGTTTTTATGAAAAAGTACCCAATCGTATTTGGCACGATTACCTGTCCGCAAGCTTGCTCAGTCTCTATTGTTCCTGACTGCTGTTTCCCGGAATTGACTTCCTTTCCGAATCGCTGCAACCTGTTCAGCCGTATAATATCTCACAGATGTTTCACCTTCTGCGGCTTTTCTCCATTCGAAGAGCTTCTCGGTGGAACCGCGGCGGTCTCGTTATCTCCTCCAATTTCGAGTTTGCCCTGCGACCACCACCGTCCCCTCTCTCCTCTATAGCTCCCTTTCGATTCCGCTTCCTCCCGACACACCTTCATGACATGCTCGACCAGGCAGCGCGCCTCCTTCTTTACCGCCTCAAACTTAGCCTGCACAATCCCCTGCAATGCCCGCACCTGCAACGTCCCCGTCAAATTGCCCCCCACTGGTCTCTTCCCCTCTCCATCAAACCCTCTTTCCTCCAATGCCTCCACAATCGCGTTTCTTAATCGTCGTGCAGACCACCGTCTGACCACTGCTTTTTTGCCAGCCATGGTATTGGACGTGACATTCCACCAGAGGCCGACTTTTGGGCGCGACGCATAACGTGCGAGGGTAGGAAGGTGATCGTTGTTTCTTCTGTCATTGAGAACCAGATGGGTAGTATAGGTGGGGTGGTAGATGGAGGAGAAGGTTATGTGGCAGACTGTAAGGTTGGGAGGCTTAAGTTTTGGAGGTTTCATGGCGTACGAGCGAGTGCCTATTCCAAGAGCATCACAAAACAGAGTAGCACCGCTTCATTGTGTCACTGTCCTTCCACTATGGCGAATGGTGTAAATAGATGTGGACGAGGAAGAGGTTGTCGCACTCGAAACGGATAGATATCTAGAAGCAACAAACATAAGCTATCGTCGCTTAGCGGGCTGAGTCAACCATAAAGCCCTAGGCACATCTTCGATACCTTACCCCACAAGAACATCCAGCGCACCTCACAGCACCACAACCTTCGACATACAATTCCCAACAATTACACGAAACTGTTCTGCGAATTACATACTACAGCTGAGCTCAAGAACAAGAGCGCATAGCCAATATGCCTAAGAATAAGGGAAAAGTATGCCCCTCCCTACCCCTCCGGCGCCACTGTCCGCTGCCTTATTGGCCACCACCGCACTCCCTATACCGCGGAGCCCGCAATGAGTGGCTAACATTGAGATTTTTGACATATAGGGTGGAAAGAATCGGCGCCGAGGAAAGAACGAGAACGACAACGAAAAGCGCGAACTCACCTTCAAAGAAGAAGGCCAAGGTACGCACAAATATCCCGTCCCACAGCCCTTTTTACTCCTCCCTCATTTACCCTGAACATTCTCTCTTACAGTTTTCAAGGATTAGACTGACTCCTGTCCAACTCGATAGAGTACGCCCAAGTCCTCAAAATGCTCGGCAACGGTCGCCTCGAAGCCCTCTGCTTTGACGGCGAAAAACGCCTCGCTCACATCCGTGGCAAACTCCGCAAGAAAGTCTGGATCAACCAGGGCGACATCATCCTGCTCAGTCTGAGAGATTATCAGGATGAGAAGGGGGATGTGATACTTAAGTACAGTGCGGATGAGGCCAGGAGTTTGAAAGCATATGGAGAATTGCCGGAGAGCGCGAAGATCAACGAGACGGATACGTATGTTGCCTTTTCTTCTCCACAGCTCGATATTGGAGTATACAGGCTAATCTTAGGGATATAGATACGGCCACGAAGGTGTAGACGACAACGTCGAGTTCGACGAAGACAGAGACGGCAGCAGCGACGACAACAAGGAAATCGACGTCGACGAGATCTAGGCTCAGTTTCATGCAAGCTAGCCTCAGGGTGCGGAGTGCAAGGAATGCTGCAAAAGCGTGGAGTTCATGTCCCTTTGTGTGTTTGATGATTGTGCAAGGCTCAGAAATCCATCGGATTTGCTTGCCTGTTCTTTTGTGCGTGGCGTTGCGCGGGACGGGTCATACATAACATGAGAGCGATAGATTAAACATGCTTACTTTGGTTCATGCAAAATTCCAAAGCTTCTACCTTTCCAATTCAAATCCGAGATAGGTTAGCCTCCTTACCTCTCCACGACCCTATCGAAACATCTCCTTTCGTCGAAGAAAGATATATCAAGTAGAAGAGGACAAGGATCAATATCCTGTACCATGAAGTAAAAAGCTGTTAATGTTTTTGTCATGTGGCAGTAAATGATCGTGGTTATGGTAATAAGACGAGAAATACTATCCAGCTATGAGATGAACCTTCCGACTCTTACGAGTATTATGGCCTTTTTCCTGCTCCCTAGATCTCTAACGCCATGACGATAACGACACTGCCTCTTTCGGATCCTCGAACGCCTCTCTTTCTTCCATCCTAACCATCACCGCAATCATCCCCCTCAATCATCCAAAACACTCCTATTAAAAAACCTCCAAACCTGCCTCCCCGCCTCCTTCCCCACCAAAACATCAAGCTCCTCCTCCCCAAAATTACTCACCTCCGCAATGCTGCCCACCTCCAACGTAATCCTTCCCAAATTCTTCTCCGTCACCCCGGGCACCGCCCTCAGCATCTCCTGCGGCGCCTGATTGAAACTCTGCTCCTCGGGGCTCTCCCCAGCAACAAGGCCAATCTGCACCGCCTTGATGGGATCCGGTTCTTCCTGCTGCTTTTTCAGCTCTTCGAAGATTTCGGCGGTTTGGTAGGGAGAGGAAGACCAGATGATTTTGAGGCGGGGGAAAGCGAGCGTGAGGAGGACGAGTTTAGACTGGAGGTCTGAGGGGTTCTGGGCGGGCGCGAGAGCGTGGGTATGGTCAGCAAAGGGGTCGAGGGTGAAGGATTTGGCTTGGTCGAATTCTATGAGGAGCATCGGGTTCTTGTAGTGGAGGAGCATGGTCTCGGCTTGATTGAATAACCTGCCATTCTTGAAACTCGATATCAGGTCCTTGACGCTTTTGCGCTCGACGCAGATATTTGGACTCAAGACGTAATCGGCAACGGTGAGCATGCAGGGGACGACAACCATGGAGCGGCCGTGCATGAGGGAGGGTAGCGAGGAACGGAACTCGCGGACGTCTACGACGACACGGGGGGGTTCGGCGGTGGCGGCTAGGCGGCCACCGCCGGCGATACGGGTGTTAACGGTGCGGAGGAATTGTTCTTGAGGGTCGGACGGGGCGGCGCCGTCGAGGGTGAGCGTGACGGACATGTTCTAGGTGGGGGTCAGCATTGAGGGACAGACTGATATAGTAAGGATTTTTCTTACCCCTTTCTCTTTTATGAGTCGTGTGAAAGCGTCTTTCTCTCTCCTGACGGCACTGAGATATCTCTGCTCTTCCACAGAACCGCCGTAATACATAAAGTATACCCGAACAGTCCGGTCATCGTGCGAGCTTCTGTATACCTCGACTCGCCGGATGAAAGCAGCGTCCGGTTCATACATGATGACGTACCGCGGCCGTACCTCTTCCAGTACATGCTCGTCCATATCGCCTTCGTAAGGATGGACTACTACTAAATCCAGCATCTCGTACAGCTCGAAGTAATCATCCATATCGTCCAAGGTGTCCATCATGACTTCTTCTTTCTGCTTAGCGTCCACTTCGGTAGGCTGAATATCCGCCAGAAGAACCGCCACTTGCGACTCCTTGTCCTCTGCTATCTGCAACACCCCGTTAACCGGCCTGGCACCGCTAGCTGCTGCTGCAGAGCCGCCCCTAACTCGCCGCCTCTTGTTTGGCGGACCCTTGCCTCGATAGCCAGCCGTACCTCGCTGATCGCTGAAACCATTCAATGCTTTTTGATTGTCATTGAAGAGCTGGTCGCTAATTCTCGCGAAATCTTTTTTCCAATTCAGATAGTTGCGTAGTTTCCTACGCATCATGAATGAAGCCGATGGTTTGGGCTCTTCCTCTTCTTCTTTCTCTTCTTTTTCGTTTCTTTGCTGCAGACGCACATGCATCGTTTGTAGGTATTCACGAAGCTGACGACATGTCCCTTGATCCGAGCACATGATCAGAATGGTGCCGTAGGAATCATCCCGGACAGCGGGATTGAAATAATTGTCTCGCTCAATTTCCTCCAGGATTTCCGCAAGCAGAGCCCATTTTGGCTGTTCCTCTAATACTGGGCGAAGAGAGTCGGGTAAGGCATCTGACCCTCCTGATATCTCTCCATCGGTGGGCTTACCAGTATAGACTCTACGTTTAGCAGTTTCGAAAATGGTGTTTGCTGCATCGAGAAACAGCCAAGGAGACTGGTTCTGGCGAGTCGATCCAGGCGGCGGTTGATGTGCAGCAAGGATAGTGTCCAGGTATTTATGGAAGGCAACCGCGTCATAAGTTAATAGGGCACTGTAAACTTCCATCAGTAGTGTACGCATATAGGACTCCTCAATGTACAAACTGCAAGATGCTCCGGAGGACAGTGAGATCATTAACAATCTGCCGTGTTCTATAGCTCACTCGATGCCAAATAGGATCTAGTTGTCTTCGAACAATAACATCGAAGTTCTTGTGTAACGCACTGTCCAATGTCCAGTCGTCCAACTCCAATCCGGTATCTGCTTTCCTAAGTTCCCCAATGCTGACTTCCACGCACTCGAGTATCGCATTTTGGATATCTCTCATCGCATCAGTCATTGGCACCTCAAGCTCAACGACTTCTGCCTTTTTGCGTCCTTCTAGTGACTTCGCCACTGTGACATGGAAACGCGGCCACAGGGATGGTTTCCGGAGGAAGAGATTGCGCATCATCGATGCCAGTGGAGCGAATCCAGTGGTAAATGGCTCAGGGTTGTCGGAGAAAGCCTTGAGGAATCCCACTTTGTTCAGCTGGCGGTATATGCGTACGATGAACGCCTCGATGGATGTTGCGACAATCCTTCTTCATCATCAGATATGATTCTGCATATTCGGGCCAAATTTGGCACACCTTTCTGAGTGGAGCACAATGATGCCCGTGACCGTCTCCGGATTCAGCAGCTCTGCATCGTCAGCCTGCTGCACGAAGCTCTCATCTACAGCTCATACTCGACAGCATATCCACAACCAAGATCCTTGAGGTGATGCTGAATATTCCCCCTTCTGAGTACATCTTTTCCCTACGTCAAATCAGCTCTCAACCTTCCTTCGCTACTGCGCCTTCTTGTTTACCTCGTCCCAACAGTCATCATATCCGTGTTGACCTGGCTGAGTCCCCTTGCAACTGGCGACCTACTAACAGCAGCATGTTCCGCCAGCGCTGTCCGAAGTAAGCAAATATGCAGAGCTTCGGCTTCCGTGATAGCGCATACCCTCTCCGATCCATCCATTCTCCCTCTCGTCCGCTCCCACAACGACAATCAAGTTATTCCCTGCCGCATCGTAGGAGTGGAGAAGGTTTATTACAAGGCGCAACAGGCCAAGACCTCGCGCCAATATGATGAGCTCATCGTCGGCTCTTGCTTCTGCGAAAAGGTCCTGCTGGTATTCCTACGAAAGTATCAGCCGCAAACTTTGAAAAGCCAGGATATGATGGTCACCAGTGGTAATGATAGCTTCACGGGGCCCTTTCCATTTTCCGATGGCATTTGTAAATCTCCCTGACCACGATCGAGCTCATACACTATTACAAAATTTTGCGCGTAGGGCTAGGACAAGCGAGACATCCCAGCGGAACCCGAGTCGAGAAAAGGAAAGAGAGGCAACTTTAAAGCAATGGAGGTCACTTGGAGAGCTATACGATGGATAATTTACGAGTATGCGTTCGTTAATTCAAAATCACTCCCACAAGGCGTACCTTCGATATCGCTACATCGAAGATTGGAGTGGTTCAGAGACACTGATTCACATGTTCGACTAGAATCATGTAAAACGCAGGAGTGCTTCCAATTCCAGAACCCATCATGCCAAATATCCCCCTAAAGTACATCCGAACCATCACGATTTCAACCTTATCCTCTCGCTATCCACCCTCCGTATGGCCTCGAGCAACCATCGATCTCCAACCCCTTCCCCAACACCCCTACGACTCAGTATCCTGATTCAACTCCGCAGCTCTCGCCTTCAACTCCTCCTTGCTAGCCTTGGGTGGCATATCTACATTTCCCCAAACAGATCAGCTTTATCACCGTAGAATCATGTCAATAGGTCTTGCGAACCACTCATGTTCATCGGAATCGCCGGTCCCTTGGACTGAAAGTCTTGAGCGGAAGCCTTCCCAGGCGTGTGCTCGTTCTGATGACTCTCATGCTCGGAAGCGGTCGTTTCGGTCGTGGAGGAGGGGTCTTTGGCTACTTTTTCGTAGATGCCGGACGGGGCGTTTTCTTCCGAGGGGTGGACTGGCATTATGGTGGTTTTTATGTTGTTCTATCAAGGTGGATGAAGATGGAAGATGTTGGATAGGAACAGGTGGGTTTGGATATGTGTCTGTGTACGGTAATTGTAGGAATGAAGCGGGCGTACGAGTACAGTCCTCGAGTTCTACGTCATCCCGAAACCGATGCGTGACATGCTGCGGCCATGCTTACTCGCGTCACCAGCAATACGATCGAATCACAGAATGGTGCTGCCTAGTTATTCTTTCTAGGGGTATCATATCAAACGAATGTACCTTAGTTTACCAAACGACTTCGATTCGTAGTATATATATCCCAATCACTCTCCATCTAGAGTCTCAGCACCTTCGTAAAATGCAGGCATCGGTTCAAGCTTCTGCCGTAGTATTTTGGTACGGAACCCGTGACCTAGGGTCTTGAGCTGGTACGAGGCGTGCTTCCAAGTAGGGACGTTGAAGACCTGGTCGAGTTCTTCCAATGTAAGGGCTGTACAACAGATTTAGCCCTTTCGAAAAGTCGGATTCGTGGGGTAGTAGCAAAGCTTACCCTTTGTTTCCGGTACAAACAGCAGTACAGCTACCCAGCCGATCAAACACCAGGTCGCATAGAATGCGAACGCCCCTTGCGGTTTGAAGGCTGTTAGTAGCAGAGGCCATGTAAGTGCCAGGATGAAGTTGAAACACCACGTCGTTGCCGTGGCGAACGACATCCCTACTTCTCGGATATGAAGTGGGAATGCTTCGGCGGAGTAGGTGAACGGTACAGGTCCTGAACCAGGCGAGTAGAAGACCTCGAAAAGATACATTCCCACTGTGACCATGGCAATTCTTGAAGGCCGGATCTGCTTGATCCAGAAGCTGAAGCCAGTCCAGAACAAAAAAACAGCGAGGAACGGGTAGGTGTATAACAGCAGGTTGCGTCGACCAAAAGTATCGATAGTGAAAAAAGCAGGAAGTGCAAAAACCCAATTCAGAATACCCGTGCCCATGGAGGCCAATAGAGCGCTGGATTCCGTAAACCCGGACTGGGTGAATATAGTCGTAGAGTAGTAAGCGATGACGTTGACACCGCAAAACTACAAGTCTGGTCAGTACGGGTCAAGTGGTATTCCCAAACCAAGGCATACCTGCTGCATGAACATAACAATCCAGCTAGCAAATGCGGCACGACGATTTCTTGGGACGCAAAACATCTCCCTAAATTTGTGATCAGCTTCCGTAAAGGGGGCTGGGTTGGAAGATACGCTTACCACACCAGGTTCTTGCCACGGGAGACCTTCCGCTCGGTCTCAACATTGACGTAACAGTAGTATAAATCACGCGCAGCTTGAATATCTGATGACCGGAGCCGTCTAAATGCCTCGTAGGCTTTATCGACGCGATTCTTTTTGATAAGCCATCGGGGGCTTTCCGGGCATGAGTAGACCTGACAACAAACGAGAATTGGTAGAACGACTGTCGAGCCTAGCATGAGACGCCAATTGAGGTCGTTACCAACGTTCAAGAACGCTACGCCCATGATATTCCCTAGCATAATACCAAATGCAGTCCACATCTGCCACATCATAACAAGAGCCCCACGGATGAGTGGGGGAGAACATTCAGCAGCGTACACCGGGACCGTCGTAGATTTCGAGCCAATACCAAGGCCGAGGACGAACCGAGCGAGGAACATGTTGACCCACGAATTACAGACCCCTTCCCATACCGAGGCAACAGCGGCAATGAAACAAGAGATGAAGATTGTTCCCCGTCGTCCAAACAGATTGTTTAGCGGAGCAGTCAGCCAACACCCCAATATGGCGCAGGCTAAAGCAGTAAGTAAGTAATTTCGCTTCTCCTATCACAGATGACCATGTCTTGAGCTTACCTAGATAGGGAGCCCCGACTACGAGTCCTGTTAAGTTGTCGACCATTTTTTGACTAAAGCGATCAGTTGTAACGTTGAAGCGCTGTACGTGGAGTTGTCGATTCAGCTAACAATCTAACTTTAAACAATCCTTCGAGCCGACGTACTTTCAAGTAGAAGGTTTGGGCTCCATTATTCACAGTTTCGTCCATCCCCTGTACCGCTGCACACATACTACACATGACTAGGGTTCACAGTCAGCGTCTTGCTCACAGAATCCGGGTCGAATCATGGCAATTAGAAGGACTTGGGAAACATTCAGTCAGGCAGTGTGGGAACTCGAAGGCAATTTGGTTTCAACCGATCGAGGTTGGATATGGATAGCTTCTAAAGCAGCTGTACTTACTGACTAGATAGTAGAGGGTCTTTGGCTGGTCCCATTTGTGCGTATGTTCCCTCAACAAAACGGCCTTATCTTGGGCGTTAAGATAATCCATGTCCTGAGCTGTATGAGGACTTTGAGCAACCAGCGCCCCTTTGCGAAAAGCCTCGTTATGTTCCATCAGATTGAACTTGCTACAGAACTCGTTTACATCTTCAAAGAGCTGTTCTCTGGATATACCGGCAAGCGGGTTCTCGAATAGAGCATTGAGTTTGGAGCGTGGTACGATTTCGGTGTCGGCAACGTAGCCGCCAACGTTATCGTTTTTCTTTTCAAGATGCTCGGTCCCGCCTGCAAAGGTGGAGGAACCTGGTGACGAGCTCTTTTCGTTGCTTGCCATATTTGTGGTGATAATATGATCAATTAGCTAGGACAAAGGACGCCATGGAGTGAAGATGATTTATGCAACGAAGAGGCTGTTGCGGGGCTTTTGCAGTATCCCATCTGTCAGCCTCATCCTCCGGAGGCCTTTCATGTGTCACATGGTACGGGAGTACTGATAATTTAGCCATGCAGGCCAAGGGCGGTGGTCATTATTGATTGGCATACGACCAACAATGTGGTTTTGATTCCGTATTGGCTGTCACACCATTGATACCATGACCGTCAGTTCCCATAGTAGGTGGAGAAAGGCCTTGCCGGCAGGCAACAGCTGTCCTATTATTGAGTGGACGGTAAGGAGATCCAAAGCACTAACGATACCGTGCATCGTAGATCCTTTCCATCTCTTTCTAATCGACGCAACCTTTGGTAGCACAGCCTTGTGTAAAGTGTCAGACAGATATCAGATTCCCAGTCCTGACACCACAGCGCCGATGAACAGTTGCTGTGTGAACGCTTAGTGATGCTGCCTTTCAACGCCTATCTCGTCTTTCTCCACATTCATAAAAACTCCCACCAACAATATTAATTCCTAGCCGTAAGATACTTCCGATCAGGCACTTTTTATATGATCATGTCTAAGCACCCATAATGGGACTTTGTGACAGTGGCTGTCGACACTACCCAAGTTCGTCCGGTTGCGTGCAGCATGATACGAGTAGGTATTATTGTTACAGTACCTTATCTTACCTTAGATACAGGGCAGCTAGCGGTATGCTTAGTCTCCCTCCGATCTAACCTATTACATCATCCCTGCAGAATATCTTTCGGAGCTTTTCAGTAAATCGCGCATGTGCATTGAACAACATCTCTGCTTCTTACCCACTTGAAAGATGCTCATTTCACTCACCGTTGGCAAAGTTGACGCTGGTGTAGCGGTTCTCCTTACAGAAGATAAAAGACTGGTGAGACCCCTCCTCGTCCTCTGGCCCCAATCATCGCGCTCACACCCTCCCCTCCTTTCGCGTCGTAGCTCACAACCTTAGATTGAATTCCCCTCAATCCTCCTACCGCCATCTATCTCCTCAGGAAGCATCGTCGACATCACCGTTGCTCGCAATCATGTCTCAGAAACCGCTGCTCAAAAAGCCTTCGCCTCACTTCAATCCTCCATTCTAAATACCTACGGTTTACAATCCCCATCCCCGCCTGCGCTTCACTGTCGCAACGCAACACAGACATCTGTCGTGCTGGAATGGGAGCCACTTAATCTTGCGACTGCGGAGCTTCGATCGCTGAGCCTTTACCGCAATGGTAGCAAAGCGGGCAATATCCCCCGGCCGCTGGAGAATACAACAACGAAGATCAGTGGACTAGCTATTGATACGGAGTATGTCTTTCACCTCGTCCTCAGGACAAGTGCGGGTGTGTATACTAGCGAAAAGCTACCTGTTCGCACACACAAGATGACAGAACTCTCTGGCATCGTGGTCACCCCTGGCGTGATGGCTGCACCTTTAAGAGAAAGTCTTACAGGGGCCGTCGAAAGAATAGGCGCCAAGATCGCAGAAACCGTGAGGATCGACACTACGCACTTTGTCTGCGTTGAAGGAAGAGGCAGGGAATGGGAAAACGCGCTGGAACAGAATATCCCCGTCGTGCGGCCCGAATGGGTGGAAGGCTGCGAGCGAGAAGGAAGGCTTGTCGGAGTCCGGGGCTACTATCTCAACGCTGATCCCAGACTGCGGCAAGTAGGCCAAGGAGTCGGCATACAGCAGCGGCCACAGCATGGGCGAAATGACAGCCAAGCAAGCCTCCAACGAACAGTCCCGATGCAGCAGTCGCCAAGACCACAGCAAGAGACGCCAATTAATTCTTCTAGACCTGGGGGAGCACCAACCTCACCATTACCTGAAGAGCCGAGACCACTGCCGCCAGCCAAAGATGCGCCGAGGCAAGCGCACGATGAGGCGGATGAGGACGGCGTGTCAGAACCGGCTACAGCTTCGACGGTTACTAGTCCTCAGCAGCGCTCTGAAGAATTGGGGCCGGAAACTAAGGACGAGGATGAGGGATCGAGGACGCCGGGCGAAGGCAGCTTCAGCGAGGTAACTTTGTCATGAGGTTTACATCATTCAATTCGATGTTGTGTTTTGTTTGGAACTTGACGGGGCCTGGCAGAGACAAGAGTGCTTGACTGTGTGGTGTTTGCGAGACAAAGCGATATACCAATTGTGCGTGTAATAGTAATCATAAGCCCAAGCTGTGGCTTCGTACATTACCACCCTGTTATCTTAAAGAATTCAGTCACTGTTCAAGGCTGGACTATTTCTTCTTAGAAACTTGTACAAAGAATCCAGTAACAGTTTCTCAAGATCTTCCACAGCGTGATAGGATAGAGCAAGATTATGGAGCGAATCTGAGGGTAGCTGTCCTGATACATACCTTAAATCAGATTATATAGGTTATGAAGGGTATCATCTAACCCTAAGAACCCCTGACGCTCTCCACCGGTCCTTCGAAGAAATAAAGCCCGTACACATCAGCGAGTAATAGATCCCAAGAACCCATACCCAGTGGACAGATTCCAAGGCACTTCCTGGTCATTGCTCACTCTCCGGACTCGTCCGCAAGCTCTTCGTCTTTCTTTCCCCCTTCGAGGGCCTTCAGAGTCCAGGGTCTCTTATATCCGTGCTGCTGACAAACAGTATGTCCATGGGACATGATAGCGCGCTGTTCCCCTGACGTGCGACTTTTGCGACTTTGGTAGTAAGTTGATTGCTTGCCTCTACTTGCTTGATCATATTTTCAGACGACCTCTAGCCTTTTCTTAGATGTAGACAAGGGGCTTGTCTCTAATGGCACTCAAAACAGCTAGGTCATGTAGTGCGTTCGGGTCTTTGAGTGTAAATACGAGCTGTTTGATCATGTCGGTCTCTCGAGGATCGACTCCACGAGGTTGCAGCAGCTATCACTCTGCCGTTATGCTAATCGAGAAAGCCAAACAGTTTCGCGGAAGTTTTGTAACAGAAGTGTAAGTGCAAGCGTTAAAGGCATGCCGGAAGCTAAATCATAAAATCTCCAACGTCATTAAGTACATGTACTCCGCAGGAGGACAGGAACCGCTGGGAGCCTCCAACAAATTGTAGTAACATAATTTTTGCAGAAAACGTTTTTGACATGCTTGTTCTCCACGATAGGGAAAGGTAAGGCAAGAGGAAGCGGAAGCGTGGCGGTGCTCCCCAAGAAATTCAAAATTACGCTGTATACCTTAAAGCAGTAAATTCCAATACGGTAGACAACTCAGACAACGACTAAGCAGAGTTTGCTACAAGGAGATATAAGCAGAGAAATATAGAGTAGGTAGTTTGCACCATCACAGCAGTATTGCCAAGCTTGTCCAACGTAGAATATTGCCTTTGATCTTTACTCAAGCATGTAATACCGTCGCTGAGACGGTAAGGAAGCCTTAAGTACGCATGAAGGTGGTGGGGCCGAAGCATTCCATAATGAGAAGAAATATGCGTTACGCCTCTTTCCAAGGGGCAAAGGTATGTCCTGGTAAATCAAGGACGGGAATGGCAGAGTAGGAATATAGGCGCCCGCTTTGGCTTAGGCCACTTGAGCATGTTTTCCGAAATTGTTTATTGATCTTTTAGGTCAAGTTTTCGATATCCGCCAGTGCCAATCATCCACAATTTTGCCGTTGTTTTGATACTCCCAAGAGCGCGTACGGGTACGTAGCTGACCGGGTTAACCTTCGATGACCGTGGACCCATAACCCATATATGTTTATTCAATATCTATATCCTACCAACCTCTTGGTTCCTGGTTAATGCTTTATTCTACTCTTCGAGTGTTGGCCTTTCCAACAAGAACCTCTAGGCTGTTTTGGTCATTGCGTGGTTATCTTGATGTCACCGGTCTTTCGGGATCAAGAAAAGGGATAGAATTGAGAACATAATAAGCGATGACGAAGGGAGTGGAGAAAGATTGATAAAGCTCTGCGTATGACAAACAGACGATGAAGCATGCACCAGTCCCGAGGAGTTGTCACCATATCTGTAGGGGTGAGTATAGACTTCGTTCTATAGAATCAGTACATAGAACCAATTTCCAACAGAAAGAAGCTATTGCACTTATGCTGTAATTCTGATAAGGCAAAGAGCCAGTACGACAGCCGACTAAGAGGATGTATGTATCGTTAGCTAGAAATACTCAAAATCCATAGAATGTTTACTATCATATGACTGGCTCTCAACCAATTTTTGCGCGTGATATCGATCACCTATTTATGCTGATTAAGTATTAGAACAGTTCGAATGCGCTTACGAGGTATATATATGGCCTGAGATGCGTTGGTGAGGTAGAAGGAACCATAACCCACCTGCCACGCGGCTGCCGCGTGTATTCTTGGCATCGCCGTATACCTTATTAGCATTTGATCCACCTTTTGAGACACAAATCACTCAGTGCGCCGTGCAACTTCCAAAGTCCGACCAACTAGAGGGTCCAATGACTTACTACCGAATATCTGTGATACAATACACGAAACATATCTGCGACTTTCCCCCAGATGAGCTAGAGACTGAGAAATCTCACCTTGCTTTGGGGAACAATCCGTCCATGAGAAGGCCAATTCAGCAAAGGAATTAAGATGCCCTCTGTGTTGAGCGAGAATGACAAGGTGACTGTCAAGAGGACTGTTCCCAAATCCGCCAACGAGATCCAAGCTGTTGCTGTTGCACGACTCTACATAGCCTATCCAAATAGGCAGCGATGGGTTTACACAGGGCTTCAAGGCGCGGCCGTTTTGGCAAACGACCTTGTAGGAAATACCTTCTGGATCAAGCTCGTGGATTTATCGGTAGGCTTGCAGTTTTGTCTTGGGGATATTGGCTCTACGGTAAAGCTGACAAGCTGCTAGGGCGCAAATCGTGGTGTGGTCTGGGACCAAGAGATCTATGAGCCTTTCTTTTATAATCAAGACAGAACGTTTTTCCACTCTTTCGAACTCGAGAACTGCCTTGCAGGACTCTCTTTCGTGGACGAAAAAGAGGCAAAGCAATTCAAGAAGAAGATCGACGAGCGCGAAAAGAATGCCAGTAAGGCTACGAGAGCAACTCCGTTTCAAGGTTTAGGTTTACAACCAAGTAGGGGGAATCTAACAAATGGCAAATCGCATAGTCGTTTTGGAGGCTTCGGATCGCTGCTACATGCCCAGCGATCATCTTCTGCACCAAACGTGGCTCCACCACAACCACCATCTCTTCCTCAGCCGAACCCAGCTCTGCCTCGAGAACCTAGTAGCCTTTCGCGGACGAGTCTAAACCGTGATAGAAGAGCTTCTCTGGATGGTATTGACCCTTCGTTTAAAAGCATTTTAGGGGAGCTCTTAGAAATGGGCATTACTGAGGATCAGATTGCGGATAACTCCGACTTTATCAGAGACTATATTGAGCAAAAGAAAGCAAGCGGAGATTCTGTTGGGGGTGGTACGGAAGACACGACAAACGACATTAGTAATGAACGGAGAGGTAAAGCTCCCCCGCCGCCGCCCCCACCTCAAGGACCACCGGGGAGGATGAAATCGATAAGTCCTCAACATACTGGCAGCACCGTATCGTCAAAGAGAGGTCCTGCCCCTGCGCCACCACCATCTCGGAGGACTCGTCCAGATAGCCAGAACATGCCCTCGCCATCCAGTCGAGAAAAATCGCCCTCAAGGTCGCCTAAAAGAACACCCTCACCTCCGCGCCCTGCGTATCAGTTCAGAGCCCCACCCCCAATTGCAGATGCTGGCAAATATGCAAATGCACCACCACCACCCACACTCCCTAGCCGACAACGAGCCTCGTCCAATCTTACAAACCCTGGTCCTCCACCACCTCCCAGACCGCCGAAAACGCCAATGGAGGACGAAGATGCAAAGCCAAGATTTGCGGTTCCACCTCCATTTCAAGGCGAGCGAAACGTACCTGCTGCCCCTCCGCCACCACCACCACCAAGCCGCGCACCACTCCAAGACTCGCAAAACTACTCCCGGGAGCAAACCTACGCACATGCTATACCTCCCAGTGGTCTGCCCCCACCTCCTCTTCCTCCAAAAACCCCGAACGCGCCGACACCGTCTTCTGCGCCGCCACCACTGCCAGGCCAACGGCCTTCAGCCGCTGCCCCCTCTCCACCTCCCCTACCGAGCATGCCAAGACCGGCACCAGCTCTTCCAGCATCTGCTGGAGGCCTGCCCCCACCACCACCTCCCCCGCCACTGCCTTCTTTAGGAGCTCCAGCGCCTCCTCCACTGCCATTCGGAAGCGGACCTCCCCCCCCACCACTACCTCCTGGCCGAGATGCAGGAAATGCGCCTACACTTCCGAAACCCGCCGGTGTCCAGAACGACTTGTTGGCGTCCATCAGAGGTAGCGGAGGTGTTGGAGGCGGTCGCCTAAAGAGGGTCAGTAGTCAAGAGAAACGTGATCGGAGCGCTACTATAGTGCCTGGAGGCGCGCCGACAGCTCCATCGGCCGGCGGGGCTCCTCCAACCCTTTCAACAGGGGGTGGGTTGGCCGATGCTCTCGCGGCAGCGCTCAGCCAAAGGAACAAGAAAGTCAGCGCAAGTGGTAAGTAATCTAACTCATCTCGAACTAGGATTACTAATTTACATATTTTACAGACGACGAGGATGAGGACGATGATTGGGACGACACGCCAAAGCGCAAGTGAGTCAATTGTATCAGGGCCAGTGTATGGAGATGGGATCAGAAAAGTGGGTTTTAAAAGACGCTCATCCTTGTTGCTGCGTGGTTGTTGAGCACTGTCTGTGGGATGGCGCCTTTAGAAAAGATAGCCACAAGTGATTTAGCAATGGCGTCCGGTGTTTTTTTAAATCGGAAATGTATTAAGTATTGTCATCGAGATAAGGCAAAGCCATGCAGCTTCAATGGTCAGGGTATCCTTGTTCGAAACTGCATATTCTAGTGCTTAGATAATATAGATCACGTGTTAACAGAGATTCGGCCAGTGCATCCAAATCGACAAAGTACCTTACCTTGCTCCTGAACATCGCGGTTTTTATTCGAGGCGCTGCTGTCCCATATAGCTGGGAGATGAGACGAGCTCGAAGTATTAACGTATCTGCGCCTTCATCCTCATTACTTCATTTTTTGAAATCACAGTCTGAAGAAGTCTGCTACTTTATACCCAATCACAACTTAAACCTATCTCGAAGTCCTTGTTCCCGCCTACTACGAAATACTCCATATCAAAGCCATTTAGATCGTTTCCCGTCAGCTACACGGAGATTAGGCACAAGCCACCGGCGCCGTGCGCCAGTAGAGCCTCCCATATCGAGCACCGAGTTTCCACGAATAGCCCCCCGGCAAGAAACTCTCTATCAATATCCACCTGCGACAGCATCCAGGACGGGCATATTTGGCACTTATGTTTCTCAAGATAGTACGATCACCCGACGCTACGCATCTACTGATAGTCGGCCTCTTCTCAAAAGATTATGGTCCTTGAAGAGACAAAAGCCACACTCAGCGCTGAAGCCCAATGACCTTCCACCACTTCCTAGCTTCTTAGATGATGCGGCAGGGACGACGCTTGGGCGAAGCAAAGGGAAAGCCGCAAATGAGTTGAAGTTAAGGTGTACCGAGATCAATGAGAAGGGGGTGGTTACGCTTGTTAATGGGGAGTTTAAGAAATCGGAGTTGATTGCCAAAGTTCGTCCTGAAAGCCAGGTCTAAACTTCTGAAGGCACTGACTAACTTGGCAGTATGGCCTTCTTCCCCGCGACCTTCGAAAAATCGATTCCTCCCTACTGCCTCACATCCTCGTCCGCCCCTCTGCGATCTTGATCAATCTTCTGCATCTGCGAGTCCTGATCAAGCATGATCGAGTGCTTGTTCTAGATGCATACGGTACGACTGACTCATACACCCAGTCTGTCTTCATGTACGATCTCCAAGGCAAGTTAAGCCAAAAAGAAGGCTCACGGCAAGCTGGAGGTTTACCTTACGAGTTTCGAGCACTTGAAGCTGTTCTGATTAGTGTAACAAGCGGACTGGAGGGGGAATTTGAAGGTGTCTCGGAACCCGTTGTCCGAGTCCTAAGAGAATTGGAAGAAGATATTGATCGAGACAAACTCCGACATCTACTCATATACTCGAAAAAGTTGGGGACTTTTGAGCAGAAAGCTAGGCTTGTAAGAGACGCCATCGATGATCTGTTAGATGCAGATGATGATCTTGTGGCTATGTATCTTTCCGAAAGAGCTCAAGGCAAAATAAGAGAAGAAGATGACCACACCGAAGTGGAGATGCTTCTAGAATCATACCACAAAGTCTGCGACGAAATAGTCCAGGTTAGCGGCAACCTCGTAAGCAACATCCGCAATACTGAAGAGATGTAAGTAGCTTGCATTCTCTTAAAATTTAAAACCTCTCCCAATAGAAGTAACAGCTAACACTCCGGCTCTATCATTTAAAGCGTCAAAGCCATCCTCGACGCCAATCGCAACTCCCTCATGCTCCTTGACCTCAAATTCTCCATCGGCACCCTTGGCATCGGCTCCGGCGCCTTCATTGCCAGCCTTTATGGCATGAATCTCAAGAACTTCCTTGAAGAATCCGATTTCGGTTTCATCGGCGTCACCACCTGGTCCTTTGTATTCGCCGCGGTAGTATGCTCGTACGGCCTCCAGAAATTAAGAAAAGTGCAGAGAGTTAGTATGTGGGGTGAGCAGGGCATGAGGGGAAGGGGTGGTTATAGGGATGTGGAGCCCGTGCCCGGCTTGCTTGGGGAATCGAGGATTGAGCGGTTGAAGAGGGCGAAGGAGGCGAAAGCGGAGAGATTAGGGGCGTTGCCGCCTGTGGTGGGGGAGATGCAGGATTTGAAGAAGGTCCGGTAACGATACGTTTTCTTGTGTAGCATAGTAAGCGGGAGCGCTTTTCGGTTGCACAAGTATAGGGTCTTCAGGTAATCCCACTCCAATCTTTTCAGACATTGAGACGTGGCGGAAGCGTCGGGAACAGTTGAGAAAGAGTTTACCGATGTCTATATTGAGCATCTGCGTCGAAGAGTTGGAACGCTCAGCACGAATTGACCAGAAGCCGCCTACGTGCCATCCAACGCCGAGCTCAATTGCATCCTAAGGCAGGGTCTCTTTTGTCGTTCACGTTCAGCCCATTTTCTCCCATACCAACTAAACTCTTTGACGCCTCTTCATATATTTAGGTAGCCACTACAGAAACACCACCTAACACTGCTGGCACACCACCCCCCTGCACTAAGCCTAATAGGGTAATTTCCAGTGTCCACCGCGTTTGTTGTTTACATCCCCGCCGCCGTCGCCATCCTCCTCCTCCTCCACCTCCTGCATTTGCGTTCACCTCAAGGATGCCATGTGCGCATAAGATACAGAAGCGACTGTACGATAGAGCCGGCGGTGGAGTGTTGAAGCTGGAGGATACACATCGTCACTGGCTGTGCACAAAGCCGCCTCGGGCGGCGGCAGCGAGGTGGACGAGGAGGTGCCCGAGGGGACACTGAGAGGGTCAAATTGGCGATGTTCCGGCCTCCTACATGAGCAGTTTTCAGATGTAATTTAGAGAAATAAAAGTCGATTCTGAGCATGCAAAAGATATGTTTCAGGTTTGAATTTGCATTGGGAGACCGGCGAGAAAATACATTGAGTTTGATGTTTGTTTACGGGGTCACTGGACCCTGGAAATTACCCTATTAGGCTTAGTGCATGGGGGTGGTGTGCCAGCAGTGTTAGGTGGTGTTTCTGTAGTGGATACCTATATTTATGTCCATATAGGCAAAACTCTACGGCTTACACCCCGAAATTGTCCCTTCAACCTCCATCAAGGCGGTATCTCCTCCCCCTTCCAATCCCAGCACTTCCCCCTGTCTTCCTGCCCCAACTTCTCAACAACCTTACATAGCCTCTCTGCCGTGAACTCCGCACTAAATAACTTCTCCTTTGGCGTGGTCGCCCAGAAATTCTCACTCAACCCCGTCTTCACAGTCCCAGGGTGCAGAGCAACACTCATGGCTTTTTCCCCAGCCGTATTCTTGAGATATATGTCCAAGCTCTTGGCCAGCTGGTTTACACCGGCTTTGCTGGCGCGATAGCTATACCAGCCGCCGGCGCGATTATCGGTTATTGAGCCTACGCGAGCTGATATTAGGGCGAAGACGGCAGAAGTAGGGAGGTTGGGAATGGGGGAGGTTTCTGTGGAGCGTCGAGGTAGGAACGGAGAGAAATGTTTCAGGAGGAGAAGAGGGCCGAGGGTATTGATTTGGAACGTTTGGAGGGCATGCTCGTAGTTGACTTGCGAAGGGGATTTCTCGGGGTGAAGGATACCGGGAAGGCAGAATGCGAGGCGAAGATAATTGGAGGCGGTAGGAAAGCGGGATTTGCAGTGGGTGGCAGCGGCAGATACGGTGGATTCATCTGATGGTTTATTAGGTGAGTTATTTGGGGGTTTTCGCAGAGACGCTCACTTGTGACATCGACTTTGAGGACTTCGAGTCTCTCTTTATCCACGTCAAGGCCATCAAGGATGCGTTCTTTGGTGCCCGAAATATCTGTTCGTGCCGTTGCGATTACCGGCAGATTTGTGGCTTTCAGCAAGTGTCTGGTAAGTTGGAGGCCAATGCCACGAGAAGAGGGAGATGTGAAGATCCATGGCTGAGGTGCCATGACTGCCAATGGACAGTGGGCATTGGGAAAGGGAGCGTATCTGGATGTATGTGGCGAATGAGCTCTGCCATTCTTGGAGTAATGGTTGGAAAGCTACTTTCTATACAGTTCCGATTGAGTCGGTACCTGAATGACGTCGAAGATGCAAAATCAGGCTTACATCTAATCTTATCTCAGCGGCCGAGAAGGCCACCACTAGTACAGGTATAGGGTTAGGGTTTATTTACTCCACGGCCTTTTGTTAGAAAATTGCGTTTCAAACAAAGTGTACTCCGTACCTGTACCAGAATATGTATGCATCTGTGAGATGTAGGTCCATCCGACTCATGTGAGCTTTGTTCGTCGCATCTTCCTAAGTCTAACGCTCTCTCCTCTACTAGCAAACCATCAAGAGTTTCGACGATGGGACCGTCATGGCGGTTGAGTTCCCTGAAAGAGGAAATTGTTTTTTTCACCTGTGACTTCCTAGTATTGGTTATCTGCAATCTGTCATGTGTAGGAAGACCAACGTGCTGGAGCCCCCCTTGCATGCAGACTTCTACTTTCGGTTGACCGCTGTTTTTCCCGCGTTACCAATAACATCCCTTGCGAGTCAAGCTGCGTTTCCCCTCGACTACGATGAAGCCCCTTGATATGCTAACATCCCTCCCACTGTGCAAACGTTTATCTTTGATGATTCACATGTCATCTGTCTCTACTTCGAATCGAGAAAATGGGTCACAGCTACTGTTCTGGTCCAATAGTACTTTCTGAAAATCTCAAAAACTACCATTCTGCGCCTACGCCAAAGAGAAATCTCCAATTACGAAGTCCTGGCTGTCCGCACAACGCAAATCGGTTCGAAGTTCGAGAGTACTGTGACACCGGTCTTCAGCAGGATATTCAAGAATTTCTGCAACATGAACAGCCTCCACCAGAGCCAACGCCAGTACCTTCTAGGATAAATTCAAAGCGCAAGAAACAGGTTTTAGATATGTTGTTCAAGTCCAGGTATCGTTCTTCGAGGCCTCCGATACGCCACGCTTCACCTCCACCATCAATTGCCAAGGACCAAAGGACAATTGACGGCCGGATGTACTCTCAAATCGGTCTTGATGATAAGCAGATGTATGAAGTTGGCAACTCATCGACCTACCAGATTAACTATCGCAAAGCGCCAATGGCTTCAACGACAGCACATGTATCCAATGGTACCATCAACGAGAAGCCAATTGCATCAAGCGAGAAATTGTATGATCCTGCGCCGCAATTAGACATTGTCAACGATTATGGTGCTGGCATATCGAAGGAGTGGCCTCCTGAATTACTAGAGAGCGGAGAGACAAAGCTACCGCAAGAAGCCGAGGCCGAGACAAGGAACAAATCTTCCAGTCCATCAAACTGCCTTCCGAAACCCGGGACTGGACCTCGCGTGCGGGATTTTGCTTCCAGTAGGTTAGCAAGATCCCCCAGATCACTAGCAGCTACTGTTGCAAGACAGCCAAGTCCCATCTTGGAGATCCCGCATCCCGCTCTATTTTGGACACATCCGCATGTCTCAGTGGCTCATACCAATGATACGCCCAATATGAATGGTGGTCGGGCATCACCTTCGGTCAATACAAGCTCAATTCCAATCAGATCCCAGGTTCGACTGCAAGCATCGCCCCCAAAAACACCACGGCGGTCAAGGCAGAAGTCTAGCCTGGAGATGGCGATGTCTCCGACGCTTGGAGGCCACTCTAAAACCCCCTCAATGCTCTCTGGCAACGAGTCCACTGTTGACGATGTCCAATCGGACGCAGAATCTGCGATTGTCCTGGAAGCGCAGAGTGCAGAATTCGTTCGAGCGCATGGTACGGCGGGTTTTTATAACGGCTTCGTAAAGCCACCAAAGCCTGGTCCAGCGCCAACTAGGGCATTGCCGTCTTTACCTGAAGGACGTGACGGGAGTACTACTGTACAGCGTGGATCGATCGACTCGGCCAGGGGCCGGATAAGCCTGGATTCTGGATCAGGAAGCTCGCCGAAGAAGATTCCGCCCAAATCACCAGCAAGGAGATATGGATATCTACCTTCCAGTATCGTTGCAAGTATGGTTCCCTCCACGTCTCCTCGAAAGAGCCTAGATTCAGGAACCAAGTATGAGCCCTCCCAAACACCCGCCACGGAACAGCGCAAAAGTTCTAGTCCTCTATTGCCCCCCAACGATCTACTCCACGAGGCTGTCAGCCCCGCAACGCTAGAACAACGGCAATACCGGAGGACAAGTTCGACCAAAGCCTTGAAAATGCGTGATCTGGAACGCATTAAAGCCCGTCGGGCTGCTACGAGTCCTGCGGTGTTGCCAGATGTAAAGTCCATGAACCAGCAAGAAGAGCCTGGAGAGACCCTATATCTCCCAAGCACAAGATACAGCGGCAAGCCCTTCTCAGCCGTACATCGCCCGCCAGGCTCTCATTTCAGCGACTTGAGCGCCGAAATCTCACCGCCGAACGAGAAAGCTAAGCCAACAAACGAAATCTCACCCATTATACTTGTTGCCGAGCAGGAGCCCATCTTAGCCTCTGGAGTAAATCTCCATGACTCCCAACAAGCAACTTCCGGCAGTATTGCTCCTCTTCCCTTACAACCGCCCAACTCCCCCGCAACTCCTCCCTTAACCCTGCCCCTCCACTTCCCCGTTCCCCCACTCCCTTCCCTCGAACCCCCCCCAGAATCCTCGCTCGAACCCCTCTTCGACCCCCTCACCCACCGCATCTCAATGTCCCACGCCGACCTCGAAGCCCGCCTCGAAGCCCGCATCTCGGCCCTCGAGAAGAAGAACGTGCTGCTTGAGAAGGCGTTCCTTGCTGTGTTGAACACGTCTGCTACTTTCAATATCCAGACGCCGCCAGGGGACCGATCAAGCGGGTTCAGCGGGGCGAGCAGTATACCGGGGTGGGATGGAAGGGTTGATTCGATGGTTAGGGGGATGCAGGGAGGTGTGAGGATGAGTACGGCTAGTGGGCCATGAAATGGTTGTTCTGGGGTTCGGGTTGCGCCTTTTCGGTTTGATTAGCTTGCACATCTTATGTCCTATCTCTTTAAAGCTCAGCATGTCTCCTCTTTTGAGAGGCATTTCAGATCAGGTGCCCACTAAAACATCGTACATACCGAACCCCATTCAACTTCCTTCCATCCCTACTCCCTCTGACCGTCCACACGGCCCCCTCCTTAGCCCATGCCACTCCCTACCCATGCGATTCCCCCATCAGTGCTCAAGCCAAGCTCGACCAGACTGAACGTACAACCTCCCATGCATCGTAAATTGTTCGAACAAAGCAGGGATAAGATTCATAAATTGGCGGTAAAGACCCGGGGGGTGGGGGGGTTGTATACGAGAGGGACATGGGTCGGAGGGTAGGGTGAAGCGGGCTGGGGGAGAGGATGGGGTAGGGTAATTTGGATGTAGAGATGGGTTTTCTTTCCGCAAGGACGGAGTTTGGGGGTGCGAGACCAAGGTGTGATGATTTGAACTACGCCCACGGAGACCTTTCAACTGTCCCATAGACACCTGCAAATTCTCAACGAAACCTCAAGTCAGAACCCATCCTGATATACAATCTGTTCCAACCTTCTCCTATGATGTACTATTGCTGATCTCCCTTGGTAAGCACACCAACACGAAATGATTGAGAAAAAGGATTGGCGTATGACATTTCACTTTTAGACCTCCCAAGTGTAGATACAGTGTACTCGTTGCATCGTACGTTTCGGGAAGCTTCAGGATGTAGTCTTCCCGTTGTTCGGATGTGCTAAGGATGAAATTAATGGATTGTCTGATGCAGGTTCGAGAGATAAGACTTGGGACATTCCGGTCCGCGGCTGAGATACTTGAGGTTTGGCGATATGTGGATAGGGGTCATTGGCGTGAAGTATCCTCTTCAGAACAATATCCGTTCTAGTACAGGAGATCTGGCTGTGTAAGAAGGCTAGCAACGCAAAGAGGGCGGTTATGAGACGATTGTTTGATGTACTAGAAATGATGAAGGGTGTGGTTGTATTGTATCCGACGTCGCTAGGAAAGAGCAGGGATACAAGTTGGTTCCCATCAAAGATCTGTCATATTCCAAAGGCTGACACAACACTATCAGCAAGTATGGTGGTTAAGAGAGATCCCAAGTATGAAAACCATCAGGGCTCATTTATGCCCCTAAAATAGATTTTGAATACGGGAAGCCAATCAAATCGGTTTAGAATAACGCCTACGCTGATGCAAGTGATTCTTATAAGGTATTGAAGTAGAAGCCAAGAGACACCTGGATGCATTATCCGATGCGCGCTAAAATTTGCCATGAGTGCGTAACGATAGGCGCCTAGAGATGCATAATGGGCGCTCGAAATACAAAGGAAAACGGGCACGGACTCTGCAGCCTGGTAGTGTGTCACCATCCCCCATCACCGTTTCATCCTCTTCGGTATGATAAAGGGGTTCACATCCTTCCTCTTTACGCTTGGCGGCCTTACCTGGTTCTGCGGCGGCAACGGTCTCCTCGCTGAAGGGGGCTCGGATGAGGAAGGCTCGCTTCCCTTCCTATCGTGTCTGTTGGAACCATCCGAAAAATTGCGGCCGTGTCTTTCGGCGGCTGGGCCGGTTGGGATAGCTGGTGAGGGCGCTCCTGAAAGGTTGGGAAGGCGTCCTGACTGCGGATTTGAATTTGTACTGTTTTCTTTGAAGGTGGGAGACCGAAGTGAGATGGGATTCCTGTAGGTAGTGGAGTCTTTGGAGAGGTTGGTGCTGGAATTGTGGCGGGAGAGTGGGTTGGTCTGTAAGGTTATTAAAACAGCTTATTATATGTAAGAGAAAATGACAATAGCTTACATTGCTTGCTTGCGCTTTCGGCTCCCCCGCAAAAGGCGAGGGCTCTCGCTTTCTCTTTGATGGAATAGATTGAGCTTCCTTTTTCTTACTATTACCGGTTCGCGGTGGACTCTCACGCGTAGCGCGCACGGTGGGTACTGATTTAGCATGATCGCCAAGCTGCTTCTTAGCTTGTATCTCAGGCATACGTTGCAAGTTACGCTTGTGGTCTGCTTCTGTTCTTCCTATCCTTTCCTTATCTTGTTTCATGAGCGGCCGGGTGCTTGTACAAAGTTTGGATGAGTGGCCGAATTTGCCGCATTCAAGGCATCGTTGAGCAGTGCATGACATTTTCCTGTGCTCGAGACTTCCACATCGAAAACACGCGTCTTGACTTATAAGCTTCGCATCGATGTTGTCACATATAGATGTTCTATGCGCGAAACTGCCACAAGCTTGGCAATTGGCGTTAGGGTTTAGACCATTCGAGCCACCAGATGGTTCTTGACTACAAGAACTTGCATCTTCGATCGTCTTAGCGGAAGCGGCATGTGCTTTTACAGAAGAATCCGGTAGACTCTCACTATCTGGAGAGTCCTTCACAGCGAAGCCTGCAAGCACTGGCGCATCCCACATATCAATGTCATTGTTCCCCACGGCTGCTTTCGGCGAGCCTTTGCCCACACCATTCGAATCCACAACCAGAAGAGGCTGTCTCAGCAACCCGAGAATATCACCACTGGTGTAGCAATTTCGTGCTCTGGCATCTTCAATCATTTTGCCCCAGAATTCACCCTGCATTAGTGAGTGCGCATTTCCCAAGACCCACAAAGAAGACTTGGCGCGAGTGATGCCGACGTTCATCCGCCGAATGTCGGACAGGAATCCAATCGTTCTATTCATCGAAGCCCGGACACAGGAAAAGATGATGACTTCGCTTTCTCTCCCTTGGAACGCATCGGTTGTGTTGAACTCCACTCGAGTGAGTATGGACTCGCCATACTTCATAGCGAAGCGTGATCGAAGTTCTCGAAGCTGACTCTTGTACGGTGTGATAATTCCAACGTTACCGGTAAAATCGTAGCCCTTGCAATCTGTGACCAGACGCTCGAAGAGCTTCAGAGCTACCTCAATCTCCGCTAGGTTAACCAGAGAGTGACCACGCGGAGCGCTCTGGTGCGCGCCTTGAACATCAAAGAAGCGGTACGGGCCAAGGATTCCACTTTGATGCCACGGCTGAGTCCTCAACCGGGCCATATTCGGGCCGTTAAGGAGCTTCCCGTCATAGAAAGCCCTACTTGGGAATAGACTGATCTCAGGGTGCATTCGGTATTGGGTATCGAGGAGATGGACGTCGTTAGGGTGGTTGGCTTGCATTCGGACAAACAAGCTTTGCTCATACTGGAATCGAGCAGCTTCTCTAGAAAGTACTGTCGGCGGTAACTGTTTGGGGTCACCTACCAATATGCATTTGGAGCATCCGTACTTGAGAGGGATCAGAGCACTAAGCTCGATTGACTGCGCTGCTTCATCGATGATGACAGTCTCAAATTCAATGTTAAGGTTCTGAAACATTTCGTGGCCACTACCACTGAGCGTAGCACAGATGACATGAGCATTGTTAAGGATGTCCTGCTGTATTTGCCGCCGGTTTATCTCGGCATCTCTGGCTACTGTGTCTCCGCTGTCCCGTACAGCATCGATCTTGTTACTGAGCTGTTGCTTCCTCCTTTTCCACAGTTCGAATTCTCGGTTTTGCTCAGGAGTTACAGGCTTGCCGCTTGCTTTCATCTCATCGACTTTGGCGTGGAGGGCATTGAGTTCCTCGCACGTGCTTTTGTGCGCCATCATAATCTTTTGAAGGTCTTCTCCCGCGGCTGTCTTCCTCCCCGCTGAAAGATTGAGTTTGGCGTTCACAAGCTCTTCGAGGGTTGCGTCAACAACGTTGGCGTTGATAGCCTCGCTTCGGCCAAGGCGGATGACCGACAGCTTGTGAAATTCACCATTCACGGTTTTCACGCCTTGCTTAAACCTCATCACCAATTCGTCCACTGCGGCGTTGCTAGGTGCACAAACGAGAAGCTTTTTATAGGCAGCAGGCCTAGCGTTTGGTGGAGCAACCTGGGGACGTGCAATAGCCACGCCTTTGTCACCAAAGTTACCATTCATAAGTGCACCTACCATGGCGACGATAGTCTTTGTTTTCCCTGAACCCGGTGGGCTGTTGGAGGCCAGTCAGCAATATCTGCATAAGGAAGGGCGATAGGTCCTCACCCTTGAATGAGAGTAAAGGCATCGTTGTCGATGGCAGATCTGATGGCCTTAGCTTGCGCTAAGTTAATCTTGTAATTGGCAACCAACGGGGCTAGCTGGTTCTCTGTATATTTGAGCAGTGGCGACGGCTTCGCTTTGGTTATCTCATCGCAAAGGTCAAAATACTTTAAGCCCTGCAGTGCCCCGTACTCTCTTTCGAGTGGGGTTATCGACGAGACCTTGGTACCATGGAGAGTAGCATTCGGTACTATCGAAGCCAGCAAAGCATTGCCGGCATTAATTCTATAAGCTATCTCCATTGATGCCTTCTTGCGAGTGATCTTGAATACCCGGGCAAGACAATGAGGCTGGTTTGGTTGAGCCGTGGGCGACTCACCTTTAGACATCACCACTATGTCTGCTTCGCTTATGCCGATATCTTTTCCTTCGCTCATAGGCATGGTTGTACTTACTTCGATAAAAGAGTCGACGCTCATGCGATTAGCAACCTTGATTGCAAAAGACCGAAAATTACCATCTTCTTTCGCCTTGAGAAAACCTTGCCAAGCTTCCAGAACAAGAAGAGGCTCGAAAACATTCTGGTAATCAACTGGGTTACGAAAAGTACTCGCTACTAAGCTATAATCGTCCCGATCCGACCCTGGAGGGAATTGACCCGAATGAAAGAAATCCCAGCCAAGTATAGTCCGGTGAAGAGAAGTGAGATCGGGGGCTAGTCGTGCGCGCATATCTTTCGCAGACCTAACCTGTCGTGTCTTCTTCAGGGGGCCTTGTTCTCGGATCTGGTTCATTTTGCTCGCGTGATAATCTTTGACAGCATCAGATACCTTTGCAGACCTTCCGACATTTCCAAAGAGTTCTTGGTCAAGATCGTCTCCAGAGTCGGACTCAGAATCCGAAGAGACCATTATGCCGGAGCCCTTTGGAGCATGATCTTTACCTGCAACACCGATACTGTTCAGGGCCGAAATATCCTTCAATGCAGCCTTGCTTTTCTTTATTTTAATGATTTCTTCTGCGTCGCGTTTTTTTTTTGCCTCTCTCTCTTTCTCACGTTTCTTGCGGAAGCTTGCACGTTCATCGGCAATTAGAGCTTCTGTTTTGCCTCCCTTAGCAACCTGCAGCTCACGCTTCGAGGTTTGGCGCGCTCGTTCTCCCTGAAGCTTTTTCAGCATTTCCACCGAGCGGCTGACATTGAGGATGTCCTTGTCAAACTCTGGAGTCTCTGAAAATTCATCCTCATCGGAAATCTCGATCGCCTGCTGCGAAGACTTGGCTTTGGCTTTCCATGCCGCTAAGTCAATCGTTCCAGACTTTACACCGTGCTTCTTCCCTGGAACTGAGATATTATTTCGGCTTTGATGAGATGGCGTTCCAGCTCCTGAATGTTCTCGCGATCTTGCATCGGATAGCTCGGTTTCCGTATCTACAGTTGCAATTGGACGCCCCAGATTTGACTCGAGAGCTCTCGCAAGTTCGGCTTTCTCTTGTGGTGTTAAAACCGTTCGTCCTTGCGAAGCACCTTGAACAACGTTCTCGAGAAACTTGCAAGACGCCTCGGCGAGAGTCATCCCACGATCGCTCAGGCGATCCAAAACCTTCTTGGTCAACTTGACTGATGTTTCCGCCAGAAATTGATCGCGCAATCTGAGCCATTTGACTATTGCTTCCATGGTCCTAGCTGGATGCTTCAATAACTCCGTACTGGCTAAGTGATTATCAGGACCATTTGCTCCATGTTCTTGTTTGATTAGTACCGTCGAATCTATAGCACTGGCAAAGATGCTGTATTGATTAAAGAAGTGTTCCGAGAATTGCATGGTATCTCTACAAAATTCTTTCATGACGCTATTATCAGTCGTGCGCGCTCGGCCCCATTCCTCAGTCATCTCATATATTACTCGAAGAGCCTGCCATTGGTGCTCCCAGAAGTTCTCGACGGCCTTGGATTCCAAAAGCCCAGAGAGCGTACGTGTACGAAGTAGACCACTCTGTGAGTCGCAGAGAATGTCAATTACGTCGGCACATGTTTTGAGCATCCGGGGACAGGAAGCATAGGTTCTGTTCTGAGCGATTCGACGGACGGACCATGAAATGCTATCTAGCGTGGTTTCAAAGAAGTGTTGCAGCAAATGTCCGATGGCTTCTTTCCGCGCCGATTCCGAGCTGATATTCTTAATGAGATTGACCCCTGCCTCGTAGGTGCTAGCATCAGGCGAGAACAAAGAGGCAACAAGCGCAATAGCGGTCTCTGGATGCCGAAACAGCTTGTCCAGATCGTTCGGGTTAAAATCATTGATGCGCTCTAGCATTTGACATACCAAGTGTGTGAGATGCCCAAGAGTAACGTTGAACTGGCTTCTTTCTTTTGAATACTTCTCGTCGGCATTCGTCCTGAACCTCTCAATTCCAGTTAAGCCATTGATACCGGTCAAAGCTGCCCTGGCCACAACAACATTCCCACGATCGAGGTGGTTTACTACTGCATCCCAGATGGCAGGGGAGTATGAGCAGAAGTTGGACGGTAGTTCTTTGTTTTGCTTGAGAGCCTCTTGGTCCGTTCTCAAATATTTGCATTCTAACGCAAGTGCGACTTTCACGGCTCTCATACATGGTCCTTCAAGCTCCAGGCGAAAGTTGTCGATAGCAGACAAAGAAGGTATCGTGAGAATACGTCCAATGTATGTGCCGGCCACTTCTAAAGTTTCGGCAGCCACGACTCGTCCCACAGCTTTAAAATACGTGTCCTCCTTGTTGCAATTTGCCAGCGTCCAATTCAGTACACCAACGCCGATTCGGTAGCACTCAATCCTGGTATATATCGGAAACCTCTCTGCTTGTAATCGGTCCATCAGCTGAAACGTAAGCGAGCGGCATGCTTGGGCCTGATGCGCAGTGTGAAGTGATGCCATGAATGGCTTGATCCAAGACAGCATGTCCTTAAGCGGGGACGTCTCATAGTCCTCGTCATCTTTGGCTTCCTGTAGAAATCTATCATATTGTGGGTTGTTAAAGACTTGCTCGATCACAGTTGTGGGCGAGATCGCGCCCATCGACTCCCAGAAGTCCTTTGGTGCAACTACAAGCAGCTGTTGAAGTGTTTGAAGCAAAAATCTTAGACCAGGGGTGTCGTACTGCAAATGCTCAAGAGAAAGTCTGAAAAGGTCAACATCCATGGCTCGCACCGAGTGTGTTATGAGATCGCTATCAAGCTTCTCAATGATTAGTCTGATACCACACCACAGCCGCTGAATCAAGGTCAAATCCGTAATGACATCAGATGCTGATCTGAGAGTCTGAAGTAGCGAATCTCTCACGGCAAAGTCAAAGTCATCTTTAGTGAGCGGGTTTCGATATTTTGACCAAGTGTGCATAGCCCAGATGCATCTAGCATTGTTTTGATCAAAGAGGAAACTCGTAGCTGCTGGTACATAATGTGCCACCGCGAGTCGTTTGTTTGTTTGAACTAGCGCAAGCGGTTGCTCAAGGTGATTCTCTACAAGATCATCATGAGCAAGGAAAGCTTGACATGTGAGGGCTTCGAATAATGAAAGCTGGGCAGACAGCTTCAGGGCATCTCTGCCTCGGCGCCAAGTTTCAGTGGCTTTCAACGTCTGGGCTGCGCTGTCCAGCCCACGTGTGATCCGTTTTATGTCCTCGTTATCGATAATTTTGAAAAAGGCAGATACATCTTCCTCGTCATAGTCACTAGGTTGGTCAGCAGTTGCAAAATAGAGCTATAAAACATCCTTTCTTCATTTCAGACAGACTCACAGCCTCATTCTCTCAGTTCTCTGATGCTTGGATTTGTAGTAGTCTACTATGCAAGTATCGCATTTGCCTAACTGCAGGCTGATCTGTGCCCTCAAGTATTCCTGGTGTGGGACCACGTCTTCACCATCATAGGCGAACAGCTTTAGGCATTCAAAGGCGAGATCTCTGCGGTGCTGAACAGAGGTTAGGACTGAGTCTTCTATTTTTATATATTCACCATCTTCGCCTGAGACCTTTGGCCCTACAGACGCAGAGGCATCGTACACAGCGCAGAACCAGTGAAGCTCAGGAGGCAGTCCTTTGAGCTCACTTTCGTAGGCACCATGATCAGTATACTCGCACTCAAATGCTCCACTGGAAGTTCAGGGGCTCACTGAAGCTTGGACAATATTTCCGCCATGGTTGCCACCCGCTGCTACCTTGACGGTCTTCTTTAACGGTCCCCCTCAAGGCTGCACTTCCCCAGAGGACAATCTACAGAGTATTTGGCCTTTGATCCGGATATGTCCCATCGCGAAGGCCGGTGGAATTGCCTACTGGGGGACGGGGAATTCTACAAGTGATTCCTTTGTTGCATGTGATGTACCTAACAGGCTTGCCTGCAAATCATGAAACCAATAGGGAGCCCCACCTGCGAGGTAGTGAATTCAATTTCGTGCCGTGTCAAAGCTACAGAAATCAGAAGGTGAAGTATTGATAAGATGTACCGTTTCAATCATTGTCTTGGCAAAGATATTCGAGTAATTATACGGAGTAGTGACGAGGCCTCAGGACCTCAGACGTGTAAATTCAACTAAACCCCTTCGGGATAGCTGCGCTAGACCCTTTCAGGTAGGTCACCACGGCTAAGCCCCTTTGGGTTAGCCACCTTACTAGAAACTTACGTAAGCTGTGCTACAATACCCGTAGGCTGCGAAGTCATCCAAAGGATCGCTAATCCGAAGGGGCTTAGCCCTTGAACGTCTGAGGTCCTAAGGCTGCTTACAGCGGAAGTGGCAAATCCCAATATACATTCCGTTATGAAGAGAGTTCCGGATACATAGGTATTACTGTAATCGATTAAAACACCCAGAGCAAACTTCATATAATAAAATTACCACCTAGATGTATTCCGTACCTTATTCCAATTTTCCGAAGTGATGGACAGGCCCTGCGAGCTCATACTTAACACCCTCAGACATTCTCATAGATAACTGTAAAAGCCCAAGTGTCTATTACAGTCTAATTCTACGGACAGCTGGGGAATCTATGATATTGCACATTCACTCAATCCTTGTTCCTCAAGCCTGATTACAAAACCCATATGCAAGGCGAGCGTGGCCGTCTCAATTGCATCCAAGTTAAGATCACCGGCAGTGCAACTTGTGAAAGGAAAAGCCTTTCCCCTATTCTTTCTGTCATAGAACGCCAAGGATCGATGAAACTCTCTTTTCGTTCCTGACGCCATGTGCTCGTACTCCGTCCTATCTCAACACCGGATCCCCCAATGCAGAAAAACAGCGTAGGTCGCTAACATAACAGGAGATGAAGGTATCTAGTCGCTGATTTGTATGTACAAAAAAAAGCAATGTAAACGTTAGTTGTTGCTATCGAAGGGATGAGCTGCCATGCACCGGCCTTTGGGTCTGTCTTTGGGAATGGCTTGACTCGATCCTCGTCAGCAAGGCTGCTGAAGTAAAATCGTTGCTCGCCTCGTAGCTCGGTCTTATCTTGTCCATAGATTCTCGCATCCTGTCGAACGACGGCCGTGGTCGGTCGAATGAAAGCCTCGGCCGTTCTAACGACGGTCGAGCTGGTCTTTCAAGCGATGTCTTGTGCCCTGTGTAATCCGTACCATCACTACCGTTCTGACTGCGTGGATTATAGGTCGTGTTGGTGGGAGCTACCGATGGTGGATAGATGGGCCTTTGGCTTTCGTTATCCGCCATGGGCATCTTCGCGCTCATGGCCGGCTTCACAGGCTGAGAATCTTCCGATAATGCGGGGGAACCAGTCCTCGGCGGAACATAAGCTTCATGATTATCCAGGTACTTGAATTTGCCCTGGCGAATCTGCTCACGAATAATGTCCACATCCCGAGGCATGTGTATTTTCTGAAAAGCTTTGGCAGTAAATCGTGGTAGGAGACAGACCCATATCGTCAGTAAAGTAAGTGTCCAGAACGTGAGTTGGCCGTATACTTGTGGAGCAGCTCTATAAAATGAATAGGACGAGGAGAACGCCGTGTAGACACCCGTCCAGAACCATATCAGGAGTATGCTGATGGATACAAGAAGTATCATTAGCCAATCCCACCTGTACGTGTTCAATAGGATGTACACATTGACGACAGCAATGGTTGCGCAGGCAACGTAGACCCCAATCCGCTGTGTGTCATTGACAGAGAGACCGCTGCTAGTCTCGAAATTGGCTGGTGTGAAGAGCAGGTAAGGCAAGTAGAAGCAAATCAGTGACTGGTAGATGCCGTCCAGCATGTAAACCCTGGAAGTGGTCAGCAATTGTTCGGCTAGAGGCAATAGATCCTTACCAGAACTTCAGTTGGGTCCACTCTTTGCGCTCAATGCCTCGTCGATAAAGCTGTGGAACAGCCAAAGATACCAGGTCAGAAACGTCTTGATCGAGAATACCCATGAAGATGACAGGCAGAGAGGTAAATGCCAAGTTCACCAGAAGGATGTAGGTGTAATCAAAAAGGTAAGTGCCATCGAAGTTGTTGTAGAGCTGATACCAAAACAGAGCAAACGTCCACACAATATTCTAGGGACTCTTAGCCACTTATACAGTACATCGTCAAAGTGACATACCTTGTAAAAGAAGTTGGCTATCGTCTCTGCCAGCCTACGGTACGACCAGCGGCCATGCACAAGTATCAATCGCTGCAAGAATCGGAATTGTCCAATGGCGTAATCCGAAGACATTACTGCTTGTCTGCCTTCCTCTCCGGCAATGCCAACACCTACATCGGCTTCTTGAATCATTGCTACATCGTTGGCACCATCCCCCACGGAGAGTGTCATCACGTCCAAACCTGTTTTGACCATCTGTACCACAGCGGCCTTCTGGCTTGGGCTGACTCTACAGCAGAGAACAGCCTTGCATTTTTTGCAGAGCAAAAGGAATTTCTGTCGTAGGGTATCTTCCAAGACTAGCTTTAACGAATCACCATCGATGACGATAGCATGTGTAGGGCCGGGAGGTTCATGGTTCTTACGTGCTGCCTGAAGCTCTTCGTCCGATCCAGTAATCCCAAACGCTGCCAAATGCTTGTCAAGCTCTGCCTCGGCAGTCTCTACCCTTTCGTCCTCGACTTTAAAAACTATCAGATCCATCTCGTTGCTGAGGAGGTTGCAGGAGAATCCGATGTTGATGGCCGTCTCCACTTTGTCACCAGTAAGTACCCAAAGCTTAATTCCAGCATCACCAAGCAACGCGATTGTGTCAGGGACACCATCTTGTAGTCGATCTTCAATAGCGGTCCCACCGAGGAGTGTAAGCTCCCTTTCGATAGCATCTGAAACCTTCTCAAGCTTTTCTTCGCGGTCTACTATAGCCTCTGCAGCTAGATCATGCTCCTTATTCCATAATTGGTACTCGGCTTCATCGATTTCCTTGGACGCAATGCATAATGTCCTGAGCCCCTCGCGAGCGAACATCTCGAGATGCTCAGCAGTTGACTTCCGGAGAAGTGGCTGCTCTCCGCGCTTCAGACGAGAGTAGATAACGCTATCGGCGCCTTTGCAGAAGAGGATAATCTTACCGTTTGGCATTCGAATTATGGCGCTCATCCGCTTCCGCGACGAGTTGAACTCTAGCGTATTGAGCACTTTGTATTCTCGATCTTCACCCATAATATTCAGGATGATACCATCGTTAGATCGGCCCAAAACAGTAAAGCCACAGTCGCGAGCCGTTGCTACCAAAGCCGCCTCATCAGGTGACTGCGCCTTAAACTCGATCTTCGGCGGATCGCCCGGAGTCCTCTCTGTAATCACTGTGTGGCACAAGCCAAGGGCGAGCATGAAATTCTCGTTCGCCGCCTTTTGCTCTACGCCCGAAACTCCTTCCAGATCATTAACGAAATCCGGCGCAACAAAAGTAAGTTCCTCGTCATGAAGATACGGATTTGCGTGCATTTTCCGAAGGCTTTTCAACATCTTCAGACGATCCTCAGCGATCTGCTTATGAGCCTTGGCGCCTTCCTCTTCGATATTAATTCCTTGACGCTTCTGCATGCCAGCCTGCGCTTCGGTATAGGCCTCCCCATATGGAACGCCATTGATGCTGCATTTCTTGAACTCCATTACATTTTGTGTCAAGGTACCGGTCTTATCAGAGAATATGTACTCGATCTGTCCAAGATCATCCGAAATATTCCACGACTTTGGTGTGCACGGATAGTCCAATTTTTCGTAGTACATCCATGTGTCGCTGTATATGAAGAATGCCTGTGCGGTCTTGATGATCTCAAGCGAAATGTACAACGATATGGGTACCAAATTCTGGAAGAGGATAACAGCGGTCCAGAAAGTGATGAAGCCGTCCATAGCGGATGACCCTCCAATAGAACCGAACTCGAAGAAATTCAAAGAATTGTGCCCTTGCGACCAGGTGACGCCTTGAACCGTTCCTGAAATGAAACACATGAAGAAAAGGATGATAAAGTTGTAGATGACGTTCCAGTTGAGCTCCCTTGAAATGCGGGATCTTTTGCTGGGTGTGATGCCAGCATTCAGCATGATCTTCGTCTCCTGACCAGTAAAGACTACCACACCGAGGACCCATTCAGTGTTGCGGAGACTACATCCACGAAGTAGAAGATTGTTTATAGAGATGGGCTCAGCCATTGGTGTTCCAGGCGCCTCAGGTTTCCTAGGATCTCTTTGAGTCCAGCGTGCAGCGCCACTATACTGGTACAAATTAGCATGTGGCGGCTCACTCTCAATGTAAAATTCGGTGCGCTCGCAGTCCTGTGCATGTCTGGCTCTGCGGCCACTGTGCAATGCTTGTCGGACTTTCAAATTAGTCTCACCGTCAAGATTCTTGGTCTCCACATAGCAGGCGCCGTCAGGATCCGAGGTGGAGAGAATGACGACATCTGCAGGTATTTGATCCTCGTTGTAGATGCGCACAAAATCACCAACTTGAACGCTTTTCCAATAGTCCTTTTTGAATCTACCTTTTCCCGGTGTCTGCTTTAGAGGATCAACAACACTGCCATAGAACTTCACGGGAGCGGAACCGTTCTGCAGATTGCTTCCCTTGGGCACCGATGATTTACCATCTGAAGTTGGTGATATGGGATCACCCGCATCGTCTGAAAATGGGGATCCTTGGGGTTGGTCTTGATCTGGCGTATGTCCACCAAGCGGCTTTCCTTGGCCAGGCTGGGGCGAAGGCACTGGCGTCATCTGGATTCCATCTTCGGCTTCCTGGCTTCGAAACGAGTGGAAAGAGGTCCTTGAGGAGACCACAGATAACCGATCGGTGCGCCTTGTTTCTATAGACTGACGGGGTTCGTCCAAGGCTCTCTCGGCGAAGTCCTTACCATTCTTTGATTTACGTCGGGTCTTGCTTTTATATTGTCTGAATAACCATATGATACCCCTGGTCGTCGTCTTCTTGATTCTTCGCCACAATGAAATAGAATCTTCAGAGGTATTGACATTGTTCCAATCAACAAGCCGATGGACGGGTGAATTGTTTAGCTCATTGTCTAATACCGTCCTTCGCCAATCCTCAATAGCATCCTTCACGGCAGTAACGAAAAGGATGACGATTAATGGTACTGAGCCTAAGGCCGGATTTGTAGCACCAAAGATGGGAAAGATCTGGTCGTAGCAATCATAAGTTATCTGCACATGTAGATATGGCTGAAGGTCTTACCGCAAGTATTATTACGAATAAGAAATAGATGTTGGCAATGTTATGGAATTGGAACCACAAGTTCTTCGGGATGAAGCTCAATGGTGTATACTTGGCGGTGCGGATCTTATTTCTCTCAAAGATCGTAATCGGACGTCCTTCCTCGTCCTTAGCATCGTCTGGCAAGGGAATGTTAAAAAATATCCTCCGCCTGCTGGGCGCATGATCATCTCCCTCTTCCGAGCTATCGGCTTCTTCCTGGACCGCGCCCAAATGAGAGCCGCCTGTCGCTTCACTCTTCTTTTCGTTGGATCCCGTCCTTTTGTGAAGCCTATCCAGGATGCCATGGCGTTTCCTCCTTTCACTCAGGCCAGTGACCCTTTGTGTTGCCCATCGGATCCGCTTGATTGGGGTAGATACATTGCTATCTTCGTGATATGGTTGAATTGCCATTGCGAAAATTTCGAACAGTAGCTGCTGTGCTCATTGGGACAATGCCTGAGCTATGTGGATGTTTGGAATGGCTTAGGCCAGGGAGGGGTTGTTTTCAGCACGACATGTTTCGACTGCGCATGAGTGGTAGTCAGTCACAAAGAAAGATGCAAGTCAATTCGAGATGTGAATTTAGGTAGTGAGCTGTAGCCGGCGCCGAACAGACAGATTCACAATTTGGCCGGAGTGGCACGGAATGAAGCCAACAGCCCCGCCAAGAATTAGCCAACGTCCGCGACCGTTGTACGACCTTGAATCTCTTGTCGGCAGCTACAGGTAAAGCCTGCAAGGCGCTAATTGAGCGAGCAACGCACGAAAGACTCTGGAGGAGGAAAGGTTGAAATCACGGATTCGAGTGTCGCAGCAGGTGGAGCGATGACCGACGGGCAATGGGCGATGGTTCCCTCAGGGATTTGTCAGTAAAGCTCGGACCGGTGCCGGGAATAAACAACGCTCACCAAATAATAATAAATATGTTCTCTACACCAATACGGATGACGAGTAACGAATGATGATGGCGTTTGGAAAAGATGACAGAGAGTTCACGTCAAGCAGATCAGTTAGCCAGGGAGGAGTGAGTGGTACGTGGACTTTATGAGGCTTTAGATTCAGCTACGGGAATAGGGAATAGAATAATACGCAGCAATGATTCCGAGCAGTCTTTGCAGCGTAATCCTTCCCCTCAGCCTCGCTGCCTCTCTCCGAGCTCTACCTAGGGCTGAGGCAGCACAGTAAGACTTACGGGGAGTGATGCGTATCTTACTTTAGGCGTGCTCAGGAATTTGAGGTGGCTCGACTGTGCCGCCTGGTACGGTGTCCCTGGGTGTTTGAAGTTGGAAAAGCCACCTCTCTGAAACTATATTTGGTACCAGAAGCAACGCAGCCTCAGTCATCATGCAGAAGTAGTCAGTACGTACCTTCTTGGTAGCGACAGGTGTACGACAGTACGAGCGTGAGTAGAGTAAGATTACTCGGAAAACACCTGGTTGGCGTTGCTGATATGTACTCGGGGGTTTCCGCGCACACCGGGTTTCCGCGCACTCTAACCTAGAAAGGTTAGTTACAGATAGTATCAGGTTTAGCATGCTGAAAAGGGCACTAAGATAATTAGTCATAGTTAGCGTGCGCGGAAACCCCGTCGTGCCCGTGCATACGACTACATACGAGTAAGGTACGGAATAGGTATTAAGATATTCCGTACCCTACGGAATACCTACCTACTTTACCTTACATGCCATTATTCCACAGAATTAGGCTAGTGCTGGATGGAGAAAAGCGTAAAAAACAGATTTTATCTTATTCTCCCAAAGCATGTGATCTGGCGTTGCTTGTCCACCGCGTCCCGTCTAACGCGTGTGGAGATATGTTCATATCCCCGAGCCTCCGACAAAGAAGCGCTCAATCGTGCCAAGATCCTGCGACTGGGACACTACCATGCAGAGATCCTCCAGCATCACAGATTTCTTCAAGCCTTTTGCGCAGCCACGTCAGCACAAACGGCCTCTACCCCATGATGATTCCCGGGAATCGAGAGCTATCCGACCATCGCCTGGGGTCAAATTGGAAGTCGAAGAGGCAAAGGCCATGGGCCAAGAGAAGCAGGCAACTGTGCTCGAGGAATCATGTGGAAATTTGCCGGCCCATATTCGAGATGATACGCTCGATGCCCAAGACGCACAGTCCAGTGGCGTAAACGAGCTATCTAACAAAGCCAGGATGTCCCCGAACATGAACGGCCCGGATCCTTTGGGGTCGCAAGGCCCTGTCTTGACAAGTAGTCAACGCGTTGTAAAGAACGGCGAAGTCATGATAAGGAATTCCGAAGACGAGGCATCCGATTCAGATTCCTCGCTGGACGACATTGATGACATACTTGCGTCCAAGAAGCCTGCCGGAAATGCATTTCCTCCGACAGACCTAGAAATTCCAATACTCAACCTGGAGAATAAGAGTGGCCGGGAGGGAAGCAGAACAAGAAGGAAAACCAGAGGCACAGCCAGTGCCGAAGAGTCGTCTAGACTTCCCGCTCTACCGGTCATGCCTAATTACATATTCTCACTGGACTCATTGGTGAAGCAGAGCAAGAATCATAAGGAATCGGATACTCAGACGGCCAAGGCACGCTTGTTACTTCAGTCGCTTGAGCAGCAAGAATACACAACATCAGATGGAGGAACCAGGATCTCAGACAAAGGGGCCAAGGTCAACGAGGATCTTGTAGCTTCGGTAATGAAGCAGCATGACGAAGATGAGGGTGTTGGGAGACTCATGACAGCAATTCAACGAACAGAAGCGCTGTATCAAGGACGGGCGTGGTCGTTCTTCGACGGCAACGAAGACGTACAGAAGTTAGAAGAAGGAGAATTTCCGCAGATCGACCAATTCGATAATGTTTTCGAGGGTGAGTATGAAGAAGCATCCAACCAAACGCTGCTAATGAAAAGAAGAAGTACATTCTCGACAGCAGGCATTTTTGAGTGGCTACGTAGGAGAGATGGCAGAAAAGGGAAGGCTCCCTGACGAGGTTGTGATGTGGATAATCGATGCGGGTATGTTTATGTGACAACTACCGAGTATGGTCCCAGTTAACAGGACAAACAGTCTGTGCCGAAGTCAGAGATGATCTAAGACACTCCTATATATACACGCTCAAGGTTCGAGGAGTCCGAGGCCTTTCCATCACCCGACTGACCTTTTTCTCAGGATGCTGGTAACCAAATCACTTTGTTGCTAACCCCAGAACACCTCAACACGCTCTTTCGTAATGTTGGGGCGAGCACAGAGGCTCTAAGTAAAAACAGGCCAATAGTTCCAGCTCCCGTCCTACTACAGCGTAAGTTGGAATAACTCGGCAGAATTACGGAAGTCTAACCTGCTGCAGACAGAGACGAAAATGATCGTCCCAGGCTAATATCGATCCTTTATCTTCTGCGGGATCTTGCTGTCTTGTAAGTCATTAAAACTTTGGCGGATACTTGCACAGCTGGCTTACGCTTGTGACTTACAGCTTAAGCGCTGAATCGAGGGTACACACTATATGCCTCCTATGCCGCCTTTTGTTTGATAAATCTATTGTCAGTAAATGCCATGTTATAGTGGCAATTGAAAAGGCACTCGCTAGACTTGTCGAATCCATTCCGGATGCAAATTTTGACCGAGAGGCAAGTGACTGACTAACGCGGACTGATTATACTTGCTTACCATCCTGCCAGCTTCATGCAGCCCTTAGAACCATCTACCCCTGTACATCAGACTCCACTCTCCGACTCCAATTACTCCAAAACATACCTTCCTCTTCACCGCGATTGGCTGTGTTTCGTCGCCAACTCTCGCTGGCGTTCTTCCTCCATGATACACAATACCTAGAGACGCAGCCAACAAATCTTCTGGATCTCAGACAGATTGCACGTTACCTGCAAAAGCCCCAATTCACCATCCGCAATGACACAGACTACGCCGATTTGGCAGCTGCCATCTCCATCTTAAGCATTGGCATTGACGCAGGGGACCCTCCACCGCTAGGCTCTAATGCATCTCAAGAAGCAGCTTTCAATGCTGACGTGGATCTTCTATCAGACAGGATTAAAGCAATGTTTACACAGATCATAGACACAGGAGCTTCGCATATGCAGAGGACTGAAGCCAAGGCGATTCTGGAAGCTTTTCACTCGAGGCTTTGTAATGCCGTAAGAACGAAGCTGAAGCCGAAGACGATGCTATTGGGTAATTCAAGTATCGATTTTGAACCGGATTCGAGGCAAGGCGCTATGATGAGAGGTTTCCTTGAGAGGGCGATGCAGACTGGGGATGCTGCAATGCCTGATCAGGAGTGATGTGACATATACGGCTAATGGGGGTATGGGTAGCGAATGGGCTATGGGTTGGTTTCGTGATGGTGAGATAGCCAAACAGCAAACTTGCAAGCTTGTTGCCTTCGCAGTTCTAAACTCTGACGATATCAGTACACAAATTTTACAGTGTACAAGCTTCGCTGTAATGCCATGCAATACATATCATGCCACCATGCACCTGTCGGCTCTAAAAATTGAGACCCAGAAAACCATTGAAAGAAATGTGAGATCCTTAATTATAGAATCTTCGGTTGTCGTTCTTGCCAAAGAGTCTCGTTCTGACCATAGGTAGAGCATCGCTCTCAAGGAGCTTCAGACGCTCGTCCAGGGTGTTGTTGATATCGATTTTGCCGTTGCCTCCAACAATGGATATACCACCCGACCTGACGCAGTCAGCATATGAATTCCCAACAACGTGACGTAGGGATATATTACAATCCCTCCGGCAAAGGGTTCTTCTCATCCAGCTCGATTGTGACATCTTTGTTCACGTTGTCCTGGTACTCCCTCTTTGCTGCCTCCACCGCCTTCCTTACAACCTCATAGTCCACCTTCCTCGCCCTCACGGCCACCTTCCCTTCATTTAAAGCGTACAAGCCCTCCAACATCAGATTTTTACACATCTCCTGATACTTATCTTTATCCTTGACAACCTCCCCCAACCTCTTTTGCGTCCCCTCAAATAAATCGTCGAGCAGTTCCTGTCTAGCGCTTAGCACTTTTATGCGGGTCTTGTTGGCGAGCGTAGAACGAGTAATTTGCTGCGACATGGAGGCTTGCTTGAATTTCTTCTCGTAGGTGGTGTCAATTGAGGAGGTTTCTTGGCGGACAAGCTTCGATTTTTCAATGGCAAATTCTTCATCGGCTTTTATTTCGATCTCTTTGGCTTTTTCGAGTGCTTCTTGGCGGATGAAGGCGGTCATTTTTTTAAGCTCCGCTGAGACCTGGATCAAGAGATCAATGGGTTGCGTTCTGTCGTCAAAGTCTTTATGGTCTGCATAAATACCTGATCGTCCGACATGGCGCCCGACATACTGAACTATTTGATGGGTGAGGTGGTAGGTGGTTTGAAGGGTACCCAAAGGTCGAGTAGAAAAACCAGGCAGTACAGGAAAAAGCAATCGGTAGTAAATAGAACAGCACCGTCAGGGCACGAATTGCTTAGCAACGGTCTAAATGATCATAAGTCACATAAGTACCCAACGTCAAAGGAGTGTCTGTTGTGCCAGAACCTCAGGTGTTCATGCGGAGAAGTCAGGCGGGACTGATTGGTGACGGAGTCATTGAGCCAAGCTCCGATAGATTACGACACATTGGGACTAGACGGCATTTGAGCCGCCGCCGGCGAGGTCAATAATACAGAATTACTTTGATCATGACGATGCAGGCGCAAGTACTCGTACCTACATTCTTTATATGCCTGTACCGCCATCAACGCCATGTGCCACTGCAAGTCATAGTGCGGGTCTCCGATTCTGACACAGTCTCAATGACAACCCGATCGTTAGGGTTCCCAATGCGCTCTCAGAGGTAGAATGGGCCAGCTTGGAGATCTTTCTCCGCAAGGGAGTGTGACCGTAACTACCCTTCTCCATCCGCAATCCGAGATAAGTAGTAACTTCATATGATAGGTTGGCGTCGTCGCTGGCCTAATATCCACGAGCGTACAAAGCCTAGGATTGACTCTCCAAAGAAAATCCCATATATTAGAAGATGAAAAAGATCCCAATGATGCTCGGCGCCCGCCGCATAGGAGACGGAGATGGCAGGTTCGTGAAACATAGAGAGTCCAAGAAGCACTCAGCTGATGTTTGTTACGACAAAGATCGGAATGTTTATATTCATCCTAAGTAATCTTTTCGGAAGCACCATTCAAATCACCACTTTACCTTTGCCGGTTCTATCAACACTGCAAGCTGTACGGCCCTCCAAATGAATCATAAAGTCAGTACTGATTGATGGTATCCTAGTCTGGCTTGGTCTTCAACTCCATATGCGCCACCGTCATTCTTGGCGAACCCTTCACAAGATGGTCATTTGGGGGAACAGTCCTTGTTTGCGCCGGAGCAGTCCTCATTGCCATCTTCGGAGCCATAGGAGAGCCAGCGCACAACCTAGATCAACTGCTCGAGCTCCTCGGAAGACGTCAATTCATACTCTGGATGATAGGCCAGATAATCCTAGTTGTCGCCATCATCATCGGCGCGAAAGCACTGAAGCTCATGAACCCGCGGACAATGAACAGCCCCCGAAGGCGTCTGTTTAGAGGAATGGCATACGGATGCATTAGCGGTATTCTTTCGGCACACTCGTTACTAGTAGCCAAGTCCGCCGTTGAACTGCTTGTGCGCACCATTGTCGATAGACACAATGAATTCAACCGCTGGCAATCTTGGATGATTCTTCTCGGACTCGTTGGCCTCGCGCTTTCTCAGTTGTACTATCTCCACCGGGGCCTGAAGCTTTGTTCAACCAGCATATTATACCCCTTTGTGTTTTGTGTATACAACATCATTGCTATATTGGATGGCCTGATCTATTTCCACCAGGTCTCCCTCCTATCAATCTCCCACGCCCTTTTTGTATGCTTCCCTTTCTTCACCATCGCGCTAACCGAAATTCAAGCTAATCACACTGCTAGATCGCCCTTGGTACCCTTATCCTCCTTTCTGGTGTTCTCTGTCTCTCCTGGCGCCTCAATACCGACCCTCACACCCGCCCGCCTGTTGCCCAAACACCCCTTGCGCCGGGCATGGGATTCGTGGACGACTCCGACTCCTCTGACGTGGAGAATGCCTCCGGTGCCTCTACACCTGACATTGAAGAAGCCGCCATGAATGGCGATAAAGACTTCCTCTTCAACCAAAATCATAAGCGCAGGCGATCTTCCACGACCGATCCAAGAACCCCTACAATGAGAAACAATGACCTTTTAGCCGTTACCCGTCTGCGTCGTAAGGGAATCACGGAGAGCGAGGAGATCTGGGAGGAGCTGGAAGATGATACTGTTGACGAGCTTTCGCATTCTGGGAGGAGACACAGCACCATGAGCACCCCGGCAACCAAAACCCGTCGAGCTAGAATAGACGATAATCCTAATGAAGCGAGTCCGCTTCTTGGGAGATCGAACACTGGCCGGAGTTACAGGAATCAGAGACGACGACGGTTAGCCCAGGTGACGGAGGGAAGGGGGAAAGGAGCAGAAAGCCAAGAAGCGCTTGGTGGTTGGTGGAAGCTTGATTGGTGGAGGGGACGGAAGATTAAAGGTGAAGATGTTGGGGACGCAAGAGTCGATGAGCACCATAACAGGGAACACGAATGATCGCAGCGCGCATTCGGTGATGAGGCAATGGGATGGCGTCTTGGTGCAGCATGAGGCATAGAGGCGGGGGCATGAAGCCTTGGATGAAGCATTATGGTTGGCGTTTGTCATATGAAAGAAACAGAGCAAGACGATCCAAATAACCGTCGCCAGAAGTGAAAGGTTATTGAGAATTGTATATAGCTATGAGAAGCCAATCCACGGAAAATCAGAGTAGTGGGTTTGAAGTTTTGGCATATTGTGAGATGAGAAGCTTTGTGAACCTGGTAATGAGAATGGAAGAGATGTAGGACGACGCTGCAATAGGACATGAAAGGTAGATATGGAGGGAGGAGTTCAAGGGAAAAGAGCGTGAATGATTGGCTTATGCTCTGGAAATCAGAGAATTGGTCCTGGTCTGATTGATTCCCCAGTAACCGGAGAGGTTGAGGCGAGGACTGAGAGGGTTGAACGATTCGTATAACACAGGAGGATGAGGAACGGTTGTGCAGAGTGGAAAATGCGTTGGGTCACGCAAGTGAGAGCATAGGTTGATGATGCATTGCTTGTTTCGAAGGAACGGGCGAATCTTGATGGAGGAGCGGTAAAGTGAGCTTGGTTCTTAGTCAATGGTTTTTCTATGTTGAGGAATCAATATGAATTGCTACAACTTGATGCAGGAGAAAAGATCAAGTTGCTCCTTCGCTCCTTGCCGGGCTTAACAGATGGCCAGGGCAGTCCCTTTCAGGTCAACGTTCCATAAACATATTGCATTTAGAATTTCGAGACTCAAAAGAAAGAACAATTTTCGCTCGTGGCAAATGTGAAATTCAGCTCAAACGATTCATATGCATCTGGCAGTAAGGGTATGATACAGGTCAAGCCGATTAGCTAAATCCACCACAACGAAGGCCAGAGATATCGAGCTCCACCGCTCCGGAAAGGGTCTCTTCAGTCGCGCAGATGGTTGAGCTCTTTAGCAGGTAGGAGAGATATCGAAGCGTAGGAGAGTAACATGGAAAGACCCAGAACAGATCGCTACCTAACACCGCCGAAACACCAGCCACGACTGCACCACCCCCTTTGCCAAGACTGGCACGCTGGCAAAGCATTTTTGCATTAATATGGGTCGGGTATTAAACACCAGACTCTGCCCTCATTGTGTATCATTTCCATCCCGTCGTTCAGTTTCTCCACTATCTTTGTTTGCTTATGCAGACGGTTGTTGTTGATGCGGCATTCTTGCTTGTGGAGGCATCGGATATTGGCCGCCGACACCTGCCTGTTGCTGCTGCATATATTGTTGGTAGGCCATTTGCTGTTGCTGTTCGGGAGTGATGTAGTGCTGTGGCATGCCGGCGCCTCGCGGCATGCTGGCTTGTGGGGCGGGGATTTGCGCGTGGTTGACGTCTTCGGGGGAGTCGACGGTTGACTCGCCGTCGACGCCGTTTTCGTTGCCCGGGGCAGGTTCGGGTGCATTTAGGCAGGCCTTGTGAGTAGTGGGTTAGCGAAGGCGCGGTTGCAAAACTAAACGATTACATACTTGAATTAGGTTCTTGCCTTCAGCTTTGGTGACCAAAGGTTGGAGCTTTGGCGTAGTAAAGGTGTATACGAGTCCAGTTTCGGAAACGACGAGAAGTAGGACTTGGGTGCCGGTCAGGACTGATAACTCGTATGCCTGATTGGGAATTGACCGGTTAGCAATCAAGCAAGTGAGGCAGAGACAGATGTTCACTGATGGCGACGCGATGAACAATGCGCTTGAGTAAGCTTGAGGAAAGAAGCTGAGCGCACCTTCTTCATGATGCCAGCTTTGCGCTTTGAGAAGGTGATGTGTCGGCGGGACTTGTCTTGGATGAACTTGATATCAATTTTTCTTCGTTCACGCCCTGGCTTGTCATCATCGTCGTCGTCGTCGTCGGCAGCTGTGCTGACCCGAGGACGCTTTACACCGCGATTGTCGGCGCCATTTCCGTTGCCGGTCGCGTCGTCTTGGGCGGCGGGCGAATGCTGTGCATTCGGATCCGCAATGTCGGCCATAGCGAATAGTCGAATCGGTCTGTTGCTTGGCTGGGTTGGGCCTTGATGATGTGTTGGCCCGATGAGGAATGATGTGATCAGATTACTGCGTTGGGTTAGAGATGGGAGGTGGGAAGGCGACCGAGGACGAAAAGGGGAAAGGGAACACTCCAACGCACTTGACACTTAAGAGTGAACACTAAAAGTACGGAGGCAGTTCTACCGAGGTACCGTATTCTAGTATTTTGCACGAGTACCCGTCCTGCCGAGGCCGCGGGATATGATTGATTTAATCTTTCGATTCCGGGACAAGTACTCGTAGAATACCGTGTTCAAGGTATTCTACTCGGTACGGAATACGTATACCTACGTCAAGGCGTCACGCTGATGATAATACAGTCAATGGTTCAAGGAACGTCCTCGTAGCACCTCCTTTTGGATTAAGGAAAGGACTTATGCCCGTGGCTGGGAATGATTTCAGGTCAAAGAGGAAGAAGAGGGATCTTGGCTATTTACGGATTAGTAAGGTACCGATGGGGAAAGAGAGTTGGTTACAAAGTGACGAGGAGGGGGCGCCCTCTTACTCAGCCGATAGTGGCCGTCTTACTAATCTGCTCGTGGGGTCTATGCAAGTTATTGCAAGTTACCGATGACAAGAACAAGTTCACGACTTCACCAACCAGAAAGCTGCTCGAAATATTACTCCTCAAGGCACAATCGCCTTCGACACACCTTAGAGTGTAGCGCATACTCCCAGTGTCTGGTTGTTGTCGTGGTCGCGGTTGCTATTGTTGTTGACCACAGGTTCGGTTTGTTTGAGACTGACGGTTTGAATTCTCTCTGATGATCTGATCCCAACCCGGACTGTTAAGGTATTACTACCTTAGTAAGGTACCGTAACAAGGTATCGTCAGTACTAGTACCGTAAGGTAAGGAAGGTACTTTACCCCTCATCGCCCCACGTAATGGCTAGGAACTCATACAAACCGAGATGGGCTTCATTCTTTCTCTCACGACTGTGCCTCAGGTACCTATCTCTGTAACTAGGTAGGCACTCTAGGTAAGCACATGGTAAGGTACTCGCACGCCAGAAATTATACGAAACGACAGATACAACGTTCTCTGTTTCACATAGCCATGTGTAATTCAAACGCAATTACAATCAAACGATACAATACTTCAGTAGCATCAACTACAATCCAGAGTCTCCTCGGCATGATTCTCCAACTGACAATGGCATGCTCGCGCTCCATTGCCTCGTTGACCTGACCATCAGTGGAGAGGGTTTCCCTCTGTGCGACTACGGCTCATAAGCTGATGTTTTCCTGATAATGGACCTGAAGCCCTATTATCAACGCTCCAATTATGCCATGATAAATCCTGAAGCAATTCTGAAACCGACCATGTCCGAAGTCTATATACATGTTCCTCCCCACGCAAACCACGTTGGACCAAGCTTCACCCGAAGCATTGACGCTGGCGACATGCTTGGTTGCACTCTCTTTTCTTTATTACCTGCCATGTCTCCATGTGCGATTGCTTCCATCTATATTCGACTGTCTCGTAAAGGGCAGACCGAATCTTACTTTTTGCGTTGGGAATTTCCTGTCGCGTCAGACATGATACAAACCATTCACTCTTTACTTTCCTACATTTATTTACTCTGACGCCGGCCGTCATCGAACGGTTTCCACGCTAGGGCGTGAAATGGTGCACTCGCAAAATTGCTTTGTCCAAAGCCTCAGGCCACCACCAAGATGCTGAACAACGTCCTTCTCTCTTTCCTGATAGCCAATGGCTTATTTACAGCTACAGGAGGATTGCTGGTGGCTTTTGTGTTTATTGAAAAGGCCCACATGAACGAGGCTGCAACCACGTCCAATGTTGCTACAAACCTACTGCTTCAGCGGGCACCCCTCACAGGTAGTCCAAGCCTTCTACACACTTCCTCGTCTACAAACTCCTACTAACCTGTCCATTTTCCAGCTGGACTCGTTAATGCTGGTCTAATCTTCTTTACGTTCCTCGTGTCGCTACCTAGCCTTCTGCTGCCCAACAACAGCCTATGGCTGAAGTTCCATAGTTGGCTAGTCATAGGGTGTGCCATGGTGACACTCATCCTCGGACTGGACATCTGGTTCTCGACCTTACAGACACGCGCCAGTTTGGGGATCATGTGGGGCCAACAGACTTCACATATGCAAAGCTTGCTACAGCAGAAAGTACGAAGGCCTCGCAATCTGTCAGCGAAGCTCAGTCTAACATTTCAATAGTTCAACTGCTGTGGATATTCTGGCCTTCCGTCCCAGCGGGATGCAACTTGCACAAGCCCCGCCATGATGGCTCAGATGCCAAATTGCGTAGGGCCTTTCGGCAACTTCGCTAATGGTTTCCTGGATCTGATCTTTACCGCTATGTTTGGCTTAGTTGGTGAGTAGCCGTTCTTTGGAGAATCGAGTTAGACTAACTTAGGTAGCTCTTGATACAATTCTCTTCTTGTGTACTATCATGGTCTTGAAAAACCGAGCAGAGAAGGAGAGATACCGTCATATCGACGAGAAGATTGGTCCGGCTACTATATGAAATGTTGGGTTGCATAGCTCTTTTATAGATTCGGATCTTTGGCGGTGTTACTTTCTGTATTCCATCTCGTCGTACGTTATGATAATTGCTATGTCTGAATGTGTTTCTTGAACGCTGCAGATTCATTACTTTATAGTGTGTAAACCGCCCCTCAAAGCAAAACAGAGATCTAAGCTTCGGAAGTTTGATATTCTAAATGTTTTCGTTGCCGCGCCTGTTGACATAGAGAGGAGAGAATACTGTTGAGCTTTACCATTCGTTAGGCAGCATCATAGAGCTTTTGATATTCCTCAAACCGCAAAGAAGCTTTGCAAATCGAACTATTGTCAACCTCAAATCAAAGTATACTTTTCGTTTTATGAAAAGGGTGGCCTCATAGAAGTACCTAGATGAGGTAGGGTTCGGGTGACCTAACGAAGATGATGATGGTTGCTGAATTCGGATAGCTGAAGCGACTCATCTTCTTTTTTTCAAATTTTACGTGCTTATGCAGCCTAAGAGTATGAAACATGATGCTATCTACCTAAATAGTAGCATTGTAGCGCTGTGTGTATGCTAAAGAATGTAAATTACATGACTTTTAGCCAATAGCGATGCTTAACGTTGCAGTCACATTGTGTCATGGTGCTAGGTAAAGCATTTCCTATTAAAAGAGTAATCTAGGCCCTTGCAGGATAGATATATACCATTTTCGTCTGGCATAAGCCGGCAATAGAAGGCGGTCTATTGCAGGTTTCGGGATAGAAATCGGGGGACCTCTACACTATAATTATTGCCGACGTGGAACGCTCTGAGTAAGAGGTTAAAGAGATATTTAAGTGATGCCAATTGAATTTCCCAGAAGCCCGAAGCCCGAAATTCGGAAAAACCCCTATAGAAAGAAACATGAAGAGCCGTCCTGCGCGCCTTCCCCCCCACCCTGCTTGCACCAGAGCGAAACTCAATATTAGCAATAACTCAGAAAAACTCAAAATGTTGCAAAGAATGATGATAGAAATTGAAACAGATTGATATGATGAACTTAGCTTGAATTCATTGACGAGCAAATGATTGCAAAATAACGTTGTCAATCTATTTTGCAGTCAACAAAAATTGTCTACATCTAGACTGATCGCCGGGCCGGGTTTTCATACCTACTTTCTGACCCGCCCGAGTACTCGATACCAATGTCATGACCCGGCCCGAATACTCGATAGAATATCAATCTCGTGACCCGGCTCGGTATCGACCTCGAGCCGGGTCAGGATCCGGGTTCCCGACCCGACCCGCCAAGCAATCGAAAATTCAGGGTCCAACTACTGATAGGAGTTTCCCGAGCAGGTTCAGGGCTCATGGCCCATGAAGATACTGGCTACTACTAATAGAGATTTCCCGAGCAGAATTCACGGTACTATTAATAATGCAACAGGGTAATGCAATTGATTAAAGCTTATGCTTGTAATTACTAGGCTCAGGAAATCCCTATCAGTAGTAGTCAGTATTCTCATGAGCCATGATCAATACTCGTGGGGAAACCTCTATCAATAGTAGTCAGTATTCTCATGAGTCATGATCAATACTGATAAGGAAACCTCTATTAATAGTAGTCAGTATTCTCATGAATCATGATCAATACTCGTGAGAAAATCTCTATCAATAGTAGTCAGTATTCTCATGAGTATGATAATGAATTGACATATAGAGATTAAATCAGAGACTAAAGTCAGAAGCTGAGTTGAAAATCAGATCTGAGTTAGCTCTGAGACTCTGTAACTTTGTCAAGACATCGTTTAAATCACATCATATCTGCAATATAATATATCATGAATTATGTCATGTTTAACTTAACAATGCTTAACAAACTCTTTATAATTGATTGATTTTCTTAAATTATCAAGAGCTTCTTAATAATTAACTTTATCATAATATATATTTATTTTATGTTTGCTTAAAATATTATATTGTCATATCATTCTTATAAATCTTATTTATTCATTTAATAAATTTAATAATTTAATTTAATTTAATTTAATTTAATTTAATTTGAATTCATACATTCTTATGACATTGATTTAAACTTAATTCATGAGAGAAACTATGTTATGTATATTGAATGAACAAAATTCTCTGAGAAATAAAATCACTCATCAACTACATGATGATTTCACGTTATCAAAACAATAAAATTGACATTATGTTATCAGTAATGAATTTATAACTTCTATTCAGCGCATAATGCTTAAGTAAACTCTTGATGAGAGTGTTTGTGCTGTTTGATTATGATGTATCATCTTTGCTTTGCTCTTCATTGACAATATTTTATACAAATGATGTTTTAATTCAATTCTTGATTCAAAGATGAAAGATGTTTTCTTTGCATTCATGATGCTCATGATTATAATGTCAAAAACTGTGTTCTCTTACTTAATAATTATCATTCATTAAGCAGAGAAATATGTGATGAAAGAAAGATGCATACAATAAAAAGATAAAGTGCAATTGTATTTAATAATTATATTTTGCTCTTGATTTGACTTATGTCACATAAACGTTGAATAAATTGTTAGTATAAATGTGCAATTACAATCATTTAATGCATGATTTTAATCAATAGTAGAGAATGCGTTCTGATTATTCTCATGAACTTTCAATTTTTCATGTAAACAGATATATAACTTGACATCAAGTAAAAAAGATGAACTCAAGTTCTTTCAATATATCAGCATGATCAACAAGTCACTACTTCTTCAAGCATTGTAATTATGACATTCAAACTCATCATTTTATCTGATTATTTTATCTGATATTTTTTCATCAATTACTCAACAATATTGTTGATGTGATAAAGATGTTTTGATATTAACACAGTCAATGAGTTGCAAATTCTTTAATCACTTATAATCACAATTCACAGACTTTTCATTTGAGTTGTCTTTTTCACTAGTAGTATTTTCTCATCTTTTACTGACATCAATATGTCATTAATCTTCTTCATAAATTAATTGTGACTGTTAAAAAAATGTTGTTGCATGAATGAAAACTCTGCATAATGACTTTTCTGATTATACTACATTTTAACATCATTCAAACTGCATTAAATTGAAATTTTTTAACTCTTTTAACTTTTATTTAAACACAGAATAAAATCAAAAGATTCATAGTCAGCATCATATATAAATGAATCTCATTGTCAATAATAATAATAATAATAATAAATTCATACATTCTTGTGACATCGATTAAATCGACTCATGAAGAACTTTATGCTATTTGTATTGAGTGAACAAAACTCTCTGAGATAGAAAATCACTCACAGTTTATACAACTGCTTCACGCAGTTGAAACAGTAAGTTTTGAGACTATGTATCAAATTTGTTCACGTTAATTGCATGTTAAAGAATGAATGTTCTAGTCACTTTAAATTGCTTCAAGAGCTTCGTTTTCATTATCATCTTCGCTACTGCTCTGAGATTCTTTGTAATGATGATGATTATTTAATAGTTCAAGAAGTTAGCATCTTGTAACATTCTTAATTGCAGATGCAATCAGTTCAAGTAATGCATAAGTACATGCTTCGTTGTCTGATGACTTTATTTGCAGTCACATCATGAACTATTCATGTCTGAAACGTTTCTAAAGTGCAGCTATCGAAAATATGTTGTATACGTTGCATGCAACATACATAAAGCACAATCTCTATGCTGATTTTTCTCTTAAACTCAAGAAATTACTCAGAGAGTTTTCTTGCAACAGATTCACAGTTCAAGAGAAATGAAATCTCTCACTGCTCAGATTTCAACAGTTTACTTCTTAAGCATGAGTTGCAGATGTTTCATCTGCGATATGCATGCATATTGCAGTCAATTTCTTCTTTAATCACATTGACATGTGTTACTGTTCTTTCAAGCTATACAGATAATGTCTTCGACTAGAGATTGATTCTATCATCAAGACATTCAAGAGTCAGAACTCAGTGAAGAAGTGAGATTCTCAAGATCAACAGTCATCATCATTGTATATTACGTCTTGCAGACGCTCACTTCGCTTGTAAAGCATGCAATTCATTTGTTTTGTGTTATCTGTAAAGATTTTTCTCATGCAGATCAATCATGTTTTGCAGAAATGTTCATATGCTACACCTTTAATCAGACAGTGTAGTTCAATCATTCTTTACTAACTCGCTTATGTCTCTTCTTTTAACAAAGTCTTCTTATCAACGTATCATTTATGTATAGAATGTCTGTGTCTGAACATCTGTTAAACGATATTAATGAGACTTTTGAGTTTGCTCATGTCAAACTTAATAAGACTCGTAAGTTGCTTATATCATAGTAACAGACATGCAGTCTTAACAAGATTTATACGTAGTTAGCATATAAATTTAAAGAATGTTCATGATTCAAGTTTTTTCTGTTAATCACTTTCAACAAATCAAACATAAGAATGTTCTGTCTCAGTTCTTGTCATCATGATGATAAGATGTTGAATTGAATGATTTTCATAAGTGATTTCTCTTGTAGTTCTGTGTTTTATTTGACTTTCTCATTTGCATGTAGATTGCTTTGTAACATGCGCATTAAGATTATCAAAGTTTGTGTAATTGCAAAAACTCTGCATGCAATCAATGCATAACACTTCATCATCATGCAGCATCTTGATATCATTCAAACTTTTGATAATCTTTAGACTTTACTGTAGCTAAACAGTAAATTCATAGTCAGCATTGCATACAGATGAGTTTCATTACTGATCTTTCATTGTTAATCTAAATTTAATTATTACAGTTTTAATTATTTTAAACTTTTTAAAAAAAATGATGATTCAATATTTAAGCATGATAACAGTAATATAATTGTAACAAAGTTGTAATAATAATGTTTTAACATCATAAAACATTATATTAGAAAATAAATGTTATATAATAATAATAAATTCATACACTTTTATGACATTGATTAAATTGACTCATGAGAGATTCTATGCTATTTGTATTGAGTGAACCAAATTCTCTGAGATAGAAAATCACTTGCAGTCTATATGATTGCTTCATGCAGTTGAAACAATGAGTTTTGAAACTATGTATCAAATTTGTTCGCGTTGATTGCATGTTAAAGAATGAATGTTCTAGTCACTTTAAATTGCTTCAAGAGCTTTGTTTTCATCATCATCTTTGCTACTGCTTTGAAACTCTTCGTGATGATGATGATTATTTGATAGTTTAAAAAGTCAGCATCTTGTAGCATTCTTAATTGCAGATGCAATCAGTTCAAGCAATGCATGAGTACATGCTTTGTTGTCTGATGACTTTATTTGCAGTTGCATTGCAAGCTATTCATGTCTGAAATGTTTCTAAAGTGCAGATAAATGTTCAGATTTATGCGTTTGATTCTGATGTGCATTGCAAGAATGCTTTCTGCTTTCTGAAAATCATTACGCATCTTTATCATCTTATTGCTCAGATGCAATCTTTGTGCTGAGATTGTGTTGACATCTGCGATGCATTCTTTGTATTTTTCTCATTATTGATTTTATTGATCTTTGTGATACTGCATTATTGCAATGCTATCGCTTGTTAAAATCATTATGAAGAAGAAAGTGCATCATTTGCATCTTGACTGTATCTTTGCATCTTCTTGAATGAAGACATTCAAAAGTACTATTTTCTTGATGATGAGTGAGTAAGAAATGATGTGATTAACTTTTGTCAAACAAACATGTATTAGTTTGCATGCTTGTTTGATCTTTTGCATTCAATTGTTGACTCAACTGTGTAACATGATCTTGTTTTATAACATGTTCAGATGAACATGTAGTGAACTTGTATATGTTTCTGTCTTTAAAGTTTCAATGTTTACTCTTTTGAATGCTTCTGCTACGTGACGCAGAATCTGATTTTGAAGTGTTTCTAGTCTGCGTTCTTTGTTCAACAGTTCATTTTTCTTGTCACGCTGCATTCACAGTTTGTAAAGTGAACTAAATTTTAGAGTTTAGTGAAAGAAACATTTGTCACTTAAAGCTGAATAAAATCAAAATTTAAGCTGAGCTCATCTGACTGAGTTCTGCTTTTGACGATAAAATCTGTATTCATTCATATGTCTCTGAACTGCATTTCAATATAATTTGCATTTGTTCATATGCATTGAAATGAATCTTGCTTTCGTTGCTTGTGTCACATATGTTGATTCTTCTATCTACAGAGACTTATTTATAGACAGATTATAGTATGAAGCGTCGCTACAATGAATGTCATCGTTGTACTCACTCTAAATTTTCAATGATGACTCGTTCGTTCATTCTTCGACATTATATCAACAACAGCTCAAACTCTTCTTTTATTGATTTCATCATTTTCATCACTACTTTTGACTTCTTGCAGTCTTCACAAAGCTCGAATTATTCGCTATGAATGCATTGCAATGATTGATTAAACTCAACGTGTTAACATTCTTTGCAATATTTTGAATCAATTTCACATTATCTGATCTGATTTAAGTTGTTGCATTTTCAATGATTTTGTTCTCAGTCATAGTGTGTAAGATCTTGAGTAATCACATATTTATTGTCTGCAGCAGATTCAATAACTTATTTAGCTTTTTTGTGATTTCATCATTATTTTTGAAATCATGAATCTGAGATCAGTTGACTATATCAATGTAAGCGAAATCAATCATTTGCAAACGTGTCGTGAATGTCATCTGTTTGACTCATGTTTTTGCTTGATATGCAAGTAGATGATCTCACTCATTTGAGAACTGAGCTTTGCAGTAGTTTGACACAGCTGCTAGAAAGATTCTGTGAGCTGACATTTCATGATCTTCAATCTTGAGTTAAATCAACTGCGTGTGCTTGACTAATTTCAAAGCAGATACATTGCTACTTTTTGAGCACATTGACAAAATGTCAAAGACTGATTCAATTAATTAGACTGTCATTATACTTGAATCACAAAGACACATTGAACGTAATTTTCGAAATTGAGAATCTTTGTTGATTTGTGAGATCGAAGATCAAGACACACTCAGTGTATATGAAGAGATTGTGAACATCGCATTTTGCAGTGAAGAAAATGAGTCATGTGCTTTATATGAAAAGCAGATAGAAAGATCTTGTTCTTGTGATCATATAATGTCATTGTCTTGCGAATTCTCTCTTTTTATTTGATGTAATCGCTGTTAAGAATTTAATATTATGATTTGCAAGTTCTTGAATAAATGCAGTGTATTCAGCGACAGAAAGTTTCTTTCATGTTCGTAAGTTGATGATGTTGAGCATGATGTCAAAGTTCATTGATCAGAATGACATGAACATTCAAGATCTTCAATCATATCGAGTATTTATTTGCTATCTTCAAAGAGACAAGAATATTCAGACTTTTTACAACTTACGACAAAAGTAACTTTAAAATCTTGCAAAAGATGATCTCTTTTGCAGACAGATACTTTGCAGCTTTGTTAGAATGTAATAACTCTGACTTGCATATATCATTTCATACAAAAAATATGAAGAAAACATTCTTGCAAGATTTAGACATGTGCAATTATGAAGATATCAAGAGACGCGATTAGAATGATCTCATTGAGTCAATTCATTACATTAGTGAACTTGATGCATGATTGATAATGAAGCGCAAAATTGATTGATAAGACTGTCTGTTAACAATGAGCAGAGCAAAACAACTACTCAGATACAAGTGATAATGTTTCATATGTCTTGATTCTAGCTATATATATAATAATAAACAAAGAAAGCATTTCATCTTCTGACGTGCAACTTTGATGATTGAGTTTGAATCATAACTTTGAATGAGATGAGATTTGAGAATCAATCTGTCATTTTCGTAAGTTTGACTAATGTATGATTCATTGAATTGCAAGACAGATTAATTAAACTGCAAGATAAATTCATTGAACTGATGATGTCTGCTTTGATGTCATGAAATATGTAATCTTCAAGATGTATAAAAGTTATTGAATTTAGCATTCTCGATCATATTTAATATCTTAATGACAATCACTTGAAGATCATAAAACTCGACTATTGTGATCATGATGATGCAAAGTGCATCTGTATCTCATTCAATCAAGCAACTGCATCATCAATCTTGTTGATAATCAGCTGCAATGATTGTAATCAGTACATTCTTCAAGTCAGAATCTTCGTAAATGACTTTCATGAATTTAAATCTTGCAGATTGTAACTTCTGCATTCGCAATGATGAGTTTTTAATGAGTTGTCATCACAGAACGTGAGTTATCTGTGTTAATGCAAATTCACAAATGAGTGAGTTGATAATCAAGTTTTGAACATTAGAAGTCAAGTCAACATTTAAGTCAAAGAATAATATAAATGAAGTATCATGCATTCTTTGCATGCATCAATGATGTTTCTTCTCTTTTTTGAGAAAATATTCTTACATTCTTATACTTCAGATCTTCATCGATTGCATTCACATTTACATCATTTGCAATGTGTGAACATCTGATAAGTATGAGAAGACTTTTCAAGTATCAATTTTCATGTAGATGACTTGAACTTCAACGCTCATGATTTTTAAGAAGAGTGCACTTTTCTTACTTGTAGTTTTTCGTTTATCTCTTTTCATGATTGATAGTAGTGATGTGATAGAAGCGAAATGAATGTTGCTTGCTCATTCAGAGCATCATGATTTCAAATTGTGAGATCGTTGATGTTTGACAGACACTTTCATTACATTGATGAATAAATTTTTCTATACTTTGCTGCGTTTCATAAATGCAGATTGATCGTAGCTGAGATCAATACTGATGAATATTGTTGTCAATTTATGAAATGATATTGTATTTGCTTCTTTGAATCTTTGTCAATCTGCACACATTCAGACACAATGTTAATTAGATAGTCATGATTTCTTTAATGAGCTATTTGATTGAATCTATTTGAAATATTGAAAATGAGAATTTGTGATTATGCTTAAGCAATGTTACATGTGTCGTTGAAGATTTGTTGCATCATCAAAGCAGTGTCTGCAACATCATTAAGAATCATAGAACTTAATATTGATTCTATAAATTTTCTCATGATCTCAATAAGTTTTAATGAATATATCAGTGAATGTCAAAAAAGAAAGAGTGAGTACAATTATTTATAATACAAACTGATAAACTAGTAACACACTGTGCATTCTTGATGCACATGTATGAGACTGTGTGATTTAGATGCAGTTATCATCTTTCATCTTGTTATTGACTTCAATGTTGTTCGTTTTGTCATCATCATCGTTCTCGACATCTTTGATTACATCATCATCTTCAAAGATTTTGAACTTCAATGTCAACTTCATTATATGCATTCAACGATTTTGTCTATCATATATCAGCATCTCGATTCTCAAATCTACGCAGCGCAAGTCATAAGTGATAGTTTTCTCATATTGTTCAAGATGATTAATTTTTTTCTTGATTTGTGCTTGATTTCTCTTCATTCATTCTGAGTCAATCTGAACTAGTCTTTTGATCTTGTGTAGATTGTAATCAACATCGATTAATTTGATAATGTCAATGATAAAGTATGATGACTTTTCATTTGAATACTTTTGCAGTTTTTTCAAGTTTTCTTGAAATAATTAAACTATGTTCATCATTCTAGATTTGATCAATTTTGAAGTTATCAAAGTCACAAAGACTTTAAGCACAAGTCAAAAGTACTACATAATTAAATGTTAGTAATCATGTTGAACATGTTTCTTCTCATTATGCATGTAATAACTTTCAAGAACAACATTAACAGAAAGTAAAAACTTTGTCACTTATTCAATAAAGAATAAGTGCATTCATAGAATTCATGATACAGAATACAATCTTCTCATTCTTGTCTCAGACATGATTGATGAGTTCGTTGATTGCTTTGATCTTGATACAATTCATTTCGAAGATAATCTTGAAAATATGCTTCTCATAGAAAGACTTGACTCTCTTCAAGTCATAAAGATGATTTGTTTCAAAGCAAACATATTTCTTATTTCAATCTTCTACTTCAGAGAACACAAGTGACTGTGTCTTTAAAAGTTGTTCAAGATGCAAGAATGTGCTAAGTATTCTGAATTAATGAATTTTCATCATTCAATTGTTAACGTTGAGTTGAGACTTAATTTCAATGCAATGATTGTTGATTCAGTCTTGCTTTTTCTTATTCATCTTCTTTTAAAGTTGATTAATGATTATCATCATTGAGAAATTGAGAAATTTGTTGAATCTTGATGAAAGATTGCAATTGATATCTTGATGCTCATTTGATTTCACATCTGTAAGAAGAAAGTTGAAAAACATTGATTGATTAACATCACGTCATAATTATAGTGTGTTGCACACAGTCTTTAACTGTTTGATGTACTTCTGAATGACTTGAGAATTTGTCTTTTGAATCTCAACAATTTTCATATGTATTTTGTTCATGTTTTTCAAATTTTGATATGTACAGTATTTCAAATTGACTCGATGAGCTTTTTTTTCTTTTCATACTCATTCATGTTGATTCACTATCAAGTTTATCATCAGCATATTCACTCATGTCGTCATTTGAAAGAAAGATCATTTAAAGAGTGTATTTGTAACAAATCACTTACAAGATTTTTTATTCATGATCTTAAATAAATTGATGATTTTGAACATCTGAATCATCTTTCTATGCATTTCATTCATGATCAATCAATCTCATCTTATATCTCAGAACTTTCATATCAACTGTGATTGTCTTGTTCTAGAACTTGCTTTTTAAGAATAATGTAAACTTCTCATCAATTCTGCAACGCAAGTCTTGTATGTGTTTATCATGATCACACATATAAAACTAGAATTAGCTTACTCTTCTTCTGATAAAAGATATATATCTGTTTATTTCAATCTGATGATCAGCGCGTTTATTTTGACATCACAATATGCATGATGAATCTGTCAACATAATAGATTATTGTTCTTGTTGAGATGAATTTGAATTTTCTTTAGTCAGTTGATGATCAAGACTGATGAAATGATAATTAAATTGACAAATTTCAATGATATAAAATGTGCAAATGAGTTTATGTTCACACATAAACACTCAATTTTCAATCTGTTATCAGAAGAGCACTTTGCATCTTTAAACTGAGAAGTATTGAGAGTGTCTTCTTTCAGATGTTTATTAAACTTCTTCTCGTGATGAGCATCGTTGATCTCGTCATGTGCTATGTGCAATAGATGATTCAGACAAATCAATTCAAGCATCTTTATTGTCTTATTAATAAATTAGCATGCTTCATTCTTAATTTTGCTGACATTCATGTTTATCTTTTCAAAACTCATATCATTGACATTGTATTTTTCTTTCATGAACATTTTCATCTTAAACATCACAAAAATCTCAAAAGTCTGATATAAAAAGAGTGATGTGATCATTTTCTGCAAATGTATGCGTGACTGAGATTCAACATGATTAAAGTCATGCAGAAATAGTTGAATGTAATTTCATCATCTGTCTTCTTCATGAAAATGCTTTGTAACAATCAATGATATCTTCATCATGAGTTTATTCAATCTTGTTAGTCAAGAAACAAGATTGACTTCGATATCTCAATCATCTCATGTAATGCTTCTTCAAAGTCTTCTCACTATCTTCAACATTGTTGAGATTCACATGTGATCACACATGTTTTAATTTTCTTGCAATATCTTCTTTAAATGAAGTGTTGAAAATCATCATGTTCTGTTGAGATGAAGATTGTACAGTTACTTCATGTTGTTCAACTCGACTCGTTGAATTTCAATGTGAATTGATGATATTGTTTTCATTCAATGAAGAACTATCATTCTTCAATTCAAAACTTGATACTATTATTGAGTTATCAAAAGTTGAAGTTGAAATGTAAGACTTATCTGAAGTTAATGTTAACATGTCATTCTTTTGAGTCTGCATCTTGTTGTTCAACTTTCGTCGCTTTGAATGCAATGATTCAAAACTTTCATTATTCTCTGTAAAAATCACTTGTCATTAATCTGTCATTCATACACATACTTCAATGACTTACTATAATGCAATGTTTGATCAGTTAATATAATGCTTGTTGTATCTTTCTTTGAATGATTGAATCTTGATCGCTTTCAAGAAAAATATAAGAGCGTGTGAGTCTTGTTCATAAGATCTTCACTTTTGTCAGTTCGCTGTGAATGTACACTCTTCACAAATTTATCAGATTTCGCTGCATTGTTTGCTGAGTTAACATTATTCTTCGTTGTACTCAGAACAGCTGTGTCATTCACATCACTCTCTTTCATGTTAATAACTGCTGACTGCTTCTGAACATGAGTAAATATTGCATTGTCTACTGAGTCAACGTTATTCTTCGTTGTACTCAGAACAGCTGTGTTATTCACATTGTTCTTTTTCATGTTAACAACTGCTGACTGCTTCTGAACATGAATAGACGCTGCATTGTCAGTTGAGTCAACATTATTCTTCATTGTATTCAGAACAGCTGTGTCATTTGCATTACTCTCTTTCATGTTAACGACTGCTGACTGTTTCTGAACATAAGTAAAGTCTATTCAATTCTGCTTTATGAAATCTAAAGTTCTTGTCAGTCTTTAATTTTTTTTTTTAATTCTTACTCGATTCAACACTCATTATGAGTCTATGCAAGATTCTATATACTGTAGCGAGCGCTGCGCTAGCGCAGCGCTCTTTTCACATCAAAAAATCGCTTCTTTCTGCGCTCTATACTATAACTGTTCTCAATGCAAGAACTTTATGAGTCTGTTTCTTCTCTATTTTCTCTCTCTATCATCTGACTCTTTGATGACATCACAGCTTGAAATTGATTCAGTATGCTTGTTGATAATATCATTCAAATGATTATCATCGCTGCGCTCACGATTTCTAAGAGCTTTCTCAAGTTCGTAATGTTCTTTTCTCATTGCATTGCTTTTCATTCTACTTTTCATCTGAAACATGTTAATAAAATGTGCTTGATCGACATTCAATCTTTGTCACACTTGCACGTCGTCATAGTGATATTGAATACTCGTCTCTCATGTAGAAATTGATTGAAGTCAATTTTTCTCATGCATAATTGCATCAGCAATGCGCTGTGAGACTTCGCATGATCTTTGTATAGATGCAGATGCTGATGAGTCATCTCTGATGTCAAATATCAAAAATGAGTTGCATTGAATCTTTTTCTTCAGACTATTCTTCATGTCTGTCTGATCTGTTTCTGTATGACATTCGTAATTGGTAAAGAGTGACAGTGACAGATTTTAGCGCTTTTAGTGATCAATATTTCAAATATTCATTTAATCTCATGTTTCAGATTTGCGTCACTTTTAGCTGAGACATATTCATAAAAGCATCAATATTCATAAAAACATCAACATCTTTAAAACTTCTATGAGCGCAGTATGCGTCTTTATCGTTTGATTCAACAAACATGACTATTCTAACATTTGTAGCATTGATAGTTGCAACGTTGAATAATTAATAATTAATTTGACTATCTAAATAATAGCTATTTACACAGTTTAATATATGCGCTGAGAAAGTCAATGAGAAAGTTAATGAGAAAGTTAATGAGTAAACTAATGAGGTAGAAAGTCATGTAGAATGTTTGATAGAGAGTCATGTAAAATGTTCGATAGAAAGTCATGTAGAATGTTCGATAGAAAGTCATGTAGAATGTTCAATAGAAAGTCATTTAGAATGTTCAATAGAGAGTCATGTAGAATGTATGATAAAGTCATGTTTGATGCTTGATAGAGAACAAATTTGGTTCTTGATTGCGAAGCAATTCAAAACTTGGTGAAAAGTCATGTAGAGAATCATGTAGAGAGTCATGTAGAAAGCATTGTTTGAAGCACTGTTTAACTTGTGTTATGCGCTCAATTGACGCGTATTTTGAAGCATGTAGAATGTTTGATAGAGCGTTTGATAGAAAGCTCAGTAGAAAACTCACTAGTAGAAAGATCAATAGAAAGCTCAATTGAAAGATTAGTAGAAAGCTCACTAGAAAGATCAATCGAAAGCTCAGTTGATAGCTCAGTAGATGACTCAATCAAAAGCTCACTAAATGACTCGATCAAAAGATTAGTAGAAAGCATTGTTTGAAACACTGTTTGACTTGTGTTATGCGCTCAATCAACGCGTATTTTGAAGCATGTTTTGAAGCGAGTAGACTGACTAGTAGATGAACGAGTAAATAGCTGAGTTAATAGCTGAGCTGTAGCTGAGTTGATAGCTGAACATGTAAGTATTTTGATTGTTGTTGTTCTGAAAGATAGAAACTATAAAGAAAGAAAGAAGATGAAAACTTTGAACTCTCTAGCGTCAACTCTATAAAGCTTGAAGCGAAGATTATCGAGTAGATAAGATAGATAGCTGAGCATTTGAGATGACGAGTACTATAGATAGAAAGTCATGTAGAAAGCATTGTTTGAAGCATTGTTTGACGTGTTTTATGCGCTCGATCAACGCGTTTAGTAGAGTACTTGATAGAACTTTTGATAGAAAGTTTGATAGAGTATTTGATAGAGCGTTTGATAGAGCTTTTGATAAAGCGTTTGATAGAAAGTTTGATAGAGTATTTGATAGAGCGTTTCATAGGAAATTCGATAGAAAATTCGATAAAGCGAGAAGATGAGCGAGTAAGTGAGCGAGTAAATAAGCGAGTAGAGTGCTGAGCATGTAGATGAGCGAGTAGATGAGCGAGTAAATGAGCGAGTAAATGAGCGAGTAGATGAGCGAGTAGAGTGCTGAGCATGTAGATGAGCGAGTAGATGAGCGAGTAGATGAGCGAGTAGATGAGCAAGTAGATGAGTGAGTAAATGAGTGATTGTTAACATATGCAACATATGCATGAAAGCGAAATTCAGCTCAGCGCATATGAACAAACGCAGATTTTATCAACAAAAGCGAGATACAGTTCAAAAACATATGAATAAACACAGATTTTATTGACAAAAGCAGATTGCAGTCTAACAAGATCAGCTTAAATTCGAATTTTATTTCGCTTTAAGCGATAAATGTCACTTTAGCTAAACTCTAAAATTTTGTTCACTTTACAAACTGTCGATGAAGCATCAGTTACATCATCATCTCAGTGCGCTGATGCTCAATCAGCGATAAAGACAACTCATGTGCATCATCAGTCATCTTGTTTGCTGCTTTATTTTCAAGCACTTCTGCATGTTTTGTCACTTAATGTAACTTCAGCGTGACTTCTTAAGATTAAATATTCTCATGTGCAGTCTGAACTTGTCACAGACGTGTCTGATCTTTTGTTGATGTCATGACTTTCATTGCTTTCAGAAAGATTTGACTGTCACTGTATATCTTGTATATCTTTTCAAAACACTCTTGATTCGCTGTCACTACGTCTGTAAGATATTTCATTCTTGCGACTAATTCTTTCAGCTCATCATGATGAGTGATGACTAAAGTCAATTCTCTCAGTCTCTTATTTAACTCTTAGTTCATTCTCATCATGATCACTGTAACATCATCTTTGCTGTTGCTATTATTCGAGTAAACTCTTTGCTTTGATGTGAATGTGTTGAGATTGTGTTATCTTATTGACATTTTCTTGTTTGCAACTATAACTATCTTCAATGACTCTGATCAGAGAATCGTTGTGTAGAGATGACTTCAATTTATCTTCGTCTGCTTGAGTGTTTCTTTCATTCACTTTCGCTTTAACTGTAAAGATATCTTACACAGCTTTGATTTTCAATCTTTTTTGAGTGTTAAGTCGTTGCGAATTCAACGCATTATCATCTCAATAACTTCGTCTGATTTTTGAAAGTTCATGTTTGTTATTGATCTTTGTATCAGCTTTCATAAGTGAATATCTATCGACATTATGTTTATTTTTATTTGTAAAATCTCTGTTGATGTCACATGATAAACATTGATGATTTGTCACAATGCTCTTTCTTGCATTGATCTCAGCTTGATGTTCAGACTCTTTCAATGATCTTTCACTCTTTGTGATGTATATCATATGATGACTTCGTGACTAAGCAGAGAATGCATCATCACGAAGTATATTTGCTTACTTATCGTTACTGATGAGTCTCAAGTAAACTCAATGATTGTCTGCATGATCTTTTGTTTAATCACTAGTTTTGTTTATCAAAAATATGTTGTATACGTTGCATGCAACATACATAAAGCACAACTTCTATGCTGATTTTCTTCTTAGACTCAAAAGATTACTCAGAGAGTTTTCTTGCAACAGATTCACAGTTCAAGATGAATGAGATCTTTCATTGCTTAAATTTCAACAGTTTACTTCTTAAGCATGAATCACAGATGTTTCATCTGCGATACACATGTGTATTGCAGTTGATTTCTTCTTTAATCACATTAACATACGTTATTGTTCTCTTGAGCTATACAGATGATGTCTTTGACTAGAGATTTATTCTATCATTAAGACATTTGAAAGTCAAAGCTCAATGAAGAAATAAGATTCTTGAGATCAACAGTCATCATCATTGTATATCATGCTTCGCAGACACTTGCTTCGCTTGTAAAACGTGCAACTCATCTGTTTCGCGTTATCTGTAAAGATTTTTCTCATGCAGATCAATCATGTTTTGCAGAAATGTTTATATGCTACACTTTTAATCAGACATCATAGTTTAATCATTCTTTATTAACTCGCTTGTGTTTCTCTTCTTTTAATGAAGTCTTCTCATCAGCATATCATTTACATATAGAATGTCTGTGTCTGAACGTCTGTTAAATGATATTAACAAGATTCTTGAGTTTGCTCATGTTGAACTTAACGAGACTCGTGAGTTGCTCATGTCGTAGTAACAGACACGCAGTCTTAACAAGATTTATATGTAATTAACATGTAAATTTAAAGAATGTTCATGATTCAAGTTCTTTCTGCTAATCATTCTTAACAAATCAAACACAAGAGTGTTCTGTTTCAGTTCTTGTTATCACAACGACAAGATGCTGAATTGAATGATTTTTATAAGCAATTTCTCTCATAGTTCTGCGTTTTATTTAACTTTCTCATCTGCATGCAGATTGCTTTGTAACATGTGCATTAAGATTATCAAAGTTTGCGCGATCGCGAAAACTCTGCATGCAATCAATGCACAACACTTCATCATCATGCAGCATCTCAATGTCATTTAAACTTTTGATAATCTTTAGACTTTACTGTAGCTAAACAGTAGATTTGTAGTCAGCATCATGTACAAATGAGTTTCATCGCTGATTTGTCAGTCTTTATTAATATACATGATTTATCAAATTATCAATTGTCATTTCATGATCAATTAATAATGTGTTGATCTCATTTCTTTGAGTTGTCACTTTGTTAACTTCTTCGCTTTCGTTAACATTGTTATGAACATGCACTTCGAGTTAGTCTAACATAGATTATGTCAGACTATTTTAGACTAGTACAAAGCTGATGTTGACACGTTAGTGATCTAGCGTGCCTTCATGAGTACAAGATCTTCGACGTGTTACATCTTCTTTCTTCTTTAGCTTTGAACTTCTAGTTAGAATACACTCATATGATTCGCTTTATGCAGACTCATAACATTAGTTCAAAGCTCATTAATCTTGCTATCGACGTGTAGATGATATAAAAACAAGCTACACAACTCAAATCAGAAGTTGAACTCAGAAATTTCAGCAGTACTTGAACTTAGAAAATTTGATAGAGTAACATCAGAATCTCGACCAGCAATTTTCTATTCATACAATGACTAGAAGCACAGAATCAGAATCAGTGAGCATTTCTCGCTATGACTTTCAAAATGTTAGAAAAGAATCACTTCTATCACAGAATCAAGCAGCATCAGAAGAAGAAGACATGAATGCATCGTCGAATACAGAAGAAAAGAACATGAACACGTTGTTTTTTGATCATGAAATGATCAAGATCAGCATCAACACTGAATTGAATGCTTGAATAAGTACTCATAAAGCAGACAACATTGTTTTCTTTATCAAGTACATATGTCAACAGCACGACATCGAAATCAAGACTCACAATGACATGATTCAGATGTTAGAAGATGTCAACGAGATAAATATCACGTTGAAGATTACGCAGACGCGTCTGCAGAAAGAAGTTAAAAACAAGAACGTGATTATACATCATTTAAAAGCTGCATCAAGTCAACAAAGCACTTCAACTTCTGAAGATCGATTCTTGAAGTCAATCAAGTTACTCAACTCATTTCTGTTCAAAGATTTAACGAAGAATGTAAATAATTGACTGTCTTGAATGCGAAATAAGTTGAAGACAAATAAAAATCATTTTTCTATTGAAGAGTTGAAGATAGCTTACATCAAAAGTTGAGTCAGTGAAGCTGCAATCAAACACATAGCATCTTGAATGCAAGATATCTTCTTGAACTCATTTCTAGAAGTCGAAGAAGTACTATCAATGATTAATAAGATGTACAACGATTTCAATCATTATCACATGATTTAACGTCAGTACTTGAAGCTGTATCAGAACAAAATCTTCTTTCATGAATTTTGAATGAAATTTCAGAGATTTAGTGCAGAACTAGAATACAATAATGAGACTTTACTAGATGATATTCAGCATAAAATCAGCTCAGACCTTCAGCGAGCAACGCTCAATGAACGAATCACGAACTTGAATGAGTTTATCAACATCTGCATGCAAATCAATGTTAAATTGATCGAATTAAACATTCGATCAGTCGTCAAAGCATCAGCTACTCAAGCTGCTTGCTCTGTCATCAGCACATCGACTATTCGACTCACGTCATCAATCTCTTCGTGAAAGAAACTCAGAAGATTGAAGCTCAACTCTATTCGAAAAGAGTTGTTTAAGAAAGAACTTTGCTTCAAATGCAAGAAGTCAGAACATAGAGCATATGACTGCTTCAAGACAACTCAAGTGCATGAGATTGCTGCAAGTTCAAAAAACGATCTGCTTTCGTTAAAGTAGTGACTGAAAATGATATACTCATATTCTGTTTCATCAGCATGTCTGATGATTCATTTGATTTCAAGTTGTTCACTGTTGACGTCATTTTAAGTAGTCTAGAAAAGATATTCAGATCTCTTGCTCTGATAGATACTGAAGTCACTGACATGACTTTCATTGATGAATCTTTGATGTCAGAACTATGTGAATGCTTTGATATTCAGTCAATATCGCTGTCAAAATCAAAGTTGATTCAATCATATGATGAAATCTCTGATTGAAAGTCGATTACACATGCTCTGTATACATTGATCATGATACAAGAACACAAGAATGAAATGATATCTTTATTGATAACTCATCTAGATCAGCACAAGATAATCATTGAAAATCTCTGATTGAAAAGAAATAAAATTTTGATAGATTCTGCAAACGATTGATTAATATCATTGTTGAAGATTCAAACATCAAAATCTGTTGTTTCGAAAGCAAGCAGTCAATCAGCATTTCACAGATCTGAGTCAGGCGAGATCTGCAAAATGAAACGAAAGAACTTGAACTTGATGATTACATCGACAATCATCTTGAAGTGACTCACGAATCAGAAACTAGTGAATCAGTTTGTTGAATCTGTCTGATTCATTGAATCTGTACTCATATGAAAGCAAAGCATTCAAGTTGACTTTAATCAACTTTGCTTCTTTCAATCAACTGAGAAAAAGAGACTCGTCAATATTATCATGATCCAAGTCGCTGTATATTGAACTCTAGTCAAGAATAAGAAGATCAAGATCTTCTTCTTGATCATTAGTGAAATCAACAAAGCGCTTAGCTCAGTTGAAGATTTCGCGAAACTGAATGAAATGATTTCTGTCATGTCATTAAATGAACTGAAAAAGAAGCTTTTGATAGTTTATCACAACTTTCTAAATGTTTTTGCATTGATCATACGATCATAAGATTGAATTAGAAGATGAGAGTCAACTTTCTAGAAGTCGATTGTATTTCATGTTGAGCTACAAGTTGCAGAAGATCAAAGAGTATCTAGAAAAGAATTTGAAGAAGAAGTTCATCACACTCAGTAAAGCTTCTTTCGCTTCGTCAATACTATTTGTTGAAAAGAAAGATGATAGTCTTCGCTTTTGCGTGAATTATCAAAAACTGAATGCTCTGATCAAAAGAGATCATTATTCAATACTCTTGATAGACGAAGTACTCGCTCGAATTCAAGACAGTAAGTATTTGACTCAATTTAACATTATCGTCACATTCAATAAGCTTTGCATGAGTACTAAAAGCGAGAATCTAATCACATTCATTACTTTCTTCAATGTTTACAAGTATAAAGTAATGCTTTTTAAATTAATCAATGAACTTGCGTTCTTTCAGCACTATATCAACGATGTGTTGTTCAACTGTTTACATAAATTCTGTCAGGCATATCTGAATGATATTCTCATCTACAGCAAAATCTTGAAAGAACATAGAACTCATGTGAAAGAAGTGCTAAACAAGCTTCGTGAAGTCGATCTGCAGATAAACATTGACAAGTGTGAATTCAAGATTCAGAAAATCTCGTTTCTTAAACTACTGATGTTCATCAATGATCTACAAATGAACTCTTGAAAAATAGATGTGATTTGAAACTGAAAAGTGTTATGATCATTGACTCATGTGCAGATCTTCATTGACTTCTGCAATTTCTATCGACGATTCATAAAGAACTTCTCAAAGATCGTTCAACTCATGATAAAGCTGACTCAAAAAGATCATCTTTTTGAATGAACAAAGATCTGTCAGATGATCTTTGAAGAACTAAAGCAACAGATGACAACAGTTTTCGTTCTGAAGCATTTTGACTCAATCAGAGAAGTTATTCTGAAAATGAACTTCTTGAACTATGTGAACAATGAAGTATTATCTCAATATGACGATGAAGACATCTTACATTCAATGATCTTCTATAGCAAGAACATGATTTTCGCAGAATGCAACTACGAGATCTATGATAAAGAACTGCTGATCATTATTTGCTGTTTGAAACATTGACGTCTTGAATTGAAATGTACGAATATTTCAATCAAGATCTTCATCGATCATCTGAATTTGAAGTACTTCATGATCATTAAAGAATTGATCAGACAACAAGCTAGATGAGCTGAGAAGTTATCTGAATATAACTTTAAGATCATATATCAATCAAGAAAACAGAATCTGAAAGTCGACGTGCTGATCAGAATGTCAGACGTCAAGTCAGTTGAAGCAAACGATGATTGAAAGCTATATCAGCATCAGATGCTATTGCTTGAAGGCAAATTTGAACTGCAGTCAATAGAAGCTGATCAAGAAGATGATCAGAAAGCTGATCAAGATCTGACTCAGAATCTGACTCAGATTCAAAACTTGAATTGAAAGCTAATCAAAATTCGATCGAAGAGATGATTTCTATTCAGAATCAGATTATAGTTGAAAATCAAACGAATCAACTGTGCTTTGATATTCAAATAATCATGAAACAGAACAGAAGAACTTATCAAGATATTGATCTAGACAATTGCAAAGTACTTGATGAAGTACTCTGAAAAGATGATAGACTATGAGTTCTTCAGTCAATGATCATTCTGACATGAATTGAACGTTGAACTTGCTGAGATGATCATATTGCTGATCGAAGATGAGAATGACAATCAAGCGCTACATTCAAAACTGTTACGTTTGTCGTAGGTCAAAAGCATCGAAAGATCGAATCAATGAACTGTTGAAGTCATTGCTCATACTTGAGCAGTGATGACAGAACTTATCATTAGACTTCATTATTAATCTATCAGAAAGTGATGAAAACAACGCGATTCTGACAGTCATAGATTGATTGTCTAAGAAACAACATTATATATCGTGTTGATCAGATGACGAAGAAATCTTCGCAGAACAAACAGTCAAGCTACTGTTGATATAAGTTTTCAGAACTCATGAACTATCAAGATCAATAATATTCGATCGTGATTCACAGTTCATATCGATTGTCTGAAAGTCTTTATGTCTGAGACTTAATATCAAGATGAAACTATTCACAGACTATCATTCGCAAATTGATGATTAAACAGAAAAAGTGAATCAGAATGTGAAATGATATCTACGAAGCTATTGCTCATATATGCAAGATGATTGATTCGCCTGATTATCTATGACTGAATTCGTCAATAACAATGCTATTTCGTTGTCAATTGAACAGTCAGCGTTCTTTCTGAATAAGAGCTTTCACTCTCGTATGAGTTTCGATTGAATTCAACTGAATATGAGATCATTCAAGCTAGAATCGAAGCGAGCAAAGCGAAGAATATATTCAAACACATGAAATGATCATTAGCATTGATCAAGCAAGCATTAGCAAGAGTCAGAATCACAATGAAGAAACAGATTGACAAGCATCGAAAAGAAATGATTTACAAGATAGATGACATGATGTTTCTGAACTCAAGAAACATCATGATCTTAAGATCATCAAAGAAACTAGATGATAAGATGCTAGAACTCTTCAAGATTCTGATCGAGATTGAACATGCATATTAACTGAAACTGTCGTCGACTATGAAGATTCATTCAAAGTTTGCGTCAAATCTGCTGCGATTAAATTCAAAAAACGCTTTAGAAGAACAATGAAATAAGTTGTCTCACTCTATAATGATTGAAGATGAAGATGAATGAAAAGTGAAGAACATATTGAACTTCAGGCACTACGAACGAGACAAATGACTATAATATCGTGTCAATTGAAAAGAATACGACGTCAATCTACATTGATACAACGTTGATGAAAGTGAATTCAAAGATTGTTTGAAAGTCATCAATGACTTTCATGAACGTTATTTGAACAAGTCAAGATAGAAATTGACTCAAGAAAGATCAACTGAACTGCAGCAATGAGAACATTGCTAGATGAAGAGAGAAGATAATGTTGCGAACATGCACTTCAAGTTAGTCTAACATAGATCATGTCAGACTATCTTAGACTAGTACAGAGCTGATGTTGACACGCTAGTGATTTAACGTGTCTTCGTAAGTACAAGATCTTCGACGTGTTACATCTTTTTTCTTCTTTAGCTTTGAACTTCTAGTTAGAATACATTCATATGATTCGCTCTATGCAAACTCATAATAAACATCAATGAATCTCATGTGCTCTTGATGAGAAGCTGAGATTGATGAAGCATTGTTTGTGAGTTCTGCACTGATCATTAATTCGCTGTTTACATACATGTATTTCTAATCTATCAGAATATGATGTAGTGCAAGTCACATTAAAGCGAGCAGCATGATTAAATTGATTTGAGACATTGTGTAAGACAGCTTGAAAAGTTCTGTCTGAATTTATTTTCAAGATCTCATCATCTGTGATGTAAATGATAATGTTCATCTCAGTGTAACTCATGTTATCTTTGAGAATGTCAATTCACATCTGAAATGAAACATTATAAAATCAATCTCTGTCATCATGTAAATCATGATCAAGTACATTTTTGATCAAAGTCAAGCTCATTTTTGAAGTCTCTTTCAAAGTGATCAGATTCAAGTGTGAACTCATCATTGCATGAAGTTCAACGTTTTCAAGTGTTCTGATGAATGACATGACTTCCTTCTTATGACTGTGAAAACTCAAATGCAAATGATGCTCATTGAATCTTTACAATCTTACGTGTGATAATAAGTGATTGATCATCTGAAAATGATGTAGAACTAGTTTGTGTATGAGTGAAAGATGTGTTGATTTTTTTGACATGTTTCTGTTTAGAACATTTCTTGTTGAAGAGCAATCATTGAACTATAGCAATCAAACTACTAATAATATGATTTACTTCAAAGTTATTGAACATAAGCAAGTTGACGTTGTACAGAAATGATGTTAATTTCTTCTCAATGATAGTTGACTTTTTGTAAGATCTGATGTGCTTGAGTGTAAATGCATGCTTTTTAAGTTATTGCTCAGCTTGATTTGTTAGATTCTTCAGCTGATATTTATCAATGTCTAAAATTCTAAGAATCTTTGTCATGTTTCTGAAAGTTGAACATTTGTCATCAAGTTAAGAATTCTGATATCTGATAGTGATATTCTTTTTGAGACGTAAGCTAGTCATTATGATGAGTCGATAAAATCAGTTCGATAAGATAAATGATGATGATGAAATATGAATGCTGCTATCTAACTATGTGAGATGAGTTGACGTGATAAACTAGACGTGTACTCGACTGATGTTAAATATGCAGATTCAATCAATTGAGATTGAGTTCAATGAACATATTTCGATCTTGATGATAATGCTCATTAAAAAAGACATATGATTAGATCAAGATCTTATGTGATTATGAGAGCAACTTGAAAGACTCACATCGAGTATGATGAGCAGATGAATGAAAGATTAAGTTGCGTTAAGTACATGCAATGAATGTGATATTGTAAAAGCTGAAACATAGTGAATTTACTTTAGCTTACGTTGAAGATTTGCGCTCACATGATGCGCATAACAGCTTAAAGAATAAGCTAGTTTATTGTTGATTGAAGTGTATTGTATCTGCAAGTTGTTATGTCTGTATTTCAATGTGTATTACATAATGATCAGTGTTTCAATCTTTTTGACAGACTTGAACTAGCAGCAGACAAAGAATTTAAACTTTGAAAAAGAATGTTATTTTCTATGAAACATGTTTATCAATCAATGAATACTGTCTCTTGATCAAATCTATTTTCTTGCAATGCTTACTTTTCTGCAAGATTTGTTACTTGATCTTCACTCATGTTTTAATGATGCTTTTGCTCTTCTGTGAAGTTTGCTGCAGAAGCTTCGTTCATGTTCTGATGATGCTTTTGCTCTTTTAGAGAGTTTACTGCAGAAGCTTCGTTCATGTTCTGATGATGCTTTTGCTCTTCTGAAGAATTTATTACTTGATCTTCGCTCATGTTTTAATGATGCTCTGATGTTCAGCTAAATCTGCTTTCTGCATCATCTTCTCATCATCTGAAATGAGAATAGTGCAATTGTCATTCTCAAGCTTCATTGCTTGAGATGTGTGATACATGACGTTAGTCGCTGCATCTTTATCTGTCAATGTCGCTTTGAAATTCTCTTTAAACATCATGATGAAATGTTTATTAAAAGATGTAAAGTAATGATGTGAGATGACATTAAGCTGTTAAATGTGAAGAAGCAATAAGAAGCAGTGAGATTGTAAAATGTATGATGAATGAAATGAGATTGCAAAATGTTGAATTCTAAACTGATGTAAATTTAAACTAAATGATTAATCTTAACAATTGCAACTTGAATTGAGATTGTTATCTGATTGTGATGAAAGATAGAAAGTGAAATAATGTTGCAGAATGTAAAATTCTAGATTGATGTAAGTTGAAGTTGAAAGATTGATCTTGATGATTGCAGCTCAAATTAAGATTATTATCTGATTGTGATGAAAGTTAGAAAGTGAGATAATGTTACAGAATGTAGAATTCAAGACTGATGTAAATTGAAGTTGAAAGATTGATCTTGATGATCGCAGCTCAAATAGAGAATGTTATCTGATTGTGATGAAAGATAAAAAGTCTCTAAGATGATAATGATTCTGATTTAACTGTTATGATGTCTCGAAAGTTGAGTTCCCTAAAAAAGCATACACTTGAATAAAGTGAGCAAGATCTCGTTGATGAATTGTATTCTTCTATTAAATATAATTAAAATGATAGAAGTGTTGATCTCAATTTTGATACAATAATTATCTTTCATTCATAAAATAACAAAACTGTTATTCATCTTTTATTGAATCATGCTTATTTACACTGTATTCTTCACTATATTCAAGTTAATGATATGAAAGAAATGATACAATGAATATTGTTTGCATTTTTATCGCTTATCATGTTTCACTCTGAGACACAAGCAAACAAGCTGCATCATAAACATCTCAATCACATCTTCATTGATCTGCATATTCTTCATATTGAGTCTTTCTGCGATGATCATTTGTCAACTTTCGTGACTATACTGAGAACGTTCTTCAAGACGAATAAATCAATTCATAGTGAAAATATGATATGTATTTTCATAATTCAATCAGAATCTGTCAAGATAGTCAGTCATTTATATTGAATTGAGATTTTCTTTGCTTAAAAAGCATAATTAATCATCTTTTAGCATCATGACATCTGTTAACAAAATCAGTATCACACTGCAAGTCATAATGCTTTTGAGCAAATCTATTTGTCACTCTCACTGTTGCGATTCATAAGAATATGATAGCAAGCGCTTTCATAAGAGTGTCGCGAATCACAGCAATTTATTTATTGTCAGTGAGCAAATCAATCATGTAGTTCAATCAAAACATGTTGCATTTATTCATTTAATGATTGCATAACTTTCACATTACTATTAATCACTTTCTGAATACAGTTGCAAAGATAAGCACTCTGTTTGAAGTCTCTCATGAGTAGTACAGCTTTAACATCTTGTTGTGAAGATTACATTTAAGCGTTTGATGATGCAAATCATAGTTCACATGATTGAAAAATGAGATGATGATCATCATAGAATCACTGAAATGTGATGTCGTTGTTGATTCAACAACAGAGAAAGTCAAGAAATTTTCTTCAAGTCAAGATGTTAAAGAATGACATTCTTAAATTAAAGCAGATTCAAAGAATCATTATTCAAGTTCATTGAATCTTACGCACTTCAATTTTTCAAACGTATTGCATAATTTCACTTTCTTCTCAATCGTTCTTTGCATTACTTGTGACTTAATAGACATTGAATAACACTATCATGAAGATAGTGTTGACTGAACGCATACAAAACATCACGACTAGTGCTAAACAAGCTTTCACTATTCAACATGTTAAAAGATGAAGAAATACTACTTTTGAACTTCATTCATCTTTTGAATCTGTCAAAAAAGCAGTCGTAAAGAGAATATTGAATGTTTCAAAGCAAATAAATAAAACAGAGTCGTGAAACAAACAGTTTAATTTGAAAGACATTAAGTATCTTTTTAAAGATACTGTTTTATTTACTGATCTGAACTCATGACTCAAACACGATACACAGCATTGATTCAAGCAGATCTTGAGTGTCAATGATAACAGTTGAAAGAACAGAATTGATTCTGAAATATATGATGAAGAGACAAATGAGAACATGATTAAGAAGTTTGTAGACTTTCACGACGATGATTTAAATGTATATGATTTGTCTTACGTTGTGAACTGAACAATTGTACTTGATGATAGAAAGATTTCACACGACTCAGATACAAAAGTATTCAATCATGCAAGTGAGTTTGACTTTGAACTTTGACGTAGTGATCAATCTCATTTGATCTTTGACTGATGTATCAACTGAAACTACATGCATTTTTCGCTTTGCAATCAGACTATTGTTCATTGCTTTGATCAATCAATCAAGATGATAAAAACATTAAAAAGATGTAATAATTGAAGAAATCTGAAGAATATACTGTTTCATTTGCAGAATAGTAACAAGAAAGAGTTCATCATTGAATTGATCAGTTCATGAATTTGCAAAAATCTCAGCAATTATATCACAAATGATGAAACTTCTTTCAAGCTCAAAATATCAAGAAAAGACAGAAAGATACAAGTGTCAAGAAATGAAATCTTAATTATTATTTTAAGTTACTTCTTCTGTGTATCAACTAACTGATTGTTTTCATTTAGATCAGTGATATTACTCATGCAAAGCATTTAAAGAACAAACGTAAGAAGCATTTGCAGAGAGATGAGTCATACATATTCAATCTTCTTACTCATTAATGATGTTGTCACGAGCAGTGTAAAAACTTCACTCGCATTTGTTATCATTGAGATATAAATCATTCTCATGAAGTGATAGAATTGAAGATGATACAATATTGAGCAACAGTAATTGCAAGAGATGATGAAGAAATTGACTGCAACAACTCTTCATTCAGTCTAGTCATTGAATGACTTCATTCATTCTCAAGAAATGAAAATTCATTGATGAAATTGAAGTCTTCATCAAGCAGTCAGTTCATTGCAGACACTGTCTATAGTGCAACATCATCAAGTATGCTCTCATTAAAGTTGATGTATGCAGCAACATTTGATTCGTTAATATGTGCATTGTAATTGAACTCATGATTTAATCATTGACAGTAACAATAAATGAGTTCAATTGAGACGTGTTGTTAAATGCATCAAAATTCTTGACGTCACTCAAACAAGCAGTTGACATCACATGAAGAATCATCAGACGAAGAGCTCTTTGAAACAAAACTACATCATTTTCAATGTCATCTCATCATCAACAATTATCTTCACTCATTACTGTTACGTATTTGACTGATGAGTTCATCTCTACGTTTGTTGATCAGCTAATTTCTTCATTTAAGTTCAAGTCTTTAGTCTTTGATACTTGAATTCTCTCAGTCTTCATTGTACATCAGATAATGATGATTATAAAATCTAAGCAGTCTTGCACTTATGATAAGCTCAGAAGAAGCAACGATAAGTTTAAGCATAATTGACATGCTATCAGAGAGTTTCAAATGAAGATGAAGAAGATAAATGCATAGTCATATATCTTTCGAGTTACTCATCAAGTCATGACAAGAATGAGATAAATGACGACAACAAGATAAAGTTTGTAAACTTTGAAGATTGCTTCAACTTGAGATATATAACACTTTAGCAATCATTACTCTCATTTCATAAAAGATTTAGATGATCGCATCTTGAGCGACAATAGCTAGATCATGAGAATAGCGATAATATTTATTCAAGTGTGTCATGATGTCAGATTATCAACTCAATGTAGAACATAGATCATTGATATCTTAAATAATCTCGATTTATTAAACTAGTTCAATGAATCAAGTCATCAATCTAGTTATCATCATCTTAATCTAGTTTCAGCAATTCTGTTTTGATCATTTCAGTCGTGTGTGCAAACTTCTGCAATCTTAAGTCAATAGAACTACTGTCTAGTTTTGATTCTGCTCAATTCATGTATATAAAAGTTGAGTTCTCGTTCTTTTCTTTCATTCTTTGTCTTTCATCTTATACATTATTTGATGTATTGTCTTGTATTTAGATTCTATCAAAGTAATAATAATAATATTAGTCTTTTATATTAATAGTATCTCTAGTCTAGCTCAGTCTTTGACATTATGAAAGATTTACACTTTCTGCAACGTTTTCATACATTGAAATCTCGTCTAGTTATTCTTTCGCTCAAATGAAGTCATTTCATAATCTTTTGATTGACGATGAGCGTGTTGTTGAACAGTTCGCTCAAAGTGTAATCGAAAATTCAGTCGAGATCTTTCGCATAATGCGAGAGCTTCAAAATCAAGTTTGACAACATGATGTCATCATCTCATTCTCATTCATCATTCTCAGTTCTTTAATTTATATAGAATTGAATTCTCAGTCTCTTGCAATGATAGCTCAGATCATCACACAAATCTTGAATAATCAATCTTCTCTTGTCATTCACTTCTCTGCAAACTCTGTCGTTGTCTTCATCGCTTCTAGATTCAAGAAGCTTCTCGACATATTTGAATATGAAAGAAACAAAGATTGATTAAATGCATGAGAGCAGAGTCTGATACAGCGCATAAACATGAACGATGATCATTATCTCTTTCATCGAGTCATGACTCATCATAGATAAGAAGATTCACAATCTAATGAGTCAATATCGAGTCAATGATCTTTGTATCATTTTCATCTTTGCAGATTGATGACATAAGTTACATCATTACTGCAACAATTCTTTCAAGACAGAAGAGACTCATCTATATCTTCGCGAAACTTTGAAGCAAAGCATGAATAACTTTGTTGACTACTACAATTTCTTCTATCAAAAGAAAGAATGTTTTTTGATGAAAGATTTCTCATTAATTGACTGTTTGAAGCGCAATGTCAATTATTTCACTCAAGTCATCGTCTTCTTCTGATAAAATCTTGATGAAACTCAATCATTCATCTTTCATCAATGAATTCAAGCATTCTCATGATGAAAGCATTCAGATGAACATCAAAAACGAAAATCAAGAATATATGTTAATAGATGATTTTGCAGAAGAGCACATGAACATTGAGATGAATAACGCTGATTTGAATCAAAATATGAAACATATATCATTAAGAATCGAAACGATACAACTTCAGACTGAACTTTCCTTTACATCATCAGCGCTGCGAGTTGAAATCTTCATCAAAACAACTGATCGTGATGTCGAAACAACAGTCAACGTGTCAAAGAAAGTATCAAAGTCGTTGAGCTTAAATTCTCAAACGATCAAGAACATAAACAACAATCAATACTATTCATTTTAATGCAAAGCAAATTATGCGTTCACTCACTGACTTCATTAAACAAAGATTATCAAAGACAGTGTTAATCAATTTTTTCAAGACTTGCGCTTGCGAGTCTTACATCAACATGTTAACTTTCATGATGTAAACAAGTGATTGACACTTCTATATCAGATTTTGTATGATGTTAAAAATGATGAGTGACATTCTTGAACGTTCACAATTGAATTCAGTTACGAAGAAGTTCAAGAAGAGCAGCACTGCATTTTGTATCACGACATCATTGAGACACTTCGATTCTTGTTGAGTCATTCATCATTTCAAGATGAGCTGATTTATGCACTCATTTGACATTATAATGTTAACAACTTTCGAGTCTACGACAAGATGCATACTGCTGATTAATGATGAGAAACGCAGAAGAAGTTTTCTGATGATGTTATCATAATATCACTGTTAATTTTCATCGATAAGACAGTCTTGACTGAGCATTGAAGCAATCTATCTGCATGATTTATATTTTTAACGATAGAAAATCTAAATCGATGCACAAGACATGCTCAAAAACGATCGAGATTGATTCTTCTGAAATTTCTTCTCATAGTTAATAATGATGATGACGATATCAAGTCAAAGATTTGACACATGATGTTATCAATCATACTCAAGCGTACATTAAACATGTATCATCATGCATTAATACATGATCTCACACGTAACAATCATTGAAGCTATGTTCAAAAATGACATTTCTGTTCTTTGCGTGAACAATAAAATAAGACAATGTTATTCAATAATCATCAAGTTCATGATGAACTACAAGAAACAAGTATTAATTACAGACATTAAGATGAATCAACAATGCTTTATTTATTAAGTATCATTTCATAAGCGCGAAAATTTAAACAAGACATGATCAATTCAAATGCATGTGTTCATTAAAAATTAACAAAGACAACAAAGAAAGAACAATATGATTGAGAATGACTTTGCTTGAATACATTCAGTGAAAAACTTTGCATGATCATATATGTTTATCAATATTCATGAGACAATAATGATAAACATGCTACATCAACTACTTAAGAGAATTATCTTGTATCTGATGTTATGACTCAGTCAAATCATCAACAAGAGTGTTTATACAAGTTAAAGAAGAAAAGAAATCAGATTAGTTTTAAACGATGCATCAGAAACAGCTTAGCTGAATCAAAGATTTCGCGTCATTTCATCATTTAAAAACATGAAAAGATTTGTCAAGTACAGTATGATTAAGCAATAAACTGATGCAGATCAAAAGTCGATTGTATATCAGCTTATATCAGTCATTGCATCACTTCTGATCACGAGAACATTTGCAGCAATTTACTTTGCTCAAGCAGTGATAAACTTCATGATACTTGCTCAATATCATTCACATGATGAAGAAACTCTTCAATATCTTGAACATGCGCTTTTTTGATTAAACAAGCTAAAGAATGTTTTTCATCATTTGCAATCTGAGCATTCAGATACAGACGTTGATCATTTCAACATTTCAAAACTACATGCAATGACACATTATGTAAGTCAGATTCAAAGATACAATAGTGCTGATAATTTCAATACAGAGCATAGTGAGATTGCACACAAGCATCTAATAAAAATCTTTTTCAATTGCATCAACAAATGAGAAATGTTTCAAAGACAGTTATTGCATCATAATACTCAACATCTGAATCTTCTTGCAATGAAAGATATTCTTCTTTACAGAGATACAAGTCAAAGCAAGATCAACAAGCATGCATTGACTGTTATGATAACATGATTCAGTTGTATCTTTAGTCTTCATAAAATTCAAGATGTATTCATTCATGAACAATGCAATCAAATACAAGAGACAGAACTCAATTCAAAGTTATGATGTCATGCATTGATCTTAATTGAAATTCTGAACATAAAGAAGCTTCTTGACACGTTGACAGTCTTCGTGTGCAAGTATCACAACATAGTCAATGAGAAAGTTGTATCAGATAGAGAGTTAGATAAAAAGAAAAAAGATTCAATCTGAGTGAAATCATACTATGTAAGCATTCATGAGTCACTTCAATGCTGAAAACAAGATGAAAAAGATGTTGATGATTTAAAGAATCTTGTCAGTGATAGAGTATATTGCTCATTGAACTGACAGAGAAAGAAGAGAGTTTGAAGACGTGACTATGTTTTGATTCAAAAGAGATCGAAAGAAACGACTGAAGTCTCAACTCTGCTAAATGATCGACTGTCTGATCAGCTATGACTTATTCTTTTCATTATAAATTCATTGCATCAAGACAACAAGAATAATGAGCTACGACACAATGATGCTCTTATTGAACTACTCAAATCTTGCAATGAGAAAACTCAACATGCTATGCATGAAATGATTGAGATAAAGCACTGATCTAAAGATAACATCAAAAATTTCCGTTTTCTTGAAGTTAGTTGATTTTTTCATTTACATACAATTCTGAGAAGTGTGCATGTTGTATCAGCAAATGATATTTCTAGCGAGTCAAATAAAAACAAGTTCTTCTACATTAATAACTTCAGCGACTGAAATTCATACAATTCAATATATAAGAAGAATTTCTTGCATAAAGAAACAAAGATAGCAGAATACTACTTTAAATGCAAAAGCTGAAGATATTTAAAACTGACTCAATCTCATTGCAGATAAAAATCAAACAATGTATATGTATTAAATTTATGTTTCAGAACATATACAGAATCATTGAAGTCAACGATGCTACATGATTAAGTAACTAAGAAATATAATCATCTTTTGACTTTGCTCAATCAAATTCTTCTTAATGAACAGAAGTTTCAGCTATGAACTGATGAAAACTAAAGTCAAAGTTTAATCTTATAAGAACTTTGTTCTTATAAAATATATGTAGCAAACAAAGCTTTGCTTGTCACAAGAGTATCATCAGCTACAAATTTGATATCATGAAGTCAGTCAATCAAAGTTAACTGTATTAATGAATTGATTTGAAAGAGAATTGACTTGATGATCGCAAGCGATTGTATTGAAAAAGAGTGTGAATGACTCAGTAGTAAACTCTAGATAATTGATATGTATTTCATAAATTTAGTTGAGAACTTAAGCAGTAAGTAGATCATTGAAAGCTGATGTCAGTTATCATATGAACAAGATGCAACGAGTGTGACATCAATCAAATTCTGAAGTTATGAATCGCTGATGCTAAAGTTTTTTGTGATAAGCGCAGTCATTAGTCACAGACATGAAAATATTCAACAAACATCAAGTCTTCTCTTTAATATAATGAATGCATTGTCGAAGATATCATGTAAAGAGTATATACACTACAAATGATCAATAAACAAAGTGAAAGAAGAACTCAGTATTGATGAGTCTGAATACACGTAATTGAAGACGCGAATATGAAATCAGATGAGATTTTTTCAGTTTATAAAATGAAAGCTAAATATAAACAAGTCAAAAGAGATCATCAGATTGACATTTGAAGTCATATATCATGAGTTTCATATTATATTCAATGATGTCACAAGATCAAGAAGTGATTCTATGTTAATGTTCATGACACAGCAATCAAATTACAATGTAAGAAAATAACTCAAAGTCAGAGAGACATGATGAGACAATCTCAAGTACAATTCTTCATCATCTTTTCAATTGAAGACACACTCACATCTCTTGAGTTATGTCGTCTGCAATAAACGAGATCTCAATCAATATCAGTCAGATCAGTCAAAATTCTCATAATACAGATCAGTTGCAATCTCAATCATAATACATGCTGCAGATTACAAGATCTTCTTAAACATGAATCAGTGAAAAACTCAATTTGCATCAATGACATGAAATACAACAGATTTATAAAGCTGATTAAGAATGAGCTGAATTACAACTGTGTCACAGATACAATGATATACAATTGAGTTGAATTCGCGAGAATATATATCAGCAACGAGCGTGAATGAAAAACAGCATTGAAAGAAATGCATGCAGAAGAGTTTATTCACTTTCTTTTTACAATTCAGTCTGCTGCGAACAACGATTGTAAATTTCAAATCTCTTGTGATACTTGATTCAAGCAGTTAATTACTGAAGAAATTATGTAGAATGCTCATAAAGAACATGTTCATGCTCAAGACTTTCAGTATAAGATGATATAGCGAGATCATGTCATAATTGAAAAATCTCAAGAATTAATGACAAGACTTATAGTTCATTCAACATCAATAAAGATTCAATGAACTTTTATCAAGATTAAATGAATTATTCTTAATGTTCAAAGTAAGATAAATTCTCTTCTCATCATGAGAAAAAATCGTTCGCAATCTGACATTCTCTTCTATTCTTCTTCTTAATCATTTGTTGCATAGATTTTCTCGATGATCATACATTATCAAGTCACATCAAACAACTTTCGTCTTGAATGCAACATGAAGATACATTAATTTTTATGATGATGAGTTTATCAAGATACTAAGTGACATTACAGAAAAAATGTCATCACATGAGCAACTTCAAGACATCATCATTATTAAAGCGCAGTGCAGTTAAACATACAGAAACTCACAATGACAACGAGATTGCAACAGACTCAAGCGACAGCGATTCTGTGAGAAAAGTCTTCAACAAAGACAGACGTGTCACTCTTGAAGTAATAACTCACTTAAGAATTCAAAAAAATAAATGACTAATTTGAAAAAAGACAGAATCAAACGCTGTCAGAGCATTCAGTGAAAGTATCTTCGTGAAGTCGTCACGACATTTCAAAAACTTGACGTATGCAACATTGAACAGCTTGATTCTTTTCAATCAATCAATAACAGACATACTAGAATTGATTTTGATGATGATGATGTCAACGATGCAGACTGAGAATCAATAACATCATATTTATGAGAAAAAACATCACGTTGAACTAAATGCAACTTCATCATTGATCATGAGTTAATTGTTGAAGTTTGCACTCATTATCTACTTGCATGAATATTGAGCGATCATGTCAATAGCAATAGCAGTTCATGATCAGACTTCAAAAAGAAATGACTTAATGAGAAAATGAAAGAAGCATGAAAGAATATTGCAAATCATTTAAACAAAAAGTCAGATCACAAACGTTCTGAAGTAAAGAACATTTCAACGATGAAAGAGACTTGAAAGATAATATGCTCAGATTTTTCGTTGCAAATAAGACTCATAATAAATAAATGTATAACATCTTTGAAGCATGATGATTTAGTGTACTGAGTTGAGTATGAATCATAGTCAAAAGTGAATATGACTGACAGAAGTAATTCACAAGAAAAGAGTGAAAGAATTTGACAAAAAGTTTGCTAAATAATGATGACTTTGCATGTGAAAAGATATGTACTAATCAAAGATTGCAACATTGTTTAATGTGAAAAGACTTTCTGAGACAGATTCTGCGCAAGAATCATAGCAAATGTATTGACTCAGAAGATTTACTGCAAAGTCAGAAATGAGATAGCATATCAAGAATACTTGAAGATATTCTTTGATTCACTTTCTACTAATGTCGTTCTCATTGCAGTGACAATGATCACTCATTGTATACAAGAATATGAATCAAAAGAGCACAGATCAGACAAGTTTAAAAGATTGAATGTGAAGAGTAAGTAAACATTTGCATATATCAATGACTAAAGTGATTGAAGCGAAGCTGAACTTGATAACATGCAGCGACATAAATGCGCATCAATGCAACATGAAATCAACAAGCTTGCGAGCATCAACAATTAATATTGAAGATTTTGCTATGTTGTATTAAGCAACAGATCAATAATAATGATATTGAAGCAATTATGAACATTCAAACTGTACTCAATGTATACGTTGATTGTCTCGATGATCTCTCATTATACAAGTTAGAAAATGACGTGCAACTTGATTCAAACACAAGTCATAAGAAAACATTTTTGAGTTCAGAAAGCATTTTCGTCTTTCAATCTTCAAGACTAACATCACTTGTCTTTGATGTAATGTTATCAAATGAAGCTGTAAATATCACAACTTGTAACTAAATCTTTAATCACTGATGCTGCGTAGAAGAGATTGATTGAATTGAACACAGAGAATAAATCGTTGACTGATGATGCTTGAGTCAGTAAGAAGTAAACTCTTAACAAGAGATTTCACTTTACATCACAAACTAAAGATCAATCACGTATCATATTGCAAAGCGATGAATGTGAGCTTGTGACAGCACAACAGAATGATGTCGAGTCAACAATGATTAAGATCAGCTGAGAATGAAAGTTTGATGACTTGTAAAATGCTTTAGACATGAAGAAGAATGAACGTTTGTGATATAAAGCAGACAAGACAGACAAGATTTTAAGCGACGAGAAGAAATATGAAAGCTTCATGTGCAAGATGAGAAAGAAAAGCATTGTGAACATAACTTGCAAAAAGAAAGAAATTAGAGAAGAATAGAACTCAAGCACAGTAGTCACTATAATCAAATGATTCAAACAAAGTGAATATTTTGCTTCATACTGTGAAAGCACTTCTGTTGCATATGCTTACATAAGAAAACATGATATTGATAGTGATGCAAACGCACTGATTGAACACTTCGAACATCTTGCTTAAGAATGCACAAGCGCTTATGTTGCAGATGCTGTCATGAAAGAACATAGTGTTAGAAGTGATGCAAATGCACAATAAGAAAAGAGTGATAATATTGAGAAGAACAATCAAGATGTCTATGATGACATTAATTACTAAAGAACAAAAGATACACTGAACACTTTGAGCAGTCTGTGTGACATTAAAGCTATGTTTGCAATGTATGATAATCATGCAGTTGACAGCTTGATCGTTGATGATGATTCTAACAAAGAAAGATCATGCAGAGATAACAGTGAATTACATGCTTCAATGATATTATTCAACATTGTGACTTTAATTGCTATAAATGTCAAAATTGTATTTGTTGAATCAAATGATAAATAAACATACTGCGCTTTTAGAAGTTCTAGAGATGTTGATGCTTTTATGAATATACATCAGCTAAAAGTGATGCAAATCTGAGACATGAGATTAAATGAATATTTGAGATATTAATCGCTAAAAGCATTAAAATCTGTCTCTGTCACTCTTTACAAATTGCAAATGCAAAAGCATGCAATGAATGAGAAGAAGCTGTTGAATCATCAATGATTGAACAGAGTACATTCAAGCATGTGACAAGAAGAGCAAGATCATCAGAAAACAGAAACGCAGTGAATATCAAGAGATCATGCAGAATGTCAAACAATTCTTGAGAGAACTGTTCAAAACTGCAAAATAAGCAAGATTTTTTTTTCTTCATTAAGTGCATGCAGTCTATGACTATGACACTATCTAGACGCTGTGTGTATGCTAAATTACATGTAATCTAGTCATAATCACTGCTGTATATCTTCTCATTGAACAGTCACATTGATAAAGTGCACATACGAGTGCGTGAACTATTTATATAATCAAGTGATCACATAGACAACTCAAAATTGTGAAAGCTGATCACTTTGACGTGAGCTTTCAACTTGTCTGTATGATCATCAAGCTAAGCGAGCTAGATGAGCTTTGATCTACGTAGATGAAAGTAGATGAACTTTGATCTATGTATTTGCAACGCATGTAAATCGATCAGAAAATCGAAAAATCGACCGATTTACTGCATTGCACAGATATGTATGTGCGCAAAAGCTGAGTCGTGTCTTTGCAGTGACTGTTTGAATGTTGTATATTAGTTGCAGCGTGTGCGCAAAGACGTTGCTGTCGTTCTGTGTATATGAGCAAAGACTGTGTCATGTCTTTGCAGTGTATGTGATTGCGATGCATGTAAATCAATCTGATAATGCGAAAAATCGATCGATTTACTGCATCATGCAAGCGTGTAGATGTGCAAAAGCTGAGTCGTGTCTTCGCAATGTATGTGTGTGATGTATATGAGTTGCAACGCATGCGCAAAGACGTTGCTGTCGTTCTGTGTATATGAGCAAAGACTGTGTCATGTTTTTGCAGTGTATGTGATTGCAATGCATGTAAATCGATCTGATAAAGCAAAAAATCAGTCGATTTACTGCGTTGCACAGATGTGTATGTGTGCAAAAGCTGAGTCGTGCCTTCGCAGTAACTGTGTGAATGTCGTATATTAGTTGCAACGCATGCGCAAAGACGTTGCTGTCGTTCTGTATATATGAGCAAAGACTATGTCATGTTTTTGCAATGTATGTGATTGCAATGCATGTAAATCGATCTGATAATGCAAAAAATCGATCGATTTACTGCATTTTGCAAGCATGTAAATGTGCAAAAGCTGAATCATGTCTTTGCAGTGTGTATATGTGTGATGTATATGAGTTGCAGCACATGCATAAAGACGTTGCTGTCATTCTGTGTATATGAGCAAAGACTGTGTCGTGTCTTTGCAGTTTATATGATTGCAATGCATGTAAATCAATCTGATAATGTGAAAAATCGATTGATTTACTGCATCTTGCAAGCATGTAGATGCGCAAAAGCTGAATCGTGCCTTCGTAATGTATGTGTGAATGTCGTGTATGAGCTCAATGCTGATTCAAGCGCTGTCACTGCTCTGTGTATGATTGCGATGTGTGTAAATCAATCTGAAAATGCGAAAAATCGATCGATTTACTGCATCATGTCTGTCTGTATGTGCGCAAAAGCTGAGTCGTGCCTTCGCAATATATGTGTATATGTTGTATATGAGCTGCAGCTTGTATGCAAAGACGTTGCTGTCATTCTGTGTATGTGCAAGATTCAACGCGTTGATGACTGCGTTGTTATTGCTTCGCTTTTCGACTGTGTGTGAGCTCAACATGTGAGTAAAGCGCTGTTACTGCTTTGTTGATGTTAATGAGATTGTTCAGCTCTTTTGACAAGCATAGCTTGCAGAAGATTCGTAGTTAGCATCTTGTACAGATAAATCTTGTTGTTGATCAAAATGAGCAAGAAATGCAGTTGCAGAAACATTGACTTAAGCAACAATTTCTTTTCTGATCAAGTCAGAGTGCTTCAACATCATTATGATAACACAGAATAAGACGAAGATGATGTTTCAGACTCACTTTTCATCATCTTCAAAGATTCTTATGCTGAATACAGAAGACTTCAAGTATTCGCTCTTAATTGAGAATGATGTTTCATTGATGCATCGTAAGATTAAGAAAGTTATTTATAAAACAATGCTCAACAAGACTTTGAAACACACAGAATATACAAATAAAATAATGCGCAGACTCGTTGATGATGTATCAGAACAAATACACTTTCTTTTTGAAAAATGTCTGCAGAAGAGAATACAGTCAACTCAGTTCAAGAGCGTAATCACAATAATGATGTGAAAGTCAGACAAGAAGAACTACTTTAATACAAAGATGTATAAATCAATTGTGCTATTCAACACGCTGAGCAAAATACTGAAGTTCATTATATTTGAACGTTTGTAAAATGTTGTAGAAGTATGCAACTTGATATTGAACATTCAGATGAGAGTTTGCAAACACAGATCAACAAATACAACTTTGCAACTGATTACAGAAAAGATACACATTGTATGAAGTGATATAAGAAGAAAAGTAATCTCACTGCTGAGTTTAAATGAGAAGAGTGCATTTAATAATGTAGTGCATAGCAAACTCTTGCATGACATAAAAAAAAGAAAAGTTCTCAAACTGCTTCTCAAATTTGTGAAGAACTTTTTGAGAAATTGATGCATCATGATCACAATCAATGATTACATGATGATGAAACGCAACGTGAATGTTGACATATCACAAGATTCTTTGCTATCATTAATATTATATCTGTTTTACAACGTGAACTTGCTAAAAGCATGTGATGACATCAGATTGAGAACAAGCTTTACAGATTTGATAAACGATGTCAATATTTTAATATACAAAGAGTTCATGAAGCGTAATTGCAGAGTTCTTAGTGAAATCTATGATAGATGTGAACAGTGATCAAAAACGCACGACATCAAGTTTTCAAAGACAAAGCATGAGTTAATTCACTTTACAAGAACTTTTAAATGATTCAATATAAATGTTGATGTAAAGCTGATGAAACATCAGATTAACTTGAAATCAAATATCAGAATTTTGAGAGTTCAACTGAACTTCAAGCTGAAATGAGTGATTCACATGCATTATATTGAAGCAAAACTAGTGATTAAACAAAAGATCATGCAGACAATCATCAAATCTACTTGAGACTCATCAATGATGATGAGAAAGCAAATATACTTCATGATGACGCGCTCTTTACTTAGTCATGAAGTCATCATATGATACATGTCATAGAGAGTGAAGAATCATTGAAAAGATCTGAATGTCAAGCTGAGATCAGTACAAGAAAGAGCATTGTGACAAATCATTAATGTTTATCATGCAACATCAACAAAAGCTCTACGAATAGAAATAAACACAGCATCAATAAATATTCATTTATGAAAGCTGATATAAAAGTTGATAATGAACATGAACTTTTGAAAATCAGATGAGGTTATTGAGATAATGATGCATCGAATTTGCAATGACTTGATACTCAAAAGAGATTGAAAATCAAAGCTGTACAAGACATCTTTGCAGCTGAAGCAAAAGTGAATGAAAGAAACACTTGAATAAATGAAGATGAAGTAAAGTCATCTTTACATGATGATTCTCTGATCAGAGTCATTGAGAATAGTTATAGTTGCAAATAAGAAAATGTCAATAAATCAACATTGTTTCAACACATTTGCATTGAAGCAAAGAGTTTACTTGAATGATAGCGACAGTAGAGAGAATGTTATGATGATTGCAATGAGAATTAACTGAGAGCTAAATAAGAGACCGAGAAAATCGACTTTAGTCATCACTCATCATGAAGAACTGAAAAAATTGATCGCAAGAGTGAAACATCTCGCAGACGTAGTGACAAAGAATTGAAAGTGTCATGAAAAGATATACAAAGTATACAGTGATAGTCAGACTTTTTTGAAAACAGTGAAAGTTATGATATCAACAAAAGATCAAACACGTCTGCAACGAGTTCAGATCATGCATGAGAGCATTTGATCTTAAAAAGTCATGCTGAAGCTACATTGAGTGATGAGACATGCAGAAGTACTTGAAAATAAAGCGATGAACAAGATGATTGATGATGCATATGATTTGTCTTTATTGCTGACTAAGCATCAGCACACTGAAGTGACGATGAAATTGACATTCATACAGAAATAGATCAGACAAACATGAAGAATAGTCTGAAAAGAGAGATTCAACGCAGCTCATTTTCAATATTTGACATCAAAGATGACACATCAACATCTGCAACTGCACAAGAATTATGCAAAGTCTCACAATGCATTATTGATGCAGTTATGCACAAGAAAAATTGACTTCAATCAATTTTTACATGAAAGATGAGTACTTGATGTTGTTACAATGATGTACGAATGTGACAGAGATTAAATGTCAATCAAGCACATTCTATTAACATGTTTCAGATGAAAAGTAGAATAAAAAGCAATGCAACAAGAAGAAAACATCACGAACTTAAGAAAGTTCTTAGAAATCATGAGCACAGCAATGATGATCATTTGAATGATACTCTCAATGAGCATACTGAATCAATTTCAAGCTGTGATGTCATTAAAGAATTAGATGAAAGAGAGAGAGAATAGAAAAGAAACAGACTCATAAAGTTCTTGCATTGAAAATAGTTATAGTATAGAGCGCAGAAAGAAGCGATTTTTGATGCGAAAAGAGCGCTGCGCTAGCGCAGCATTCGCTACAGTATATAGAATCTCACATAGACTAATAATGAGTGTTGAATTGAGTAAGAATTAAAAAAAAAAAACTTCATATTATTTTTTTATAATTGATAATATAATCATGACTTTTTTAGCACTTTAACATTCATGTAAAAGTATTGTAAATTAAATTTATAAACAATCACAACGCATGCATCACAAATTTTGAAAAAGAGCACTATAAATAAGAAAGAGTGAATTGAGAAGCTGATTAAACAACAATAAATTGCATGAATTGCAGCAATGCTGATTCAAAAATGATTGCAAGTTATGTTAATTCATTGCAAGAAAACAAAGATGTAAGATTGAAACACTTACATAATGATGAAGAGAACATTACTAACATTATTGATTTACTAATAAAGATATCAACATTAGAAAAAGAGAAGAGCAAAGATCATTCATGAAAAGAGATAGCATTGAAGCTGATTCAACATCTTCGACTTGACTCAGAAGAAAAACATCACATGAATCAAAATGCATTCATCGCGAAAAATGTACAGAAATTGAAGACATCAAATCAACTGCTTAATAAGCAGTTGCAAACACAAAAAAGCACACGTCTTTTAATGAAAATCACGTCATGAGTGAACGTGACAAGAGAAGAAACAATGACAAGAGAGTAACATTTCAGAAATGATCTGTTGTCACTTTGTAAGAAAAGAGAAGTCATGATTAAGATAATAAACAGAAAAGAAATAAAAGAGATACAGAAGAAGTTGATTGAGCAGATTTTACAAAGAATCACAAGTGTGTTAACAGATCAAAGAAATTTAATCATGTCACTTCACAAGCTGAGTAGCAATGATATTTCTCTTCATGCAGTTAGCTCAGATGCTTGAGCAAATCTGAAAAAGACTCAAATATGAGCAAAAGAAATTGCAAGCTCGACATGTGTAACACGTTGAATCTTCGCAGTGTTGACACATAAAATATGCACTATAATAAACATGAATAATTAGAAAAAAATTATTGAAAGACTGATAAAAAATAACGTGAAACTTCATGAAAATCTGAAAGTTCTAAGAATAGTTTGATTCAAGAAGATAGCAGAGAGCGAGAAGACTCATTCATCACTCATCATAAAGATCGTGATCAAAGTGATGATGAATTAACTAATGAACATGAGCATGCTAAACTCATATCAAGAATGTGCATGCAAGCTATTTAAAAAGAACTGTCACATTACACAATGCTTCAAATGTCATGAATTTGATCACATGATTAAGTTCTGCAAAAAGAATCAATGCTGCGAAAAGTGCACAGACAAACATCACATCAAGAAGTGCATAGTGTTTTTAAATAAAAGACATTGCATCAACTGCAACGAAAATCACGAACTTTGAAGATGCATCTGTCTCAAGTGATAACAGCAGATGAAACAAGCGTTTGAAATCTATAAAAACAAATTGTTCAAATACTTTGAAATATTTAAATACAATCATGCACTCTTCTTGCTGTTTCTGAACTCTTTAAGTTCAATGAATTCTTTCAATTCAATGAATTTCTCAAGCTCAACAACAATTGTGTTGAAAATATGCAGTTGAATTGTTGATGAATCAATCTGACAGATAGTAAAGATCAAGAAAAAATGAGTCGATTTTTTCTCTTGCATGAATAGCGACTCAGATGAGATGACATCTGAGCAGACTCAGAAACGTTCAATCAGAAAGTGAGAAAGATTCTTGATGATTGAAAGCATATAAAGAGTCTTCTCATTGCAAAGTCAACAACAGTTATGAATAACTTTATGACAAAACAATGTTTTCTATGAATTCTACAGTATAACATCAGAAAGTCATTAAAAATTCAAGAATCATTTCTAATTAACAAAAAAGTTCGCGAATTCAACATAGTAATTATACAGAAGTAAGATTTTTTTTATTTCTTCATTAAGTGCATGCAGTTTATGACTATAACATTGTTTAAACGCTGTGTATGTGCTACGTTACATGTAATCTGATCAAAATCGCTGCTTTATATCTTTTCATTGATCAATCACATTGATAGTTTGCATATATAAGCACTCTCGCTTCAATTTTTGCAATTGTACTTTCGTTTTTCTTCATTTCTTTGCATTTTTTGCGTTCTACTTTTTCGTTTCTAATAGTCATTTTCTGACTGACAACGAGATTCATCTGTACATGATGTTGACTACGAATCTTTTGATTCTATTCTGTGTTTGAATAGAAGTCAGAAGAGTTAAGAGATCTCAATTCAACGCAGTTCAAATGATGTTAGAATGTTGCGTGATCAGAAAAGTCATCATGCAGAGTTTTCACTCATGCGACAACATCTCTTCTAACAGTCACAATCAATCTACAAAGAAGATTAATGACATGTCAATGTCAGTAAGAGATGAAAAGATACTACTAGTGAAAAAAACAACTCAGATGAAGAGTCTGCGAGTTGTGATTACAAGTGATTGAAAAATTTGCGATTCATCAACAGCATCGATATTGAAACATCTTCATCACATTGACAGTGTTGTTGAGTAATTGATGAAAAGATATCAGATAGAATAATTATTTCAAGTATTGAAAGACGTGACTACAGTGCTCGAAGAAGTAGTGACTCGTCAATCACGCTGATATATTGAGAAAGCTTGAGTTCATCTTCTTGACTTGATGTCAAGTCATTTATCTATTCACATGAAAAATTAAGAGCTCAAGAGAACGATCAGAATGCATTCTTTTTCATTGATCAGAGTCAAACATTGAACGATTGTGATTGCACATTTATACTAACAATTCATTCAACGTTTACATGACATAAATCAAATCAAGAGAAGAAAAGAATTACTTAGTACAATCACACTTTATCTTCTCATCGTGTGCATCTCTCTTTCATCACATATTTCTCTACTCAATAAATGACAATTATTGAGTAAGAGAACACAGCTTTACATACATTACAATCATGAGCATCACGAGTGCAAAGAAAACATCTTTCATCTTTGAATCGAGAATTAAATCGAAACATCGTTGTATAGAATATCATCAATAAAGAGCAGAACAAAGACGATGTGTCATAATCAAACAGCACAAACACTCTCATCAAGAGTTTACTTGAGCATTACGCACTGAATAAAAGCTATAGATTCATTACTTGATAATACAGTGTCAATCTCATTGTTTCAACTGCGTGAAGCAGTCGTATAAATGATGAGTGATTTTCTTCTTCAGAGAGTTTTGTTCACTCGATATAAATAGCATAGAGTCTCTCATGAGTTGAGTCTAAATCAATGTCATAAGAATGTATGAATTACAATCACAATTAATAGTCATTTTCTTGTCGTAATTCAAGTATTTTTCAAATACTTTAGTGTTATGATTCTTTCAATCTTGATGATGAACAGTATTAATATGATGTCTGTGTTTTTAAGCTGAGCTTTTTTCTTAAACTTTCTCTGCTCTGCTCTATAATGTCTGCAGTTTAGCAGTAAATGCTTCAACGTTTGTCTTGCATTGCATATTTCATAGCATTTGTTCAAATTATTCTCTGATAATTGATGCAAATAGCTCTTGAAATAGTCATGTTTCATTTTCAGCTGAATAAAGATTGAAAACATTAGTCTATTGATTTTTCTCAGCTCTTTTAGTGATTTATGACTTAAATTCACATTCGATATGTTCTTTTGATACTGATTTTTCAAATTTCTAATCATTGTAATTTCATCTTTTTGCAAATTTGCTTTTTGACGAAGCTTATGATAATTGCTTTCATGTTGTTAATAACTGATACTTCTTGAGCAGCAATTTTGATCAATTGATCTGCTTTTTTGTTCTCAATAATGCTTTTACAACTTGATATTCACTGTATGTGAATTTGACACTGTTTCTGACGTAAATTAATCAAATTTTGTCGTATGTCATTGAATAATCTCGCATTGACGTTGCTCTTTGCATTTAGTCTTTGCAAAGTCATTTGACTGTTCATGTACATTCAAATTTCGCTGTTTTTGAGTGCTTTTTTGCTGCACATTGCGATTGCATCGCTAATAGCTTGCAGTTTCGCTTTCATTATGATGATTTTGCCTGAAACGCTTGTCGCTTTGCTGCATTTAATGAGTTCATGCATAAATATTACTGTTGTTTTGATTTCTGTTTCAACTTCTGCTATTTTTTTTCGAATTTGCGATGCGTTTGTGTACATCACTATGTTTTTCGCCTTTTTGATAATTCTTTCTAATTCTCTATAGTGTGTATTGATCGTATCGCAAGTTTCGTCTTTTGCAAATTCGGTTTGAAGTTTTGCTAAATGCTCGATTTCTTGCTCTTACGATTTCTTGAAGTGAGAAATTTCGATTTCTTTTATTGAATTCAGTGTTTTTTGCACTTTGTTCAACATTTAATATATCTGCGTGAGTCTGTCTTTGCACTTCTTAGCTTTTCAAGATACATTCATCTTCATCTTGTTTCAGTTCAGATATTTCGATGCATTCAGATCTAGATTCAATTTGATAAAGTATTGAAATGAGTACGTAATAGATGTTCTTTTTCTGATAGAATGTTTTTTCAATAACTTAATTATTCAAATTGCATAGTTCTTGCACTTTTGATCTAATCATATCTTCATCGACGAAATTTCGACTTCTATTTGCATAGCATCTATTAATAATGTTCGAAATGCACTCAGAATTTTTCATAATGCAGCGTTTTGCAGTTTGCGAAATTTGACTAAGTAGCTTTTTTGATTATTTCATCATATTTCGACGTCATAATCGCTAATAGATGTGACGCATGTCAGATATAACTGCTTTCCTGATTTGACATTTAGTTTTCACTCGCTATTCATTAATCTAAACAACGAGTGTAGCGTTCTTGTGACTGTCGCGATTTTCGTTTGCACATGAACTTTGAAGTTGAGCTTTCGATTCAGTCAGACTTCTAGTCATCGTACGCATGTCTTTGATTTTATGATCATGTTATTGAGTAGAATAATTATTTGATTGAGTGTTATCTTGTGACTTTCAAAGTGTATCAATTCAGATTTTGAGTCATTGAATTGCACTGCGTTTTTCTTTGCTCATGTAAAAGCGATTTTTGCTGCATTTTCCAGCGTTTTTACATTCTTATCAATATTCTTTCTCTTCACGTATAGTGCTACGTCGTCAATGTAGCTGAGTGACTGTAGATTTTCGATCTTTGCGCAAATCTTCGAAAATAAGTATCGAATATAAATTAGAAATAGAATGAGCGAAATAGATGAATCTTGCGATATTTCTGTGATTATTTTCTTTGATATCTGACGTTCGTCATCAAATGCTAAGTCAATAACTCAATTTTGTAAGAAGCATTTTACTCAATTGATTAAATTGATGAATATTTTCAATTTAATCAATATTTTGACCAGCTGTTTCAACGCAACATGGTCAAAAGCTTCTTTGACATCTAGAAGTAGACAGATAAGCGTGTTTTCGCAACTTTTTGTCATTTACGCATCATGTACTAGATTTAGTACTGCATTTATAGCTGATCTTTGTTTTCTGCCTTTCATTTGATCAAAATTCAGCAGCTTGTCGTTAATTTCAGCTGTGTAAGACAGTTGCACTGCTATTATTTTTTCTGCTACTTTGTTTAAACAGTTTAGCAGCGTAATAATTCTGTATGCCTTCGAAATTAAATAATTCAACTTGTCTGATTTTTTCAGAATAATTCTCGTGTCTTTGTGTCATATTTTTGAATGATAGTCATTTTCAATCAAATCTGAGTACACTAAATTGAAGATTTTCAATATGCTTTTGTACGCTCGCTGTATGATTGCGAATGACATATCATCTGATTCAAGTGCTTTCCTGAGTGCTGAGAAGTTAATAACGTGCTTGATTTCCCCTTCGATAACTCTTGATCACTGTATACTTTCGCTCAATAGTAATTCTTCATTGATTTGAATTTCTGAAGATGATGAGTACATTGCTTTCAGAAATGTCTCGCACTTTTCATTAAATTCAATTTTCAATTCTTTTTGCAAGTTTTGTATCGAGAATAGCTTTTCAATTAAACGTGATTTAGTGAACTTGTATGTCTGAAACACTTCTTTATCTTCGACGTTGTTCAAAAAATTGATTCAGAATTGATTTTTGATCAGCTTTATTGCATCATGATACGAATTTCTCATTTGCACTATCTCTGCTTATGCGTCGTCATTTCTGCATCTTTTTCAGATTCGCTTTTTTGATGACAGCGTCTTTCGCATTTCGATGAGCTCATTGTTTCACCAGAGTTTTGATTTTGCGCATATTCGCTGTTTAAATATGAATAATTTCACTGTATTCTTGATGCATTCAGTCAAATAAATGACTTTTGCTTCTAAACTCGTGATTCTTTGCATCTTGACAATCATTTTGTCTTTCGTCTTTTGCAAATGCTCATCAAAGTCTTTTCAGTCAACTTTTTGCAGATTGTATGACGCGTTCAACGAATTTTCGATCAACTTCATCTTTTT